>JADMIO012752723.1_pt1 | contig 105779 bp, 91 predicted proteins | sample 8958161 | NCBI WGS metagenome assembly JADMIO01 (sample SAMN16585339, study PRJNA669376) | soil metagenome | isolation source: Crop rotation soil | place: USA: Cullars Rotation, Alabama | collected 2011
GCCGCGACTTCAAGTCACGTGAATTCCAAGCTTCGGATCCCACTGTGCTGGAAAGTCGCTTTTACACAGCAATCGCAATCTGAAAAAGACTCGATTGCTCATCCCAAGACCCTTGATAGCATTGTCATTATTTCTTATCTCAATCAAAATCTTTTACGCTCTCTCCCTACGATCCAGGGCACTTATTTGTTCGGGGGAAAAAAGACAGAGATGATCGACCTGGCGCAAGCAACGGCCGACATCACTAACAAGACCGGGCGTCAGGTATTTGCAAGGATCCCGGGCGTCTTTGTCTACGATATGGATGGTTCGGGGAACCAGATCAATATCGCAGCCAGAGGCCTTGATCCCCATCGCGGTTGGGAGTTTAACATCAGGAAGGATGGGATCATTACCAACTCAGATATGTATGGGTATCCTGCAAGTCATTATAGCATGCCACTGGAAAGCATTGCCCGAATTGAAATGGTGCGTGGCACAGGCTCGCTGCAATATGGCGCCCAATTCGGCGGGATGCTGAACTATATAAGCAAGCAGGGCGATACGTCGCGACCTTTCAGTTTTGAATCAGTGAATACGATTGGAACATTTAATTTGTTAAGCACCTATAATGCTATTGGGGGAAGACTTGGAAAATTAAGATATTACGCTTACGCATATAAGAAATCAAGAGGTGGCTACCGCGACGATGAACATACCGATTCCGAAGCGCAATCGGTGGTACTGGAATACACTGCGTCCTCCCGCCTTTCTATCCAGGCGGAATGGTCGCGATCAAAATATTTATACAGGATCCCTGGCCCGCTAACCGACAGTATGTTCCAAGCCGATCCCCGGCAGGCCACACGGTCAAGGAATTATTTCAGTCCTGACATACATATTCCATCCATCGTCGTCAACTGGCAAATCACTGCGGCGACTAAATTTCAGTTGGTCAGTTCCGCAGTACTTGGCGTCAGGAACAGCGTTCAATACGATAAACCCACGAATATTCCTGACACGATCAATACATCCATCATGGCGTACAATAACCGCCAGGTAGATGTAGACCGCTTCCATAGTTACACAACAGAAGCAAGGTTACTTCAGCAATACCGGTTAGGTAATATGCAAAATACTTTCGTATCTGGTGTTCAATATATGAACAATGACCTCCATCGTACGCAGTTAGGAAAAGGTACAACGGGCAGTGACTATGATCTCACTTTGCTTGATCCGGTGTGGGGGCGTGATATTCATTTCAAAACGCACAACATTGCATTGTTTGCCGAGAATACGTTTCAACTAACCAAAAAGTTTTCAGTTAATATTGGCGCACGGGTTGAAACCGGTGAAACGAATCTAAGCGGAACGATCGTGTATTATCCGGAAAACGAAATTCCCGTCAAGATCAAACACCGGTTCCCATTGCTCGGCGTGAATGCATCTTATAAGGTCTCCGACAACAAGGAATTCTATGGCGCCTGGTCGCAAGCATATCATCCAATGCTCCTGAAGGACCTGATTCCCTCTTCGCTGTTCGAAAAAGTAGATCCAAACATCAGGGATGCCGAAGGATACAACGCAGAAATCGGATTCAGGGGACGCTGGAGATTCTTGCGTTGGGATATCAATGGCTTCCTGCTTCGCTATGACAACCGTTTCGGCACGCTTGCTGAGACCGATGCCCAGGGTGCATTTTATACTTACCGCACCAATATCGGCAATTCAATGACCAGGGGACTTGAAACCTTGATCCAGGCCGATTGGCTATTGACAAAAAAAATGGGCTTGTCGGTATTCACGTCAACTGCCTTTGTGCATGCCCGTTATACCAAGGCTGTTGTGAAGTCAGGGAATAACAATATCGATGTGCGCGGAAACAAAGTTGAAAGCGCGCCGGACCTGATATCCCGCAATGGCGTTTCATTCAGATATCAGAAGGTTAGCCTTTCAGTCTTGTATAGCTATACAAGTGAATCATTTGCCGATGCTTTAAATACCAAGGAACCTTTGAAGTCAACGGGAGCCGTCGGCTTGGTTCCATCTTATGGCATCATTGATATGAATGCTTCGTTCCGCTGTTCTAAAAACATCGAGTTAAGGTTAAACGTGAACAATCTTGCAGATAGACAATATTTCACGAAGCGACCGACACTGTATCCCGGCCCCGGCGTGTGGCCCTCTGACGGGCGGAATGCAAGCGTGTCAATGACCTTACGATTGTAGTTGATGATGGCCTGGCAAACTTATTTGCCGAAGGCATGGTGCAATGAATTGAGAACAGCAGGTTCGATTGGTAACCGAAAAACTCATAAACATGAAACTACTTTTTTGGCTGGGCCTGATCGGCTTGATTGCCTTTGAAGTGCTGAACGTTTACTTTATTATGCCCATGCCCGGCAGCCAACGCATGACAAGCATTAGCATCGCATACTTTCTTTATAACTGGCGATGGCTGATCAGAGGATTGTTCGTATTAATGATCATTGTCGGTTTGGTAAGAGCGCAATGGCACCGCAAATGGAAGTGGCTATTACTTATTCCCCTGGTATTGTTAGCAATCGTCATTTTTATGGCCAATTTCAAAATGGCGGCCGATCACATGTTCTATCAACCGAAGAAATTGGTGATGGCACATTCAAACATTAATAAAGTGGACCCTGAAAGATTGGTGATCGGTGTAGAGAACAATGGGGAAACCAGGGCCTATCCCATTCAATTTATCGGATATCATCACCAGGTACAGGATTCGATCGCGGGCAAACCAATTATCGTTACGTATTGCACCGTATGCCGGACAGGCAGGGTCTATGAACCGATCGTGAATGGCAAGCATGAACAATTCCGGCTGGTGGGGATGGATCACTTCAATGCGATGTTGGAAGATAACACCACAAAAAGTTGGTGGCGGCAGGTGACGGGTGAAGCAATTGCCGGAGAGCTAAGGGGCCAAAAGCTTCCCGAAGTGTACAGTACGCAAACGACCTTGAAACATTGGTTGGAACTGCATCCCGGCACACTGATCATGCAACCCGACATTACCTATACGAAATCTTATGATACCAGTTTTAAATACGAAGATGGAAGTAGCCGCGCTGCATTGACAGGCACGGATACCCTTTCCTGGAAAGATAAATCCTGGGTGATTGGCGTTAAGGCAGGAAATTCTGCAAAAGCGTATGATTGGAACCAATTGCAAAAGGCTCGCTTCATCCGTGACAAGATCGGCAACACGCCCGTGATGCTTATCCTCGCGCAAGACAATAAAAGTTTTTATGCATATGAAGAGCCCGGGCGTAACCAGGTGTTGAATGTAGAAAGAGATACCATCTTTGTCAATGGCATCCGTTTCAGGATTGATGGCCGCGGCATCGATATTCCGGAATCATTAAAACCGTTGCCCGCTTCCCAGGAGTTCTGGCATAGCTGGCGGACCTTTTATCCGGGTACGCTTCGGCAGGAATAGATGAAAATTGGGCTAAGGATATGATCGCCGGAAGTTTCGTGACATCACTGGCAAAATGATTATCCGGAGACGATTTGCCAGGAATATGCAGGTGAAATATCTTTTTAAAAATTATCTTTAGAAGGGCTATCCTTCAGCCCACCGGATACTTATGCAGCCCAGTACATTAAAAAAACTTTCTGAGTCGCTCGGTCTGAGCGTTTCGACGGTTTCCAGGGCATTGAAGGATCACCCGGATATTTCTGAACAAACTAAGCGAAAAGTAAAAGAGTTGGCGGAGCTGATGGAATACGAACCCAACAGCTATGCCATCCAGCTCAGAACTAAACAAAGTAACGTGCTCGGCATTATGGTGCCGTCTATTGATAATTTCTTTTATGATTCCTTTATTGCCGCGGTAGAAGAAAATGCCCGCCTGCACGGTTATTCAGTGTTGATCATGCAATCGCGCGATAAGGAAGAGATCGAGAAAGCAAACCTTCAGCTTTTCAGGAAGAACATGGTAATGGGACTGTTTGCAGCGATCTCGATCGAAACAGAAGATATTACTCCTTTTCAAAAGTTGCGCGACAAGGGTGTGCCTTTAGTTTTCTTCGACAGGGTACCTGAGGATATTGGTTACCATAAAGTATGTATGGCCGATGAGGAGGCAGCGAGGATCGCAGCGGAAGCGATCGTGAAGAAAAACAAGAAAAATATTCTGGCATTGTTTGGCCATCCGCATTTAAGTCTTTCCAAGATCCGTTGCGCATCATTTAAAGAAACGATCGAGCGCCTATCTCCGGAATCAAACGTTTCAATTGACTATCCGGAAGGCATTGAACCCTCAAAAAAGGTGGCGCTTGAGGCCCTGCAGGGGAATAATAAGCCGGAAGTGATCTTTTGTATGGGTGACCTGATCTTAATTGGCGTCATGTATGCAATTCATGAACTAAAGCTGAAAGTACCGGATGATATTGCGGTGATCGGTATAAGCAATGGATTGATCCCTACCATGTACGATCCAAAGATCACGTATGTGGAAACCAGCGGATATAAATTAGGGAAGCTTGCATTTGCGCAAATGCTTTCCAGCCTGGGTAATGTGTCCGCTCCTGAAGAAGTGTATGTAGAATCTGTGCTGGTGGAGGGAGGGTCCTTGTAGGCACGTATTGATCATTAACTGATGGAAGGCGTTTTATTTATGCGGTGACGGACAGTTAGGCTCGATATGGTCCGAGGTACTTTTCATGGACAGGATATCAAAAACTTATTTTAAACATATAACGATTGTATGTCTAATGCCAGAATCAAGATCTCCCTCTTTCTCAATTATTTCGTTTTCGCCATTCTGCTGAACAGCGTTGGTATTCTCATTCAAAAATCGCAAAACCGCTATGGAGTTGATGAAGTGACAGCAAGTTCATTGGAAGCGTTTAAGGACCTTTCAATTGCATTTGTATCTTTTCTTGTAGGATCTTTTCTTCCGAGACTGGGTTATAAAAAGGGAATGCTGATTGCGCTTGCGCTTGTGTTTGCAGGCTGCCTGGGAATGTATTGGGGCAATTCATTTACAAGCGTTCGCATTCTGTTTGCTTGTGTAGGCATCTCCTTTGCCATCATCAAAGTTTCTGTGTATTCGATGATCGGATTGATCACCGGTAATGATAAGCAACATAAAAGCTTGTTGAGCTCTATCGAAAGCTTTTTCATGATTGGTATTGCTTCAGGATTTATTGCCTTTCCTTTATTTTATAGTGATACGGATCCTGACGCCTGGTTGCGCATTTATCTGGTACTTGCGGGACTTGTAGCCCTTTCCTTTTTCTTCCTGCTGTTTTCAAAATTTAATTTGAAGTATGAAAATCCCGGTACAAGTATCAAAGACGATTTCGTGGAAATGATCCGTTTGCTAAAGCGGCCACTGGTGCTGGTTTTCGCGATCGCCGCGTTTATGTATGTGATGACGGAGCAGGGTATCATGAGCTGGCTGCCGAGTTTTAATGAGAAAGTTTTGCTCCTTCCTGAAAAAATTAGTGTGACCATGGCCGTGATCCTGATGGTATCGATCGCGCTCGGAAGATATCTTTGCTCCTTGCTGGTAAAAAAGATCTCCTGGATAGCAATTTTGGTAGCCTGCCTCATCGGTGCAGCCGCCATGGTGGTATTTGTGTTGCCACAAACGCAAGGCATGGCTCCTAAAAAGATCAATTCCCTAAGCGACGTACCGGTGATCGCCTATGTCTTTCCTCTGATTGGATTTTTCCTCGCGCCCATTTATCCGCTCGTGAATTCATTTGTGCTGAGTGCTACTGAAAAAGTTTTTCATAGTCCGATGGCGTCCCTGCTGGTTTTCTTTTCAGCTATTGGAGGAACGCTGGGATCGAGGCTGGTGGGCTATTTGTTTAAGAATATTGGGGGCCAGAAAGCGTTTTATTTTTCGCTGGTCCCGATGGCAATTTTGCTGATTTGTATTTTTTTCTTTGCAGGCGTCCAACGAAAATCGAAAACGACCGTTGGATTCACAGCAGGAGGTCATTAATTAAAGTGCAACGGATATGAGCAAGGTCCAAATCTTTGAGATCCCCGAGCTTTTTACAGAAGTACAGATGAAAAGAGTCTTTCCCGATGGAAAGACCTTTGTAGACTGCATGCCCCGCGAGGAACTGTCAGCGATCGCTGATAAGTTCAGACTTCAGAAGAACAAGCCCGGCTTCAACATCAATAAATTCGTGTCGGACAATTTTGAATTACCTCTTACCTATGCAAATGGATACAAGAGCGACCGGGGCAAATCCGTTGAACAAAATATTGAATCGCTCTGGGCATTCCTTTCCCGTCAGCCCGATATGGCAGGAGGATCACTGATCCCACTTCCATTTCCTTATATCGTTCCAGGAGGCAGATTTGGTGAGATCTATTACTGGGATAGCTACTTTACTATGCTCGGATTGAAAGCTTCCGGAAAGGAAGAGATGCTGGAAAACATGATCCGGAATTTCTCTTTTTTGATCGATACCATTGGACATATTCCCAATGGAAATCGCAGTTATTATCTCAGCCGTTCACAACCGCCATTCTATTCGTTGATGATCCGTCTTTTGGCGGAGATCAAAGGCAGGGAAGTGCTGGCCGAATACCTTCCTCAAATGGCAAAAGAATATGATTACTGGATGAAAGGACTGGCGCATTTATCCGGTGATCACGCCGCCGCTTTGCACGTAGTCAGGATGCCTGGTGGCGAGATCATGAACCGTTATTGGGATGAAAGCGATACGCCCCGGCCGGAAGCATACCGCGAAGATGTGGAGATGGCCAAAGAAGCGATTGATCGAGGTAATTCAGCATTGCCCGCTAATCATTCCGCGCAATCATTAACAAATACGTCGGCCGGTAGTGTGAATGATGAAGCTCGCACCTTTCACCATCTGCGGGCCGGGGCGGAATCGGGTTGGGATTTCAGCAGCCGCTGGCTCCGCGATGGAAGGTCATTGGCGACTATTCATACTTCCGATATCGTTCCCGTAGATCTCAATTGTTTATTGTATCATATTGAAGTAACGATTGCGGAAGCTTATCAATTAAAAGGAGACCTGGCGGCGAATAGTCGCTTCAGCTCACTGGCACTGGCTCGCAAAAACGCGATCATGAAATACTGCTGGAGCAGCTCGTTGAAATTCTTTGTCGACTATGATCTGTCCGCCGGAGAAATGAAATTGCATCTCACCCTTGCAGGGGTTTATCCATTATTTTTTCAGATAGCCACGCAAGAGCAGGCACAAAGTATCGCATCGGTTCTCGAAGAAAAATTCCTTTCTGCGGGCGGGCTGCTCACCACATTGGCTCAAACCGGCCAGCAATGGGATGCCCCGAACGGCTGGGCTCCTTTACAATGGATGGCGATCACCGGCCTGGAGAATTATGGGCACAAATCACTCGCGAAAAAAATTGCCTCACGATGGATCAGTTTGAATAAAAGTGTATTTGAACGCACCGGTAAATTAATGGAGAAATATAATGTTGTAGATACTCAATTGGAGGCAGGTGGCGGCGAATATCCGGGACAGGATGGATTCGGCTGGACGAATGGCGTGCTATTGGCTTTGATCAGAAAGTATGGAGATCATCCCTCCACTTCAAGTAATACAAATCCATAAGGCGGGATGATCAGGTGCTCCCAGTCTTCGCCCGTCCGGTATGATCTGTTTCCCCAATGATCAAAGAGTTTTTCCGGCGCAGGACCATGTTCCTTAAAGATAAACCAGGTGACATAGGCATCCGTACCGGAAAAATTAAATAGACAATACAGTTTCTTGTTGTCAATCGCACGCAAATAGCCCGCCACATGAATATTGTGTGGCGTTAACCAGGTCAGGTTCTTATAGTCTGAGGTCATATCCAGTTTCGTGCGCAAAGCGATCAGTTTCTTAGTACCGGAAAAGACCTGCTCTTCTACAGTTCCTATTATATCGATCCGTTGATTCCTTTGCCAATCGATCACGGGCCGGTGCATCCAACGGTTGTCATAAGCCCTGGCGGGATCATTCAAATAAGAATAATCATTCGTGTAAGCGGCTTCATCGCCATAGAAGATCACCGGAATGCCTCCAAGGAAAAAGCTATGTGCCTGCATCAGGAGGATCTTACGTATGGACAGATCGATCGACGCTTTGTCATCTGATTGCATTGCTTTCTCGAGCCCACACAGGGAAGCAAGTGATCCGCTGATGCGGGCATCATTGGTACGTGGATTTACAGAGAATAAGGCACCTGTCGCCGGGGAACCCGGAAAATTTCCGGAATAATAATTTTTTAGGAATTCACGGTGTTGTACAGGATCGAATCCTGCCTGATGGATCGTATAATCATCATATCCGAGCCCGATATCATCGTGGCAACGCGTATACGTGATCCACGATGTACCAAACGGTTTTTGAAGTATTTCATATTGGGCATTAAGCATGATCCGTGTATCACCAGTCGCAAGTGCATCCCATTGCAAAGCCATATGGGTGGCATTGTAAGCAAAATCGCATTCGCGTGCGGTGTAAATTCCCGTACCAAAATATTTCATGATCTCATTTGGTGCTACGATGGCCTCCGCGAGCAATGCCATGCCTGGCGTGGAAACCTGGACACATTGCTTTATAAGTCGCAATAAAGTATGGGCCCCGGGAAGATTTTGACAACTGGTCCCGGGTTCTTTCCAAATGAAGGCAGGGGCATCGATCCTTAAAAGATCGACACCGAGGTTTGCGTAAAAAAATATATTGTCGATCATCTCCAGGAATACGGCAGGATTGGTATAGTTCAAATCCCATTGGTAATGATGAAAGACTGTCATCACCCATTGGCCGGTCTCCGGCAAATATGTGAAGTTGCCCGGCGAAGAATCCGGAAATATCTCAGGCATGCCGGCTTCAAAGCGATCAACAGTTTGTTTGTCGCGGGTCATGAAATAATAATCCTGGTATTGTTGTTCTCCTTTCTTTGCCCTGTCCGCCCACGCATGATGGTGAGACGTATGATTCAATACAATGTCCAGCATCAAATACATATTCTCCGTTTGCATTTTCTGCTGAAGGCTCCTTAATTCTTCAATTGTGCCAAAACGCGGATCTATCTTTCTGAAATCCGAAACCGCATAGCCTCCGTCACTCTCGCCTTCCGGACTTTCAAAAATGGGCATGAGGTGTAAAAAGTTTACCCCAAGCTTCTTAAAATAATCCAATCTACTTTCAAGATTTGAAAGGTTTCCGCAAAAGCGGTCGACATATAAGCTCATCCCGGTAATCTGATTGCTGAGAAACCAATGGTCTTTCATCTCCTTGTTGAAATCCCGGTCCTGCAGGTGAACCGGCCGCGCAAGGTGAGCATTTGTTATGATGCGGACGAGGCCATCGAAATGTTTCTCTGCTTCCGGATGATTGCCATACACCTCATCATAAAAATTATAAATGGCCGCGGTATTGGTGACCAGCTTTGTATAAAATAAATTGTCCTTTCCTTCGAGATCAAGCTGTGGATACGTGGAAAGTATTTCATGAATGTGACGGTGAAGGGAAAGATTTTGCATAAGGACGGCCAATTTTCATTTGAAGATATCATTGCTTAGGTGCCTGAACGCCTCCATTGCTCCGAGATATTCGCAAGTGCGGGCTCCGGCTTTATTGGCATTGAAGATTACCGTTTTCCATTCATTGACCGGCATATTGTTGATCTCCTTCACCGACTTTCCTGCCAATTGATAAAGGACCGCTCCGACAAAGGCATCTCCTGCCCCCGTGGTATCCACGGGGTTCACATTGATGCTGTCGATGATCGTTGTCGTATTATTTAAGCCGAGCAACGTACCTTCTTTTCCCAGCGTAATGGCAAAGACTGCTTTCGTTTTCGAAAATAATTCTTCCGCCGCATCTTTTAGGGTGAGCTTTCCCGTTATGAGCATCGACTCTTCATCGCTGACCTTGAAGAAGTGGCAGCTTTTTAAGAAGTTCCACGACTGGTCGATAAAGGTTTGGAGATTATCCCTGAACAACAAATTGCGATAATTAGGATCAAAACTGATAAACACATTTTTTTTCAAAGCGGATTGTAATAATCCCTGGTATGCTGCCTGCAGAGGTCCCGGCAGAAAGCCTGTGGCCGACCCAAAATGAACTATTGAAAACTCCTCAAGGTTGATATCCTCCACCTCTTTTTGTGTAAGTTGTCCATCAGCGCCACGGTTGAAGTAAAAATCGCGCTCTCCATTTTCCATCAATGAAACGAAAGCGAAGGTGGTAAAGTAGTAAGGATCGCGGATCACCCACTTTGTACTTACCTTAAATTCTTCCATGGTATCCACGAGATGTTTCCCAAACGGATCGCTGCCTACTTTTGCCGCCAATTCAACTTCACCGCCAAGCGCCGCGATGGCGGCGGCTACATTTGTCGGAGCGCCGCCTGCTTTTTTCAGGAAATGCTGTCCCTCCGATAAGGATTTGCCTTTATCGGTGCAAATCATATCGATCAACGCTTCCCCGATACAAAGGATCTTTCTCATAAATTATAAGATTAATGAACCATTCCATGAACAATTTCATCCACTGTTCCTTCAACCCGCCTGGTTGTCCTGACGAAGATCACTGAAAAAGCGGCGAGGATCAACAACACGCCTGCGAGGTTGATCGCGTTGACGGGATTATTGTTCAGCCATGATTCATAATAGAGCGGAATAGTAAATGTTTCGAGGAGCATGGGAATTACAATGAACATATTGAAAATACCCATGTAAACCCCGGTCCTTTCGGGCGGGATGCTTCCGGCCAGCATGATATATGGGTTGCCCATCATGCTCGCCCATGATAATCCCATACCGATCATAGGAATAAACAAAAGATTTTTATCATGAATATTGGGGATCGCGAGTAGCCCGATCCCTGCAAGAAAAAGGCAGGTCATATGGATATACTTTGGCCCATATCGTTTGGCAAGCCAGGCCAACCCGAAGGCCGATACAAACGCGACGCCGTTATAAAATGCGCCTAATGGCCCCACCCATAATTCGGCTTTCCTGAATAAGGGACTGCCGGCCTCAACGGTACCATATAGGGACTTAGACAGGCATTTTGCAATGTATTGCCAATAGATGAACATGGCGTACCAGCTAAACAACATCATTGGGCCCATCAATCGCATGGTGAGCGGCATTTCCTTCATGGCATGAAAGATCTCACTAAAGGTTGCACGAATACCACCCGGCGATTCTCGGATCTTTTTCTTTTCCTCATCGGTAAGTGGGATCTCTTTGGTGGTTTTAAGTGTCCATAGTACTGAACTAATGGAAACAACCGAACCGACCAGGAACGCGATCAATGTAGTTGTAGGAATTCTTCCCACTCTTCCTGATTCAGAAACGGAAAGCAGGTTGATCAATAGAAATGGAGTGAGATAAGATAAGGTTTGGCCCAATCCGGTAAATGCGCTTTGGGTGAGGAAGCCGATGGAATGTTGACTCCTGTCAAGTTTATCACTGACAAACGCGCGGTAAGGTTCCTGTGTGATATTGTTGGACGCATCCAGGATCCAAAGAATGCTTGCCGCCATCCAAACCGTGCTGCTGAATGGCATAAAAAATAAAGCAAGGCTGCAAAAGATCGCCCCTATCAAAAAGTATGGAGTTCGCCGGCCCCAGCGCGTAATTGTTTTATCGCTCAACGCGCCGATGATCGGTTGCACGATCAAACCTGTCATGGGCCCCGCCAACCAGAGCAATGGTAATTTACTTTCTTCGGCACCGAGATAAGAATAGATCGGGCTCATATTGGCTTGCTGCAGTCCAAAACTGTACTGAAGCCCGAAAAAGCCGAAGTTCATGTTAATGATCTGGGAAAAGCTCAGCAATGGCTTTCTTATCGGCATGTGCAGTTAGTTAGAGGATAAGTTACGATTTTGTCGCGGCACGTAGTCTTTATTATGAAAGATCCTTCTGATGATCGATAATGAATTGGATCAACTCTTCCAGGGGAACCTCTATCCTTGAAAGTGCGTCAGTAATATCCTCGCGGTTTACTTGCGCTGCAAATGAAGGCGTCTTTAATTTTTTTACGATGCTCTTCACTTCCATTCCATCATAGCGTGTAGGACGAATAAGGGCAGCCGCATGAATAAAGCCCGATAATTCATCAAATGCGTAGATCATGCGGTCCATATTGTTATTTGGTTCAACTCCAAAATAGCGGGGCCCGTGGGAAGCGATACAGTGGATCACTTCCGGGTCGATATTTCTCTTTTCCAATTCTGCAATGATCACTTTGCAATGTTCATCAGGATATTTTTCCCAATCGGCATCGTGAAGCAAACCCGCGAGCTCCCATTTTAATGCCGTTTCTTCGCCTGCATTTTCTTTTTCTATAGCCCAGGCCTTCATCACCGCAGCAACCTGTTTCATGTGCAGCCTCAGCCGTTCATTAGGCACCCAATCGTCAAGCAATTGATGAGCTTCTTCGATGGACATTAAATTGCCCGCGTTCGCAGGGTCGCCGAAAGTGGAACGGTTTATCTTATGAACTGACATATCAGACTAGCATTACGTGTAGGGACTATATATATGGAGTGCGAACCAGCAAAGCCTGCGCTTCGATTTCGCCCTTGAAAATAAGGAATAAAAAATCCGGTCGAAAATTTTATTAAAAATCAATTAGTTATAAAGGTGCGATCAAAAATAAAGCCTGATTTTTAGGCCAGCATTTGTAACAGGGTTATCTTCGCAGCCCCAAAATAAGGGATGTAAGAGGGATAGCTCTTACAGATTTATAACCGCTGTGCTCGCGAAGCTCGCATTACAGCCCAAAGACTTTCTTAATGAGCAAACAACATTTTACAACAAAGCATGCGAATGAGGCTACCGTTAAACATGGCTGGTACGTGGTTGACGGTACTAATCAAACCGTAGGTCGCATGTGCGCCAAGATCGCCGCGATCCTTCGCGGTAAGAATAAGGCGTATTTCACACCGCACGTTGATTGCGGTGACTACATTATTGTAATCAATGCCGAAAAGGTGGTATTGACCGGCGATAAAATGCAACAAAAGATCTATGACACATTCAGCGGTTACCCGGGTGGCCGCAAGGAAGAAACAGCGCTAAATCTCATGAAGCGCCGTCCTGAAGTAGTTGTTGAAAGAGCTGTAAAAGGGATGTTGCCGAAAAACCGGCTGGGCCGCAAAATGTATAAAAAGCTTTTTGTGTATGTCGGCGCGGAACACCCACACAAGGCCCAGCAACCAAAAGAATTAAAATTTTAATACCATAATATAAATGGAAAAGCAAAGAAACGGAGTTGGTCGTCGTAAGGAAGCAGTCACCCGGGTTTTTCTTACCAAAGGTGATGGCAAGATCACGATCAATGACAAGGATTACAAGACTTACTTCCCATTGGTGTACCTGCAAAACCAGGTAGAACGTCCGTTCAAAACCATCGACGCGGTAGGCAAGTTCGATGTTAAGATCAATGCAGTTGGCGGAGGAGTAAAGGGTCAGGCGGAAGCTGCGATGCTCGGCATCACCCGTGTCTTGATCGAGTTGAATCCAGACTTCAGGCCGGCATTAAAGGCCGCTGGATTGCTGAAGCGCGACCCCCGTTCGGTGGAGCGTAAGAAATTCGGTCATAAGAAAGCGCGTAAGAGCTACCAGTTCTCCAAACGTTAATCTGTCACCGGTATTGATCAGGCTGGTCCTTAAAATGACTGGCTTTGAATTTGAAAAATCTATCAACCATAGAAAATGGAAAATAACACATCGTTACAACAGCAGCTTCTCGAAGCGGGTGTCCATTTCGGACATCTGAAAAAGAAGTGGAACCCAAAGATGTTGCCTTACATCTTTGCTGAAAAGAAAGGCATTCATATTATTGACCTCAACAAAACGGTGGATTGCCTTCAGGAAACTGCGGCCGCCATGAAGCAAATTGCCCGCAGCGGAAGGAAGATATTATTTGTTGGCACGAAGAAGCAGGCTAAGGATATCGTGAATGAATCGGCGCGCAGAGTGAACATGCCTTTTGTTACGGAACGTTGGTTGGGAGGAATGTTGACCAACTTCAATACTGTACGCAAGAGCGTGAAGAAAATGCAGAGTATTGAAAAAATGCTTGGAGACGGCTCCTTTGACAGCATTACCAAAAAGGAACGATTGACATTAAGCCGCGATAAAGAGAAGATGGAGAAAGTGCTCGGTGGTATTTCGCAACTGGGCCGCGTTCCGGCTGCTTTGTTTATTGTAGATATCGGGCATGAGCATATTGCGCTTGCCGAAGCAAAAAGATTGGGTATAACAACGTTTGGTGTGGTTGATACCAATTGCGATCCGAACAAAGTTGATTTCGCTATCCCAGCAAACGATGATGCAACAAAATCGATAGCCATCGTTACCAACTATATTACAGCGGCAATTGCCGAAGGGCTTGCAGAACGTCAGGCAGCAAAGGATGACGATGTAGATGATGCAGTCGACGATGATAAGGAAAAGAAAGCCGCGAGGTTGGAAGCCGAAGCGCAAGCGGAAGCTGGACGTGGCCGCGGTGCGCGCGGGAGAGGGCCGGGTGCGGGTCCGGGTGGCCAAAGGCGCCGGATCTCCGGTGGCGGTGGACAGCGCGGTGGTAGCGGTCCCGGTGGTGGCAGAAGGTGATCTGTCGGCCAGACCATTCCCTATTGACAACATTTATTTATTAAATTATTAAGTAGATAAAATATGAGTACAACAGCAATCAGCGCGCAAGACATCAATAAGCTGCGCCAAATGACGGGAGCAGGGATGATGGATTGCCGTAAAGCATTGACAGAAACCAATGGTGACTTTGAAGCGGCCATCGATTGGTTGCGTAAACAAGGTCAGAAAGTTGCAGCTAAACGTGGCGACCGTGAAGCGAAGGAAGGAGTGGTGATTGCGATCACTTCCACAGATAACAAAACAGGAATGATCGTTTGCGTGAGTGCAGAAACGGATTTTGTTGGAAAGAACGCCGATTTTGTCGCATTTGCTCAAAGTATCGCCGATGCTGCTATCCAAAACAATGTGAAGAGCATCGAAGAACTGAATGAGGCATCGATCAAAGGTTCCAAAGTTGCGGACCTCGTAAATGATAAATTGGCTGCGATCGGTGAAAAGATCGGCATTACGAGATTTGAAAGGGTTGACGCACCCTATGTTGCATCCTATATCCACGGCGCCAACAGAATTGGGGTATTGGTGGGTTTGGATAAAGAACTTGCGGAGGTTGGAAAGGATGTTGCAATGCAGATCGCTGCGTTGAACCCGGTTGCCGTTGATGCAGCAAGTGTTCCCGCCACTACCATTGCACGCGAAAAAGACATCATTATTGAATTGATGAAACAGGATCCGAAAATGGCAGGAAAGCCGGATGAGATGCTGGCGAAGATCGCGGAAGGAAAAATGGCTGCATTCTTCAAAGAACAGACGCTTGTTGCACAAGCTTTCGTAAAAGACGGGAGCAAAACAGTGGCAGACTATCTCAAGGAAAACAGTAACGTAAAAGTGATCGAATTTAAGAGGGTGGCACTAGGCTGATCCCGATCACCTTTGAAATTTATATACTAAGTGTCCTGTTCCCCAGGACACTTTTTTTATGTTTGCATGTATGGAAAGTTATGATCAATATTTTGAAGCCAACAAGAGCATGTGGAATAAAAGGACCAAAGCCCACCGTGATTCCAGTTTCTATGACCTGGCTGGTTTCAAATCGGGAGCGGATGTGCTCACGCCGATTGAATTAAAAGAGGTCGGTGACGTACATGGCAAGCGCTTATTGCACCTCCAATGTCATTTTGGAATGGATAGTTTAAACTGGGCCCGTAAAGGAGCGAAGGTTACCGCCGTCGACCTTTCGGACGAAGCGATCGCGGAAGCAAAAAAATTAAATGAGGAATTGGGCCTGGATGCGAATTTCATTTGCTGCAATGTTTATGATCTTCACCCAAACTCAGGAAAAAAATTCAACGCGGAAGACCAAATCAAACAGGCATCCTTCGATATTATATTCACTACCTATGGTGTGATCGGCTGGCTACCCGACCTCACGAAATGGGCCGAGATCATTGCATATTATTTAAAACCCGGAGGTGTTTTTTATATCGCCGAATTCCATCCCGTGGTTTGGATGTTTGATGACGATTTCACGCGTATAAAATATTACTATGACAACCGCGAATTAATTGAAACGGAGAATTTGCCAACCTATACAGATAAGAACACGCCCATTCCCGGCAAGGAATATAGTTGGAACCATGGCTTGAGTGAGGTGTTCAATGCGCTGATAGCGCAAGGGTTACTGATACAGCAATTCAATGAATACATGTATTCACCCTATCCATGTTTTAACAAGATGGTTCAGGCAGAAGAAGGTAGATGGGTGATCGAGGGAATGGAAGGAAAGTTGCCGATGGTCTACACTATCCAGGCTTCCAAACAATGATCAAATCCCTATCTTCGCAACGAAATTTAAATCAGTAATCAACCTGTGACTGTATTTACCAAATGTCAGGTGCGGCGCAGGGATCAAAATAGCAAAAAGCTGCATGCTTCCTAAGTATAAACGGATTCTTCTCAAATTGTCGGGCGAGGCGTTGATGGGAGATAAAAATTTTGGATTTGACAACGGGGTCATCGCTCAATACGCGCAGGATATTAAATCAATTACAGAGTTAGGCGTGCAGGTTGCGATCGTCATTGGCGGCGGTAACATTTACCGTGGAATGAATGAAAGCGAAACCGGGATCGAGCGCGCCCATGGTGATTACATGGGTATGCTGGCAACTGTCATTAATGGAATGGCGTTGCAAGCCGGACTTGAAAAAGTAGGCATCTATACGCGTTTGCAGAGCGCCATCAAAATGGAACAGATCGCCGAACCTTATATCCGGCGTAGAGCTATCCGACACCTTGAAAAAGGCCGTGTTGTTATTTTCGGTGCAGGCACCGGAAACCCTTATTTTACAACTGATACGGCAGGGTCTTTGCGGGCCATTGAAATAAACGCGGACGTGATTTTAAAGGGAACGAGAGTAGACGGGATTTATACTGCTGATCCTGAATTAGACCCAAAGGCTACAAAATTTAATGTCATCACTTTCCAGGAATGTTTATCTCAAAACCTCCGGGTGATGGATATGACGGCTTTCACGCTTTGCATGGAGAACAACCTCCCGATCATTGTCTTTGACATGAACAAGGAAGATAACCTTCGCCGCGTCGTTACCGGCGAAAAGGTTGGAACCCTTGTCCGTGGCTAGCCGGCACCGCTGCGTAATTCACCAAATACGTGTTTTTCCTGTGAAAAACTATTGGCCCTGGTATTGTTTTTTTTCCATAGTTTCCAAAATATATTAATCCGATTATGGCTAGCCTGTCTTTTTCCATCTTAGAGATTGTCGTGTTAATGTTGGGTGCGTTGCTCCTCGGCGTGACGATCCACTTTTTTATTGTCAGCCGTCGCGGACTTAACTCATCGGCGCTTGCCACAGCCCGGATCAGCAAAACCCTGGAAGATTGGAAGCTGCGCTATTTTAATGATATCGAACAACGGGATAAGGAGATCAATAAGCTTCGCGCCCAATTGGAAGAAGCCGGCACAAATCAACCCGCTAATGCTGCGGATGGTGAAGAATTGCAGCGCGTTAATAGCCGGCTGATGCAACAGGCGGCAGAGGTTGAAGAACTGCAACTTGTCAACAGCCGGCTAAGGGAAGAAGCAGCAGTGGTTGAAGAACTGAAACGAAACAATACACGTCTTCAAAGTCAATTGGCAGGCGTGGAAGAATTATTAAAAAAAAATAAACCTAATCAAACTGATCTTATGGAAATGGAAGAATTGAGAGCTAATGTAAGTCGCCTTCAAAATGAATTATCTGAAACAGAGGAATTAAAAAGGAATAATAGCCGTCTTCAGCAAGACTTGGCGGAACTGGAAGAATTGAGAAAGAACAATAGCCGTCTTCAAAATGAATCTGCGGAAGTAGAAGAACTGCGGCGAACCAATGCCGGTCTTCAAAAAGAGATAGAATCGCTTCGGAAAGCATCCGCTGTCTCCCATCCTGAAAAGATGGACTATTATGAACAACTCCGTGAAGCACAAAACTCCCTGCTGGAGCATAATCAAAAGATCAACCAATTGCTGGGGCAGATTGATATAGTGAAGGAAACAGAGGAAGAGAAAAAGGAGATTGAAGAAAAGAAACGGGAGATTGAAAGGTATAACGAGGAGCTCGCTGGTAAAGTGGATGAATTGAAATCGGCATTGTCGCTGAAGGAAAGGGAAATTTCCAATGCTAAACAAAAAGAGCACCTCACGAAGGAAATGACTGCTATGCTCGATAGCGCTTATAGCGAGTTCAATGTGTTACAGGAAAAAATTCAAAAGCTGGAAAGCCAGGTCAATTCATCAAAACGGCTCAACCTTGAATATGAAGACCTCAAAGAAGGCCATTATAAATTGAGCCGCGATTTTGAGGAGCAGAAACTGAAACTGAATTCGACGATGAGAGAACATGAACAATTGAGGCTTCAATACGAGGAGTCGGAGAGTAAGTTGCGGGAAGCCAACCTGCAACGGCAGCAATTGCAAAAAAGAGTGGCTTACCTTGAGGAATTAAATAATGATATGCAGGCGGTTGCTGAAACGAATAACAAGCTCGAGCATCAACTGAAACGCCTGGGGGAGCTGGAAAGCATGCTGAACGTGGTCTCTGAAGAAAGAGACCAACTTGTGCGGCAGCAATCCAACTCGATCTAAAGTTTGCGTATCCAGCCCCAACGTTACCTTTGCATAAAGGCAAAACAATGGCGGTCAGCATAGCCGGTTTACGCCGGGAGTATTCCAATAAAGAATTATCGGAAGACAGCGTGGATGCAGATCCTGTCAGGCAGTTCGCAATATGGTGGGAAGAAGCTGTTGCTGCTGAAATTGTAGAACCGAATGCGATGACGCTTGCAACTTCTTCATCCGATGGCTTCCCGTCCGCAAGGATCGTGCTGTTGAAAGGGTTCGGTGACCGCGGATTTACATTTTTTTCAAATTATAAAAGTTTCAAGGGCCGGCAATTGCAGGAAAATCCAAAAGCCTGTCTCGTGTTTTTATGGAAGGAACTGGAAAGGCAGGTAAGGATCACGGGAAATGTGATCAAATTGCCCGAGTCGGAAAGTGATGAATATTTCAACTCCAGGCCCGTGAATAGCCAAATGGGTGCTATCGCATCTCCGCAAAGTCAGGTGATTGAAAGCCGCAAATGGCTTGACGATCAATTTGCTTCGGTAAAAGAGAAAGTGGAGAACGGAATGGTTAGCCGTCCTGCCCATTGGGGTGGTTATATCGTTGTTCCAATAGCGATCGAGTTCTGGCAGGGACGTACAAGCAGGCTCCACGACCGGATCCTTTATTCGGTGGAAGCTGATGGAAGCTGGGTAAGAGAAAGACTTGCGCCTTAGCTGCAAGCTATTTCTTCTTCGTCGCCTTCTTTTTCCTTTTCGCTGGTCTGCTTTTTCCGAAAGAACCCTGAAAGCGTTTTCCCTTCGCGGTTTTTTTATCTCCTCTTCCCATGATCTAAGTTTTAAAGTGTGTTTTATTGACTGCAATTTCCTCAACATTTGCGATAAAAAAAGCTCCATTACCGTAAAAGTAGGGGAGCTTTTTTACTGCGATTTAGTGCGATCACAACTTAGAGGAAAGTTCCTTACCGGCTTTGAAGCGAGCAACCTTTTTAGCTTTGATCTTAATAACTTCTCCAGTCTGGGGATTACGGCCATTACGGGCAGCTCTCTTAGAAACGGAAAATGTACCAAAACCAACGAGAGTGACTTTACCGCCACCTTTCAGTGTTTTAGTAACTGCTTCAACAAAAGAATCCAGCGAAGCATTCGCTTGTGTTTTGGTTACGCCGGCATCGTCGGCCACTTTTGCGATTAATTCTGCTTTGTTCATAGTTATTATTTTTTAATGTTTTAGTAACGCGGACAAATTTAGCCGCTTTTTGATTGCGAGAAAAAATTTTTCTTGTTTTTACAAAATGTTGAAATCGGCGCGAAACCGCAAGGGGCAAGGATTTTAAGAAAATGACGGATAAAATAATGAACGCCATTTTGATCGGTTGCAGGCTGAAACCCGCGCTGGTACAGTGTTTCATGTGTTTCTTTGAAAGGCTTGCCAGCAAAGGGTTTGCAAGGAATATACAATAGTCTGCGAATTTGCAAATAAAATTATTATGTTTTGCACAATCAATGCACAGAAAGAACTTATGAACAGGTGTTCAGAACTATTTCGTGGATCAGCTAAGTGGTAATACGTAGCGGAGGTAAGGATCTATTGAACGCACCACTGATCTATCGAATTTATGATTTGATCTCAAGATAGACCGGACAATGATCGCTATGCTTGACATCCGGATAGATATCTGCATTCTTCAGATCTTTTTTCAACGGTTCTGTTACGTTGATGTAATCAATGCGCCAACCTTTATTATTCAACCGCACGTGAGGGAACCGTTGACTCCACCAACTATAGCGATGCGGCTCCGGATGAAATTCACGGAAAGTATCAACCCAACCGCTTTCTAAAAATTTGGTCATCCACGCCCGCTCTTCCGGCTGGAAACCGGATGAGTTCTTGTTGCCTTTCGGATCGTGAATATCAATTTCTTTATGAGCAATGTTGTAATCGCCGCAAAGGATCATTTTGGGATATTTCTTTTTTTCTTTTTTCAGGTAAGCATGAAATTCATCCAGCCATTGATATTTAAAATCCTGGCGGTGATCACCGCTTGTGCCGGACGGGAAATATGCATTGATCAGGCGAATGTCACCAAAACTCATTTGCATCACTCTGCCTTCATCATCACTCACACTATGACCGGTACCGCATTTTACCTGGTCGGGCTTGATCTTTGAGAAGACCGCAACTCCACTGTATCCTTTTTTTTGCGCACAAAACCAATAACCCGAATAACCGATCTTGGTGATCTCTTCCTGATCCACATCGTCTTCCTGCGCTTTTGTTTCCTGGACACAAACAATATCAGCAGGATTCGTTCTTAACCAATCAAGAAGTCCTTTCTTCATTGCGGCCCGAATTCCATTTACGTTGTAGCTGACGACACGCATTATATTAATGATTAAATTGTCAGGCAATATAAGATTTACTATGGAAGCTCGAGCCAGGCAAAGCCCACCTCCGCAACCCCCAATCATCCCGCTGAAAGAACAGGTTTACCTCGAAGGTCCCAAAAGCAGAGGTTACGAGTTATTTTTTGCCATCCGGGTCTTCTTTCAATTCATCAAAGGATTCAGAACACTTCATTTCGTCGGTCCCTGCATCACGGTTTTTGGATCGGCCCGCACAAAGGAAGACAATCCTTATTATGAAAAGGCAAGGAATATTGGAAAGAAGATCGCCGCTATGGGGTTTACTACGATGACTGGCGGCGGGCCGGGGATCATGGAAGCAGCCAACCGCGGAGCATTTGAAACCGGCGGGATGTCGGTGGGTTGTAATATCCGGCTGCCTTTTGAACAATTGCCAAACCGTTATGTACAGAAATCGGTGACCTTCGAACACTTTTTTGTAAGAAAGGTGATGATGATGAAATATTCCTATGCATTTATCATCATGCCCGGCGGCTTTGGAACGATGGATGAACTATTTGAAACCTTGACATTGGTACAAACGAAGACCATCACACAATTTCCAATCGTTGTTTTTGGAAAGAGTTTTCATGACCCATTTGTGAAGATGATTGAAGAAATGGCGAAGGAAGGAAGCATTTCAAAGGAGGACATGGCATTGGTATTGATCACGGACGATGAGAACGAAGCCATTGAACATATCAAAACGTATGTCCAGGCAAATTATAAAGTAAAACCGCGGAAGCGGTTTTGGTGGTTGCTCGAACGCCGTTGATCGCTAGTTCATATCTTCACGCCAAAATAAATTGACCCATGTTGAGGAAACTATTTTTGTTGCTAGCTTTCACTTTTCCATTATTTGCCGACGCGCAGGATTCGTTAACCGTCAAGTCTCCCAACCGTATATTCAAAGTAGTGATAGACCATAAAGCAGATGGTCTTTTAAACTACTATATACTCTATAAAGGCAGACCGGTGATCCACCCGTCGAGATTGGGGATGCTATTGAAAACTGATAAACCTGTGCAACTTGATAAATTTGATCTGGTTAAACAATCAACCAATAAAAAGGATGAAACCTGGAAACCGGTTTGGGGTGAGGTCAGCACGATTCGAAACAACTATGAGGAATTGAACCTGCAACTAAGGGACAAGTCCGGCACCGGTATTCTAATCAATATTATTTTCAGGGCTTTTGACGATGGCGTTGGCTTTCGATATGAATTTCCAAACCAGGAAAAGCTTCAACATTTTATTATTGCCGATGAGCTGACGCAATTTGCGATAGGGTCCGACAATATGACCTTCTGGATACCTGGCGACTATGATACCAACGAATTTATCTACAATCAAACACGCCTTAGTGAAGTAGATGCATCCAGCAGTGCGATGAGCCAGGAGATCGCCGCTAAAACTTTTTTCGACAAGAATGCAGTGCAGACGCCGTTGATGATGAAGTCGCCCGAAAATTTATATATCAATATTCACGAGGCGGCATTGGTGAACTATCCCGCAATGAATCTTGTTGTAGACAAGTCCACCTTTACACTTAATGCTCATCTTGTTCCTGACGCGGTCGGCAATAAAGCCTATTTGCAGACCCCTGCCCAATCACCTTGGCGGACAATCATCATCAGCGATAAGGCACCAGACATCCTTGCATCCAGACTAATCCTGAATTTAAATGAGCCATCTGCGATCGCCGATCCATCCTGGATCAAGCCTCAAAAGTTTGTTGGTGTTTGGTGGGAGCTCCACGTCAATAAATCCAGGTGGGATTATGGAATGAGCGGCGGGACATTGAAACCGCATGGCCGCCATGGGGCTAATACAGCTAATGTGAAAAAGTATATTGATTTCTGCTCGGCGAATGGATTGGACGGAGTGCTCGTGGAAGGTTGGAATATTGGTTGGGAAGATTGGTTCGGCCACTGGAAAGAAAATGTTTTTGATTTCATCACACCATATCCGGATTACAACATTGATGAACTGACCGCCTATGCCAGGGAAAAGGGAGTGAAGATCATCATGCACCATGAAACCTCCGCTTCCGTTACCAATTACGAAAGGCAAATGGATACGGCCTACCGGTATATGATCAACCATGATATGAACTCGGTGAAGACAGGATACGTAGGAAGGATCATCCCGCGTGGTGAACATCATGATGGGCAATGGATGGTCAATCATTATCTCAGGGTAGCGCAAAAAACCGCCGCTTATCATTTAATGGTGGATATGCATGAACCGGTGAGGCCAACCGGATTGCATCGTACCTGGCCCAACTTCCTTGCTTGCGAAGCGGCGCGGGGCAACGAGTTCAACGCGTGGAGTGTTGGTAATCCGCCCGCACATGAAACCATCCTGCCGTTTACGCGGTTGATGGGTGGTCCGATGGATTATACACCAGGAATATTCCGGATCAGGTTGGATCAATTCGATACGGCAAAAAAAGAACAAATCCACACTACCCTTGCCAAGCAACTTGCCCTGTACGTGACTATGTACAGCCCTCTGCAAATGGCCGCCGACCTGCCCGAGAATTATGAAAAACACATGGATGCATTTCAATTTATTAAAGATGTCGCAGTCGACTGGGATGATACGAAGATCCTTGAAGCAGAACCTGGTGATTATATTGTTGAAGCCAGGAAAGCAAAAGGTAAAGATTCGTGGTTCCTCGGAGCGATCACTGATGAGAACGCCAGAAGTTTTAATATAAAGACGGATTTCCTCGATAAAGACAAGTGGTACCTGGCAACAATTTACCGCGACGCCGATCATGCTGATTGGAGATCTAACCCTGAAGCATATGCGATCGATAAAAAGCCTGTGAATTCCGGGGCAACGCTCGCTTTGAAACTGGCACCCGGAGGTGGAACTGCTATCAGTTTTATTCCGCTTACTGCCGCCCACCAAAAGGAATTCAGCAAGGAGATTAAAAAAGCAATGAAATCACAAAGGAAGTAATCTTTTCGCGCTCCTTATGTTCACCACCATGATCTTTTTAAAACTACGCTATAAGAACGCAATATGATCAATACTGTCATTTTTGATTTGGGAAATGTACTGGTCGAGTGGAATCCCATGCACGTCTATCGGGATTATTTCGACACGCCTGAAAAACGTGAGCATTTCTTTGAATTTATCTGTACCCAGGATTGGAATGAAGAACAGGATGCAGGCAGATCAATCGTCGATGCCACGCAAGATCTTATTGCCAAACATCCGGAATGGGAACAGGCGATCCGGGACTATTACGGTCGATGGACGGAAATGTTGAAGGGCCCGATCCAGGGGTCTGTCGACATATTCCGTGAACTAAAAGACAGCGGCCGTTTCAGGATCTATGCATTGACCAACTGGCAGGCCAATCTTTTCGATATAGCACTGGTTCGCTATAATTTTATGCACTGGTTTGATGGAAGAGTGGTGAGCGGTGAGGAAAAAACCAGGAAACCCTTTCCGGAATTTTATCAGCGTTTACTCGACAGGTACAATGTTATTCCTTCGGAGGCGGTGTTCATTGATGATAGTTTAAGAAATATCGAAGCGGCAGAGAAGCTCGGTATTAAGTGTATTCATTTTAAGGACCCGGAACAACTACGAACGGAACTGACAGCATTAGGATTACTCGAGAAGCGGTCGTAGAATCTACTTCGATCGCCATCGCACAATAATCTTTGATCGATTGACGATCTAAGTCGGCGTTGCGATCAGACTGACATGAACCTTTTACTCGAGCAGTGGTCTTAGCCATCTCGTCATCTCTTCCTTACCCATACCTTTCCGTTGGCAGTAATCTTCCAGCTGATCATTTTGGATCTTTCCAACACCAAAATATTGACTTTGCGGATGACTAAAGTACCAGCCACAAACTGAAGAAGCGGGATACATGGCTAAGGATTCAGTTAATTGAATTCCTGTATTCTTTTCCCCTCCAAGCAGTTCAAACAATTTATATTTTTCGGTATGATCGGGACAGGCAGGATATCCGGGTGCCGGCCTGATGCCGACATATTTTTCTTTGATCAATGCATCATTGTCCAACGCCTCGTTCTTATCATAAGCCCAAAACTCTTTCCTCACCCGCTTGTGAAGCAATTCCGCAAATGCTTCGGCGAGCCGGTCAGTCAGCGCCTGCATCATGATCTTATTATAGTCGTCAAGGTTTGCCTCGAACTTTTTAACATGTGCTTCGATGCCCTGCATGGTCACCGAGAATGCTCCTATGTGATCAGGGAGAGCCGGATGATGAATAGCCAGGTCACGGTCTTCCGCAACAGAGTGATCTTTTCTTTTAACCTCCGACGCGTCCGACCGTCGGTTCGATCCCTCCGCATCCCCTGCTGGCTTTATAAAATCAGCCAGTGAAAAATTGGGCTGGCCCTCGGCTTTCTTGCTTTGTTGCCTTAAGCATTCAAGATGGATCAAAGGAGCTATACGTTTTTCAGATGCATCCTGCAATGACCGACTCGTTCCGCTATCACCGTTGGTTCCCTGAGAGCCTTCGTTATTCGTGTAAGCCGCATTAACGATAATAGTATCAGGACTAGTAACTCCCGCTTCCCAAAATCCAATCACGCCCCGTGGCCTGAGCCACTTTTCACCAACGATCTTATCCAATAATGCATTTGCATCTTCATACAATTTGGTGGCTTCTTTACCCACTACGGCATCAGAAAGGATCTGGGGAAACTTTCCATGCATTTCCCAGGCAATAAAGAAAGGTTGCCAATCAATATATTCCCTTATTTCGCTCAGTTCATAATCTTCAAAAACCTTAACCCCCGTGAATGCTGGCGTTGGAGGGGTATAGCCAGACCAATCAATTTTTAATTTGTTGGCCTGGGCATTTGCAAGTGACAAATATTCTTTGGTGCTTTTCTTATTTGCGAAATCCTGCGCCAACTTTGAATATTCATTTTTTACCGCACCCAACAAGGTTTGCTTTTGATCCGCGTTCAATAATGAACCGGCGACTGTTACACTTCGCGAGGCATCCAATACGTGAATAACCCCATTATCATATTGAGGAGCGATCTTTACTGCAGTGTGCATACGCGAAGTGGTAGCACCGCCGATCAACAACGGTTGCGTCATCCCCCTGCGTTTCATTTCGTGCGCCACATGGACCATCTCATCTAATGAGGGGGTGATCAATCCGCTCAAGCCGATGATGTCCGCATTTTCTTTTTCTGCAGTTTCCAGGATCTTATCCGTCGGTACCATCACACCGAGGTCAATTATTTCATAGCCATTACATCCCAGCACGACGCCAACGATGTTCTTTCCGATATCATGCACATCGCCTTTTACCGTTGCCAGCAAGATCCGGGCCGCAGCACTCTTATTCGGCGATCCATTGCCGCCAGCGCTGGCGGCTTTGGAAAGTTTTTCCTTTTCTATATATGGAGTGAGTACGGCAACCGACTTCTTCATCACCCGTGCACTTTTTACTACCTGCGGTAAAAACATTTTTCCTGAGCCGAACAGGTCTCCGACAATGTTCATTCCATCCATCAACGGGCCCTCAATAACATCCAGGGGTTTTGGATATTGTAGCCGGGCTTCTTCTGTGTCCGCATCAATGTAATCGGTGATACCATGGACCAGCGAATGTTTCAGGCGATCCTCAACGGGTGTATTTCTCCACGATTCATCCTTTACATTCTCTTTTCCTTTAGCTTTTACGGTTTCTGCAAAAGCGATCAGCTTTTCCGTTGCTTCGTTATTATCATTGTTACGGTTGAGAATAACATCTTCACATAGGACCCTTAAACCCGGTTCAATTTCATCATACACCACCAACTGGCCGGCATTTACGATACCCATGTCCATTCCGGCACGGATAGCATGATACAGAAACACGGCATTCATGGCCTCCCTTACATGATCGTTACCCCTAAACGCAAAGGATAAGTTGCTAACGCCGCCGCTTACCTTCGTGAGCGGCATCAATTTTTTTATTTCGCGCGTCGCTTCGATGAAATCCACACCGTAGTTGTTGTGCTCCTCAAGGCCGGTCGCGATCGCAAAAATGTTTGGATCGAAAATGATATCCTGCGGATCAAAGCCGACCTGTTCTGTCAATATCTTATATGCACGGTGGCATATTTCTACTTTGCGTTGTTTGCTATCCGCCTGACCGACCTCGTCGAATGCCATCACAATAACCGTTGCACCATATCGTTGGCAAACGATCGCCTGCTCAATGAATTTGGCCTCACCTTCTTTCATTGAAATGGAATTCACGATACACTTACCCTGTACACATTTCAAACCCGCCTCGATCACCTCGAATTTGGAAGAATCGATCATGACGGGGATCTTCGCAATATCCGGTTCGGCCTGAAGCAGATTCAAAAACGTTGTCATCGCTGCTACCCCGTCCAACAGGGCATCATCCATATTCACATCCAGGATCTGCGCGCCATTTTCCACCTGCTGGCGTGCTACACTTAATGCTTCCTCATATTTATTTTCACGGATGAGCCGCGCAAATAACTTCGATCCGGTAACGTTGGTTCGCTCACCGACGTTCACAAAATTTGTTTCGGGGCGAATAACCAAAGGTTCGAGGCCCGATAATCGCAAATAAGGCTTTATAGCGGTAGGTTCCTGCATTAATGGTTCTTTCTCAACAATACTCTTTTGATGAGTGAGAAGTTATTGATGATCAAAATAAGGATGGCCAAAGCCAGAAGCAGTTTGGCGATCATACAAGTTCATTTTCGACAACTGGTAATTTCCTTGGAGAAAGATCCTTCACTTTGTTTGCGATCTCCCGGATGTGTGCGGGGGTAGTCCCGCAGCATCCCCCAACGATATTTACAAATCCTTCTTGTGCCCAGTCTTCCAGGTAACGCGCCGTGTCAGACGGATGTTCGTCATATTCACCCATTGCGTTCGGCAGACCGGCATTCGGATAAGCAGAAACATAACAACTTGCGATCTGTGAAAGTTCCTCAATATGCGGCCGCATTTCTTTTGCACCCAGTGCACAATTCAACCCGATGCTCAAAGGTTTTGCATGTGTAACTGAAGTATAGAATGCTTCCAGGGTTTGTCCGCTCAATGTCCGGCCCGACGCGTCAGTGATGGTTCCTGAGATCATCACCGGTGGGAAGGCCTTTTTCGATGCGTTGTGTTCATGGTGCAATGCGCCATTTGTCCGGGAATACCCGTTATCCTGTTGATATTTTTTGATAGCAAAGATGGCAGCCTTGGCATTTAGCGTATCAAAAATGGTTTCAATCAATAACAGGTCAACCCCACCTTCGACCAATCCTTTCACCTGTTCATAATATGCATCCACAACCTCATCAAACGTCACAGAACGAAAACCAGGGTTGTTTACATCGGGTGAAAGGCTCAACGTTTTATTTAATGGTCCCAACGCACCCGCAACAAAGCGAGGTTTGGAAACATCTTTCTGATTGAATTCATCGGCTGCTTTTCTGGCGCACTTAGCCGCAGCGAGGTTTAACTCATAAGCAAGCGATTGCATTCCATAATCCGCTTGCGAAATAGACGTACTATTAAATGTGTTGGTTTCGATGATATCTGCCCCTGCCTCGAGGTATTCTTTATGAATGCTTTCGATGATCTTCGGTTGGGTGATACTTAGCAAGTCATTATTACCTTTTACATCCTGGTGCCAGTTTTTGAAACGTTCGCCGCGGTAATCTTCTTCAGTTAATTTGTATTGCTGGATCATCGTACCCATGGCGCCGTCAATGACCAGGATCCGCTGTTGGAGTAACTCTTGAATAGGTTTCATATTTACCTCCTTTTTATGCAGTTAATGCATGACATCGATCGTCACAATAATCCTGAACTACGTAAACGTTTGGGAAATCAAAGGAGAGTTCCGTGTACGTTTATTAGTTCAGGTTTTTCTCCAACATACTGATTTTCATGCTGAAGAACCAGGCCGAACAATAAACAAATCCGCCTGAGAAAGGGCAAAGCTAGTATAAGTTGCTTATAATACAAAGCATTCGCGGAATCGGCGTATTCGCTATAAAAACACTTGTGAGAAAGACTCAATGACTCATATAGCGGTCCACAGGCATCCGGTTTTGCAGGCTGCGCCCCAACGTCATTTCATCCGCATATTCCAGTTCGCCGCCAAAAGCAATCCCACGCGCAATGGTGGTGATACGCACAGAGGATTGGTCATCCTTGGCAGGTGACAGTTTCTTTTGTATATAATATATGGTAGTATCGCCCTGGATATTGGGATTAAGTGCAAAGATCAATTCTTCCGTTTCTTCCTTCCTTACCCGTTGTATCAACGCTTCAATAGTAAGTTGATCAGGACCCACGCCGTCCAGCGGCGAAATGATCCCTCCTAATACATGATACACGCCATTGAACTGCTGTGTGCTCTCGATGGCGATCACGTCCCGGATATTTTCAACAACGCAGATCAGTGCCTGTTTACGCATCGAATTGGCACAAATGGAACAGATGTCCGCATCGGCAACGTTGTAACAACGCTGGCAAAACTTGATATCGCTCCGCATACGCGAAATGATCTCGCTGAACTGACCCACTTCTACCGCTTCCTGCTTCAATAAATGCAGGACAAGCCGCAATGCGGTCTTCTTTCCGATACCCGGCAATTTGGCAAATTCGTTGACCGCATTTTCAAGCAATGAGGAGGAAAATTGCATCTGCAAATATACAAATAGCGTGTCGCTTATACGTTGAACCAAAAGCCTTTGGCAGACTTTTCAGAAAACTTTAGCCGCCCGGAAGAGCCGTTTCTTCGGGCGTAACGATCTCAAAAATGTTTTCTACACCAGCCTTTACATTGATCCTCCGTTGGATGGGTTTCACGAGCTCGGGTTGACGATGCTTTCCAAAAAATTCTCCGGGATCCCAACGCCCATTTTTATTCCGGTCATATAGTATTCGTAGATCATATTCGCCGGGTAAAAAAACAGGTTGTGAAAAGCCTGGCGCGGTCAGTGGAACTGTTTTGACCACCGTATTATTGGAAACAAATAATAAGATCGGATTTTTTGAAATATCCAGCTTAGGAAAAGTCAAGGACAGCATGCCGTATTCCGCCAGGCGTTTGGACTGAAAACTTAATGTATCGGTCTTTAATAACTTCTTACCGGTGGAGTCATCTGCAAAGTCTTTATCCATGATCAGGTGATAGCTCGTATTTTCACTCCAGCTGTTTTTAATAACCAGTCTGCGGTTGGTACTATCTTTTGCGATGGAATAATTTGGCACCGGTCTGCATGAAGTGTCCATATATAAACGGATCCTGGAAGAATCAAAATTCCTGATAGGTTGTTCAAAGGTGAGAATAAGGTCTCCCAGAAGGTCCTGTTGACCACTGATGAGATTGACAGAAAATTTCAACCGGTCTTTTGCATTTCCAGCCAGTAGTCTTCCGCGATTGCCCAACACCTGGGCCGGTGGTGGAGTTGCCACATCTGCCGTGCCTTTAACATTCCATGCATATAACGTTACCGGCGGGTTCTTCCCGTGAATAACCATCGGAGAATCGGCAAAGGCAAACATTTGCTTATCGGTCATGTACCGCCGCGTGCCACCTTCGTCTTTCAGTGCATACAGATAAAATGTCGCAGGCGGCAGGTTTTTAAACCGGAACCCGCCTTTTCCATTCAACTTTGTGATGTATCGCGGCTTTTCTTTAACTACGGCAGAGTCATTCGCGCTGGTATGCAACATGACGATCATTGTGGTGTCCAATTTGCCATCCTCGGCAAGCACAACGGTGCCCGACAGCTCTAAGGAATCGATATAAGGCCCTGTTGAAAAGACGTAGGTAAATTCTTTAATGATGTTGCCTTCGTTTACATCTCTGATCGCATTGCCAAAATTCATAGAATACGTCGTATTGGGTTCCAACGTATCTTTTATTTTCACTGTCACCGTGTTTAGTTTATAGTCCACGGTGGGAACAGATTTGGGAATTGGAGACATTACCAGGTTGGCCTGTATATCCTGGATCGTCACATATTCATCAAAGGAAAAGTTTATCCGATCATCACGGAAGTTCCTTGTAGAATCGCCCGGTTCGGCCTTGATAAGTAATGGCGGGAGCGAATCGCGAGGGCCCCCCTGTGGCGGAATAATATTAGCACAACCGGGTCCGGTGACCATAAGAATAATACAAACGATCGCCATCACCGGAAATAATATCAATAGCCTTGCATTCATTAACTGCAAACATAGGCCGTTCAATGCGTCAACTTATTATTCGGTTGGAAAAATGACGTTAAAAGCTGTGGCTTCTTCGACATCTTCCTCTTCCCCAGTTTGATGCAGTGCAACTTCGAGACGGTTGGTTTTAACAAAATTGCACCATTGGCAATCTTTCTTGCCGCACCCGATATTGAATTCACGATTCTGGATCTTCTGCCAGGTTGTTGAAATTTGTTCGGTCACTGCAGTTATGTCCGCCGGAGTAATGAGCACCTTTTGCTTGCGGTAAGTTTTTTTCTTGTCAGGCTCGACAAAATCGAATTCCGTACTGATCACCTGCCAATCCTTCATCTCATAATTGTCGACCAACAACTTATAAAAAACAGCTTGCCGCCAGTAATCGCCGCCGTTAGGATCCTTTTCGCTGGGTCCTTTTAATCTTAATGATGCCTTCTCCGGATCTCCTGTTTTATAGTCGACCACATTAGCAAAGCGCCCGTCGAATTCGATCTTGTCTAACTTTCCTTTAATTGGGACGTCCTTCACTACCGTCCGGATCGTACGCTCTATCGCAACGATCTTGTTGAAGCGATCGATGCTATGATCATAATAATTTCCCAGCGATTCGAGCCCATGTTCCATCCAGCGGCCAAATTGCTCACTTGTAAAACTCTCACGGTGCCGGTTCATGTACATCTCAAAATCCGCAATGAATTCTTCCCGCGAAGGGAATTGTTCCTTGCCGCCATCCTGCATTTTCCTGAACAATTTTTCCAGCGCATCATGCACAGCAGATCCATACTCCATCACATCGTTTTTCGGAGAAGGGATCTTGATCAGGTTTTTGAAATAAAATTCCAGTGGGCAATGCAGATAATTGTTCAGCGCCGTTACATTCATGACAAATTTGTCAAGTAATTTGCTTATCCATTCTTCTTCCAGTCGAGCGAGCTCAGGCGCCCCTCCGCGTAATTGTAGTTCGCTAAATTCCACGACTTGATCCGGTGCCAACACTTTCCTTACGGGTATGATCATTGGATACTGATCTACGATCTCGGCTATGAACATGGATGGTTCCAGCAATTTTCCATCGTTCCTGAACTTGCTGTAGGAAATAAAAAGTCTTTCTTCAGCACGCGTTAGCGCTACGTAAAACAGCCTTCTTAATTCTTCATTTTCGGCAGCGTTGGGTTGTGAACTGAAGATCGTATCCGGTAATTTATAACCACGGGAAGGCTTTCTCTTCTTTTCCCAAAAAGAAGAATTGCATCCGGCAAAGAATATATATTGAAATTCGAGACCTTTAGAGCCGTGCGCCGTCATCAGGTTTACGCCTTTATCATTACCGCTGACCTGTACCAGGGGAAGGCTTATACGTTCACGCTCCATTAATTCAATGAGCCTGATGAACCCTTTCAAGTCAAGCGTCGGAGTGCGTAATGTTTCTTCCTTTACAAAATCAAAAAAGGCGGTCAAAACCTGGAACTGCCAGTGTTTATCGGGACTCTGCATGATCTGATTCAATACTCCTGCCTCACGAATAACTTTTTCGATCAGTGTTTGCAGGGTAAAGTTCGGGACAGCTGCGATCAACTGCTCCAATATCTTACCCGCCTTCACTAAATGTTCGTTAGCACCTGGCGTAAACAGATCAACCGGGTGTAATGTGGATTTTTCATAAAGAAGTTTACGCATCGGGCTGCGGCTTCCCGTATACTTTGTGCTGTCTGCCTCTATGCTAAGTTTGGCGATCTCTATTGGCGGGATGCCGAACCAATCAAAATGCAGAATTTGAAAGAGCATCTCATCCCCACTGAACGGTGTTTGAAATTCGGATTCCAACCACTTCAACACCATGATCAGCTTTTTCCCCAATTGAACGTCCAGAATATTTAAACTTCGTTTACTATATACCGGTATATTGCGTAGCTGGAGGAATTGCATCAACTCCTCTCCGTATTTATTTTCACGGTAGATAATGCCGATGCGTCCGGCCTGAACCCCTTCTTTTAATAGTTGTTCGACCTGTAGCGTGATATCGATCATTTCTTCGCGCTGACTTTCATATTCTTTGATCAATGGAGGCTCGGCGATCTCCTGCATCAGCAGTTTTGCCGAAACCAGGTCCTTGGAAAGATTAAGTGATGGGTTTGTATAGATCAGCCTTTCCTGGTTTCGAGTGATCACCGATTTCGCCAAGTCAAGAATAGCTTGGGTAGACCTGTAATTGTTTTCGAGCACTACGATCAACCTGTCTGTGTAGCTATTCATGAACCAGCTCATATTCTCAACGTTCGCGCCCTGGAACCGGTAAATGCTTTGATCGTCATCCCCCACAACAAACACATTAGGCACATCCCAATAGCTGATTAATATTTCCACCAACCTGTTCTGCGTGCCGCTTGTATCCTGGTATTCATCTACAAGAATGTATTGATATTTTTCCTGGTAGTTGGCAAGCAGTTCCTTATTCCCTTCAAAGGCCTTGATGACCCAGTTGATCATGTCATCAAAATCATAGCGTTTCTTTTCATGCATGAGCTCTTGGTAACGCTCGAATTCAAATACTGCGGCGCGTAGCTTCTCCATCTTTTCGATGGTTTCAGTATAAGAGGGTTTGAGATCTCCCTTGGTCCACTTTCCCGGCCGGCTGACCTTATAAATAAATTCATCGCGGTTCGGAAGATCCGCGACGTATTCGTTTATTTTTTGATCGAGAAAGGTTGGCGTCCAGCCTTCGCGTTTCATGGTGCTAAATAGCCTTTCGAGGTTGAGGATCTCGTAGTACACATCTCCACGGTATCGCTTCAAGGGATGATTTTTTGGAAATGCATCCACAAGCTGTTTAAATAGCTGCACTTTTTCCAGATCGGAAACCGGGTCCAGGGACGTCCTTTCAAAAAGATGCAGGTTTTCCTGGATCACTTCATTGCAAAAAGCATGGAAAGTATGAATATTGACCTTATAGGCGTCGGCACCAATAAGGCTTAGAAGCCGTTTTCGCATGGCAACAACGCCGGCATCAGTATAGGTGAGGCAAAGGATATTACCGGGAAGGGCATCCGTTTCCAAAAGGATCTTGCCGACGCGGCTGGCGAGAATCTGGGTTTTGCCTGTGCCTGGTCCGGCAATGACCATTACAGGGCCTTCAATGGTTGCTACGGCGAGGCGCTGGTTTTCATCCAGTTTTTCATATTCCTCAGCAAACTTCTTTTCGAGTTTTTCTCTGTTGAGCGGCATCTTGCATTAAAACATCTCCGCGCAAATTTAGTTCAGTCTTGACTGCATCACGGCAAAAGAATGCCCGCGCGTTTTTTCAAATCTGAAATTTGCAACACCATCATTCTTCCAACCGGTTTGTTGTCGCGGTAGCTGATCAACTTCATTGTTACGGCATCTTTAGGCACCGTAATCGGTTTATCATATTTAGGATAAAACTGGTCAGGAAACGAATTATCGAAACTATAATGAATACTTAATCCATCGATCTCGGGAATCAATTTCACAACCAAACGGCCTGCATCGTCCTTACTCGCGTTGATCGCAGGATCGTATATACTCGGCGAATATTTGACCTGCGCCATTTCCAATCTTTCGAAATGTTTTTCGACCCGGGGAACAAAATTGTCCCAGTTACGCGCTTCTTTCGGCGACCACAGCGCTTCTGCAACAGCAAATGCTCTCGGCCAAACCATGTATTGTGCATGACGCATATTATAGATCTGTTCCGTCCATAAGTTTGCCTGCCCACCTTTGATCAATGAAGCATCAACACCATCGGGGATTGGCTCAAACGAATAAGTTTTTTTCAAACGCAGCGTGGCATATACCGGTGGTTCCATAGATCTGTCGCCCTGCATATAATCTATGTAGACAAAGTCAGTAGGGCTCATCACTACTTCATGTCCTTGTTTAGCTGCTTCGATCCCACCCTTCATGCCCCTCCAGCTCATTACTGCGGCATTAGGAGCCAAACCGCCCTGCAGGATCTCATCCCACCCGATCAATTTTTTCCCCTTTGACATCACGATCTTTTCAACCCTTTTTACGAAATAGCTTTGCACTTCATCCAGGTCTTTCAACTTTTCTTTTTTCATCAGGGCTTTGATCAGATCGCTCTTTTCCCAAAAGTTGCGGGCAGTTTCATCTCCACCCATGTGAATGTATTCAAACGGGAATAATTGTGCTATCTCGCCAAACACCTTGTCTAAAAATGTATAGACTTCTTCTTTCGACGGGCACAACGTATTATCGACGAGGCCATAGAAATGTCCGCTGGGAGGCCACTCCATAATTTTTTCACCGGAGTTGACTACGTAGGTGCCGGCGGGTGCCACGGTACATGTCAATTCAGGATAAGCAGCGATGGCCGCCAGGCTATGTCCCGGAACATCTACTTCCGGAAGAATGTTTACAAAACGTTCCCTGGCATATTGAACGACTTCGCGGACGTCATCCTGTGTATAGAATCCGCCGCTGGTGCGGGGTTCATCTGCCGTTGGCGTGGAAAAGGTTCCAAAGGTGCCTGTTTTTTCTACTCTTAACGAACCCACCGATGTTAGTTTAGGATAACTCTTGATCTCAATTCGCCATCCCTGGTCGTCGGTAAGATGCCAGTGCAGCAGGTTGAATTTATATCTGACCATTTGATCGATAAATTCCTTTACCTGTTGTTTTGTGAAAAAATGGCGTGATACATCCAGCATTAATCCTCTCCAGCCAAAGCGCGGCTGATCTTCAATGGTGACTGCCGGGATCGTCCACTTTTCCATCTTTTGAAGGGAGGTGCTTGCGATCTCTTTTGGCAATAATTGCAGTAATGTTTGTACGCCATAAAATATGCCTGCCGGCTTCGAAGCGGCGAGGGTGATTCCCGAACTGCTTACTTTCAGGCGATACCCTTCTGCTGCAATTTTTGGATCGCTGGAAATCGAAAACGCGATCCCATTGGCCACAGCGGTCTTGGTATCGCTGACATTGATCTTATAACCGGTAGCGGAACCCAACTGACTGGCAAACATGTCCGCAATCCTCTTTAACTCTGCGTTATTGTCGGTGGTGATGGTGACTGCTTCCGGTAGTGTAAAATTTCCGGTTTCCTGCACCATCGATGCAGGTTGGGGGATAAGTGCGATCTTTTCCAGTTTTTGGGAGAAGGCAGCGATTGTTAGCAGGGTTCCGATTGAAACCAGGAACATTTTTTTCATATAGCAAGCAAATTGAATTGTGTATAAGTTTATTCCTCTAAGATCCGGACTGATGCAATGACCGGTCAGAGTATTTAGACCCGGTTTAGACAGAAAAAGTTGTTTGCTCATCCGGGAATCCTCGTAATATATTTCTCGATTTGTTTGATCTGGTCGACGATCTGTGGGGTAGTCGGTTTCAACGCTTTTGCTTTGCGAAAGAAGTCTTTGGCGGCCCTGAATTCCCGCTTGTTCATCATAATGCTGCACATCTGGAGATAAGCCGCAGATTCATTTTCCTTGTCCGGCAAGCCTTTGCGGAGCGCCTGCCGGATATAACTTTCCGCTTGTTTAAGATCGTTTTTCTGCATCGACAGCATACCCATCTGCAAAAGGCTGGCGCCTTCCGCTTCTTTCATGGGCATTCCAAGGTCAAGCCCTTTCTTCATCATCTTCTCTGCGCCGTCAAAATCCTGTTTCATCATCGCGATATTGCCCTTCAACGTATAATAGACCGAGCGGATCGGTTTATAAAGAAGTTGAGGGAACCAGATGGAGTTGATCACTTTTTCTGCGCCTTCGGTATCTCCATCCTCGAGATATTGCTGGATCAGGCGGAGCGGGCCAAAAAAGAAATGCCCTGCGATCAGGACCAAGCCGACCAGATAAAGTGGAAAGGCAGGCCAAAATCCAGACGCATAGTTCACATATCCGCCGAGAAGCGCCAGCATAATACCGATGTAAAAACGGTATTTTATGATTTGATTGTAAAACTTCATTGTCGCCCGAAGGACTGCAAAGATAAGGGTCTAATAGGGATCATTATTCACTTCGATCCAGTACCCATCGGGGTCCTGGAAATAAACCTGCTTTACGCCGTCGGCTCTTGTCGTGGGTGTCTTTGCGTTTCCCGCCCAGTTCGAATAATTCACTTTTTCCTTTTCGAGATGTTGGATAAAGTCTTCTAAAGACGCGACGCTGATGCAGAGATGAGTATCTTTTATATGCTGCTGCTCTTTTTTATTTCCGCTGATCAAATGAAGCTGGCTATGCTCACCCATATTAAACCAGGTGTGACGTCCATCATGAAAAGGTTCGGGAATAGAATCTAACTGAAGTACGCGGGCATAAAAATCACTGCTTACTTTCAAGTCATAAACATACAGGGCCAGGTGATTGAAATGATTTTTACTGGCCGGCCGTTTGAAAGATGATAATACAATGGCTACAATAGCGCAGCCCGATGCAAGCAGGAAAAGGGTTTTTTTCATCTTCAATTTTTTGGTCCTGAAAGCTAAGAAAAATGAATTGAAAAAAACTTTGGTTGCTTATTTACATCAATCGCTTCTGAAGGTTTATTAATTGTCTTCCTTTTCCTTGATCAGCGTACCATCAGCACTGTATTCGGCTTTCATTTTTTTCCCGTCCACGGTAAACTTCACCTTGTAAGTATCCTGATTATTTTCATGCGCGTCTTCCCACACGGCATCGGTAACGGTAGAATATTTTGCACTGAAGGCCGATTTGACACTGGCAGGCACTTCCACTGCTGAAAGTTCCTTGTCCTTATCCTTGTTATCACTGTTGCAAGCTGGGATCGTCAATAACGAAAAACCAATGACGAATGCAAGAAATACTTTACTCATAATGTCTTTTTCTTCCAGGATACAAATGTGGTGCCGGGAAAGGGGAGTTGTCTGTAGAAACATCGTAAGATATTATGTGAGAGAAGTTTAAGTGGGGTACTTATTTAGCCTTTGTTGCCAAACCAGCGTGCTTCCCTGCTTGCTCCGAATTCATGTTTTTCGGCAACAATCGCCTCGGATGCTTCGGTGTAGGTTCCATGTGGGGAAGGCCCTGAAAAAAAATCCACATTTACTTTTCCAACCTTGCCATCGCCAAATTCAATGTAACAAGTTCCGTCACCTTTATATGCAGAAGGCTCTTCGGTATGTTCCCATGCGGCAATGATCGATTTGGCAGCAACCTTTGCTGCCCCTTCTGCAAATACACCGGCCTTGGGCGTGCCGACATTCGCTACATCTCCAATAGCATACACCCCTTCGAATTGTGTTTTTAAATTTTTCGGATCGACTGGGATCCACCCGTTCACGGCCAGTTCTGAAGTTGCAACGACGGCAGGTGCCCGGTGCCTTGGAACACCGAGGAATAATCCAAATTCCATTTCAGTTCCGTCATCGAGGATAGCAACCTTGCGTGAAGCGTCTATCGCTTTAACCATTTTTTTCGGAATGAATTGAATATTTCGTTGTGCAAATTCCATGAGCAGTGCCCTGGAAGTATCCGGAGAAGGTGGGATGGGGCTGCCGAATGGCATGACGATGCTAATGTCACAATCTTTCCGGATCCCTCTTTTAATAAGGTAATCATGCATAAGTAATGCTGCTTCACTTGGTGCAGGAGGGCATTTGAATGGAGCACCGGCAACGCCCACGATCACCGGCCCTTTGTTAAAGGTCGGCAGTACTTCTCTCAGCCGCTTTGCTCCTTCTAAAGAATAGAATTCATTTGCTCCTTCTGCGAGACCGGGAGTAGCTGCTATATCGTAGTCTGCACCAAGAGCCACCACAAGAATATCCGCCTGGTAAGTTGTGGTATTGGTGGTAACTGTTTTCGAGCTCGCGTCGATCGAAGTGACCATTTCGCGTACAAACTTTACCCCGGTTTTGTTGATGTCCTTGTAATAAATGCGGATTTCCTCCGCCGTCTTATGGCCGAACATCACATCAAATTTTGAAAATCCGAAATAGAATGAATCACTCTGATCGATCAACGTAAGGTCGAGATCATTTCCGATCCTGTCGGAGAGGATCGTGGTAAGTTCCAGGCCGCCAAAGCCGGCGCCCAGGACAACTACTCGTAATTTCATTGGAAAATAATTTTATTCGTGATCCTCGCTTGAAAAATCAAAGAGAATTGTAATAGTTCACCACAAGAATGGCATCAGCGGAATTCCGGCATTTCAACTTACCCATTTTAATGAACTCTGCTACCATATCTTTTTTGTCTGTAAAAAGATTAGCATAATAATCGGCATTCTTCCCGCATTTTTTCAATTCATTGTTATAAAAAATGTAGAGGCTTTCCGAACTCGTAAACTCTTTTTGTTCACCCATCCCCAGTGCATCATTTGTATTGGTGATCTTCTTTTTAATAAGATTGAAAAGAATTGCCTTTCCCTCGGTTAGCACTTCAAGTATCGGATAGGTTGTGTCTTTTTCGGCAAAAGGTATTCCCGCAGCAAATACATGCATTGTGGCATGCCGCGATTCATTTGTATCGTAAAGGACGAGCCGGTTGACGATGCCATCTTTCAAGGTGATTTCAGTGTTTGCGGCTGTCAGGCAAACAAATTCGTGACTGAATAAATTGACTTTCACTTTTACGTCGTTGTATTGCTTTCCATCCTTAAAAACAATACTTGAACTCTTCCATTCTTCTTTATAATAAGGACTTCCTTTCACGTCTGCATACTTTTTCTGAGTATAAGTGTCCTTCAGCAGATCATTTAAAAATATAGTGCCTGGCAAATGGATGGATGCGCCATTTCTCACTTCAGATGCCGGCAACTGCGAGAATGCCTGTTGGTGGCAAATAAAGACAAAGATCCAGCACCACCTGTGAACAAGTCTCATCGAAGCGATGTGTTCAGTCGTTTGCATCGATTTCAATCTCGGGTTCATCGATAAAATGCGTAATGATGCCATCTATCTTTTGGCTAAAGCGTTCTTAAATTTAGTAAACCTTGAAACAGGTTTAGAGCTGTCGGACTTAAATGGAAAAAAATCCAGGACATCATATTTCCAGATGTTCGTCGGAAAGATTACAACCAGGTTTGCTGTCTTCTTTCCAATATTTTTGAATGCATGTGGAACACCGGCGGGTATGTTCACGATATACGGCGCTTTGATCGTGAACATGGTATCTCCTAACGCATAGAGTATGTCCCCCTCCAACAATACGTGCGATTCTTCGCCTTCATGTGAATGCATCGGTGGGGCTCCATTGGGGAAGGTTTCGGTGATGCCGATGGTGAGGTTTTTATATCCGTTGCGGCGGCCTTCCATCACATGAACATATTCTCCGGGCCCGGGATTAATCACAGGCAATTTTTCCAGCTTCACTACATAGTCTGCATAGTATTTTTTGGCAGACGTATCCATGGGGCCGGGAACAGTCCGCCGTTCCAGCACCTTGAGCTGGTGATGCTGTGCATTTAGCAGCGATATGATTGAATCCGGAACCTGCTTGTCCTCATCAACTGAAAAGGTCATGGGGAATGTTTCCCTGGTTACATCACTTGTGTCCTTCTCAGAACTGTTGTCCTCTTTTTTGCCCGAGCAGGAGTTCGTCAAAAAAACAAGAAGAGCTGCGAGGATTATGACAGATGATTTTCTCATTGCAGGTTTTTATTAATTGGCTGTTGGAGGGATTAAGTTAAATTTTAATACACACGATCCCAAATTAGTTTTTGGGGCCGTTTGATTCCTCCCTCATCAAAACTTCACGAGGTTACCAGAAAATGGAAGCAGGGAATGTTGGAACGTCGCACAATTTCGGCTTGAAAAAGTTGATTGCCTTAAAGAAAATTAACACTTGTGTTAATACCCGCTTAACTTTTTTCTGGTCGTTCGCAAGAGCTTCACTTGGCACCATTTTTTCCGAATTATGTACTCACCATATTTAAGTTTCAAATCAAAAAAGTGGAGAATATATTATGAAAAAAACAATTTCATCTGTGCGCAAGTTCGCGTTGGCTGGTGCGTTCGTGCTGGGCCTTGGGACATTGCTGACCTCATGTTTGAAGGATCATGATGATACCATTGATAACAATACGAACAACGCCGCGGGATTGATGGCGTTTAACCTGGCAACAGACCAGACGTCGGTAGGGTTCAGTCTTGACAATAACAATCTTAATTCGACAGCGCTTGGTTTTAATAACTACACAGGCGTTTACCTGGCAGTATATCCGGGAACCAGGAAGATCGAAGCATTTGACTTCTTCACCGGCGATAGCCTGGCGACGTCGAGTGCGAGTTTCGAATTGGGAAAATATTATTCATTGTTCCTTGTTGGATCTGATTCTTCGCTGGAGAATCTGGTCGTCCAGGATAATGTGGACAGTTTAAGTTCTGCCACGCAGGCATTCGTTCGCTATATCAATGCGATCCCGGATGCGTCCAGTCCAACTGTTACTGTTTCGGCGAATGGTTCGAATGTCGTAAGTGAAGGAGCATCGTTTAAAACTGTTTCCGGATTTGTTGCCGTGAATCCTGGTGATGTGTCCGTAACCGTTAGTAACGGAGGATCGATCAGTGCTAATCGCACAATCAGCCTTGAAGCTAAAAAAGTGTACACCATTTTGTTGATCGGTGAACCCGGAGCTGCGGGCGACAAAGCCGTTCAGGTGAAATATATCGCGAACGGAACCGTCGACGACAGTTCTGCAGCCAGGATCAGCAAAGCAGCAGCGAACCGCGCAATTAATTAGAACAGTTCTGCAGCCAGGATAAGCAGCTGCAGCGAACCGCGCGCAATTAATTAGAACGTTGAAAAACCTGATGGGATAACCGGCCTTAGGGCCGGTTTTTGTTTTGGTTGAAAAAAAATTGGGCCCACCCGTGGAAATTGATGTATTACTTTGCAGGGTTTGTCGTACGGAAATTCATCTGGTCAAAGATGATTTCAGCATGCACCATTATAATAGTCCTTCGCGTTGCTGATGATGCGACTATTGGTATTGAATATAGACTGGTTGCGGCTTCAGGTTCAATAATTCCTGTCGGGTGAGCAAGCGGCCATTGTTCTTTGTATCGTTCTTATAGAACAATTTAAAGCCGGTATATTCCACCGGTTCGGCGTAGATAAACTGTTTATAGGTATTGATCTTTCTGGCAGGAATGCCCCAGCCATCCATATGCATCACGATCTGCACACCCGGATTGGATTTGATCATTTTGTAATTTTTCACCATGCCCTGAGTAAAGCGATGTACGACCAGCACTTTGGGAGGAAGGTTATTTTCCTTAACAAGCTTCTCCAGATAATCAGAAGCATAATTAATATCTGCGGCATCAAACACACCAATGACCGCGCCTGGCTTTTGCCCGCCTTTCATTGAAAACTCCGGATCGATCCCAAGATGCACGTTCGGTAGTTTCAGATATTTTTCCAACTCAGGGATCTCTTCTTGCAAGGTTCCTAATCCAACCTGGATATCCAGGAAAACGACCGCGTCGATTTGGGCTGCCATGGCAAGAACCGAATCGATTTGGGAAAAAGGCATCCTGAGCCTGTACTTTTTTGCCTTACCTGGAAGATTCTGTGCAGTGACTGCTATATAATGGAGTGCAGGTTGCACTTCCATCATGCTATCCGCTTCATTCCACAGCTTCACTTCCTGCTGTAATTTTTGCAGCATTTCTTTTTTCGGCAGCTCTCCGAGGATCCCCATGTTTTTTGAATAAAGGTTGCCATAAAATGCAATGATCCTTTTATAGGGAAGGAGGGCGCCCGCTGGCGGTTCCGCTTTGTTAGGCCATTTTCCTGACGAATCGCCGTTACGGATATGATCCATTTTCTGGATGTAAGTGAGGGAAGGCTCGGCCGGCTTCTTGGCGTCTACAGAATCCGAATCGGAGCTGCTACCGGTTGATAATTCTTTTATGGGCACATCACGAAACTCCGAGTAATAGTAAAGCGTCAGTCCCAAGAATAGCACTACCGCGCCAACCACCAAATATTTTCTTTTTATCAGGCTTTTTCTTACTGGAATATGGGGTATCGATTCTTGCTCCATAGATTGGGATTTCTGTAAAAATTATCTTTTTTCTTTAGGTTTCATAGTAACGGTTCAAAAAAGAGAATATTGCCACGCTAACTGGTCATTATAGACAATGATCATGAATGTGTTAGATACGTTATTCCTTCTGAAAAACTACGCGTGGTTTTACCGTATTTTGTAGCACTTATCTCGCGATGCAACAAAATACATTGTCCACAAAACCGCACTACCCAATCCTGGACGGACTACGCGGTGTTGCTTCCTTAACCGTCGTTGCTTTTCATCTTTGTGAAGCCCATACAGCGAATCATCATGATCAAATAATCAATCATGGATACCTTGCTGTCGATTTTTTCTTCCTACTTTCTGGTTTTGTCATCGGATACGCTTATGATGACCGATGGCATAAAATGAGTGTGGGCAATTTTCTGAAGCGCCGCCTGATCAGGCTACAGCCAATGGTGATCATGGGTATGATCATTGGCGCGACCTGCTTTTATTTTCAGTCGCGGACCCAATTTCCTCTGATCGGTGAGGCGCCTGTAGGGAAAATGTTACTGGTGTTTTTTATCGGATGCTTTATGATCCCGGTTCCACCATCGATGGATGTGCGTGGCTGGCAGGAAACCTATCCTTTGAATGGTCCCTGCTGGTCTTTGTTGTATGAATATGTCGTCAACATTCTCTATGGAATAATTGTGAGGCGCTTTACTAAATGGATCCTGACAGCGCTCGTCGTTATTGCGGCAGTTGCGTTGGTCCATCTTGCGGTGACGAGTGCAGAAGGAGACCTTATCGGCGGCTGGTCGTTGGAGCCAGCGCAATTGCATGTTGGCTTTACACGTGTTATGTATCCATTTTTTGCGGGACTTTTAATGTTCCGGGTATTGAAGATCGGCAGGATGAAAAATGGTTTTCTATGGAGCAGTTTACTTTTATTACTTGTGTTGGCGACACCGCGCGTTGGAGGAACAGAGTTATGGATCAACGGACTTTATGACTCTTTGTCGGTCATCTTTATCTTCCCGATCATCGTTTTTATGGGGGCAAGTGGCCAATTAACAGGCAACCGTGCACGTAAGACATGTAAATTTCTGGCCGACCTATCGTATCCCCTATACATTACGCACTATCCACTCATTTACATTTATACAGGTTGGGTTAGGGATAATAAGATCACTTTAGGAGACGGATTGCCATTTGCATTGTTGGTTTATTTTGCTTCTATTCTTATTGCTTTTAGCTGCTTTAAATTTTACGATCAACCTGTGAGAGCATGGCTGCGGAAAAAGTTCAATGCGTGATTGGCAATCCGCTGATTGTTTCATTCTAACGATCTGAGATTTGTACATTTAATGGAAATAGCACAAACCTGATGCTGATACGCGGATGGCAACGCTCGGCTGTTTCGAATAGCGATCCCAGGATCTATTCATAACCGTGTATAAGTAACCGACGACGATATAGCTTGTATCAAAACCGGACAGAGTCATGTCCGCAAGCGGACAATCACGCTCGCAAACCCCCTTCAACGCGCTGGTATTCAGAATTATAACTTTTAGCATTGTATTTCCTGAATAATCTTTAATAAAAGCGAAGCCATGCTAAAAAACTACCTCAAGATCGCCTACAGAAACTTGATCAGGCAAAAAGGGTTTTCTATTATTAACCTTTTCGGTTTGACTGTTGGACTAGTGTCGTTCCTCCTGATAGCTCTTTATTTGATAGATGAATTGACCTATGACCAATTTCATAAGAAGAGTGAAAACATTTATCGCATCGTCGAGACCAAAACGTCTCCGGGAGGAAAGCAAACCAAAGTAGTGTCCGTAGCGGCCAACATTGCTACCGGTTTAAAAAACAACTTTCCGCAGGTTGCGAACGCAACCCGGTTTAGCATGCTAGGCAGGCTCAATGTTACCAATGGCGAAAACAACAATGTTTTTTATGAGTCCTACACGATGGCTGACTCGTCGTTTTTGTCGATTTTTGATTTTCCACATGTTGCTGGTAATTTAAGATCCGCATTGAAGGAACCGTATTCCGTGGTCCTTACAGATAAAACGGCCATGCGCTATTTTGGCCGGACGGATGTTGTGGGCAAAACGATCAATACCGAAGGAGACAGTATTCCGTATAGGATCACTGGTGTTATCAGGATTCCCGATAACTCGCACCTGCAATTCAACTTACTCTTTACGGAATCTTCATTGTATTCATATCCAGAGTTTGCAAGCCAGATCAGTAACGATTGGTCATCGAATAATTATGTCACTTATGTATTGCTGAGGAATAAAAGCGCTGCTAAAACTGAAATTGCTCTTAACGCACTGGTAGGTTCCAAACGCACCGCCAATGCTGGACTGAAAAGCGCATTCACACTCCAACCTTTAAAAGACATTCATTTCCGCTCGGCTGGATTGGAAGGAAATATGGATGGATCCGGAAACATTAATCATATTTATGTGTTCGGTGCAGTAGCTTTTCTTGTATTACTTATCGCCTGCATCAATTATATGAACCTTACTACTGCAAGGTTTGCCGGGCGGTCCAAGGAAGTTGCAGTTCGAAAGGTGGCTGGGGCATCCCGTCAGCATCTGATTAAGCAATTCTTTACGGAGACCTGGATGCTTACATTGATAGCACTTCTTCTTGCGCTTGGAATCGTGAAACTCTTACTACCCGCATTTAATGCATTCACAGAAAAGCAATTGAGGCTGGATCTTACAACTGATTACAGGGTTTGGCTTGTTGTTGCATTTACTACGTTAATGGTGGGATTGTTGTCGGGCACTTATCCGGCGTTTTTTCAATCACGCCTGAAACCTTATCTGCTGTTGAAAAACAAATCAGGTTTAGGAAAGAGTAATCTATCTGTTAGGCAGGTGTTGGTGATTTTCCAATTTGCGCTGTCAATCGTCATGATCGTTGCTACTGTTGTTGTTTACCAACAAATGAAATATGTTGACACCGCCGATATGGGATTTAGCAAAAACCAGTTATTGGTAGTGGATATCAACAGTGGAGCGGTGCGTCGAGGCGCGGAGGCGATCAAAACTGAATTTGCAAAAATTCCCGGAGTATCGAGCGTAAGCGTCACTTCCCGCGTGCCTGGGGAATGGAAAGTAATCCCCAAGGTAAAAGTGAATCTCCCCGGCAGCATGGCAACTCAGGGGGAAGATGTTTATTATATAGCGGCTGATGACAAATTTCTTAAGACATTCGAAATAAGATTATTGGATGGAAGAAATTTTTCCGGTGCGGCGGCAGATTCTTCAGCAGTGTTGATCAATGAGACCTTTGCCAAAATGTTAGGCATTCAGCAATCTTCGGAACAGTTGCTGGAAATACCATCCGTAGCTTTTAGCGGGAATCCGAGAGCACTCGGACAGATCTTTCGGCCAAGGGTCATCGGTATTGTGAAGGATTTTAATTTTCAATCCATGAGGGAAAAAGTAGGTCCGATGATCCTGGGATATCAGTCAAACCCAATCCATAATATTGATTATTTCACATCAAAAATTTCTACAGCAAATACTAAGGCGACGCTAAAAAGTATGGAAGATGTGTTGCGCAAGGTCGATCCCTCTCATCTATTTGAGTACAATTTTCTAGATAAGCAATGGCAATTGTTTTACCGGCAGGATCAAAAACGTCAGACAATTTTTCTAGGAATTGCGATCCTGGCAATAGTGATCGCCTGCCTTGGGCTATTTGGGCTGGCAGCATTTGCGGCTGAACAACGGGTAAAAGAAATAGGCGTGCGAAAAGTATTGGGTGCGAGTGTTGGAAGTATCGTGCGTATGTTGTCAAAAGATTTTGCTAAACTTGTGTTGATAGGAAGTTTAATTGGTGTACCTGTAGCCTGGTGGGCAATGAACAATTGGCTTCGCGACTACGCGTACCGGGTGCACATCAGTTGGTGGGTATTTATATTGGCCACGGGAATTGCATTATTCATCGCGCTTTTAACAGTAAGTGTGCAAGCTGTTAAGGCCGCCATTGTCAACCCGGTAAAAAGTTTACGTAACGAGTAGTGGTTAGTTATTTCGCGTGTTCCGCCCGTATATCCAATCATCCTCGTAATCAATTCCCGTTTTCCTGGAACTGATCTCAAAGTTGTTGCGAACTAAAAATTGCGTGATTATCTCTTTTGTAGCAAAGACGGGATTGTTGTTTCGCTTTGCCAGAAAATCATGGCATGAGATCGCAACATGCTCAACGCTGTCGATCCGATCAAATGCGCGCACCATCAATTTTTCAGCCCCTTCAATATTTACTTTGAGGTAATTGATTCTATCGATATTGTTTATTGCAAGAAATTCATCCATGGTAAATGCTTCCACCTCTGTGCCTTTTCCTTCAAAAATCGAATTGTTGATATGGGTATCCCCGGAAGCACTGATACTTAACTTGCCGCGATGGTCACTAATAGCGATGTTGAAGCTGTGAACATTGCCAAGATTGTTGTCAGCCACATTCGCCTGAAGCAATGCATACGTATCGGCTGCCGCTTCGATCGCATACACTTTACCTTGCGGCCCTACGAGCTTGCTTATGAAGATGCTTTCAGTTCCGATGCCTGCTCCCAGGTCCACAATGACATCACCGTTAGACGGGCGGTACTCATGGAAATACACCGCACTATTAAATTCTTCAAGCTTTTTTATGTCGAGGCGGATATTCGGATACGCTTCATTGATCACCCAACCTTTCTGGGCATGCCTCCAATATCCGTTTTTGTTATAGTAGATCCTGGTTCCCTTGCCGATCAGGAAACTGGAAGACGTCAACATTAGATTGGCCAGGCGATTCAGGCGCTTCCGGATCATCCATCGAGCGAAGTTGGCAATCATGAGGTGCAAAGAATTTGGAACCGCCAAATTTAGTCCTTAGCCTTTTCTCAAGTTCTTATTTCTTCTTCCCCACCATATATAGAAGCCGGTGATAGGCAGGCTGGCAGCTATCAGGCTCGCGAGGCATGCAAGGATCTTTCCAGTTTCTTTTGAGCAAAAAATATGGGAACAAAAGACGAAACTGACGACTTTGTCAGGAGGTTAATCACCAAACCTGGAATATTTCCCGAGATCCCGTTAGATACATATCATTAAAGCCTGCCATTTTCTCTTCCATTTTTTTCAATTCTTCGGTGTTGGCTTTCCATTTTTCCCAGCTCTGTTCGTAGGCGGTGAGATTATCATACTTTGTTACCATTATCACGCGGTGAAACTGACCGGTCATATCGGTCATGACATTCACCACTTCGGGAAAACCTGTCATAACTTCCTTAAACAATTTTGCAGCTTTAGACGCATTGCCTGGTTTGCAGACAAAGGTTTCCTGGACGATGATCATTGTTCTATTTTTTATTGTTAAATGAAAGGGTTGGCCGGCAATTTACCAAAATGCTTCCTGGTGTGAGATTTTTTGGGGTTTGGCAGCGTTCCATCTGTTGCTGCCGGGGAGATCCTGGGGCCATTAATCGCTCGATTGGATAAATGAAGCCGGGAACCAATTAATATATATCTTAAAGCGCTATTCGTCTACAGACACGATCGTGCATACGTCCTTATTCATCGCGCAAATAGTAAAAGGAATAATATAATCGATGTATCACAAAGAATCACTGCAAGTATTGCAGAATGCCCTCGATAAACTATCTGAGGGTTTTGCCCACCTGCCACCTTTTGAGCCAGAGGCGCCGGTAGAAATCGAAAACATTCTCTTTCAGGTAGCGGAACGGTTAAAAGACAATTTTCCATATCACCATCCTTTGTATGCAGGTCAGATGCTCAAGCCTCCACATGAGATTGCGAGGCTTGCTTATATGTTGGCCATGTGGATCAACCCAAACAACCATGCATTGGACGGAGGCAGGGCAAGTTCTTTTATGGAAAAAGAAGCGGTTGCCGAAATTGCCCGGATGTACGGATGGAATGATCATCTTGGTCATCTGACAAGCAGCGGCACTTTTGCAAACCTTGAAGCACTTTGGGTCGCTGGTAAAATTCATCCGCGAAAGAAGATCGTTGGGTCTGAACTCGCACATTATACCCACGAAAGAATTTCAAATGTCCTGGGACTTAAATTTCAAAAAGTTGCCGCCGATAGAGGTGGGGCCATAGATCTTAATAAGTTGGAAACACAATTGAAAAAGGGAAATGTAGGGACGGTAGTGGTTACCATGGGCACTACAGGTATTGGTTCAGTAGATCCGCTTCCGGAAATTTTGCAATTAAGGGAAAAGTATGATTTTAGAATTCACCTCGATGCAGCCTATGGTGGGTATTTCAGAATTGCTGATCAGTTGCAGGAAGCAACTAAAAAAAAGTATTCATTGATGCAGGAGGCGGACAGCATTGTAGTGGATCCACATAAGCATGGTTTACAACCTTATGGTTGTGGATGTATTTTATTTAAAGATGTGGCGACCGGAAGTTTGTATAAACATGACTCACCATACACTTACTTCAGTAGTGCTGAATTTCACCTTGGTGAAATTTCTTTGGAATGCTCGAGGGCCGGTGCTGCTGCGGTTGGATTATGGGCTACTCAAAAATTGTTTCCATTAGTAAAAGAAGGAACTTTTTCAAAAAGAATGGACAGCAGTCACAACGCTGCAATGAAACTTTATAACAAAATTTCAACCGACCGCCGTTTCGTTGTCCTGCTTGAACCCGAAATCGATATTATCGTTTGGGCGCCGAGACAAACAACGATCAGTGCGATCAGCAAGCAGTCAAAGCAACTGTTTGAAAAAGCAGCATCAAGCAATCTTCATCTTGCATTGCTAAATTATCCTGTAAGACTACTTCCATCGCACTGGAGACGCATAGTCAAAGATGAAGAGTATGTAACTTGTCTTCGATCTTGCCTCATCAAGCCTGAGCATGAGCAATGGATTGATGAGATTTGGAAAATTGTTTCTGCAAGCGTTGAAAGAAGTAAATGATCCCCGCCAATGTTGTTCTAAAAAGCGGACAGGCCATACCTTTACGTTTTCATGAAGCAATTTCTTGAACATGCTTGAACTCGTAATCGAAGCCAGGAATGCCGCGATCAGCAAATCGATGAAGGTTAAGCGCATTCTGCCTTTCCGCCTACGGCGCATGGTTGGGCCATTTATTTTTATGGATCATGCAGGGCCTGTGCAGGAAATGCCGGCGGTGCCATCCTCGTTGGACGTCCTTCCTCACCCGCACATAGGGCTTTCCACAGTTAGCTATCTGTTCGGCGGTCAGGTAACGCACCGCGATAGCCTGGGTGTGGAGCAAATCATTCGCCCCGGGGAGGTAAACTGGATGACGGCAGGCAGTGGCATCGCGCATTCGGAACGTTTTGAAGATCCTTCTTTGCTGACCGGCGGCAAATTAGAAATGATCCAGACATGGGTAGCGCTTCCTGAGAAAGATGAAGAGATTCCTCCATCCTTTAAAAATTATACTCCGGATAAGCTTCCCATTTTCACCGAGAAAGATATTTGGTTACGGCTTATTGCAGGCAATGCCTACGGCTTGCATAGCGATGTACAAACTAACTCGCCACTTTTTTATTTACATGTGGTGCTTGGCGAAGGAGCGAGGTTCGGCTTGCCAAAAGAATATACGGAACGCGGCATTTACATCGCTAAGGGAACGGTCGAAGTATCAGGAATTGCATATCACGAGGGCCAAATGTTAGTTTTCAGCAAAGGCGTTGATCCCCTAATTATCGCAAAAGAAAATGCAACACTCATGTTGTTGGGTGGCGAACCGGTTGGAGAAAGATTTATTTGGTGGAATTTTGTTTCGTCCAGGAAAGAACGCATAGACCAAGCTAAAGAAGATTGGAAGCAGGGCCGAATCTTATTGCCGCCCACAGACAATAAAGAATTTATTCCATTGCCGGAAGATAAATCGAGGCCCGCAGGACAAGCACCCAGGCCGGAACCGCTTTCCTAACGTTGAAATAATATCTATATTTACTTGTCAACCTTCTTAATACATAAATGGTCGTTGCGATATCTTCAACTTAAAGCGGTGCGGGGGAAATGATCTAAAGTGAAATCGTTTTTTATTACTTTGTTTGCGTCGTTTATTATTTCTGTTTCTGCGTTCTCACAGGAAAAGAGCGACATTGCCGTTATTGGATATTTTGCAGGTCCTCCAACTTATTTAGACAGCTTCCCGGTTCAAAAGCTCTCCCATCTCATCTTTAGTTTCTGCCATTTGAGAGATGGCAAGCTTTCCGTTGACAATGCCAGGGATACGGCTTGCATACAGAAAATGGTTTCGTTTAAACGAAAATATCCGGGCCTTAAGGTGATCCTGTCACTCGGAGGTTGGGGAGGATGTAGAGATTGCTCGCAGGTGTTTGCTACTAAGGAAGGCAGGAAAATCTTTGCGCAATCAACAAAACAGACCATTGAATATTTCCACGCGGACGGGATTGACCTTGACTGGGAGTATCCCGCGATCGAAGGTTATGACGGGCATCCTTACGCATCTGCGGATAAAAAAAACTTTACTTCTTTGATCAAAATCCTTCGTAAAAAATTAGGCAAAAAACACGAACTGAGTTTTGCGGCGGGTGGCTTTGATCATTTTATCGATTCATCGATCGAGTGGAAAAAGGTCATGAGAAAATGTGACAAGGTGAACATAATGAGTTATGACCTTGTGCATGGCGGTAGCGAGGTAACCGGCCACCACACTGCGCTTTATTCGACCCCCCAACAGAAGCAGTCGGGTGACAATGCGGTAAACAGACTGATTGAAGCGGGTGTGCCTCCCCGTAAGATTATTTTAGGTGCTGCATTTTATGGCCGCATGTTCAAAGTCAACGATACCACGAACAACGGACTTTATCTGTCGGGTAAATTTTACCACGGCATTTCATATTCGCGGCTAAACGATACCGTGTCTATCGAAAATGGATTCACCCGGTACTGGGATAGTGTGGCAAATGCGCCTTACGCATTTAACCGCGAAAGAAAGATACACGTAACATTTGATGATAGCCTGTCAATCGCGAAAAAGACCCAATACGTCATCGCCAGAAAGCTGGGCGGCATCATGTTTTGGCAGCTCCGCGATGATAAACATGATGATGGTTTACTCGATGTCATTCACAAGACGAAGCAGGAATTCGAAAAGGTCGATTAAGAACATCGTATGATGTCGGTCTATAATGACAAACATTTTTAAAATAAGAATTGATCGCCCGGCCCCGGGTTCTGCTTTTCACTAACAAGAATTGGTCTAAATTGAGAAATGATCCCTACAGGCATATATGCTACTGCCGGTGGATCGATATCATTATTATAGGTCGGATTCATAACTGAAACTATAAATAGCCATGCTTAGAAACTATTTGAAAGGCGCGTTCAGAAGCATTTCGAATAACAAATTTTATTCATTCATTTCCATATTCGGACTCGCAATCGGCCTTACTGCGAGCATTCTGATCCTGCTTTGGTGCCAGGATGAAAAAAGCTATAATCGATCGGTTAGAAGTTCAGAAAATATCTATAGAGCGATCCCGGAATTCCTTTCCAACGGAAATCAAAGTTATTTCCCTACAGTTCCGCCTGCATTGGCCTACGTTTCCAGGCAGGTGCCTGGCATTGAAAAGGTAGGCCGTGTGATCAGGAATTGGAATGAGATGATCTTTGAATACGAAGAAAAGACCTTTTCAGAAAAAAATTCTGCATTTATTGACGCCGATCTGTTCAATCTACTGGACGTTGATTTTATCGAAGGAAACCGGGATGCGCCATTTCGCGACCTCCGTTCAATCGTATTGACCGAGGACTTTGCTAACAAGTATTTCGGTAAGGACAATGCAATGGGAAAAGTATTGACAAGGAAGGATAAGAAAGAACGGTATATGGTAACCGCAATTGTGAAAGTGCCCCATAACTCCCAGCTTGATTTCGATTTTTTCCTTCCCTTTTACATACTTAATGAAGGATATGGGAATCCTACCGACACCAGGAAGGGCGTGGATGGAGACTGGAACAACTATGACATTGAAATGTTTGTGCGGTTAACGCCCCAAACTTCAACAAAACAAGTTGCTTCCAAGCTAACCCAATTGCAAAAGGAAAGTGTTACGGATGATATTACCAAAACACTTGACTATAGTCTGCAGCCTCTTTCAAAAATTCATCTGTATAATCCGGATGGAACAGCGGGAATGATCACGATGGTGAGGATTTTCGGCTGGGTAGCGTTTGTAATACTTCTTATTGCTTCGATCAACTATACAAATCTTACTACTGCCAAAGCTGCACAAAGAGCAAAAGAGATCGGGGTTCGAAAAGTAGTTGGTGCCGGGAAAGGGCAGCTATTCATTCAATTTATCAGCGAATCATTGATTGTTTTCTTATTAGCAATGCTGCTTTCGATTTTGCTGATCAAACTGCTTTTTCCACTATACAATAACTTAACCGCAAAGGAACTCTCGTTTAATTTATTCGATAGCGCAGTGTTGAAGGTATTGGCAACGGCAATGCTTGTGATGCTGGCCTTGTCTGCTATTTATCCCGCAATCTTGCTTTCTTCATTTAAACCTTTACAGGCAATCAAAGGTAAATTCGCAATTGGAAGGGGAAATCATTTGCTGCGCAAAGTATTGGTGGTCGGGCAGTTTAGCTTTTCTGTGATTTTTATTATTTGTACCATCGTTATAAGCAGGCAACTTGAATATGTGAAGGCTAAGAATCTTGGATTGAACAAGGAAAATGTATTCCGTTTGGAGCTTAAGAATATGTATGGCAAGTATGAGACAGTTAAGAATGAATTGCTCAAGAGTTCCTCAATCCTCGGTGTTACAGGGGCCGGCCAGAATGTACTGCAGGTGGCTGCAAACACCACAACAAATGACTGGCCCGGTAAGGATCCCGGAAAGACTGTCCTAATTGCTTCGCTGCCTGTTGAACGGGATTTTGTGTCAGTTATGGGTTTAAAGCTTATTGATGGTGAAGGGTTTAGCGGAACACCTGCTGACTCTTCTTATTTTTTATTAAACGAAGCGGCAATAAAAGAAATGGGATTAAAAGATCCTGTTGGCAAGTCATTTACCTTTTATCATACCAAGGGAACGATTGCGGGTGTTGTCCAGGATTTTCATTTTAAGGACATGCATCAAAAGATCGGTCCTTGTGCAATTTTTTGGAAGCCGCAATGGATCGGGCAACTTTATGTTAGGACGAGTGGGGCCCGTGCTGCTGAAGCCATAGCTGCGGTGAAAAATGTTTGGACTATTTACAATCCTGACTATCCTTTTGAATATAATTTTTTAGATGATACATACAATACGATGTATGCTAAAGATCAACGTACAGGGTCATTGTTCAAAGTGTTTGCTTTTATTGCCATCTTTATTTCTTGTTTAGGACTCTTTGGTTTGATGACATATACAGCCCAATTAAAAACGCGTGAAATTGGAATAAGAAAAGTCCTTGGCGCAACCGTTGCTTCAGTTACGAGTCTCCTGGCAAAGGAATTTATTAGCCTGGTTTTGATCGCGATCATTATTGCTTCACCCCTTGCCTGGTATTTTATGAACCGTTGGCTGTTAGATTTTGCTTACCGTACTTCAATCGGTTGGTGGGTATTTCCTGCGGCAGGGTTGATGGTAATGCTGATCGCTATAATGACCATCAGCTTCCAGGCGATCAAGGCTGCCTTGGCAAATCCAGTAAAAAGTTTGAGGAGTGAATAGTTGATATTTCCGAAGATAATCTGTATCAGGTTGTATCATAAGCGTACACCCACTATACTAAAAACGAACATTGTCGTACTTCACATAGCGATACAGAATGCTAATAATCAATTAGATGTGTGTTGGTCTGATAATTGGATCGTGCGGATATTGGTTCGCAATATCTCGCTCAACGACAATTTAAGCCATGATAAAAAACTATTTGAAGATCGCCTGGAGAAATCTTTTAAAAAGCGCTGGCTACTCAACTATTAATATAGTGGGCCTCGCAGTGGGAATGGCTGTAACCTTACTCATTGGATTATGGATTTATGACGAATTGACCTTTGACAGGTATCATAAAGATCATTCCAGGGTTGGCCAGGTATTAACGACACAAGCGTTTGACGATAATACTGAAACAGCCGGTTCGATTGTCGTGCCATTGGGCAATGCACTTCGGACACAGTATGCGAATGACTTTAAAAAGGTAGCCCTCACGTCTTTTAATGGATCGCATATTTTATCTGTAGGCGAAAAGAAAATTTCACAATACGGCATATGGTCAGAGCCAGATCTACCCGCGATACTCAGTTTGAAACTAAGGGGCGATGCTAACTCACTCAAAGATCCATCAAGTCTTATGCTTTCCCAATCAGTGGCAAATGCACTCTTTGGGAATGAAGAGCCGCTCGGCAAAGTGTTGCGGGTGGATAACAAGGCTGATATGACGGTGGCTGGGATTTACGAAGATCTTCCATCTAATACCAGCCTTCATGAAACAAAATTCTTGCTATCCTGGAATAACCCGGCCAATAGACTTAACCAGCAAACTGATCAATGGCAAAACCACGGAAGCCAGTTGTTTGTAGAGTTAAATAATAATGTGGATTTTTCTATGGCTACGGCCAAAATAAAGGATTTAGTAAAGCCATACGTTACCGAGTGGAAGGAGGAGTTGCTGGTGCATCCAATGGATAAATGGCACCTATATAATGAATTTGAAAATGGAAAGGTTAGTGGCGGCAGAATAAGATTTGTCTGGCTGTTCGGTGCTATTGGAATTTTTGTCTTGCTGTTGGCGTGTATCAATTTCATGAACCTTAGCACAGCACGTAGTGAAAAAAGGGCAAAAGAAATTGGCATACGTAAGGCGATCGGATCAGTGCGAAAACAATTGATTGGTCAGTTTCTTAGTGAATCGATGGTCATTACTTCTATCGCGATGCTGCTTTCCCTTTTATTCCTCTACTTATCGCTTCCCTTGTTTAATAACCTCGCTGGAAAGAGTATGGTTGTTCCATTTGGCCAACCGGTATTCTGGTTATTTATCGTGGGGTTTACCTTTTTAACCGGGTTGGTTGCTGGCAGTTATCCTGCTTTTTATTTATCGGGATTTAATGCTATAAATATTTTGAAGGGCACGTTTCGTGTTGGCCGGTTAGCGGTTATACCGCGCAAGGTTCTGGTGGTAGTTCAGTTTGGTATTTCCATCGCGCTGATCATTGGCACTGTTGTCGTTTTTCGCCAAATACAATTCACGAAAAACAGGCCTCTCGGGTATTCCAGGGAAGGTTTGATCACAATTGACATGAATACCCCGGATCTTTATAAGGATTACAACAGCCTTCGTATTGAACTTTTGCAGACAAGGGTTGTAGAGGATATGGCTGAAGCGAATAGTGTTACGACGGAAATTTGGTCAAACAATACCGGCTTCGACTGGAAAGGCAAGGATCCTGGCAGCAATCCACTTTTCGGCACAATTGCCGTTACGCATGATTATGGTAAAACCGTTGGCTGGAAGGTAATTTCAGGCCGCGATTTTTCCAGAAACTCTCCCGCAGACAGTGGAGCTTTTATTTTGAATGAATCCGCGGTAAAACTTGCAGGCATCAAAGATCCAATTGGAAAGATCATGAGGTGGAATGGAGAAGAAAGAGTGATCACCGGAGTTGTGAAAGATATGATCATGGAATCCCCTTATGAACCTACCCATCCCACGATTTTTCATATGCAGTATGGCTGGGTAAATAAAATTATTCTTCGTATCAAGCCATCGACACCTCTGCGGAAAGCTTTGGAATCTATCAGGGAAGTGTTTAGTAAGTATAATCCTTCGAGCCCTTTTGAATATAAATTTGTTGACGAAGCTTATGCACAAAAATTTGCGCTGGAAGAACGAATTGGCAAACTAGCCGGGTTCTTTGGTATCCTGGCCATTCTGATTTCATGCCTCGGCCTATTTGGACTCTCTTCATTTATTGCAGGGCAACGAGCTAAGGAGATCAGTATTCGAAAAGTGCTTGGGGCATCGGAGATCAAACTATGGGGACTGCTGACAAAAGAATTCGTTGGGTTAGTGGTCATTGCAATGATTGTCACAATACCGTTTTCCTATTTCTTTATGAAAGATTGGTTACAGGATTATCAATACCGCACAGAACTATCCTTTTGGATCTTCGCCGCAGCTGCCGCTGCGACGCTGCTGGTGACCTTACTAACGGTAAGTTTCCAGGCGATCAGAGCTGCCCTGGCAAATCCTGTAAAAGGTTTGAGGAGCGAATAGATTACGACACTAAGTTCGTGTGGTAATAATGAGTTGATGCGCAATGATTTTAATCTCCATCGCCACCAGTATAAATATCCCGAAACGCCTTAACGAATTTCATTTCTTTACAAGATGCAATTGCAAACAATAACCGCATGGAAGATTTGGCGGGCCTCCATTTCATCATGGATTTCTAAATAAGATTCACGATTGGGAATTTTCCACATTCGGGCAATTTAAAATCGGCATACATTTATGGCTGCTGGCGATACGGAAGATAAATTTCATCGTTTGACAATGGCGCTGCAGGTTCGGCCCCTGTGTCTTTATAAGGCTGGCAGGGTAGTGCATCATTCCGTGGCAAGCGATGATGGCAATAGCATGGTATTGTTGTTTGGGTATGTTTTTTAGCGAGAAAGATAGCGCCGATGGTTTATTATGCGCATCTGGTACGCCTTCGCCGATCAAGGACTTCGATGCCCACATTATCGATAACAACCGTTTTTTACAATATTTAAAAGCACACCCATGTACAAGACAACTGCCCGATTACATTCAAATCGTTCCGTTCAGACATTATTTATTTGCATAGTTGTATTACTCATTGCATGTAAGCAAAAGTCATCAACACCTTTAAAAGGATACGGTTTCGTCACGATGCTGGGAAATGATACTATATCAGTAGAACACGTTATCCATGAAGGTAATACCGTGACCGTCGACGGCGTTGATCGCTTCCCTCTTGTGAAAGTCCGCCACACAGTAGTCAATCTAAACGATGATGGCAGTATTAAGCATCTTGAAATGGACATTCATACACCCAGCGAAAAACAGGGGCAACGTGACCGCAAAGTCGTTGGAGATGTGGCGAACAACAACGTTCATCTTTCAAAAACAGATAGTACGGGAACGCTGAATCGCGATTTTCCAACAGAAGGCGGAATGGTGGTGGCACACGTGCCGCAAATGTATAGTCTTTATGAACTTTATTTTGCTGCAGCAATGAAGAAGTCATCCGCATCAAAGCTTTCGACCGGCACTCCTGTGCAGATGCGGCAATTTTATATAGACAGGGAATTTGACAGGTTCCCCCTCGGACATGCGACAGTCACACCGCTTGGCGGCGGCAAGATTGAAGTCTTCCACGACTGGCTTTCCGGAACAGGGCAGGCGATGATGGATACGGGTTATAGAATGCTTAGTTATTCGGGGGCCGGTACTACTTACAAGGTGCAGGTTAACCGACTTACCACGCCACCTGATATTAAAGCGCTTGTTGATCGGTATGAAGCAAAGGAGGCCGCGGAAGGCCCAGTCAAATCGCTAAGCGTTCAGGATAGTACCCGCGCACAAATAGGAAATGTAGTATTGACTGTTCATTATAGCAGGCCACTGTTGCGTGGACGAACCTTGCTGGGTGATGTGATACCTTACGACCGGGTATGGAGAACAGGAGCAAATGGAGCTACGCATTTTACTACCTCCGGTAAAATAATAATCGCAGGGCTCAAGGTGCCTTCGGGAACCTACACTTTGTTTAGTGAGCCACATACCAGCGGAGCCGATCTTATAATCAACAAACAAACAGGGCAATGGGGAACAAGCTACAATGCTTCACTTGATCTCGGCAGGGTTAAATTGACCAGCGACAATGCGACCCCGCCAGTAGAACAATTTACAATATCTATCAAGTCTGGCGATGAGAAACATGGAACACTCGTATTAGAATGGGGAACGTTTAGATGGAGTGCGCCAATTGAGGTGGAATAAGGTGGAACAGGCATTGAAGTGTTTGATAATTCAGCGTCGACGAAGATCAAAAGTTTGTTCACAAAAGTGAATCACGAGATGTGGCGAACTGTTAACGTCAATTAAAACAGCTTTAGCTGAACTGTATCATAAAAGAATCTATTTGTAGGCCTTCTTTTGTATGGAATCAAATCGCTTTCGTATACTGCGGAATATTTTTCAATATTTCTTAGCGGTGTAACAAAAAGTCTTTGGGGCTTTGATGGTTCTCCACCGACACCAATGGCAACAAAAACTGGAATTCTACGTCGATTTTCAAAAGTCCGATAAGAACATATTTGGAGTTCAGTAGCCCATGTGATTTTTCCTTCAACAAATTTTTCTCTCCATTTACATTCGACTGCGAAGTGGTATTTCCTGTGCCTGCTAAAGACCAGTTCCAGATCGGGATTAGCGCAGTCTTCTAAAAGTATCCTGTCTTCTAATCTTGCTGAACGTCTCCATTTGACTATCTCAAAACTGTCCTGGTTGAACAATTTGATAATATATTCCTCGAAAAGGCTGCCTTTTTTATATGAATCAGATGATGTGGATGGATCTGGAGTGTGGGACGTAATAAACGGTCTCTTTAGGTGCGGCATAGCTTATCAAGATAGAAAATAAATCAGAGAAATGCAATGGACGCTCCTGTGAAAAATTCTCACCGTCTTACTTAATCACTTCAACTGCTCTACCGCTCGGGACCTTGTATTTAGATACTTTTATCTTATCACCGATTTCAATAGAAAGAAGGTCTTCGCCAATCTCTAACGGCCCTTTGTAAACTTTTTGTGTGCGGGTTGCCAACTCATCAATTGTCGGTGGTGCGACAGAGGGATCAGCGGTTAGCAAAACAATATGTGAGTACACCGCAAGCCTTGGTTTTATCAGATCAAACAGTTTGCCCGCATCTTCGGGTGACGTGTGAAATCCAAGAATTTGATTGACCAAAGGAGATGTTTTCATGGATTGTTCGTTAGCAGCGGCCACTTCATGAATTACTACGTCTGCCCCTTTTGCATAGCGAATCAAATTTTCACTGTACCGAGTATCACCGGATAGAATTACAGAATATCCTGCATAATCTATTCTGTAGCCAAGTGCTGAATCAATGAAATCCGCATGCCGAACTGTAAAAGGTGTCACCTTAATTCCTTTATTTTCCCATATAAATCCTTCCTTTATATCAATCGCATTTACCAGAGCACCGCTGTCCGCTTTATTTTTTTCTTTGCTGCGAGTGCTAATGTCCCAGGAAAATGCTTTTACCAGATTTTCCATCATGTCCCTTGTGCCATCAGGCCCATAAACCTGAAACGGAGAACTTCTTCTACCAAATACGGCCGGTATCCACCCGGTAAGCCATACATCCGGAATGCCCACCACGTGATCCGAATGGAGATGTGTAAGGAACAAGCCGTCTATTTGCCCCAGGGGAATTTTCAATTGCCATAATCTTTGTCCTGCGCCCCGCCCACAATCAAATAAAAGTCTTTGCCCCCGTGCGTCAACTAATATACTCGGGCCAAATCGTTCTATAGATGGGATGGGGGCACCTGTTCCTAATAAAGTAACCTTGATAGGACTCTGCGCATTTACGCAAGAAACAAGCAGAATAAAATAGAGGAAAAGTACACTCCCGGTCTTTTTATTTTTCATTGTTTGAATTTGTAAGTATCAAAGCTAACGGATTGTTGAGATCGATTTTGAAAGTCGCACCGTTTGTTTTACGGCGCGGTTGATGATTGTAAATCGCCGCTAACCTCTCTGAAATTTTGATCGTTTTCCTAGACTTTGATTGAAAAAATGTCATCAAAAAATGTCATTTTTTCTCTTATACCTATCTGGTCTTAAATCTGTTAGGTAAATTTTAAAGGGATCTTTTTATGGCAACCCGGGTGACGCAATAGGTCAATAAGTATATGGACAATTTATTGGTTGCAATCTGTATCATGTGCCTGGTGATTTTGCTTTTAATCGTTTTGTTGAAAAAGCTAAATCAGCCTTACCTGATTGCCTACGTATTTACAGGAATAATCTTAGGTCCTCACGTAACAGGAATTTTTTCGGAGCCGGAAAATATTTCTGCTCTCGGGGACATAGGGATTTTGTTATTGATGTTTTTTTTGGGCATTGAAATCAACATACCCGATAACAAAAACCTTTTAATAAAACCAGTCATTGCACAGGCGGCGAGGACGTTGCTGAGCATTCTTTTTTCTGCCCTTATAGGTAAATGGCTGGGCTGGAACTCTGCATCTATTTTTTTACTTGCCATCACCTTTATTTTTAATAGTACGGCTGTAGTAAGTGAATTCTTGCGTAAAAACGGCGAATTGAATACAGAAATAGGCAAAACTGTATTGAACATATTATTGCTTCAGGATATTATGTTAGCTCCAGTGCTCTCTTCTTTACAATTTATCGGCAGTGGTAATTTGAATGCTATAAACGTCCTCTTTTCACTCATTGGCTGTGTATTTATCTTTTACCTGCTAAAGGCGATAAGAAACAGAAATTTATTGCAATTACAATTTTTTAAAGAAATGGAGAGTGACCACGAGTTGCAGGTATTCACAGGCACGTTTATCTGTCTTGGGTTTGCACTCCTTGCTTCATTTGCTGGCCTTACTCCGGCGATCGGAAGTTTTGCAGCAGGACTTTATATTGGAAGAACGAACTCATTTCACTGGCTTGAGGGTATATTACGGCCATTTAAAATTTTCTTTGTTGCTCTTTTCTTTTTATCAGTAGGTTTATTGCTTGACCTTAATTTTATCAAACACCATCATAAACTTATCCTTGCTATAACGCTTTGCGTACTTCTCATTAATGGTATTTTGTCGGTGGTAGTGTTCAAACTACAGAATTTTTCCTGGCAGGACAGTTTGTATGCCGGCGGATTATTGTCTCAAACTGGAGAATTGGGATTGTTGGCTTCTTCATTGGCGTATCAAATGGATATTATTGATGATGACTTTTTTAAATCCGCTTTGGCCGTTATTGGTCTTTCGCTGTTGCTTTCATCTGTATGGATGACAATCCTGAGGAAATTCATTTATAGACATAAATGGAAACCAATCTTTTAAAGTGAAAGAGGATGGAAACTCAGTTTTATATAACGCTCACGTTAAAAACAGTCAATGGACTTGAGACCTTTGCAAAATTCTTTGTTGGGGATAACCGGCAACGTGCCTATGCTATTTTCGAAAAATTGGAAGGTATGCATGAAGTTAGCGAAACGAATGTCCTTTATATTGATTTCATGGAAACCAAAATGGGGTTACCGGTGAACCTGGACGTGATCACCTGTACACTCAACCAACTCGCAAATAATTGCAGAATTATCACAAAAGAATTATTCAAATCGGAAAACCTGGAAAGCGAGTGAATTCTTGTATTAGGGGGGTGATCTCTTCGTTTTTCCCATGCGATAGCGTTTGAAGAATAAATTATCGACTCCAATTAATAAAATAGATGTGTGTTCAGCTGTACATCTGGCCACATGTCAAAGCGTGCAGTCTGCACGCGATTCAAATTGTTATATATAACTATCTATTTACCAGCAGGCTGAGAAATACGCGCGTATAAGCGCGACTGTTATACAATTCGGCTAAGATATTGTGGAAAGCGGGGCTCCTTAGTCACAGGAGGAGGGCGAAATTTTGATACAACATTAGTATTTAATCTTCGTTATACTTGCGGTTTTGAAACGAAAACTTTTTCGTCCACAAGGACAAGTATTTAATCCCAATCCTATGAGAAAGATTTTGACTTTGATGGCGGTTGTATGCCTGGTTGCATGTAGAAAGACAATTCTTAATGAGGGCATTCCTTCTTCTGTTTCCGATAGCCTTGCGGTCGGTGGCGCCGATAGAGTGAGTGCTGCTTCCACACCGGCAGCTTATACTGTAAGCACGGTAGATCAACTTGTTTCAGCTTTAAAACTTGTTACACGAGGTGAGACTATATACATTACTGATAACGCAGTAATAAATTGTAACAATTTAACAAAGTCGTTATATATACCTGCCGGAGTTACATTGGCGAGCGGCTTGAGGTTCGATCAAAATTTTTCTTCCAGCGGTTCTTCGGGGGCAAAACTATATCTAAGCACTCCGACGCTTACATCTCTCGTACGCATCCTGGGCGATAGCGTAACCATTCGGGGTCTTAAAATTCACGGGCCGGATCGCACGGTCAATGGTACTCAGCCTATCAGTTGTGGTATTAAGGTCGTAGATTTTAAAGGTCTTACAGTAGACAATTGTGAGATAGCGGGCTGGAGTTATGCAGGAATTAATTTTTTTAATTCCAAAGCAGGCAAGGTTACCAATAGTTATATTCATCATAACCGCAGGAATGCACTTGGATATGGTATCCTGCTCGATTCTGCCGCAGATATAGTGGCCGACAGGAACCTGCTTGATAATAACCGTCATTGTATCGCGGGGTCGGGGCACCGGACACAGAGTTATGAAATTAAGAATTCAATTTTGCGGATGACAGAGCCATACCCATACAATTCGTCCCTATGCGATATGCATGGCGAATCGGAAATGCGCAACAGCACGACCTATCCTAACTCAGCTTATGCGGGCGGGAAGATATCAATACACCACAATTCAATCAGGTATGGGTCCAAGCCCGCGATTGTGATTCGCGGTATCCCGCTGGTTCAATCCTACATTCAATACAATACTTTCGATCATGCATCGGTAGATAAAGCCGTGGTACAATACCTTCCGAGTACCTATACGAAAACTGGAAGTCACCTATTTATTCTTCCTCCGTTCAATAATCTTGTGGTCACGAATAATACTTATTTGAACAGGTGAGTTAGCTATAGCGTTAGCCTTTTTGATTTTGCCCGGAAAGTGGTCTCGACAGGCGGCAGTCCGAACTTTTCGTTTATAGATTTGGCCTTCTCCTTTTCTTTATTGAAAAATAAAATTCCCAGGGCCATAAAATAAACATAAGTTTTGTAACAAGAACTTTCCTTAGCCGTCAGACAACTAAATGAAACGACTACTCATTTTCGTTCTGATAATCTTATCCCGTTTTACCGGTTCGGGTCAGGTTGCCTGCCGGGTTTTGGACTCCAGTACAATGGAGCCTTTGGCCAGTGCCAGCGTCACCTTATATTCAAATGCAAGGCTAACAAGACTTATGGCCAACAAGGAGGGAAGATTTATCATCAATAACCCACAGATCTACGACTCCATCAAAATTTCTGTGGTAGGATATCACTCCAAAACCCTGAATCATCCTGCATCAATTCCTAAGGATCTTGATATTGGATTGGATTTAGCCCCTGCGGAGTTGGGAGAAGTTGTTATCAGGAAAACGCCGGCTATCGAAATTATCAACCGGGCTATTGATGCTTTGCCAGTCTTACTGCCTGACCATAATTTTGAAAACAAAGGATTTTACAGGGAGATCATTAGGGATAAAGAGAGTTATTTTTCTATTGCTGAAGCTGTCTTTTTGGCTCAATACTTCCCCAAAAGTGAATCCTATAAATTAAAGTTGTTGCAAGGAAGAAGCAAGGAGGACGTGGCGTATACAAGGTTGTTTGAAGATTTTCACCCGGGTGGCGGCCCCCAGTCAGTAACCAAAAAAAGCCTGACCATAGAGTTACCTGATTTTATGAATAAGAAAAAACTAAAGTTTTTCAATTATAAGATCGATTCATTAGTGCAGTTTAGCGGCCGCTGGCTTTACACCATCAGCTTCGACCAGAAACCCGGGGTAAAAGAATCACTTGAAAAGGGAAAGATTTTTATTGATGCCGATACTTATGCCATAGCAGGCTATGAAGCTACTAATAGTCCATTAGGAACTCCATATATAAAAGACTTAACTGGAACTGATAAGATCTTTGCAAACCTGTTGAAAATTGATTTTCAACGAAAAGGCTGGAAAAACCGGGTTGATTTTTCTCAAGTGAATGGTGCGTGGGTAATGAGTCACGCGGAAACGGAATTTTCTATCGGTTATAAACAACCGAAAAAGGGCTTGGACCTTGACTTGACAATCAAAGTAGAACTCTTATTTTCTGAATTGAATGCACCCCTCACGAAGGAGATCACAAAAAATGAGGAATGGCAAAGGAAAAACATTGCAGCCAATCTGCCCACTGCTTTTGATGCTGACTTTTGGGGAGAAAACGACGTAATTTCCCCCACCCAGGAAGTGCAGCAAATCATTGCAAGTATCAATAACAACAATGGGCTTGTGAAACAAAGTGCGGTTGAAGGTTGGCAGTACCGCAATAGAAATCTATTTGTCGCTTACCAGGGTAGGGATACCGTTACGCTGATCCCCATTATGCGGGGAAGGTGGGAGGACGGAGAAACTGGAGGGATGCTCTACAAAGAGATGGAGGGAGACTTTATCGTCGAATCAAAGATCAACCTCTCCAAACAATCGGATCCGGCGACTTTTCCTGACCGTGGTTTCCAGCAGGCGGGTATTATGATTCGTTGCGCAAGAGAAGGCAAAGAAAATTATTTCCTTTTGTCTATCGGTACCGGTGGCAACCCCAATCCGAAGTTGTTTTTGAATCATACGGTTGAAAATAAAACCAAAACAATAGTTGATAAAGTGAACACGATGAACGGGTGGTTGAAAATTGAAATTAGAGGGAATAAACTGCTTACATATTACAGGAATGAAAATGAAGAAAGCTTTAGAAAAAAAGGCGACTTCAAGTGTGAATGGCTGACTGGAAAAATAGAAGTGGGATTAGTCGTATTTGCGGCATTTTCCGGTAATGGGCCAAAAATGAAACCTGACTTAAAAGCAAGCTATTCAGAAATAGAGATTACCAGGCTTTGAGCCCGAGTAAAAGTTTTTTCCTCTGCTGATGCCCCATATACCATGTTCAGAGAGCGATCAAGTTAATGCAATATTTATATTGCGACTACTTTTTGTCGTTTGTTTGGCAATGTGCATCTTAATAAAAAAAAATCAAATCGGAATCAGCATGGAAAAAGCATTCAGCCTACCTGGCTGAAATTGAAAAAATCAAGAATTTCTTATTGATTTGCCCATTTACTCTCCTTGAGATTAAGACGAACAGACCTCTTTTAATTGTAAATTCGAGTGATGGAAGTACATGCACATTCACATACTCCACGTAAGAAATGGTCCCACTATGTATGGGAATTCCTGATGCTTTTTCTTGCAGTGTTTTGCGGTTTCCTGGCCGAGAACCAGCGAGAGCATTATGTGGAGCATCAACGCGAGCGACAGTACATGAGGACTATGCTCGAAGATCTTGAATCGGACACTGGCCGCCTGAGCGAGGCCATCAAATACTGGAATGAAAAGAACTACAGTGTCGACTCTGTAACAGATGCGATTGGCACTACTTTGAACACGACAAATCTTAAAAAGGCCTATCGTCATTTAAACAATGCCCTCGATTTTTTCAGTTTTGCATACAACGACCGGACTATTACCCAACTTAAGAATGCGGGTAACTTCAGGCTGATCCGTAAACGCGATGTGGCTAAAAAAATACTGGACTACGACCGATTTAATACGGATGCGGTAAAACATATTGCTTATCAGTATGAAAAATTTTATGAGCTCATCACGCAACTCAGGAACAAGGTTTTTTTACAGGAAATCCTTTATCCCATCTTCCAAAAATATAAATTTGAAATTCCTCCTTTATCAATGAACGGTTGGATAGACAGTATGATTACAAAATTCAAGGCTCCTTACACACAGGAAGTTCAGGAAGCCAACCTTTTTGAATTCAAAAACGCGCTGATCGCATACAGAAAAGATTTTTCAAATCTGAAATGGGCCAATGAGAATCTAATGAAATATTCAAGAGAACTAATTGTAATGATTGAAGAGGAATATCACCTTGGCACAAATCAAAAGTAACCTTTATGTCAAAGCTGTGAAAAGATGTGCCTATGAATACCCCATCCAAAGAAATGCCTTTCAAGTTGGATAGCGGTATACATATTACTTACTTCCTTCCTAAAACAATTTAACTGTAAAAATGATAAAGCACATCTTAGTTATACTCTTTGTCTTGATGACATATTCTGGGATTTCACAAAAACGTAGTGTGTGGTATAACCATATTACATTTGACGTACACAATTTGGACACCAGTGTAGCATTTTACCAAAAAGTATTTCAGGCAGACACCATACCATGTCCCTTTCCTTCTCAGCCCGATTTATTTATAAAATGGTTGAAAGTTGGCGAGGGCGTTGAAATGCACTTATCGCAATGGCTCAACAACATCTCCCAATCTGTTGAAACTGACTATAAGGGACACGTAGGTTTTGTACACTTAGGTTTTATGGTAACTTCTATAGATGCTTTCCTTGAAAAACTCCAAAAAGTGAGCACAGATTACAGAACAGGAAAATATAAGCTTCCTCCTGTTGAAAGAATGCCATACGGTGCAAAGACGGTTATGATACAAGACCCCGATGGAAACGTTATTCACGTCATAGAAACAATGCCTTCGAAAAAAGCACGAACCACTAACTCTACCCACAACTAAAATAAAAAAGGCTGACCGGGCGCGGCGTACACGGCGGGGGAGGAAAATTTGTCCCGAGCAGGCCGCAGTTCGAACTTTCTGTTGTGGGATTTGGGCATTTTGAATGATGTTGTTTTTAAATCTTCTCAAAAGTTTATGTTAAGCAATATCTTGAATCAGGTTTTCTCTGATAAATTCAATGCATTCATTAATGAGTTGATTAAGAGTTGGTGTCAGGTTGCCGAAAAGAAGGTAGTCTTGCATTTAAGAATAATAGTGACTTAGGAATTTATTTATCTCAATAACAATCGAGTTCCTTCTAATTACCCTCCCTGCAAACTGAGAAGCGTATAACATGCGTATTGCAAAAATGGCCCATGCCCTTAAGGAGAAAGATTATTAAATTAGAGGGCAACTTAAGCAATACGAAGTATGTTGCGCGTCATTCAAAAATCACGTTACATGAAGAGCAAGCTTTTTATATCAACACTTCTTGTCTTTCTCATCACACTCGCACAGGTGCAAGCACAACAAGTTATTCGACTGTATTCTGGAAAAGCTCCCGGTTCTGAAAACTGGACTTGGAAAGAGCAAAATTTGGGAGGTTATCTAAGAGATGTAATAGATCCGACTTTAACGGCTTTTGTTCCTTCAAACCCCAATGGGATTGCTGTTATTGTCGCACCGGGCGGCGGTTTTCATTACCTCGTTTATGAGCTTGAAGGGACTGCCGTCGCAAAGAAATTAAACGAAAAGGGGATAACTGCTTTCGTTTTAAAATATCGACTGGTGCACGAAGACCCTGCTCATCCATACTATAACAAAATGATGGAAACAAAGAATTTTAAAATGCTGGATTCGGTAAGTGCACCTGTAATAAAACTTGCACTACAAGATGCATTAACAGCTATTAAGCATGTCCGTCAACACGCGGCGAAATACAAAATTGATCCTAACAAAATAGGCTTCATAGGCTCTTCTGCCGGAGGAACTATCACGCTGTCGGTCGCTTACAATGCTTTCGAAGAGAGCCGCCCAAATTTTGTGGCGCCCATTTATGCTTACGGTGATGCTATAATCGGTTCCAAGGTACCTTCTGTGAAGACGCCCATCTTTATTGCTTGTGCCAGTAATGACGAATTTGGTTTTGCCGCCCACAGTGTTCAAATCTATTCCAAATGGTTAGAGGCTAATCAACCTGTTGAATTGCATATGTATGAAAGAGGAGGGCACGGGTTTATAATGAAAAAGCAAAATCTTCCGTGTGATACATGGGTAGAAAGATTTACAGATTGGCTTTCTCTTCAATATCGTTAAAGTAACACAATGTACAGTTGATAGCATCAGACAAAAATCGCCCCCTTCGCTAAAGCTTCGGAGGGCGCAGTAGACCCAGCAGGCCGCAGTTCGAACTTTGTGATGCAGGATTTAGATCTTTTGAATGGTATTACCCATAAATCTTTTCAAAATATTATTTAGACTATTTTCTTACACAAGTTCTTCTTTAATAGAGTCAATGCATTCTTTCGACCACTGGGCATCATCGTTTGTCAATGCAGTTTCGGGACGAAAATAATATTTGAAAAACTCTGGGTATTCGATGGGAAAAAATTCAGTGTCCCATGCTCCATCATTTGACCAAAGTATGCCATTGGTCAACTTTGCTATAGACCCGCTAATAAGACCATAACTCAAGGCAATTATCCCAGGTTGCCCCGCTGAACGTCTGAAATTCCAGAGTCTATTTAGGTGTTTTGCTTTTTCTAACTTTTGCTTAATATCAGTAATCTTTCTGTTATTTGATTCCAACATTTCCAGTAGCCACCAGGGGTTGTCAGGATCAACAAAATCTCCTATTAAAGTGTTATGGTTGCCATCGGTTCCTCCAGCAATACCGTCAATTGTGAACCAAGCATATTCATTGTTCTTCCACTCAAAATTGTCCGATAGTCGAACGGAAGTAACATAAGACTCATTATCGTTATGAAGATTTACTGATAGCTTAACCGGTTTGTTAATACCAATTGATCTCAAAAAATCGTTTATTTGATTCTCTGATTCAATTAAAACATCTCCAAAAGTTATTTCTAAAGTGTCAACCGGAATAATATCAATTGATGTACTCATTTTCCTATTGCGCCGAATGGACCGGACTTAATTAATACCATTATTTTGTATTAATGTTCAGCTGCTGAGTAAAGGTATGTGATTGAAATGTAGACCCGGCAGGCCACAGTTCCAACCTTCTGGTTTAGATTTTATCGAAATTGAGGTTTTTTCATGTTAGCAATGATTATCCTAATTTTATAGTAGGCATCGACAATTTTGTTAGCTTTTGTTGTTATCTTCATCATTAAAGAATCCTGTTACCTTAAAATAATACTCTGTCGTTACACCCCGTATTACTACTGATTAATTTTTTGATAGATAAGATTTATAATGAAATCGCTATTCACTATATGGCTGAAAAAATCTAAATCCCAGTTACCTAATAACGTTTCTGCGTTTAGCTTCTTTTAATAGCCATTCGGAAAGCCTATCAGGATTTTCCTGTTTTAGAAAAATAGCAAATAATGAATCTCTCGACCTGTTATATTGCCTATCAGCCAAAGAATCCTTAAGTGTATGTGGAATTATTTCCGAAATGATTGGCTGAACTACATTTTTAAAGTTAGTGAATCCAAATAAGGGAATGCCATCATAAATATGCGAGAATTTATAGCCTTCCCGAACTAGGCTAAAACTAACCGCAAAAGAATCAATACTAACTTTATCTATTTTTTCCACCTTTATCCCGCATTCTGTTGGATTGAAATTATAATGGCTAGTGTCTTTGTGAAACAATGCAACCCCATCAAAAGTATAAGAATAGTAAAGCCATTTAAGACTATCTAAGCGATTTTCAAAGTTTGAATTATCAGAATTTGCACTTTCAAGATTTTTGCAAGACCACAATAAACATATTGTCGATACGAATCCAATAATCTTTTTCATTTGATCTCTCCTGGACTTTTACTTGGAATTCCTGTTTTTCGTTCATAAGAAATAGTTACCAGACCATCTTTATACAAATAAACATGAGTTGGAGTGACTACCACGTCAAACTTTCCTTTTCGATAACTCTCCGTACCCGGGGCTTCCCAAGATCTCCTGTGTAGATCACCAGACATTGCATCACCCAATCCAGCTTTTCTTGTCGCCACGTTACCTGGTAGTCCCGACAGGAATCGAACCTGTATCAAAAGTTTAGGAAACTTCTATTCTATCCATTGAACTACGGGACCAGAAAATTGAACCGGAAGCAACTCCTAGCTTGCCCGGGCGGCAAAAATAACTTATTCAAGGAAATCTTACCTCATTGTAACCGTACAAGGTTAACCTGTTTATTGCAAGGGATTTGTGATGCGTCGAAGGCCGTGGAGGTGTGTTTAATCAAGTTTTGAGCCCTACAGGAATTATATTGCTGAATTAAAATTTTTGATAGCAGCTCTTGGTCCTTTCAAGGTAGCATCGGGACCGACTTCGATCCTTCGCTCTCAACGGTTCGACGAAAGGGCGCGGATGTCATACTGCTGACCACAAAAGTTTGGTCTAACCAAATGCCAGGCCGTTCTCACCAACACCACCACAAACTCGATCCCTGATCTTGCCCTTTTTACGGCAACACCACCACAAACTCGATCCCTGATCCGCCCTTTTTACGGCAACACCACCACAAACTCCGACCCCTCACCCTCGACCGTTTCAACAGAAAGCTCGCCGCCATGTGCTTTTACAATTTCGTACGACAGCGATAGACCGAGCCCGGTACCTGATCCGGCTGGTTTTGTAGTAAAGAAAGGCTGAAAGACCTTGCTTTTGATCTTTTCAGGAATACCGGCACCATTGTCCCTCACACTGATCTTTGTTTTGCCATTTTCATTCTTGGTAGTGACCCAGACTGTGGGCTCAAAATTTTCGAGACCATGCTTTTTCTTTTCCAACACTGCATAAAATGCATTTTGATAAAGATTGAGCAGTACGCGGGCAATATCGTCCGGGATCAAGCTCTTTTTTCCAATTGTGTTATCGAAATCCGTTTTAATAATAACATTGGAAGTTTTGTCCCTTGCTCTAACTCCATGATATGCTAATCTTAGATACTCCTCTGCCAAAACATTTAGATCGGTAGGTTCTTTTTTCCCACTGCTTCCTTTGCTATGCTGCAACATTCCCTTAACAATGGCATCGGCCCGCTTGCCATGGTGACTGATCTTTTCAGTATTCGTCTTTATATCATTTAATAATGACTCTTCATTAATGAGATCGCGATCCGGCTTTTTATGGTCTTTCAAAATTTCATCGATTAACTCTGCATTCACCTCAGAAAAATTATTTACAAAATTCAAAGGGTTTTCAATCTCATGCGCAATGCCTGCAGTCAACTCTCCGAGGGAAGCCATCTTTTCAGCATGTATAAGTTGCGTCTGCGTCCGCTTCAATTCATGATAGGCCTTTTCGATCTCTTTTGCCTGCTGCAACTCTTTTTCCTTCGTTCTTTCCCGCTCCTTTTGAATCGTTTTTCTTCGGAGATAGCGGTGAACCATATAAGCGGCAATCAACAAACAAAGGGCATAAAAAGAATAGGCCCACCAGGTTCGCCACCAGGGCGGACTTATTACAATCAAAACAGATGCGCCTTTTTCATTCCAAATCCCGTCATTATTGGTTCCGATGACCCTGAAAGTGTAAGTACCGGGATCTAAATTGGTATAGCTTACGTAATGCCTCGATCCGCTATTGACCCAATCCTTGTCGAATCCTTCTAACTTATAACGGTACTGATTTTTGGCAGGATTGTAATAACTCAGTGAAGCAAATTCGAATGAAAAGTAATTTTGGTTGTAGCGAAGCTTGATCTCTTTAAGCTCCTGACCACCCTTAACCTCCCGATCAAACAATTTAAATCTTGTAATCACTACCGGTGCTATAGGGCTGTTAGGGTTGATCTGCGTAGGATCGAAATAGTTGAGTCCATTAGGGCCACCAAAAAATAAAGTGCCATCTTTTGATTTGAATGCCGATCCCTTGTCAAGATCTCCCATCCCGCCCGCTGAAAACTTATTACCCTGCAGCCCATCTTTATAACCAAAATTTATAAATTTTTTGGAAGCAGGATCAAATTTTGACAAGCCATTACCCGTACCAAGCCAGGCAAATCCCTGGTTGTCGAAGACAATTGAATGAATGGAATTATTTGGCAATCCGTGATGCCTCGTATAGGTTGTAAATTTCTTTGATTTGGGATCATAAATACATAAGCCGCCCGATAAAGTGCAAAGCCACAGTTTGCCGTACTTATCTTCTATAAAGTTATTGATCACATTGGAACTGATACTAAATGAATCCGTACTATTATTTTTGTAATGAAAAAACTTGTCCAATTTCTTATCATATCTGTCCGTACCCATGCTTCCATAACCAATCCATATGTCATCATTTGAATCGCAAAAAATTGAGATCGCAGTATGATCACTTATTCCGTCCGGATTTTTCGGATCGTAGAACCAGCTTTTAAATGTTTTGCTTTTGGTATCAAACCTTTTTATGCCGAACCCTGTCCCGATCCAAATAAACCCTTCATGATCCTCAGTAATTGAAATAACGGAGCTGACTTGCCGGTTCTCTCCATCCGGGTGCGTACTATAATGTACAAACTGGCCTGTTTTACTATTAAATTGGGAAAGTGTCTCTCCGTTGCCCACCCAAAAATCTCCATTTTTCGCCATCAGCATCGCCAGAATGTGATCGTCTTTCAGTGATCCTGGGTTCGCGGGATCGTTGCGATAAATTGTAAACTGATTATTTTTTCTGTCCCACCTGTTCAACCCTCCGCCATAGGTGCCTATCCAAACTATTCCAGCTGGATCTTCGAACATGGATGTAACCTGGTTGTTCGAAAGAGAGTTTGAGTTAGGATCATGTCGTACAATGCCAAAGGGACTGTGATTCAGGTCTGTAACGTTTAATCTATTGACAGCGGAAGCTACCCATAAAACATTTCCAGCATCAATAAAAACGGAAGTGATGAAGTTAGTACTTAGGCTGTTGGGGTCATTAGGATCGGCATGATATCTTGTAAAACGGGTTCGCTCCTTATTTAACATGTTCAAGCCTTTGTCTGTGCCCACCCATAAATTGTCGTGCGCATCAACAGCCATTCCACTTATCCAAACGCCAAGTGAATCGCTGGAAATTGAATGCGGGTCATTTGGATCATGCCGGTACGGTCGAAACCTTTTGGTCTTCGGATCGAAACTGTTGAGTCCATTTAATGTTGAAACCCAGAGAATGCCTGATTTATCCCGGGCAATAGACCAAATGGTATTGCTAAAACTCGAGGGAGTAGCGGGATTGACTATATAATCTGCTACACTTTTAATACTAAGTAACTTCCCCGCCTTGCTTTTATCGAACGAAATGTGATGCAATCCAGTTCCGCTACCAACCCAAAGATCATCATTTTGGCCTTTCACGATCGCACTTATAAGATCATGTTGTGCGATCACTTTATAATCACCGAGTTTGACCATCTCATCCACAAAAGTTCCTTTTTCTTTATCGAACCGGCAAAGTTGGCCGGTAAAATTCCCAACCCAAAGTGTTCCGGATGCGTCTTCACCAATAGCAGATATATTAGGATCGGAAAATTTAGCTTTTATGGAAGGTTTATATCGCTTAAAGGTTTCTGTTCCTCTTATAAACCTGGACAAACCATCAGATGTTCCAACCCAAATCGTACCCTCACTGTCTTCAAACAAACAATAGATTACGTTTTGGGAGACAGTGGTAGAATCAAATGGGTCAAATTCGTATTGGGTGAATGAATAGCCGTCATATTTATTCAGGCCTGACAAGGTGCCGAGCCAAATAAAGCCTTGCTTGTCCTGAACGATGGCAGTAACATTATCGTTGGAAAGGCCATCTTCGATCCCGAGATGCTCGAACCTTAACCTTTCCGGTTGGGGCAGCGCGTGCAATGGCATGCAAAAGCAAAAGATCAGCCAGCATAATCTTCTCATGGCAGCTCAATTATTGCCTGTAATAATTACTCATAAGGTAAAGATTTTCTATCAATTTTGCATTCGCTACCAGTAGATATATGATCAAAACTCATTCAACACATCCTTATATTGCCTTCCAACAGGAATATGGGTGCCTCGCACTTCCACGGAATCCGCCGTATAAGAATCGATCTTTTTGATAGAAACTATGAATGAGCGATGAACTCTCTTAAAAAGCGTCGCAGGCAAAAGTTCTTCTATTTCGTTGGTAGTGATCTTGGAAAAATATTCCTTTTTAGTCGTGACGACCTTTATGTATTCACGCTGGCTTTCAACGTATAAAATTTCTGAAAAAAGAATCCTTACTTTCTTTTTTTGAATGTTCAGGAACAAATAGTCCTTTTCTTGAATTTCACTTTTATCCTGGGTCTTCTTGTCAATTGTTCTGACCCTGGTTACCGCGGTCAGGAAACGTTCAAATTCAAAAGGCTTCAATAAATAGTCGGTAACGTTGAGATTAAAACCCTCTACCGCGTATTCATGATATGCAGTGGTAACGATGACTGCCGGCGGATGCGCCAATGTTTTCAGAAATGCCATGCCTTTTAATTTGGGTAAATGGATGTCTAAAAAGATAAGATCGACAGTATGATCACGCAGGTATTCAGTAGCAAGGATGGCATCTTTAAATGCGCCGTGCAATTCAAGAAATGGTACCTGGGCAATATAATCTGTTAAAACTTTGGTGGCTAAAGGTTCGTCTTCTATTACAATGCATTTCAAGTTAGACATGGCTTGCAAGATTAATGTTGAGTGTGGCTTTAAAAGTTTCATCATTCTGCTGAACTGATAGATTAAAATCTTTGTATAACAACTCCAACTGCCTCCGCAGGTTTGTCAACCCAATATTTTCTTTTACTCCAGTGCCGACCTGTTGCTTCCCGGTAGAATTCTTTACCACAAAAATTAATTGATGATTACGAAGAGTAAGATGAATATCAACGAAAGGCGCCCCCCGTGTTTCGGAAGTTCCATGCTTGAAAGCATTTTCGACCAATGGAATCAGCAATAATGGAGGAAAGGGTTGATTGAGGTTTGGTACATCGTGCTTGAATTCAACTGCCAGACTGCTATCATAACGAAGTTTCTCAAGAGCAATATAATCGGCAATCACCTTCAACTCCTTTTCAATAGAAATGTAATCGCCTCCTGCTTCATACAACATGAATCGCAGGATCTTTGAAAGTCTTAGGATCGATTCAGCGGCCAAATCTGACTTGTCCCTTGCCAATGAATAAATATTGTTCAGGGTATTAAAAAGAAAATGCGGATTAGTTTGAGACTTTAAATAATTTAATTCGGCCGCCTGCTTTTCAATTCGCAGTTGTTGCGTGGTTTGCTTTAATTTGATATGATCATAGATATGCTTGATTATTCCGAAGAAGAATAAAGAAAACATGCCCGCCGAAAATTGGTAAGAAAGGTTTTCCCGGACAGAATTGAACTCAGTATAACTTGTGTGGATGCCAAATTGAATTCCCAGGAATCTCCAGGCATAAAGACCGAATGTGTAAAGAAAAATATGTCCAAATATTACAAACAAGGGAAGAAATATCTTTCTCCAATTCCTGCGTATATAGGGCAAACTGTCTTCGAAAAAGATGAAATTGATGAACGTAACATAAATCGCACGCCAAATCTCATTTAACCATCTTCCGCCCATTTCACCCGGATGTTCTGAAGCATCATACAGGACCCAGAGTAATGCATAGGCAACGCCAATCCATAAGTATAATCTCAGCCGCTTTTTATCGACAAATGCCTTCATAAATCGTGGATAAATTTCGGCAAATCCTCTTGCTATTTGAATAGTTGATTACGGAATTGACATTATCGTATACCAACGACGGTTTAAGGGTGTTCATCCCCATATAATTGCCGATGCTTCAAACTCTCGTCTTTCGTCTACGACGGCCTGCTGTTCATTGACGCCAACATCCAATAGTTGTCTAGCGTCGTTAATCTTGCTGCAAATATTCACGCAATGAAAAAGGTTTTATCGATATCGGTCATCTTGTTTACAATATTCGCGAAACTCAATGCCCAGGTCGAGCCGGGGGCCGGAAAATGGAAAACCTGGTTTATCAGCTCCGGCAAAGAATATCGTTTGGCTGCACCAGGACCTTACAAAGAAGAAATCGATGAGGTAATACGAACGCAAAAAAATATTGATCCTGTAATGAAACAGCAGATCGATTATTGGAACGCCGGCGCAGCGCTTTACCGCTGGCAGGAGATGTTAGCGAAATTGTGGATGTTTGATACAACCTATAATGGTATGCTTTCGAACTTGTTGATGGGCGTGGCATCCTATGACGCCACCATTGTTGCCTGGGATACCAAATACGCACATCAACGGCCGCGCCCATTTATGGCCGACAGTAGAATAAAGCTCTATACGATCAAGCCTGAAAGTCCGTCTTACCCGTGCGACCGCTCCGTTGTTGCAGGCGCAGCTGTGACGATCATTGCCCACTTTTATCCGTCAATGGCTGATTCTGCAAGGCGAATGGCTGCACAACTGATGGCCGCGCAAGTGGCCGCCGGACTCGCTTTTCCAAGCGACACGCGTGATGGGTTTGCATTGGGTAAGCAGATCGCGGAGAAGGAGATTGAGTTGACAAAAAAATTTCCGCCTGGTCCCTGGGATGGTAAACGGCTTGATAAGGCCGGCTCCTGGCGGGGAACTCCAATGTTTCCTGGGGCGGGACAATCAAAAACCGTGGTGCTGGACAGTGCAAGCCAATTCCGTCCAGGTCCTCCTCCTGATTTTGCTAAAGACATGGATGAATTGAAAAGCTATAAATCAAACTTTCGTTCTATTGCCAATGCATTTCTATTCGCAAGCCAACCCGTATGGGAAGATATCCTGGCAAAAAAAATCTTTGAATATAATATTCAATTCAATCCACCGCGGGCGGCCCGGATCTATGCAATCACAGCTATTGGTATGTACGATGGTTTTATTTCCTGTTGGGATACAAAGTATACGTATTGGGGGACACGCCCGGATCAATACGATACAACTTTTCATCCGACACTGATTCATACTCCTCCGTTTCCAGGCTATCCTTCCGGGCATGCGATGATCGGCAGCATAATGGCTGAATTGTATAGCTACTTCTTTCCTGCAGATAAAACATATTTTCAGAAAAAGGCAAAGGATGGAGCCGAGTCAAGATTCCAGGGCGGTATTCATTTTCGTACCGACAACGAAGTGGGACTGGAAATGGGAAAGAAAGTTGCGGCGGCAATCATTAAGAAAGTTAGTGCTGATGGGGCAGAGCTTCCGCCAGGTCTTTGATCTTTTGAATGGCCGTATGCGCAAATTCAACCGAAGCATTAAAGTATTCTTGTCCGTTGGGCAAAATAGAAAAATCCCCAATTTCTATTTCAAGCCTGGTTTTTTGTTCATGGTCTGTAATTGTATAAATGTAAGCGACGTCATAAGATCTTTCAGGCATTTGCCATTTGGAACCAAACAAATTAAGCTTTAAAAATTTTTGCTCAACGGCATCCGAAACAGTCAACTTAGTAAACGACCCGTCGGGATGGTGCCAGATGATCTCAGTTCCTTCTTTCAACTTATCATTATCGCTAAAATCGTCTGGCAGTTCGTCCCATTGCCTGATAAATTTAGGTTTGGTCAGGACCTCCCAAATTTTACCGGCTGACGCGTCGATGTTTGTATGGCCCTTTACAATAAGCAGATGCATGGCTCTCGTTTATTTTCAAATAAGAAGTTATTTCAAAGACTAAATTTATCGTTTAATTGATGATTCTTCACCTTGCCACAGATAGCAAAAGGTCTTAGATTTATGATCAAAAGTAAATCGTCAGCTATGAGTAGTCTTCCCCGAACATATTTTGTTCCCCAACTCGCCATCAGTCATGGTACAAGCGACCTCGAATTTTATAAAATTGCTTTTGGGGCTGTAGAAACCAAACATATCCGCAATGATGATGGAAGCATCCATGTTTCAGAGATGTTTATCGACGGGGCCATGGTCCATTTTCATGAGGAATCTTACAACGGAACTACCTTTAGCCCGGATAAGCATAATGGCGTTACGACCACAGTTGGCCTGATGGTGGAAGATGTGGATGATGTTATCGCCCGGGCGGTGGCGGCAGGCGCCAAAGTGATCAGCCCTGCTGAAAGCTACGAGTATGGCTACCGCCAGGGTACCATCGTAGATCCCCTTGGGCATCACTGGCAGATTGAAAAGATTCTCTGAGATACGTAGTTCTCCTAGTTGCATTTTTCAAAGAAATCTGTTACTTTAATGAACAGAATACAAGATCGATGTCCTATCGATTTTCCCGCGTGGTATCGTGTGAGTGGAAATCCCCATTGCAGAAGGTTAATAGTGAGATGTAGTTCAGGGTCTGGGTTGTGAACCGTTCGCTGCCGATTTTTTTTAACTACATAATAGCCACCCATGTTCAATGTTTACCATTCGGGAAATCCCTGCGTCTCGGTGATCATGCCAACTTACAATCGTGCAGCCTACCTCAACCGGAGCATTTCATCATTTGTCAAACAGACCTATAAAAATTGCGAATTAATAGTAGTGGACGATGGGAGCGAGGATGAGACCTTTAGTATCGTAGACAGTTACATTAGGTTACATCAAAACATCCGGTACATAAAACACAGCCACCGTAAATTATCCCTTTCCAAGAATGTCGGTATTAGAGCTGCGATGGGAAAGTTTATAGCCTTCCTGGACAGTGATGATGAATACAAACCTGACTATCTGGAAAAGAGGGTTGAGTTGTTGGAGGCCGATAATGATATTGACCTCGTGCAGGGACAAGCGATCGTTATAGGTGATCAATATGTAAAAGATAGAAACGATCCCTCCAAAAAGATCCATCTTTCAGATTGTCATATCGGCCCAACGTTTTTTGGCAAAACAGAACTTTTCATTGCAATGGGAGGTTTTGACAAAAACGTTACGTATAGTGAAGACAGTTTGTTTTGGGAGAAAGCAACTCTATGTTATAAGACTAAAAAACTTGATCACGAAGGATATATTTATTACCGGGATACGCCGGGAAGTATTTGCAATTCGATCTAATGAATTTTATTCCAAAAATGTGGATTTGTCATCCACAACCTTCTCATAGGTTCCAATAGGGCAACGTGAAAAGCCCCGGCTTCACTAACTGTTACGGTTAGCCGGAACCGGTTCAAAACCCGCAGAAAACCGCATCCCCGGTTTGGGGATTTATTTTCTCAAAAATAATAATTCAACGCTTTCACATATTATAGATTCCTTGCATAGTTATTGATATATATTCTATGGCGGGGATCGTCTATAGTATTCTTTCACGTAAACTTCGCAGTTTACTAATATATAAGCGTTTAAACCCCTCCTTCAATAGCAACCTGCATAGCGTTTGCTATAAGTGACATTAACATATTCACATTTGTGGATTACGGATGCTTTTTACATACATTCAATACGTTTTGTAACTACCAGGCACAACCGAAATGAAGGAAATACGACTGCACCAACTGGACGGATTACGAGGAATTTTCGCAATGATGATCGTTCTTCATCATTTCGAAGTTGCGCCGTTTTACCAGTCAAATTTCATCGTCCCCCAGAGTGCGATCTTCACCGATTTCTTTTTTGTGCTTAGTGGCTTCGTGATAAGCTATTCCTACTTTAACAGGCTACAAAACGTACGATCTTTCGGTGAGTTTGTCCGGAATCGCTTTGCAAGATTGTATCCGCTGCTCCTTTATACCGTATGCATATTTCTCTTTTTCAAAATGGGATTTACTTATTACAACCCCGGCATCCTTGAACATCCACAATCACCGAAGCAGCTGGGAACACTTACAATCGAGTCGCTGACTTTCATGAATTCAACGCCTGTGTTTGGAACTGAGATGGGAATGAACTTTCCTTCCTGGTCAATTTCAGCAGAGATGATATGCTATGTAATTTTTGGTTTCATCGTTTTGTTCGCAAGATCGGCGAGAAACTTAATGTTTTTGATGACCATGCTCCTCGCGGCTGCATTCCTGTATTCCCAAAAGTTTTATATGATGGAAGGGAGCTTTGGCTTCGTGCGCGCATTACTTTGTTTTAACATGGGCGTATTTGTCTACCTGTTGTTTAAAAAGTACCATGCCCTCAAGATCTGGAAGGGGCTTGAGTACATATTGCCGGTACTATTAGTAGCTATTTTTTATATCAAATGGCAGTTACCAAAGGGGCAAAAAGAAATGTTTACGTTGGCGGTGATCCCGCTCTTTTTTGGATTATTTGTTTTTGTCTATGCCCTGAGCAAAGGACTATTTGTTCGAATACTTAATTCCAGCCCATTCCAATTTATCGGCAAGATCTCCTATTCCATTTATTTGAACCATGCCATCGTTATCATTCTTATCACCAAACTTGTCTTTGATGTTTTTAAGGTGCCAAAGACATCCGCCTCCGTAATGATGACATTGTTCATTACGCTGTCTGCTGTAATTGGCTATTCATTTTTGACGTATAGGTATATTGAGAGACCGGGCCAGGCTGCACTCAAAGGGACCAAACAGAAGAAATTTCGGCAGGCCATCACGTAGGTTTGTCTACTCATTTCCATCTCTCCTCTACTCTTCGCGAGCCCTTCCCGTTTACGGCGATAGTTTTGTTGCTGAATCAAACGAAACCAGTATGAAAGCATCGACGGAAAGGAAACTGATGAGGTGGATGCATATATTATTAAGCATTCCAATCGTGGGATTTATATATGGACCGGTCGCAGAAATTCCCAGGGCCGCGGCAACGGTCCGCTGGATACTCTTTCCTATCGTAGTATTGTCAGGGTTCTGGATGTGGAAAGGGCATCACGTAAAACGGTGGGCCAAACGGTTGCGGCAGCCCTCTCCAATAAGGAAAATGTCGGTTAAATAGAAAATTCTAAAGTAATTTTTAGACGTGTCGCGTTCTAAGTTTTATGCCCCCTTGCTTCATTTAGCAGTTTGGTCGGTGTTGCTTGCCATACCAACGATCGTGTTTTGGGATCGTGAGTGGGTTGGCCTATCACAGGGATTTTTTTTCCTAAGCACGCTATATCATATCGGGCTCTTTTATTTTAATGCTTATTTTTTGTATCCGAGGCTCCTAACAAGAAGATGGTGGTGGTTATACATATTGTTGCTCCTGGCCATAGTTTTCCTTTCGTACCAGGTAAAAATTTTTGTTCTCGAACTCGATCACGATTTCAAACTAGATCATATAAATCAACGGGTCATCTTTTTTTCACTATTACCAATTCTTATCGGTAGCATTATTTTCCGGTTGATCAGCGACCGGATCCGGTTTGAAAGATTGGAAAAGGAAGCCCGCGCACAACGGCTGGATGCTGAACTGAAATTCTTTCGTTCGCAGATCAGCCCGCACTTTCTGTTTAACATGATGGCCAACCTTGTATCGCTTGCGAGGCAGAAATCCGATATATTGGAACCTTCGTTATTAAAGCTTTCGGATTTATTACGGTATATGCTTTATGATTCAAATCAGGAGAAGATATCCATCAACAGCGAAATCGAAAGCATTGAAAACTATGTATCTCTACAAAAATTGAGGTTTGGAACTGACGTTAGCGTCTCGATGAGTATTGATAATCGTTGCGCGGATTGCCTCGTAGAGCCAATGTTGCTCATACCGTTTATTGAAAATGCATTCAAACACGGAGTGGGTATGTTGCAGGATCCTTACATCAATATTGACTTAACAATAGATGACCGTTTGTTGAAATTTTGTGTTGTCAATAACTTTAACCCGCAAAATCTTGCCAAGGATAAAGATTCAGGCATTGGATTAGTGAATGTCCAAAACAGGCTGCAACTTTTGTATCCTGAAAAGTACAAGTTAGACACGAGTCAAATAGATAACGTGTTTTCCGTTGAATTAAAGGTTGAAATGTCATGATGCGTTGCCTTGCTGTTGATGATGAAAAATTAGTATTGGACTTGCTTGTTGATAATATCAGCAAAGTGCCGTTTCTTGAATTGGCAGGGCGCTGTAAAAATGCGATCGAGGCCGCGGAATTTTTACATAATGATCATGTCGACCTGATCTTTTTGGATATCCAAATGCCGGGTCTAAACGGGCTGCAATTTGTGAAAACACTTCAACATCCGCCGATGATCATATTTGTTACTGCCTATAAGGAACACGCGCTGGAAGGGTTTAGCCTCGACGCAATTGATTATCTGCTAAAACCGGTTTCGTTCGAACGATTTCTGAAGGCCTGCAACAAAGCGCATGAACTATTTAACCTCAGGCAAAAGCCAACTGCAAAGCCCGAGCTCCCAGGTTACTTTTTCGTATATGTTGAATACAACCAGGTAAAGATCCAGATCGCTGACGTATTATATATTGTTGCAATGAAGGACTACGTGAAGATCTACCTCGAGTCCTCTCCTAGGCCTGTCATGACAAGGATGAATTTGAAGGCGATCGAAGAAAAACTTTCCAACTACCGGTTTGCCCGGATACACAAATCATATATTGTTTCTGTTGACAAGATCATCGCAATTAAGAGAGATCTTGTTGTCGTGGGAAGTGCGGAGCTTCCATTAAGTGATACTTACCGGGGAAATATTGATTCAATCCTTTCGAAATGATCACGCTACTTCTTATAGATTTCTTCAATCAGGCAATCCCCCACGTGTGTCCTTTTTGAGGCCGTCTCGTGGAAATTGGTGGAAGAGCTGATCGTTACATCGTTCTTCGAATTCTTCAATTTTAGTATTTCTGCAAAGTAGACCTTACCATCTTTATTTTGGACAACTACCTCATGGCTGCCTGAAGACAGGGCAACCGACAGCGTAGCCTTTTCAAGATCAGGGGCTCCGCAGCTTGGCGGCTGCGGCAGGTATGGCAACGGACCCTTAATTGTGTCATCAACCATTAAAAACAATTGCTCTCCCCAGGAACTGCTGGTCCAAAAATGAGTATAAAAAGGTCTGTTTTTACTAAAATCCCCGCAAGAATTCAATAAGATCATAAGCAATATGAAAGCGGTGAACCAAAATACCCTCATGCGCACATATTTTAGATGATTATAAAATAGATAAGACAACCAGAAGAGCGCGGTGGTTACAGGGTTTGAAAAATTAGACCCCACTTACGATAGCCGAATAAAATATTGAAAATGATCACTTTGCAAGGAACGATTATTCGGACCTTAAACTCTTTACCGGGTTAGCGAGGGCGGCCCGGACCACCTGCACAATCATCATCAGGATCGCTAATAGCAAAACCATAAGCGTTGTGATCAAGAAAATAGTCCATGAAATGTCAATATGATAAGCAAAGCCCTGGAGCCATTTATTGATGGCGAACCAGGTGACCGGCGTAGCGACCAATGCAGCAAGAAATACCGGCTTCAAAAATTCCTTTAAAAGGTTGTTCATCAGACTTACCACCGAAGCCCCCAATACTTTCCGTATTCCAAGTTCTTTGACCCTTTGCTGAATTGAATAAATGGATAAGCCCAGCACCCCAAGGCAGGAGATAAGGATCGCAAGAAAGGAAAAATAAGTAAATACTTTTCCAAGTTTTTGTTCCCGCGTGTATAGATTGTTCAGTGTTTCATCGAGGTAGCTAAATTCAAACGACTGGTTGGTAAAAAAATTCTTGAATTGCGTTTGCAGGAACGTTAGGGCGGCTTGAGCCCGCGTCTCTTTTACCCTAACGTACAGATATTGAAAACGGGCAGGGAGATAATGCATGACTAACGGCATTACAGCACTCTTCAGGGGAGTAATATTGAAATCTTTGACAACGCCAATAACTCGCCCCCTTTTTTCAACTGAACTGGGTATCACCCATTGGACAGTTTTACCGATCGCTGACTGGGCATCTCTCCATCCAAATTGCTTTACAGCTTCCTCATTTAAAACAAAACCTTCCCACCTGTCTGTCATTTGTTTTCTGTCAAGGTCCCTGCCGGCCAGTAGCTCCATTTTCATCGTCTTCACGAAATCAAAATCAGTAAAGAGCATTTGCATCGAGATCGCCTTGGTCAGGTCCAGGTTTCCATCGTTTACCTGGTTGACTGCAATGACGTCACTCGGGATAGAAGAGGAAGCCGTGACTGCAACAATATCATCTTGTGACAATAAGGAGTTCCTAAAAGAAGCCATTGTTATAGAGTCAGCGGTACGCGGCAACGTAACGAGGATCACGTTTTCTTTTTCAAAGCCCAACTTTTTATTTCTTAAGAAATTTAATTGGTTACTTACGATGATAGTACTTGCGATGAGAGCGATCGAGACGACAAATTGGACCGTTACCAGTAATTTTCTCAGGGAAATACCTCTCCTGCTTTTATTAAATTTTCCTTTCAACACCTCAATAGGTTTAAAGGCAGAAAACAAAATTGCAGGATAGGCACCGGCAACAAGACCGACTCCAATGGTTAGGAGTAACAAGGTCAATAACAACGAATAGTTATTGGATGGTTCGATGGTTAGTTCCCGGCCTGACAAACTGTTGAAGACAGGTAATACGATATAAGTAAGACCAACGGCAAGCACCAATGAAATCAACGCGAATAGAGAAGTCTCGGTAAGGAATTGGGCGACCACCTGCTTTTTTTGCGCACCAACAACTTTTCTCAGACCAACTTCTTTAGCGCGGGTGAAGGAGCGGGCAGTGGTTAGATTTGTGAAGTTGAAACAAGCGATCAGTAATATAAAAATTGCCACGCCTGCAAATACGTACACGTAGGCAATATCTCCGTTGACATCGAGCTCTCCTATCAAATGTGAGCGCAGATGAATATCGGAAAGGGGTTGCAGGAAGATCTCGTTCTTGCCATCTGCCTGAGGATTGTTCGCAATATATTTATTGACAAATCCTTCAAATTTTTTCTGTAAGGCAATACTATTAACGTTTTCATTGAGCAATAGATAGCTTTGAAACATGTGGAATGCCCACATTTCGCTGAGATCGCCCAAGGTCTGCATCGATACCAATAGATCAAACGAAAAATGTGATGTGGCAGGTAGTTTTTTTGCAACCGCAGTTACTTCCACGTTTAGATTTCTACCGAATGAGCTTATTTCAAGGGTCTGTCCAACCGGGTCACTTTCACCAAAATATTTTCGAGCGGTTTCTTCGGTAAGGATAATGCTGTTGGGTTTTTCCAGGGCATGAGTTTTATCCCCCCTGGTTAGTTCAATCGAAAAGACATTAAAAAAGGTGGAATCGGCAAAAAGCAATTTTGTTTCATAAAAACGTTGTAGCGCCGGCCTTCCCGCAACCACCTTTTCATCCTTCAATAGTCTTGTAAACTCTTTGATCTCGGGGAAGTCTTTTTTCATCAGGGGCGCCCATGGAGCAGGCGCAACGGCGAGCTCCTTTGCCGACGGCGTTGCTAATGAGACCGAAGTGAGACGATAAATGTTTTTTTCATGGCGGTTGAACTTATCATGGCTCAATTCATGCTGAATGAATAAAAAGATCAGGATGCAACAGCAAAGTCCGGCTGAAAGGCCCAGTATGTTGATGCCTGACAGTAGCTTATTATTCCACAAGTTGCGCCATGCCGTCTTAAAATAGTTACTTATCATAACAATACGTTGTAGTAAACTTTTGAGTTATTCGGTTCTCAAGCTCTTTACGGGGTTTGCCAAAGCAGCCTTGATGGCACGGTAACCCACGGTCATCCATGCAATGAGCATCGACCCGGCGATTGCGAAAAAGAAAGTCAATACTCCGGGTTTAATGCGATAGGTATAATCTTGCAACCATCCATGCATTAAATAATAGGCCAATGGTGCCGCAATAACAAAAGCTACAATGATCAATATTGAGAATTCTTTTGACAGAAGATAAACAATATGAGATGCAGACGCGCCCAACACTTTCCGGATACCGACCTCTTTGGTGCGTTGGGCAGCCATAAATGAAACCAGGCCATAAAGACCGAGGCAACTGATGAGGATGGCGATCCCCGCAAAGATCTTGTAAAGCTTGGCCAACTGGTTTTCCTGAACATAAAAATTTTCAATGGTTTGATCGAGGTACTGGTAGTTGTAAACATATTCCGGATATACTTCATTCCACAGTTTCTCTGTATAGTCTTTGATGGCAGCGTCACGTCCGCCTTTTCCTTTTATGTTGAGGGTATTGTAAGTGTCTTTCCACGTGCCCAGGATGACCGGGGATATCGGCTCACGCAGCGATTGCGAATTAAAATCTTTGATCACTCCGGATATTGTTGCGAGTTTATCCCCATCCCAAAAATCGATCTGTTTACCAAGCGCTTGCTGAGGGTCCTTCACTCCTAATTTATTCAACAAGGTTTGATTCACCACCACTTCCCTCACGGTATCACCGAGTGTGTAGGGCCGGCCGGCAATAAATTCAAGGCTATACGTTTTGAAATAGTCAGCATCTGCCCATTTGAGAGTAGCACTGAAGTCAGTGTTCTGGGGTCCATGGTCATATTTAAAATCCGTATTCCAATTTCCGCGTGTAGCAGGAGGAGCAATACTGAAACTTACACTGGCAATGTCAGGATTTTGAAGCAAGCGGTTCTTCAGGTAATCAAATTTCGTATGACTGATACTGTCGCCGGGCAGGCTGACATTTAATATTGAAGATTTTGTAAAGCCCATCGTAGCATTGCGGAATAAGTTCATTTGACTAACTACGATCAATGTTCCGATGATCAGCACGTGTGCAATTCCAAATTGCAACACGACCAAGGCTCTCCTTAAAGAAATACCACCTATACTCTTCGCAGCGATCTTGCTTTTCAACGCGAGGATTGGATTGAATCCTGATAAGATCAATGCCGGGTATAGTCCGGATAGCAAAGTAACAATGACTGCCGTTGCTATCAGGAAAACGATCAATTGTATATTATGAAATATGTTGAGGGACATTTCAACACGCAACAGGTCATTGAGGAAGGGGAGTGCAGCGAAGGCAATGCCTAGCGCTAACGCCAGTGAAATCAGAATGATCAAACCCGTTTCACTCAAGAATTGGAAGGCGAGCTGACGTTTATTTCCGCCCAAAACCTTCCGCACCCCCACTTCCTTGGATCGGTTCACGGCCTGGGCCGTAGCAAGATTAATAAAATTGACACAGGCAATTACTACCAGGAACACACCAATCAACATCAACACCCTGATAAGCCAGAAACCGAAGGTGCGTGCCCGGAAATTACCAAACCTGTCATCATAGTGGATCGTGTTTAAAGGTTGCGCAACAAATTCTTTGGTATCATCCTGGTCCTTGACATGCCGAAGTTTAAAATCTTTCAATGCCTTATTGAAATCGGTAATTGAATAGGAAGGGTCAACCACGACAAAGCAGTATGCATCTCCAAATGTGCTGATCCAATCCTCGAGGTTGCGGCCATAACCATAGTTTTTCATAGATATATATGAAAGAACAATGTCAATTGGGAAATCAGAGTTACCAGGAATGTCTTTGATGATGCCGCCTACTGTATATACTTCTTTATTGTTAACCTTGATCGTTTTTCCGATAGCCTTATTCCAGTCACCGAAATATTTCGTCGCTATTCTTTCTGTGAGCGCTACCGTGTTTGGTGTTGCCAATGCCTTTTGGGGATCACCACTTACCCATGGAAAATTGAAAATCTTAAAAAAATCAGGCTCTGAAAAATAGATACCCGGCTCGGAAAATTTCTTGATTTGATTTCCTTCGTTAATGCTCACCTGGTTGTCGCCCATGCGGAATATTTGCGCCTTTTCTTTGATCTGCGGAAAATCAGCCTTCATCGCCGCGCCTGCAGGAAAAGCAATTCCACCGGAGAAATCAAAGCCATCCTGGGAGTAGAACTTAGTACCTACCCGATAAATTTGATTTCGTTTCGGATGGAACTTATCAAAGCTCGTTTCGTACTGAATGACCAAAAAGATCAACAGGCATGCAGCGATGCCGACCGAAAGTCCAAGTACGTTGATCAATGCATAACTCTTATTTCGTTTCAGATTACGAAAAGCGGTTTTAAAGTAATTCCTGATCATGGTTGTATGCTTTCACTCCTAAAAAGAGGAAGAATATGCCAATTTATAAGTCTAAGGTCCTTAGTCTATTAGTGGGAAAATTTTGTACGAAATCGTTCGTTTTCGAACAAGTCCTGTCCGGTTTCGATACAATCTGTATCGCGTTTAAATTTCCGTACCCGGCTAGAATTAACCGTGCACATTACTTACAAGCCCTCGGGAACTGGCTAACCTGCATATGGTCCATCTATATCGTTTTAAATTGGCACAGTTGGTTAAGGATTAATCGTGCACATCATTTAACAAGCCAGCGGGGACTCGCTAACATGCAGGGGCTTCTATGTTTAAATTATCCTTCATTACTTTCCTTTGAGTCGCACCTGGTCGTGCCTGTATCATCTATCAACAAAAATAGTTTTTGGACGGAAACATAAAAAAAGGGTCTTGAACTTCAAGACCCTGTAACCAAACCCTCAGGCTTCGATCGAGAAACTTTGGATGATCATTGGCAAGCATACACTCCCGTTCTCACGGTGTTATGTAACCGAACAAACCTTGTGTCTCTTCCTCGGGTCCCGCCGCAAAGAACAACCAGTTCGGATCGATGGCTGTCGCTGAAGTCGGAGCAAAAGAGATCGCCCACAACCCTTCGATCCTGATCGCTTTTCCGTTGGAGCGAAGCCTGCCCAGGAAATCTCCATCCTGATCATAAGCATTGATGCGACCATCCCCAAAGTTTCCAACGAGGATCACTTTTCTTATATGATTAAAATGATGGAAGAAATTATGGAACCGCCTGTGATCGTTGTCGTCATCATCTTCATTTCCATCCCATGCTTTCTTTGACCAAAATGATGTTGGTGCCAGCGCTACACCCCAAGGTGCGTTTAAAACGCCCCGGGATGCAAAGCGACGAATGAACCGTCCGCTGGACCTGTAGACATTTACAAAACCATCACCTCTGCCGGCAACGCTTCTGCCATCAGGACCAACTTTCGCATAGGTCACAAACAAATTGTTTTCGATATTTTGAATGTTGAACGGGGCATAACCGGAAGGAACTCCGAAATCTCGGAATGGTTTATCCCAAACCTGTTTCCATTCGCTATTGAATACATCGATCTTTCCTGTACGAAAATTGGCTGCATATATAAAGGAGTCTACACCATCGGCTGCGATCGCAAGACCTGTATATGCAGATGTTGCAGAGTTGTCGACAAGTGTCACCGCCGCATTTCCAGCGTTCCATGCGGAAATGATCCCATCTACGCCATCGAATATGAACCTTGCCGGGTTTCCATTTGGCAGTTTGAAACCTGCGCTGGCGTTGAAAACAGCGCCCGTTGGATGACCGCCGCCGGCGGGTGAGCCGGGAGCAGGAATTGTCACCGGAGGCCTGACGTCATTGCCCTCCGAATTATAAATAACACTCAGCCCGGTCCCCTGCGCTGATACCCAATCAGGCCCTGAAGGTGCAAAAGCCATCCCCCATGCATTAATAAGGTTGGGATCAATTCTCGCCGGACTATATTCATCATTGCTTCCCACCAGATTTACCTGATCAAAATCTTTTCTTATTCCGCGGTCTGCAGACGAAACTTCGTCATTTGCAACAGGCTCTTCGATGCTTTTCTTACAGGAAGTTGCAATAAATAGCAAATAGAAGATCACCCAGCCAATTCTGGCTGGTCTCAAGATGAACTTTTCCATAATAATTTAGTTTGTGTTTACATAAAGGTTCCTTGTGGAGGTATCCTGGGTGATAACTCCAGCGTCAACGTCCCTTCTTTTGTCTGGAAAGTATAGTGGCTTTTATTCCATTCGATAGTTACAGTGAAAAGGTTGCCACGAATGGTATTTTTATTTCCTTCATCTCCGTGATGGAAGTTTTGATTTTAATCATGAAAAAGCCTGATCCCGACGCTTTGTTACTTTTATTTTAATTTTCCAAGACATTATCGTGACGAAAATGAGCGCCACTATTTTGCGACCTGATAAATTGACAAGTAATGGATTCAAGAAGAGATTTTATTAAAAAAGCCTCCGTACTATCTGCAGGTTCCGGATTATTAAACATATTGCCTGCTTCAATCGCGAAAGCGATCGCTATTGATCCAGCTCCGGGTACGACGTATTTAGATGCTGAGCATATTGTGTTCCTTATGCAGGAAAACCGTTCTTTTGATCATACCTATGGAACATTGCAAGGTGTAAGAGGTTTTAATGACCCTCGTGCTATAAGAATTCCTGGCAACAATCTCGTGTGGCTGCAAAGTAATAGTCAGGGAGTGACCTATGCTCCTTTTCGGTTTGATATAAAAGAAACCAATGCGACCTGGATGAGCTCATTGCCCCACTCATGGGCGAACCAGGTGGATGCAAGAAATAATGGGAAATATAATGGTTGGCTTGACAGCAAACGTTCGGGGAATGAGGATTATGAAAACATGCCATTGACACTTGGCTTTTATTCCCGGGCCGATATTCCTTTTTATTATTCACTCGCAGACGCCTTTACAGTTTGTGACCAGCATTTTTGCTCTTCACTTACGGGTACAACACCAAACCGTTTATACTTCTGGACCGGCACTATCCGTGAAAAGGCTGATGCCCATTCAATGGCCCGGGTGTGGAATGAAGATGCTGATCACCGCACGATGGTGGACTGGAAAACCTTCCCTGAACGCATGGAAGGCGAGGGCATTCCATGGAAAATCTATCAAAATGAATTGAGTGTGGGTTCAGGGTTTGAAGGAGAAGAAGACCCCTGGCTCAGCAACTTCGGAGACAATCCCATAGAATACTTTAAACAGTATAATGTAAAACTGCACCCTGAATATATTGCTGCGCTTCCCAAAATGCAGCTGCAACTAAAAGAATTGCTAGTTAAAAAGGAGCAGGAAATGAAAGCGCAGGTGCCTGGCAGTGATGAAGAGAAAGGAATAAAAGACAATATCGAAGGCATTAACAAGACGCTACAGATCTATGCAGAGGATGAAAAAATATATACGCTCGAGAAATATAATCAGTTGTCCCCGCATGAAAAGAGCATTCACGAAAAAGCTTTTGCCAATAACCGTCAGGATCCCTTCTATCATCAGTTGGCTTCCATTGCCTATAAAGACGGAAACGAACAACGGGAAGTGCTGGTTCCTAAAGGAGATGTGTTTCATCAATTCCGCCAGGATGTTCAGGCAGGACAGCTGCCTACTGTATCATGGTTGGTTGCTCCCGAAAACTTTTCCGATCATCCCTCTTCGGCATGGTATGGTGCCTGGTATATCAGTGAGGTAATGGATATCCTGACGAAGAACCCCGAGGTTTGGAAGAAGACAATTTTTATTCTAACATATGATGAGAACGATGGCTACTTCGATCATGTTCCGCCATTTGTCGCACCCCATCCAGATAAGAAGGAAACCGGGTTGACCTCCGGTAACATGAATACTGCTGTTGATTATGTAGCCAATGAATCTCAACAATCCATTAAAGATCATGCGAGGGAAAGTCCGATCGGACTTGGTTATCGTGTTCCTCTCGTCGTTGCTTCACCCTGGTCGCGTGGCGGTTGGGTGAATTCACAGGTGTTTGACCATACATCTGCGCTACAATTCCTTGAAAAATTTTTGAGTCATAAAACCGGAAAAAAGATCGAAGAACCCAATATCAGCAAATGGCGCCGTACTGTTTGCGGCGACCTTACGTCAATCTTCCGGCCTTACAATGGCGAAAAAGTAAATAAACCACTGTTCCTGCAACGCGATGCTTTTATTAAAAGCATCCACAAAGCCCAATTTAAAAATCCACCTTCGAATTTTAAGAAACTAACCAATGATCAAATCGTGCAAATCAACAAGGATCCGCGACGCTCGCCATTAATGCCTTCGCAGGAAAAAGGCATTCGTTCAGCCTGTGCGCTTCCATATGAACTATACACTGATGGAAGTTTGACTGATGACAAAAGAGCTTTTCAGATAATGATGAAAACAGGCAATCAACGATTCGATGACGGCGTGGGAGGATCACCCTTCCATATTTATGCACGTACGAAGTATTTAAGCGAGGAAGGGCGCAATTGGGCTTATGCCGTTGCTGGCGGTGATGAACTTCAGGACCGGTGGATGCTTGCGGATTTTGAACAGGGTCACTATCACCTTAACGTTTATGGGCCCAATGGTTTTTTCCGCGAGTTTACCGGCGATGAAAATGATCCGGATCTTGACATAAACGTCAGGTACGAAAGAGATAAACGTAATGAAAAGCAATTGACGGGAAATATTCAGATCGACCTATTAAATAAAGGCCGGCAGTCCTTAAATATAATGATCAGTGACAATGCTTATAAGTCTGGCAAAATACAGCGAACGTTTTCTCCAAATGCAAAGGGCAGCAACGCTGTTATAATCAACACCAACAAAAGTTATGGCTGGTACGACTTCACCATTCATCTCTCCGGAAACAAACGGTTTAGCAAAAGGTATGCGGGGCGGGTAGAAAATGGATTGCCTGGAAAAACGGACCCGTTGATGGGAAGAGTGATATAGACCCTCTGCCGAACCTCTTCGCATCCATTGGAACATGCGCTTCACTGTCGGATTTTCCGTCGCAAAGGGGAATTATTTTCACACAATCGAAATCAACCTGGTCTTTTGTTTGAGCACTCTTTTTATTTTCCCCCATATATAGTTAAACAAATAGCGGTGGCATGATTCTTTTAGCATACCCATTAAAAATTATTATGGGAAATACAAAGAATCTCCAGAAGCAGCCTGCTATCGAAAAAATACAAGACCTGGCTGAAGATGCCAAGATGTGTATGTTTTGTACAAGCCTGAATTCTTTCCCTTTTAATTCACGCCCAATGGCCACTCAGGAAGTGGAAGATGATGGAACGTTTTGGTTCTTTAGCGGTAAGGACAGTACAAAGAACGCCGACATCCAACGTGATAACCGTGTGCAGTTAATTTTTACAAACCGTTCTTCATCTGAATATTTATCTCTATTTGGAACTGCCGAAATCGTTGTCGACCCTGCAAAGGCGAAAGAGTTATGGAATGTTTTCCTTACAACATGGTTTAATGAAGGTCCAACAGACCCAAATCTCACTCTCATTAAATTCAAACCGTCGGAAGGTCATTATTGGGACGCGAAATATAATAAGATGGTTCAGTCAGTGAAGATTGCGATCGGCGCCATCAAGGGAAAAATGATGGACGTTGGAGTGGAAGGAGATGTAAAGCTGGATTAGTTTTATGATGATGTACTAGATGAATACCTGTTGAGCTTCTGATTTTATGATGTGCGTTTTGGCATACCTTTCAATGTCCAGGAATTCTAAATCGTAATTGAGCGTGAATCATTCTACGTTATGAGTGGGAAAATATTCCCCAGCAAGTCTATTTCGCATAAGTTTTCCTTCTAAATATCAGGCATGATTTTTCATGATGTTTATCATTATTAACGCTTCATAATTAGTTAGATATGAAAAAGAATACATCAAAAAACGTAAAGAAGGCGATGGATTTGTCGGAGTCCGCCGATGATAAAAAACATATCAAACCCGAAACAACGATCCTTGATCTTCCCGAGGTAAAAGATATACCGGGCCAGGAACATGTGCGTCCGATGCCGCCAGGCGAAATGGCCGACACAACAATTTCTTCAGCAGATGAGGAAGCGGATTATTTGTTTGAAGATGAGGACGAAGAATTGGAAACACAGAGTAATGTAAGTCCTCAGGAAGCCGAATTGCTGAAGAGGTCCAGTGAATCAATGGCTTCGCAGGATGATGTTGGCGTGAACAGAGCAGCACTCGACAATACCGATGATGAAGGAACACCTTTAAATGAAAAGACCGGGCTTAGCGGCCGCGATTTGGATGTTCCCGGAAGCGAAGAGGATGATGCCAATGAAGATATCGGAGAAGAAGATGAAGAAAACAATTCCTTCAGCATCCCTGACCAGGGCGGCAGGTAATTGATCTCCCATACTAAACTTTAGGCGCATTGAGATCCAGGTTCATCTTCTGGCAACAATGGCTATTGTACACCAGTATTCTTTTTGCATTGGCCGGAGTTTACTTTGCCATTTATGGCCGCGGGCCGTTGTTAGTCCAATACAATAAGGCGCTCGCGGAGATTTTTTGGAAAGCTGAAGAAATTCCTGCTTCGGTACAACCATTCCGTGCATTCATTTGGGCGCCATTGGGAGGAACGGTTGCATGCTGTTATTTGTTATTAGCGTGGATTGCTTATTATCCTTTTCGTCGCATGGAAAAGTGGAGCTGGCGGGCTATTGCTATCGCATTTGGAGTTTGGATCATTATTGACAGTGCTGCCTGCGTCCATTACGGCGTGTTGTTCCAGGTTTACTTGATCAATGCGTTTTCATTTCTCGTAAAGGCACTCCCGTTAATCTTTACTTATCGCGATTTTTTTGGACAGCACCGTAATGGTTCTTATCTAAAGAAGATATGATTCTTAATATGGATCGCGACGTTAATGAAAGAAATAGATCTTATACCGTGAAAAATGGAGAGTACATTTAATGTTTAGGCGTGAAGTTTCCTCGGATTTTTTTAATTAATTAGCTTTGATATTAACTATCTCTAAAATCGAAAATCTATCATGAGTAATTTGGAAGGTAAGGTCGCGTATATCACTGGCGGAAGCAAAGGAATCGGATGGGGAATCGCAAAGAGCTTGCTTGATAATGGCATGAGAGTAGCCATTACGGGGAGAACGTCCAGCACCATTAGAGCCGCTGCGGAATCACTTTCGAAGGATTCGTCCAAGGTAATAGGATTGCAATCAGAGGTTGCTTCACTTGCTTCGGAAATGAAGTCGGTGAAAGCAGTGATCGAGCAATTTGGACGACTGGACGTGCTCGTTGCAAATGCCGGCGTTGGCCATTTGAAGTCTATCGATACTATCACTGAGGCGGAATGGAGCGAAACCATTGACACCAACCTTACCGGTGTGTTCAACAGTGTGAAAGCAAGTCTCGACGCGTTGAAAAAATCTCAGGGTTATATCATCACCATCGCGAGCCTTGCAGGCACAAACTTTTTTGAGAATGGCTCTGCATACAATGCCAGTAAATTCGGATTGGTTGGTTTTACGCAGGCAATTATGCTCGACCTAAGGAAGTTCGGGATCAAAGTAAGCACCATCATGCCGGGATCGGTTGCAACGAATTTTAATAACCATGTGCCCGATGAAACGGATGCATGGAAGATCCAGCCGGAAGACATCGGGCAGGTTGTAGTAGATCTCTTGAAAATGAATCCAAGAACCTTACCCAGCAAGATCGAGGTAAGGCCTTCTGTTCCGAAGAAATAGTGTTTACTTTATACAGTTTACAGCGCTAGCTGTTCTTGTGCGTGAATTTCTTGGCTAGGAAGATCCGGATACGGCCGTTCGGCCAGAAATAGCTTTCGGGAGCTGCATCCCCTTTAAACCAAATGCCATTACCGACCCAATTAGCGCTTATGCTCCAATTGCTGCTATTGTATCCTATCGCAGCTTTAAACACTTCGGCTGGATTGAGTGATACATTTTTCTTTTTTTCCGTGCCGTGCTCATGAACAAAATTGACATCAAAGTTCGCTACCATAGATCCCGTAACAAAGAAATGGTCACCAATCACCCAGGTATAAGCGTATCCAATGCCCGGACCAATGCTGATAAAATTTATCTTTTTAATACCTGCCTCGGGATAATCACTTTGAACACTTGTAGGAACGAGCGCACTATCACCTTCAATGACGCCATAATAAGCCTGACCACCATACAACAATGATCCGGCTGATTTCTTTTGCCATTCAGTCTGACTTATCGCGGCACGGTATGAAAACTTGCGTTTATTAGGAACTTTATAAGCTGACATGCCGATAAGGGATTGATGTAGGTCGGGCCGTTGATAGTATGTATTAGGATCTGCAGATGCGAAACCTTTTGGATCCAGGTAGTAACCTTTTGGAAAGATCAGAAGAAGGTCAATGGCCCATTTCCTTGGGAAAACATGAAGTTGAAGGTCAAGTCCTTTAGTCTTGCCCTTGGGTTCGTCCTTCTTATTTAATAACGATGCGCCGTAAAAGATGCTGAATGAGATCCCATGCCAGGATACCCCGATGCCCGCATTCAACTTGGCGTTGACTTTATATTCCAGGTGGTCGACATTGTCTGACTTCCCCGGAAAATTCAGGTGGACATATTTTTGAGATAAGTAAATTCTGCCTTTTACCGTATGAGGATATGTTTCGTAGTAACTGCTGTCGTGCGGAAAATCTTTTTGTGCGATTAGGTTTAGAGAACAAAGTAATGCGACGAAAAGAGCAGGCAGCGCGCGATACATGAAGGGGCGTATTTATTGTTTACTGAAAAAAATCAATCAACGGCAATATTAATAGGCAAGTTAGATGCCAATTCTAGTGGAAATCTCAAGTACGTATAACGAAAGATTCTTTGAATCGAATGGGCTCTGCTTCATTAAAATTAGGCTATAATAGTGGAAAAACTTACACAGATTTTTGAACTTCTCCTGGATTGATCCCAAATTCTTTTTTAAAACACTTTGAAAAATACGTGTGGCTGTTAAAACCGACCTTGAAAGCAACTTCCGACGGAGAGAACGCTTTTTTTTGTAACAGCTCTTGAGCACGTAGAAGTCTTGTTTTTCTGATAAGATCACTGGGGGATTGATCGATAATGGCTATTAGCTTTCTGTGAAGTTGACTCCGGCTCATTGCGACTTCTTTGGCGAGTTCTTCGACCCCAAACTCTTCTTCTCCCATATTATTTTCTATCGCCTCCATAACATTTGTAAGAAATTGTTGGTCGATACTCTTAACTGATAACTCCGAAGGCTTCAATTGGATGGTGCCTGCAAATTTTTGGCGCAACAATTTCCTTTGAAGCAGTAGATTTTCAATTCGGACAAGTAGTTCTTTTGCATGGAACGGCTTTACAAGATAGTCGTCAGCACCTGTTTCTAATCCTTCTATCTTATGGGCGTGGCCTGCTTTTGCGGTCAATAAGATGACAGGGATGTGGGAAGTTCGCTCGTCTTTTTTCAATGTTTCGGTCATTTCAAATCCGTTCATCAATGGCATCATCACATCGCTAATAATTGCATCCGGAATTTCTGAAAAGGCCTTGTCCAAACCTTCCTTGCCGTTTTTTGCTTCAATAACTTCATAATCGGATCCTATTGTTTCTACAATGAACCTGCGCAGGTCGTAATTATCTTCGACGATCAATATCAATTCGGCGGGATTGGTAGTGCGTCTTGAACTATTATCATCTTCGATGGTAAAATATTCAAGTTGGTTGCTACCTCGGTTTGTTTCTGTCAATGCATTTTTATCTGCATTCCATTCACCGTAGACAAGTTCATGATCATTAAAGGCGAATTTGTCGATGGGCAAGCTTACCCGGAAGCGGCTTCCCTTTCCAGGATCGCTGTTTACGGTTATTTGCCCGCGATAAAGATCAACGAGTTCCTTCACTAAGGCCAGCCCGATCCCTGAACCTTTTTCTTCGCTGCCTTCCACCTGGTAGAAGCGATCAAAGACTTTATCTAATTCTTTTTTTGCGATGCCCGGCCCTGTATCTTCAACCGAAATTCGCAGGCGGTCATCTTCAGTTTCTACAGTGACGGCAACAGTCCCCTGGACAGGCGTGTACTTAAATGCATTACCCAGAAGGTTTGTGAATATTTTTTCCAGCTTATCACTATCAAAAAAAACAACGGCCGGTTCTTCCGCGAAATGAAGATGATAATGAATATGCTTTCTTTCGGCCATCGAATCAAAACTAGCAGCCAGGCTCTTCAACAAGTTGAGCGCGTCGCCCTTAACTATCTGAAGGCGCATCTTACCGGAGTCGAGCCTCGATAGATCGAGGAGTTGATTAACGAGTTCGAGCAATCGATCTGTATTGCGGCGCATTGTGCTGATCTGACGCAATGGGACAGAGGCTTCTCCTTTTTGGCGTTCGGCATCAGTTAGCTGATCTTCAATTTGCTGTAGTGGTCCCTGGATTAGGGTTAATGGCGTTCTGAATTCATGGGAAATGTTAGCAAAAAACCGTGATTTGATTTCGTCGAGTTGATAGATTCGGTGAGCTTCTGCTTTCGCAATTTCATTTAGCCTTATCTTATATGCAAGGCCAAGCGAATAAATGATCAGTATTCCCAGTTGTGCAACTGCCCAGGGATTAAACGGCAAGGTGACCAAATGAAAGTTCCACATCATGCCCAATAAACTGAACCCGTACATCCAAATACCACCTGCCACAAATATTTTTGCCTCAACCGATCTGAAGAAGGCAAAGCGAATAGTAATGCAAAATGTGATCGCCATGAACGCTACTGTATGCCAGGGCGCAATTACTGGTTTACGTAATCCTATAGTGAGAGATATTGCAACAAGACTCACGACTGCAAACGCCAGGATCAACCACTTAACAAAGCGATCAATTTTTATTGAGATGGAACGAAGATTGATAAAACTTCGTCCGAAAAGTAAGAACAGCGCCATGTTTGCACTGGTCAATAACATAAACATTGGGAATGCAAGCCAGGGGTGTTCAGGAATGTACCAATCGACAAAAACCAGTTGAGGATGAAGTATTAAATAGTGTTGGGAAAGGGTAAACGTGTAGAACGCGAACCATAGGTAGGCTTTATCCTTGACAAAGAAGAAAAAGAAAAAAGAAAGTAGAGAAAAGAGAAAAGCGATGGCGCACATCATATCAAACATTCCGCTTCGTTTCGGCACTGGAATGGATAGATCCTGCAGTATGGGATAGAATAATTCGGGTGGCGCTCCATACCGGTTATAGATCCTTAGGTAAATGACGAATGTGTTTTTTCCTTTTGATGAAAAGGCGACGCGATTAAGTGGAACGTTTTCACTAATCCGCTTTTCAGATCTTCGAACGGCAGCCCCCGTTCTCTGATGATCAATTTTTCCCGTTTGCTGGTCGATCGAATAACTATCAACATAGTCATTTGTGGCTCCATTGAGGTAACTGCCGCTACTGTCCCGAAGGATCAACTGCAAATTCCTGGCAGCGCCCAGTGACTGAATTTTCACCTTAAGCCAATAGGCTTTGAGATTCTCAATCTTTTTCGGGAACACAGAGTAGGGCCTGAAATTTTCATCCTCTATTCCGGCAATGATATTTTCCGGCCTAAGATGATCGAAAGAATCAACCAAAGCATAAGTAAAAGACCGCAGGTCATGCATTTGACGGTTAGAGTCCAGGTGATAAACTTGTTGGCTATGAACCTGATTGAGGCTGCCTATTACAAGTAATATTGTTAGTGCGGTATATCTCATGCAATGGTTGAAACTCAAGTTAAAGATTCCGTTAAACCAGACAAAGCACTACTTTTTATACCAACTGCCATACATCACCTTCGGCGGAATAGGTGCCTGGGGCGCAGCCGCCGGATCAAAGGAAATCTCAATATCACAGTTATGGAAAGAAATAATTTCCCACTTGTTGTCTTTCTTTTCGACCACCATGCTGATCATAGCAGCAGGGTTTTCAGGGGGATTGGTACCGTGCTGATATGTAGCTGCAATGATATAAACAAGGGCAAGATCATCCTTAATAAAACTGATCTTATCAATCCTTAGCTCAAGGTCAGTATTCTTGTAAATGCCATTAAAGATGTTTTGATGTGCGTTTGCATTCATTTCCGGAGTGATTCCAGATAAATATAACCCGTTGATGACGATATAGTCATGTTTGCTGGCGAAGCCGGATGCAAACATTTTTCCGTCTTTTTCATTCCATCCTTTTTGCATAGTGGTGACAACAGCTCGAATGGCTGCTTCATCGGCGTTGCCCGTTTGGGCTGTCGCGAGGATCGTCGAGGAAATTAATGTTGCCATGATAAATACTTTTTTCATTTTTATTGATTTATTGTTAATAAAGGTGTAAAGCAAAGATGGCCTGATAGCGACCCCAGGTGTTAGTCTTTACGTAGATACTACTGGTAATCCTGTCGCATTGCCAGATAATTTATAAACCAATACCTTAGAAGCGGCCCTGCGACCTGCTTGACAGTGATTGCGACATGAGTTAAGGACAGGGGATGTCTATTTAGGTTCGGCATTTAATCAGACTTCTAAACTAGTTAAAAGCGCGCGCCTAACTTCGTGTGTAAATCATCTGAAAATTTATGTGGAACGAAACGCGCGTTTCAAAACTGTTGGGAATCGATTATCCGGTTATGCAAGGTCCGTTTGGCGGGGGACTTTCAACAATCGAATTGGTAGCTGCCGTATCTAATGAAGGAGGTTTGGGTGGATATGGTGCTTATACGTTGAGCCCGCAAGAGATCATTGAAGTGGATAAGGGTTTAAAGAAGGCGACCGGTAAACCATACAATATCAATTTATGGGTTTCAGATACGGACGCAATGGATGGCACCATTTCGGATGAGGAGTATGCACAAGCGGTAAAGATATTTAGGCCATATTTTTATGAAGCAGGAATTCCATTGCCGCCGAAACCTCCAACTTTTAGCTCGCGTTTTCCAAACCAGGTCGAAGTTATCCTTGATATACGTCCGGCGGTTTTCAGTTTTACTTTTGGCATTCCTTCCACGGATGTATTGGAGCAATGTCATAAACGTGGAATAATCACTGCCGGCTCTGCAACAACGTTGGATGAGGCATTAGCGCTCGAGAATGCAGGAGTTGATCTAATCGTTGCCTCAGGGTTTGAAGCCGGCGGACATAGGCCATCCTTTTTGTCTTCAGCCGAGCAACTTTCCAGCACATTGGGATCCTAAGCTTAGAATTCCACGTGGACAAGTTGTCGCGGCCGCTTCTATAGTGTCACCTAAATACTAGTGACTCCAGCGTAACTGGACTGGCCACAGTTAGGCCGCAAATGTAATCACACTGGCTCACCTTCGGGTGGGCCTTTCTGCGTTCGCGAGTGGACCCGATAAGCTCATGGAGCGGCGTAACCGTCGCACAGGAAGGACAGAGAAAGCGCGGATCTGGGAAGTGACGGACAGAACGGTCAGGACCTGGATTGGGGAGGCGGTTGCCGCCGCTGCTGCTGACGGTGTGACGTTCTCTGTTCCGGTCACACCACATACGTTCCGCCATTCCTATGCGATGCACATGCTGTATGCCGGTATACCGCTGAAAGTTCTGCAAAGCCTGATGGGACATAAGTCCATCAGTTCAACGGAAGTCTACACGAAGGTTTTTGCGCTGGATGTGGCTGCCCGGCACCGGGTGCAGTTTGCGATGCCGGAGTCTGATGCGGTTGCGATGCTGAAACAATTATCCTGAGAATAAATGCCTTGGCCTTTATATGGAAATGTGGAACTGAGTGGATATGCTGTTTTTGTCTGTTAAACAGAGAAGCTGGCTGTTATCCACTGAGAAGCGAACGAAACAGTCGGGAAAATCTCCCATTATCGTAGAGATCCGCATTATTAATCTCAGGAGCCTGTGTAGCGTTTATAGGAAGTAGTGTTCTGTCATGATGCCTGCAAGCGGTAACGAAAACGATTTGAATATGCCTTCAGGAACAATAGAAATCTTCGTGCGGTGTTACGTTGAAGTGGAGCGGATTATGTCAGCAATGGACAGAACAACCTAATGAACACAGAACCATGATGTGGTCTGTCCTTTTACAGCCAGTAGTGCTCGCCGCAGTCGAGCGACAGGGCGAAGCCCTCGGCTGGTTGCCCTCGCCGCTGGGCTGGCGGCCGTCTATGGCCCTGCAAACGCGCCAGAAACGCCGTCGAAGCCGTGTGCGAGACACCGCGGCCGGCCGCCGGCGTTGTGGATACCTCGCGGAAAACTTGGCCCTCACTGACAGATGAGGGGCGGACGTTGACACTTGAGGGGCCGACTCACCCGGCGCGGCGTTGACAGATGAGGGGCAGGCTCGATTTCGGCCGGCGACGTGGAGCTGGCCAGCCTCGCAAATCGGCGAAAACGCCTGATTTTACGCGAGTTTCCCACAGATGATGTGGACAAGCCTGGGGATAAGTGCCCTGCGGTATTGACACTTGAGGGGCGCGACTACTGACAGATGAGGGGCGCGATCCTTGACACTTGAGGGGCAGAGTGCTGACAGATGAGGGGCGCACCTATTGACATTTGAGGGGCTGTCCACAGGCAGAAAATCCAGCATTTGCAAGGGTTTCCGCCCGTTTTTCGGCCACCGCTAACCTGTCTTTTAACCTGCTTTTAAACCAATATTTATAAACCTTGTTTTTAACCAGGGCTGCGCCCTGTGCGCGTGACCGCGCACGCCGAAGGGGGGTGCCCCCCCTTCTCGAACCCTCCCGGTCGAGTGAGCGAGGAAGCACCAGGGAACAGCACTTATATATTCTGCTTACACACGATGCCTGAAAAAACTTCCCTTGGGGTTATCCACTTATCCACGGGGATATTTTTATAATTATTTTTTTTATAGTTTTTAGATCTTCTTTTTTAGAGCGCCTTGTAGGCCTTTATCCATGCTGGTTCTAGAGAAGGTGTTGTGACAAATTGCCCTTTCAGTGTGACAAATCACCCTCAAATGACAGTCCTGTCTGTGACAAATTGCCCTTAACCCTGTGACAAATTGCCCTCAGAAGAAGCTGTTTTTTCACAAAGTTATCCCTGCTTATTGACTCTTTTTTATTTAGTGTGACAATCTAAAAACTTGTCACACTTCACATGGATCTGTCATGGCGGAAACAGCGGTTATCAATCACAAGAAACGTAAAAATAGCCCGCGAATCGTCCAGTCAAACGACCTCACTGAGGCGGCATATAGTCTCTCCCGGGATCAAAAACGTATGCTGTATCTGTTCGTTGACCAGATCAGAAAATCTGATGGCACCCTACAGGAACATGACGGTATCTGCGAGATCCATGTTGCTAAATATGCTGAAATATTCGGATTGACCTCTGCGGAAGCCAGTAAGGATATACGGCAGGCATTGAAGAGTTTCGCGGGGAAGGAAGTGGTTTTTTATCGCCCTGAAGAGGATGCCGGCGATGAAAAAGGCTATGAATCTTTTCCTTGGTTTATCAAACGTGCGCACAGTCCATCCAGAGGGCTTTACAGTGTACATATCAACCCATATCTCATTCCCTTCTTTATCGGGTTACAGAACCGGTTTACGCAGTTTCGGCTTAGTGAAACAAAAGAAATCACCAATCCGTATGCCATGCGTTTATACGAATCCCTGTGTCAGTATCGTAAGCCGGATGGCTCAGGCATCGTCTCTCTGAAAATCGACTGGATCATAGAGCGTTACCAGCTGCCTCAAAGTTACCAGCGTATGCCTGACTTCCGCCGCCGCTTCCTGCAGGTCTGTGTTAATGAGATCAACAGCAGAACTCCAATGCGCCTCTCATACATTGAGAAAAAGAAAGGCCGCCAGACGACTCATATCGTATTTTCCTTCCGCGATATCACTTCCATGACGACAGGATAGTCTGAGGGTTATCTGTCACAGATTTGAGGGTGGTTCGTCACATTTGTTCTGACCTACTGAGGGTAATTTGTCACAGTTTTGCTGTTTCCTTCAGCCTGCATGGATTTTCTCATACTTTTTGAACTGTAATTTTTAAGGAAGCCAAATTTGAGGGCAGTTTGTCACAGTTGATTTCCTTCTCTTTCCCTTCGTCATGTGACTTGATATCGGGGGTTAGTTCGTCATCATTGATGAGGGTTGATTATCACAGTTTATTACTCTGAATTGGCTATCCGCGTGTGTACCTCTACCTGGAGTTTTTCCCACGGTGGATATTTCTTCTTGCGCTGAGCGTAAGAGCTATCTGACAGAACAGTTCTTCTTTGCTTCCTCGCCAGTTCGCTCGCTATGCTCGGTTACACGGCTGCGGCGAGCGCTAGTGATAATAAGTGACTGAGGTATGTGCTCTTCTTATCTCCTTTTGTAGTGTTGCTCTTATTTTAAACAACTTTGCGGTTTTTTGATGACTTTGCGATTTTGTTGTTGCTTTGCAGTAAATTGCAAGATTTAATAAAAAAACGCAAAGCAATGATTAAAGGATGTTCAGAATGAAACTCATGGAAACACTTAACCAGTGCATAAACGCTGGTCATGAAATGACGAAGGCTATCGCCATTGCACAGTTTAATGATGACAGCCCGGAAGCGAGGAAAATAACCCGGCGCTGGAGAATAGGTGAAGCAGCGGATTTAGTTGGGGTTTCTTCTCAGGCTATCAGAGATGCCGAGAAAGCAGGGCGACTACCGCACCCGGATATGGAAATTCGAGGACGGGTTGAGCAACGTGTTGGTTATACAATTGAACAAATTAATCATATGCGTGATGTGTTTGGTACGCGATTGCGACGTGCTGAAGACGTATTTCCACCGGTGATCGGGGTTGCTGCCCATAAAGGAGGCGTTTACAAAACCTCAGTTTCTGTTCATCTTGCTCAGGATCTGGCTCTGAAGGGGCTACGTGTTTTGCTCGTGGAAGGTAACGACCCCCAGGGAACAGCCTCAATGTATCACGGATGGGTACCAGATCTTCATATTCATGCAGAAGACACTCTCCTGCCTTTCTATCTTGGGGAAAAGGACGATGTCACTTATGCAATAAAGCCCACTTGCTGGCCGGGGCTTGACATTATTCCTTCCTGTCTGGCTCTGCACCGTATTGAAACTGAGTTAATGGGCAAATTTGATGAAGGTAAACTGCCCACCGATCCACACCTGATGCTCCGACTGGCCATTGAAACTGTTGCTCATGACTATGATGTCATAGTTATTGACAGCGCGCCTAACCTGGGTATCGGCACGATTAATGTCGTATGTGCTGGGGAAAG
>JADMIO011398573.1_pt1 | contig 105778 bp, 97 predicted proteins | sample 8958161 | NCBI WGS metagenome assembly JADMIO01 (sample SAMN16585339, study PRJNA669376) | soil metagenome | isolation source: Crop rotation soil | place: USA: Cullars Rotation, Alabama | collected 2011
CCGCGACTTCAAGTCACGTGAATTCCAAGCTTCGGATCCCACTGTGCTGGAAAGGGATGATGGCGGCAGCGCGCTTCTGCCGCAGGCTGAATTGAACCAAATGGTGGATACGCATCCACCGATTGATGGAAAGCCGAGCGCCGCGCGGACGGCTACGGCCAAACAACCATGCTGCCGACAATGTCTGTAAGCCTTTCCACGCGTTGTTCGCGTGGATCGGATGCATCGTCTGAACGCCAACCGCCCAATAGTCCGGTTGGCATCGCTTTCCCAGCGAGATACAAAGACCCCGTGGCCGCGCCGACCGCCCGTCAGGCACGCGGTAAAACAGGCTCCGCACGGCGGAGTGGACAGATAGGCAGCCGCCAGCGCGTCACCCGGTGTGGCACGCGGCGGCTAACGCTTTTGCAGGCAGTTTGAGGGTGCCCGCGCGACGTTAGCGGCGGGGCGTCTCTAAAATGAGCTCCGGGTAGCCGGGTGGCGGTGCGCCGAGAATTTCCAGCGCGACCGCATAGGCAGCGCCAGAGAACCGCAGTTCGGCGGATCATATCCGCCCGTTGGGGTGGAGCGGCGAGGAATCGATTCATGTCCGTCCAGGAGAAGCGACCGTCTGAAGGCGCAACGCCGCCGGAGCAGGCGCAGGGTCCGATGCAGTTGGGCGAGGCGGCGCTGGCGGAGATCCAGCCGTTCCTTCATCCCGGCGAAGAGCTGAAGATCGGTGTGGAAGCGGACATGATCTTGCCGAGCTCCTTCGGCAAGTCATGGCTGGTGGCTACGGACCGGCGGATCTGCGTGGTTTCCCGGAACGGGAAAGGCCCAGTGCTGAAGCTGGACCTGCCCATCGCCACCACCTTCTCCGTTCAGCGCCGCGAAGGGTTGGGCAGTAGCCTGCTGGAAGCCCACACGGCGGAAGGCAGCGTGCCGCTGGTGCGGTACACGGATGCCCGCTCCGATGCGATGGAGGCGGCGCAGGAGGAGCTGAACGCGCTGCTGCCGGGTGAGGTCGAGGCGGAAGACGAGTGGGGCGGAGAGGCCGCGGAGCGGGCGCGCCGGAAGAAGGCGCTGCCGTGCCCCAAGTGCGGCACCCCGATGCCGCGCTGGATGTCCGTGTGCCCGGACTGCCTGGACAAGCGCGCACTCCTCTCCCGGTTGATGCAGCGCGCCAAGATGTACTGGAAGCCGATCACGCGCGTCTTCCTGCTCACCGCCGTCATCCGGTTCTGCAACATTTATCCCGCGGAGCTGCAGCGCGACCTGGTGGACAACGCGCTGAAAGTGGACCCGCACGGCCCCGTCGCGATTCTGCACCAGCATTTCGGGATGCTGGGGTGGATCATCTTCTGGCTGGCCGTCGTGCGGATCGTGGGCTCCATTGTGGGGGCCGTACAGCAGTTCCGCATGACGGAACTGGGCGAGCGCGTTACCAACGACCTGCGGGTGGACATCTACACCCATCTCCAGAAACTGGGCGTGAACTATTACGACCAGAAGGAGACCGGCTGGATCATGGACCGCGTGACGGGTGACACCTCCACGCTCCAGAGCTTCATGACGGATACGCTGCAGCGCACCGTCCTGAACGCGATGACGCTCGTGGTTATCGCGCTGTTGATGCTGCACAACAACGTCTACCTGGCGGTGCTGGCGCTGCTGCCGGCGCCGGTGGTCTGCTTCATGAGCTCCGCGTTCATGCGGCGCACCCATCAAGTGTGGCACTGGGCGTGGCGCCGCCGCTCCCGGATGTTCGCGCTGCTCTCCAACGTGCTGCCGGGCGTACGTGTGGTGAAGGCGTTCGTGCAGGAAGACCGGGAGTTCGACCGCTTCCAGCACCAGAGCGAGGACTATATGAATGCGCGCGTGGACGCCGCGCGCACCTTCGCCACGTTCAGCCGCTCCACCAACTTCATCATGTCGCTGTCCACGCTCATCATCTGGGGCTACGGCGGCTACCTGGTGCTGCAGAACCCCACCGGGCTGGAAAAGGACGGCGTCACCATCGGGATGCTGGTCATGTTCATGACCCTGGTGGGGCAATTCTACGCGCCGCTCCAGGAGCTCACGAACATCACGCAGCAGGTTCAACAGGCGGCCACCTCCGGCCAGCGCGTGTTCGAGGTGCTGGATACCGTGCCAGACATGACCGATAAGCCGGAGGCGCTGGAACTGAAAGAGATCGACGGCACCGTAGAGTTCGACCATGTGACGTTCGGCTACGACGAGCGCCGGCCCGTGCTCCGCGACGTCTCGTTCAAGGTGGACGCGGGGGAGATGATCGGGTTGGTTGGGCCGTCCGGCGCGGGGAAGACCACCACCATCAACCTGATCTGCCGCTTCTACGACGCTACGGGCGGGCGCGTACTGGTGGACGGCCATGACGTGCGGGACGTAAAGCTCTCCTCGTTGCGGAATCAGATCGGCATCGTGCTCCAGGAGCCGTTCCTCTTCCACGGTACGATTGCAGAGAATATCGCTTACGGCAATCCAAACGCCGGCATGGAAGCGGTGCTGCGCGCCGCCAAAGCCGCCAACGCCCATGACTTCATCCTGCGCTTCCCAGACGGCTACGACACGATGGTCGGGGAGCGGGGCACCCGGCTTTCGGGCGGGGAGCGCCAGCGCATCTCCATCGCGCGGGCGGTGCTCAAGAACCCGCGCATCCTGATCCTGGACGAGGCCACCTCCAGCGTGGACACCGAAACGGAAGCGCTGATCCAAGAGGCCATCGACCGGCTGGTACACGGCCGGACCACGTTCGCCATCGCGCACCGCCTCAGCACGCTGCAGCACGCCAACCGGCTGTTGGTGCTGGAGAAGGGCCAGTTGGTGGAATGCGGCACGCACCAGGAGCTCCTGGCCAACCCGGAAGGCACCTACCGCCGCCTGGTGGACGTCCACCAGCAGCTTGCCGCCGTGGTAGGGGTCGGATAGTGCGCCTTGGCGCTGGTGTTCAGGTTTAGTCGCTGTGCTCCGGGTGTTAGGGTGTTCAGGTGTTAAATCGCACGTGGCCGGTTTCGTGTGACTTAACACCCAGCGCCAAGGCGCGAAACACCCCGACACCTGAACACCCTGCCCGAAGGCGCCTCAACGGCATCTAAGGAGGTAGAATCCCCCACCGGAGGTTAACGGTCAGCTAAGCGCGGACCGCGGTCCTGGAACATCGTTCCCGGCAACCGCTTCCTGTACAAGGAGAGAAAGCCGCGGCAAGGTTGTAACGTGGACCGGCAAGGTCGCCGGGTTGGGATTCAGCGAACGCATGGGAAAACTGGATAAGGGTAAGAAGAAAGGGTCCGCGTTGAGAGTGCCCGCCGCTCCGGCGCGGACTTATTCGCCCGCGGCTCAGGAGATGCGCGCCCTCCTCCGCCGCGTTCCGGACGGCCTCAAAGCTACGCTTCAGGCGCTGGAAGCGCGCCAGCCGGAGGAACGGGAGCGGGTGCTGGCGGAGCTGGCGCGAGGCATGGGCAAAGAAGTCCTGCCGTTGTTCAAGGCCGCCGCGCTGGGGAAATCGGACAACGTGGCCGTGAGCGCGGTGCGGTTGCTGCCGCTCTTCGGGACGCGCGCCGCGGCGGACGTCCTGGCGGAGGCCTATCAGGCACGGCCGCAGGGACCGGTGGCGGAGCAGGCGTGGCAGGGCGCGAAAGCGTTCGGCGCGCGCGGGATCAACGTCGCGATCCCGGAGCCGGAGCATACGGCGGAGGCGCCCCGCTATACCTTGCGCGAGACGTACGTGAGCGTGCCGGACGGGGTCGGCTCCCGCTCCGTGGCCGCCCGGCTGCAGGATCAGTATGGCGTCTGGCACGCCGTCCTGGTGCTCTGGAACGACCAAGCCGGCGTGAAGGACGGCTTCATGCGGGCCATGAGCCGCCAGGAGTGGTTGGAGCGCCTGCAGCGGATGGAAGACCGCGGCCTGCCGCAGTCTCCGTGCCCCATCGACTACGCGCGCTGGCAGATCGCCACAGGGCGGAAGCTCAACGCGGAGAGCGGCGTCTCCCTGCGCGAGTATTTGAAGGATTGGGACGAGCTGGTCGGGCCGCCGCCGGCTGAATACCAGCCGCCGGACCCCCTGGAGCCCATCGCGGCCATGTCCGACGCGGAGCGCCAGGAGCTGCTGAAGAGCACGCCGGAGTTATTCTCCCTGCCGGAGGTGAAGCGGTGGTTCCTGGAAGCGGGAGACTGCGCGCCCTGGGCCCTTCCGTGGAACGATCTCCAGCACCGCCTCCGCCTGCGCGGCTCCAGCGACACCCTGCAAGCGGAGATCCGCGCGGTAGTTACCGAAGCGTCCACCAAGCTGATGGATGAGACCCAGCAGCGCTATTATCGGGGCCGCTTGCTGGACCTGGCTCGCGTTTATGAATGGCGGCGCCAGAGTGCTCCGGCTCGGCAGGCAGCGGCGGCGGCGTGGGCCCTGGGAACCGGCCCGGCGCCGGAAGAGAACCCGTTTTGCGTGGCGCTGGTGGAGCGCAGCCTCATCGCGGCGGCGCTCATGCTGCAGCGCGGCGAAGACCTGGAGCGGCTGCGATACCGTCCCGCGCGCCGCTATGCCGGATGATGGAGAAGTAGAGATAGAGTGCCTGCGGCAGGGCCGGAAGGGATAAAACCTTCTCCAGAGCACTCTTTCCTCTCCTCAACTTCCAGTATGGCCAAGAAACCCCAGAAGAAGGGCGGCAAGCCCCAGCGCACCACCCCCGCACCTACGCCCACCGCGCCACCCGAGGTACTCGAGGCGGCGCGCGCCCTCCAGCAACTCGCGCGGGACAGCCCGGAAGGGTGGGGGACCATCGCCCAGGTGCTGAAGGAGCAGCCGGACGCGGATCCGGACGCGCTGCTGCAGTTCCTGGCCCTAAATCTGGGCAAAGAGGTCCTGCCGCTCCTGCGCGGCTCCGCCCTGGACGAGGATGAGGAGCTGGCCCTGGCCGCCCTCGGGGCGCTGCCGCTGCTGGGCACTCGCGCCGCTGGGGACGTCCTGGTCGAGGCGTTCAGCGCCTATCCGGACGGTGAGCGGGGCACCGCGGCCTGGAAGGGTGTCGAAGCGCTCCAGGCCCGCGGGATCAGCGTCTCTGTGCCCAAGCCGGAGGGCGTTGGCGCCGCCGTTCCACAGTACACGCTGAAAGAGACCTGGGAATCGCTGACGGACGGGGTGGGCAGCCGGGAGACCGTCGCTCGCCTGCAAGACCGCTATGGCGTCTGGCATTCCGTGGTGCTGGTATGGAACGACCAGGTGGGGGTCAAGGACGCCGTCCACATGCCGATGAGCCGCCGGGAATGGGATCAGCTCCGTGCGCAGAACGCAGATCAGGGAGCGATCATGGTCCCGGTTCCGGCCGACTTCGCGCGGTGGCACGTAGCTTGGGCACGGGAGTTGAACGCCCGCTCCGGGTTTCCGCTGGACGACCACCTGGACATGTGGGACGCCCAACTGGGTCCCGCGCCGGAAGGCTACACGCCGGACGATCCGCTGGCGACCGTCCGCGCGCTGCCGAAGGCCCAGCAGCAGGAGCTCTCCGACCACCTCGACTGTTTGATGGACCGCAACGAGTTCTACACCTGGGCGGTGGAACCAGCGGACTGTACACCCTGGCTGGACCGGTGGAACGACCTGATGAGCCGGGTCGAGGATGCGGACGACGCCGTTGCCGAGAAAGCCAACACGGAACTGGAGGCACTGCTCCAGGAAGTAGCACAGAAGTTGATCACGCCGGAACTGGCACAGTTGTGGCGGGAGCGGCTCATTGATACGTCGCGGAAGCTGGTCTGGATGGGGAAGCCGCACGAGGCGCAGATTGCTGCGGTGGTGGTGCTGGAACTGGACGAGACCAAAGATTTCGCCTCCCATCCGTTCGCGCACGACCTGGCTTACACGGCCCTGGAGGCGTTAGCCAACTATGTTGAAACCGGCCAGGACCCCGAGAAGCTGCGCTACGATCCGATGACGCCCGTCGACGACTTGGCCTAGCGCCGGTTCTCGCCGCATCCCAATCCAACGACCTAACGACCCAAACACCCAACGACCCACCACCATGCGAGCACTCCTTTACCCCAACTTCGGCGAACTTGAATTCCGTCCCAACCTGCCCGAGCCGCAGGCCGCACCCGGCGAGGTGATCGTGGAGGTGGGGGCGTGCGGCATCTGCGGCTCCGAGATGGGCGGCTTTGTGAACCGCAGCCCTCGCCGGCAGCCGCCGATTGTGATGGGGCACGAGTTCGCGGGAGTGATTGCGGAAGTCGGGCCGGGCGTCGAGGGCCTGGAAGTCGGGCAGCGCGTGGTGGTGAACGCGCTGGTCCACTGCGGCGAGTGCGACCTCTGCCAGCGCGGCGCCACCCACCTGTGCCGGAAGCGGCAGGTGTTCGGGATGAACCGGGAAGGCGCCTTTGCGGAACGGGTGAACGTGCCCGCGCGCGTGGTCTACCCAATGCCGGACCAGATGACGATGATCCAGGGCGCGATGGTCGAGCCTCTGGGTAACGGCCTCCACGTGATCGATCTGGCGAAGGGCAACAGCTTGGACACGGTGCTGGTCTGCGGCGCTGGAACCATCGGCCTGATGTGCCTCATCGCGGCGAAGGTAGCGGGCGCGAAGCGGACCCTGGTGACGGACACGAACGATGGCCGCCTGGAAGTGGCGCGGAAGTTGGGCGCGGACCTGACCCTGAACGTCAAGGAGAACGACCTCCAGAAGACGGTCCTCGATTGGACGGGTGGCACCGGCGTCGAGTTGGCGGTCGACGCGGTGGGCTCCGAAACCACGCGTCTGGACGCGGTCCACGCGGCGCGGCCCGGCGGAGACGCGGTGTGGATCGGCCTGCACCACAACGAAATGAAGCTGCCCACCTTCGACATCGTGCTGACGGAGAAGCGGGTGATGGGGAGCTACGCCGCCGCGGATAAGGATATCCGGCGCGGCATCCAGCTCTTCAGCGAGGGCAAAGTGCCCATGGAGTTCTGGACGGACGTCTTCCCGCTGGAAGAAGGCGCGGAAGTCTTCCTGGACATGGTCCACCAGCGCCGCCCGATCATCAAAGCCGTCCTGCAGCCTTAGGAGACGCTCACCGCAAAGGCGCAAAGGACCGCAGAGGGCCGCAAAAGGGGTCTTCGGATGGCTGGCAAGTTAAGCCGCGAGCAATTCCTGGAGATCGTCACGCGCCTGTGTAACGGCGAGGTGCGGTCCGAGAAGGAAGTGTCCAGGTACATCAACCTGCTCAAGGAGAACGTCAGCCATCCGGGCATTTCCGATTTGATCTTCTGGTCAGAGCCGGAGCTCACACCGGAACAGATTACTGATATAGCCTGGAGCCACAAGCCCGCCAGTTTGCTCGCACCAGACCATTAGCGCAGGATTGGTCACCACAGGCGACGATAGGCACCTCAGGACAGATCTTGGGATCAGGTCATCCGCCATACCCGCTAATCTAAATCCGTGACCATCCGTCCTATCCGTGTCATCCGTGTGCCATTTTCCTCAACGTGGAGTAGAAGATGAAGTTTGCCGAGCGCATGTCCCTACTGGGGACGGAGAACGCCTTCACCGTGCTGGCGGAGGTAAACAAGCTGGTCGCCACCGGCCGGGACATCGTGAGCCTAGGTATTGGCGATCCGGATTTTGATACGCCTACCGTCATCCGGAACGCGGCGAAGCAGGCGCTGGACGCGGGCCGCACGCACTATGGCCCCTCCGCTGGTATCCCAGCACTGCGCGAGGCGGTGGCGCAATACCTGACTCGCTCCCGCAACGTGCCGTACGCGCCGGAGGAGATCGTCATCACGCCGGGTGGTAAGCCGGTCATCTTCCACACCATCATGGCGATTGCGGAAGCCGGCGACGAGGTAATCTACCCCAACCCCGGTTTCCCGATCTACGAGTCGGTGATCAACTTCGCGGGCGCGAAGCCGGTCCCGATGCCGCTGGTGGAATCGCGGCAGTTCCGCGTGGACGTGGAGCAGTTCCGCAAGACCGTTTCGGACCGGACCCGCTTGATCATCCTGAACTCGCCGAACAACCCCACCGGCGGGGTGCTCAGTCGCGACGACCTCGCCGCCATCGCCGAGATCGCCGTCGAACGGGACGCCTGGATCCTCTCCGACGAGATCTACAGCGAGTTCCTCTTCGAGGGAGAGCACGCCAGCATCACCCAGATTCCGGGTCTAAAGGATCGAACCATTATCCTCGATGGCTTCTCCAAGACGTTCGCCATGACCGGCTGGCGCATGGGCTACGGCGCCATGCCCGCGCACATGGCGGAGAAGATCGCGCAGTTGAACACCAACACCGTCTCCTGCACAGCCACGTTTGTGCAGGACGCCGGCGTGGCGGCGCTCACCAGCGCGTGGGATGATGTCCGCGCCATGATCGGCGAGTTCAAGGCGCGGCGGGACCTGGCCATCGCGGAGCTGAACGCTATTCCCGGCATCTCGTGCGTCATGCCGCAGGGGGCGTTCTACGCGTTCCCCAACGTCACTGGCGCGTGCAAGATCCTGGGTCTCCGCACCGCGGAAGAGTTCCAGCACGCGATGCTGTACGACGGCAGCGTGGCGGTGCTGGCTCGAAGCAACTTCGGCCGCCGCAACGAAGGAGAGGATCAGGAGTACGTACGGATCTCCTTCGCTACGTCGCGGGAGCTGCTGCGGGAAGGGCTGCGGCGGATGCGGGCGCTGATCGAGAGCCGGCTTTGATGGGCCGTTGGGTCGTGGGGTGATTGGGTCGTTGGGGTTGTTGGGGAATCCCACCCCGGCCTTCGGCCAGCCCTCCCCACCGGGAGAGGGGCTTAGCACGAAAGCGCTCTACGTCTCACCCAGTTCATCATTAGCCGGCTGTTAACGATTTTCGTGCGGCGTGTACTAGGCTTCCCTTCCCGCGCCGGGAAGGGCCCGAGGGTTAGGTCCTCCCAACGACCCAATCACCTAACGACCCACCCCCCTTTGACCCTAGCGCAACATGATTGCTATACTGCGCTGATTGGCTGCTATCCGGACGGGCATTTTCCGCGCCGGACGCCGGCAGTGAGGGGATGGCTATCCACGTGGCGCAGGCGTCTGGACAAACGCGGACACGACCCGGGGTCGGCACCGGTGTGTTGGAGTGGGTGGGCGACCTCGCGACGCTCTTGTTCCGCACATTGGCGCAGTTGCTGCGCGGCGGGGCGCTGCCGCGGGAGACCATGCAGCAGATGTCCGCGGTGGGCGTCAGCTCGCTGCCGATCACGCTGGTGGTAACGGCGTGCTCCGGGATGGTGCTGGCGCTGCACACCGCCAACCAGTTGAAGCGCCTGGGTGCGGAGAGCTTCATCGGTGGGCTGGTGGCGATTGCCAGCGCGCGGGAAGCGGCGCCGGTGCTCACGGCCATCGTGGTGGCGGCGCGCGTAGGCTCCGCCATCGCCGCCGAGATCGGCACGATGGCCGTAACGGAGCAGGTGGACGCGCTCCGTTCCCTTGGCGTGAGCCCGGTCCGTTACCTGGTGGTCCCTCGATTTGTGGCGGCGGTGCTGATGCTGCCCGTCCTGACCGTCTTCGGCGACATCGCCAGCACGCTGGGCGGGATGTGGGTGGCGGGGTCGACGGCGGCGGTCAGCTATGGCAACTTTTTTGAATCGGTACGGACGATGCTACGGCCGGAAGACGTCTCCCGGGGCCTCGTGAAGACGTTCGTATTCGGCGCCATCATCGCGATTGTGGGGTGCCACCAGGGGCTGGGGACACGCGGCGGCGCGGCCGGCGTGGGGCGCAGCACCACCAGCGCCGTGGTGATCAGCATTGTGCTGGCCTACGTGGCGGACTATTTCCTGTCGGATTGGCTGTTCCGGGGAATGCCGTTAACGTATGGTTAATGATGGTAACGGGACAAGCGGTGAGGTAAGAACCGAGTCCGTAATCCTACTCGCCTCGCTTGCCTGAACCGCCGATTACGTTTACGAATCAAGATTACGATTACGAGACCCCTAGGCGGGTGCCGGTGCTTTCCAAATCTGACATCCGAAATCCGAAATCCGAAATCGAATGGGTCTTTCCGTATCCGTTACTGATCTGGAGCTGGAGCTGGGTGGCCGGCAGATCCTCCGCGGTGTGAACCTGGAGGTCCCCGCCGGAGCGGTGGTGGCGATCATGGGGCTATCCGGCAGCGGCAAGACCAGCATGCTGCGCTGCATGGCCGGATTGCAGCACGCCACGCGCGGCTCGATTCGTATTGGAGAGGTCGATATAACCAGCCTCTCGGAGGCGCAGCTCAACCAGCAGCGCCTGATGATGGGGATGGTGTTCCAATATGCGGCGCTGTTCGACTCGCTGACGGTGTATGAGAACGTGGTGTTTGGGCTGCGCTTCCGGGGCGGCTACTCCGAGCGGGAGATGCGGGAGATCGCGCACGCGCAGCTTGCGGCGGTGGGTCTGGACGGAATCGAGGGGCTGCTTCCGTCCGAACTCAGCGGCGGGATGCGGAAGCGGGTCGGGCTAGCGCGAGCGCTGGCCGTCAAGCCCGAGGTGGTGTTCTACGACGAGCCGACCAGCGGCCTGGACCCGGTGGTCGCGCGGGTGATTGATGATCTGATCCTGGGCGTGCGGGACCGGCTGGGGATCACGTCGGTGATCGTATCCCACGACGTGCGGAGCGTGCTGCGAACCGTGGACCGGGCGGCGCTTCTACACGAGGGGCGGATTGTGACGTACGCTCTGCCGGCGGAACTGCAGGCCAGCGACGATCCGCTGGTGCGGCAGTTCATGGATGGTCGAGCGGATGGGCCGCTGCTGCCGGCTGGATAGTGCTCTTCTCGTTATTAAGGTCTGCGGACTATTAAGATAGAGAACCCTAAAGACTGCGAGCCATTAGCACGCCAGGGTTAACGGGTGGTGGAAGGCCGGAGTGAGGCTGCATCGCCCAGTAGTGCCATGTGTGGGATGAGGGACGCCAAATGCCGATGACAGATTCCGCCCGGGTGGGGTTGACCGTGCTCGTAGCGGCGGGTGCGCTGGGCGGCGGCTACCTCTGGCTGACCGGCTCCCTTCATTCACCGGATACGTACACGCAGCGGGTCTCCTTCGATAACGCGCAGGGCGTGCAGAAGGGCGCGCCGGTACGGGTGCAGGGCGTGGACATGGGCCGCGTGGAAGAAATCGCTCTGGGCGCGGACCAGAAGCCGGTGATGCTCCTGCGGGTGAGGGGCGGCGCGGACGGCTACCGCATCCATCCAGAAGACGGCATTCGGATTGTGGGGAGCCTGGTCGGGTTCACGCAGCCGTTCATCGAGATCACGCCCGGTGGGCGGCGGGCGGCGGTGGTCCAACCTGGCGGCGTACTCCCCGGCGAGAGCGGGACCAGCCAGGACCAGGTGCTGGCGCAATCCGACCAGCTCCTCCACAACATGAATGAGCTCACCACCCGACTGAACACCATCACTGCGGGGTTTGCGCGGGTGACGAAAGACGGACGGCTGGCGGACGACCTGGCCAAGACAGTCCACAACTTCGCGAAGGCTTCCGATAGCGGCGTGGTGGTGGCGCGGAATATGGAACAGGCCACGGGCCGCGTGGACCGGCTGATCTCCAGTTTCGAGTCCACTTCCGGGAGCTTGAACGCCACCCTGAAAAGGGCCGACAAGCTGTTCGTGGACCTGCGCGGCACCGCGGGGGAATCGCAGGCGCTGATGCGGGATGCGCGCGGCGTGGTGAAGGATACCGGGGAGCTGGTCCGCAGCTCGCAGGGGGTGGTCCAGCACACGGACGAGACGATCAAGAATGCCAACGGGTTGGTGACAGACACCCGCACCTTCATCGCGCTCAACCGCAGCCAGCTTCAGGAGGTAGTCAACAGCCTGAACAGCTCGCTGAAGAAGCTGGATAGCACACTGACCGAAGCGCAAGGCTTCCTCGGCGACAAACGGCTGCAGGGCGACTTGAAAGAGACCGCGGCCAACGTGAAAGAGGCCACCGAGAACCTGAAGAAGATCACCGTCGACGTACGCACCCTCACCGGCGACCCGAAAGTCCAGGAAGACCTGAAGGTGACGGTGACCAATCTGCGTGACGCCACGGAGCAGGCGGCGGAGCTGTTCCGTCGCGTGCGCGGCGTGATCGGTGGGGGTGGGAAGACCGCCAAAACGGTGGCGCAGAAGGTGGCGGACGCGCAGTTCAAGGCGGACGTACTGCGCACGGTGAACTCCAACCGGACGCGTTTTGATTTCGACGCTACTATTCCCTGGTCACAAAACACCTTCTATCGCGCTGGAATATTTGACTTCGGCGAGGCGAACGAGTTTAATATCCAGGCTGGCCGGCGGCTCCGCTCCAACGTCTGGGCACGGTATGGGATCCACGCCTCCAAATTAGGGGGCGGTTTGGACTTCGGAAGCCCGAATCATCCGTATTTTTCCATTGACGTGTTCGGGGTGGACCAACTGCGGGCCGATCTTCAGGGCAATATCCCGGTGACGCCGTACCTGGACCTGACCCTGGGAGTGGATAAGGCGTTCAATAATCCGGATCCGGTCTTCGGTATCCGGTACCACAAGTAGGGTTGGCGGTCCGCTCCGGACCGGAGATGATTTTGGCCGCTTCGCCGTGGGCGGGGGCCGTGGATACAGCGTGGGAGGTCCCGCGCAAGGAAGGGACGGACAGCGTGAAGATTATCTTGAGACAGGACGTGCGGGACCTGGGCCGCTCGGGTGAGTTGGTGGAAGTGAAGGACGGGTACGCCCGGAATTACCTGCTGCCCCGTAGCCTGGCCGTAGCCGCTACCGACGGCAACGTGAAGGATTTCCAGAAGCGCATCACGGCGGCGAAGGAGCGTGAGGCGAAAGAGCGTGGCGCAGCGAATGAGCTGGCGGAGAAGCTCCGCGGCCAGCGTATCGTCATCATCCACCGCGCCGTGGAAGGCGGCACCCGGCTGCACGGCTCCGTGACCACCAACGACGTGGCGCAGGAGATCGAGAAACTGGCTGGTAAGGAGATCGACCGCCGGGACGTGGATATCCGCGGCAGCATCCGCTCCCTGGGCGATTACCAGGTGAACCTGAAGCTGATGCGGGGGCTCACCGTGCCGCTGCGGCTGCTGGTAACGGACCGCGAACCCACGGAAGAGCCGGAGACTCCGGAAACGACCGAAGCTGCGGAAGGCGCCTCCGAGGCGGCCGAAGTAGAGGCGGATCCGGAAGCGGCGGCCGTCTAGTCTACACCTCCAACTGGTTTCAGAAGGGCGCGGGCCCGTCCGCCGTTTGCGACGGAGGAGGCCCGCGCCCTTCTTCTTATCCCAGCCCATTCACCGCGCCATGTCCCAGCCCACCGCCGTTCGAACGCCCGCGCGCTGGCCCGCCCTCCGCGAGGTCGCCGTGCGGACCGGCGTGGCGTTTGGGGTGGTGATCGTGGTGGTGGCGCTGCTGGCCGTGCTGACCCACCACCCGCCGGCCGCGGCTATCCAGGCGCTGTTGGTGGGAGCATTCGGAAACCAGTTCCACTGGACCAACACCCTAATCCAGGCCACGCCCATCCTGCTGACGGGGCTCTCGGTGGCATGGGCGTTCCGCGCGGGCCTCTTCAACATCGGGGCGGAAGGACAGTTACTCTGGGGTGCCATCGCGGCGGCCTGGGCGTGTAACGCGTTCCACGCGCCAGGTCCGGTGCTGATCCTCCTGGCCCTGATCGCGGGCGCCGGTGCGGGCGCCCTGTGGGCGGCGCCGGCGGCATATCTGAAAAACAAGCGCGGCACGCCGGAAGTGGTCTCCACGCTGCTGCTGAGCTGGGTGGCGCTTTACTTCACCAACTGGCTGGCCAGCGGCCCCCTCCATGACCCCACCCAGCAGGGCCCGCGCACGGCCAGCATCCCGGAGGCCGCGCGGCTCCTGACATTAGGCGGAACGCGGCTGCACGCAGGGCTCATCCTGGCGCTGCTGACGGCGGCGCTGCTGGCGGTGGTGCTCCAGCGCTCACGCTTCGGGTTCCAGTTGCAGGTGGTAGGGAAGAACCCGGACGCCGCACGCTCCACCGGTATCTGGGTCCCGCGGATCACGGAGCGGGCGCTGCTGCAGAGCGGCGCGCTGGCGGGCCTCGCGGGAGCGGTGGAGATCCTGGGGGTTCACCACTACTTCCAGTCGGGCTTCTCGCCGGGGTACGGCTACACCGGCATCGCCGTGGCGATTCTGGGCGGCAACGCGCCGTTCGGGGTGGTTGCCGCCGCCGTCTTCCTGGGCGGCCTTGCGAACGGCGCCGTGAGCATGTCCATCGACCTCCACCTCTCTTCAGAAGTCGGGCGCTCCATGGTGGCGGTGATCCAGGCGCTGGTGATCCTGGCCGTCGCCGTGCGGAGGTGGCCTGCTTTCCGGCACCTCGTGGCGCGCAAGCCCCTCCCTACCACGGCGGAAGTGTAACCTGGCGTCGGCGCGGCGCATCTTCTCCTTCGGAAACGCAACCGCTTCACGATGGAGGGAAGCCCGATGAAACTGCTCCGATGGTTCCTGTGCGCGAGCCTGCTGCTGGCCTGCATTCCGGCCCGAGCCGTGAAGCTGGAGGTCCGGATGAGCCCGCAGACACTCGCGGGCAGTGGGTTCAAGCTGTCGGCGCGCGAGGAAGACGGGACCATCCGGTTCCAGTTGATGCGCGACCTCTCCAAAGCAGAATGGCCGGGCCGGTCTGCTTATCTCCTGGTTGGCGGGGAGGGCGGAACCATCGCCCGGTGCGAGGTGGCCGGTGAGAAGCAGGGCAACAACCTGGTCTACCGCTTCAACATCGCGCCCGAGAATGCGCGCCACTCGCACCTGACCTATACCGAGATCCAAACGGGTCCGGGCGAAGAGAAACTGATCGGCGGCGGCACCTATTTCGAGTTCAACCTGGCGGACTATCTGGGCAAGCCCGGCGGGAAATAGCAGCGAGAGCGGCGTTTTGCCACAACTCGCGGTCGAACGGGGGCGGTGCCGCGGGGTCGGGAACAGCCGTTCCTCCGCACTCTCCGTGCTCTCGGGGGTGAACAATCAGAACAGCTCCCGGGCATCTCCCACGCGCCGGGTCACCCGCATGGCGTCCAGGTATTCCATCAGCGGCACGGCGTACTTGCGGGAGGTCCCGACCATATCCCGGAACTGCGCCGCCGTGATCTGCTTGTTCTCCGCCAGGTAGGCGCGCACTCGCTCGACCGCGGTCTCCACGGCCTTGCGATGGAGAAACACGTCTGCGGAGATGCGCACCACCACGCCGTTATCGATCAGCGCGTCCCACACTTCTCCCGCGGGCTTCTGCGGGAGGTTGGCGGCGGCGCGGATCTCCTCGTAGAACGGCGCGTTGAACGGGTCCGCCAGCAGGCCGGCCTCCAGGGCATCCGCGATACGCCGCTGCTCTGGGGTGAACTGCGGCTCGTGCTCCGCCATCCGGACGCGGCCACCCTCTGAAACGACGCGCGCTTCCATCTCCAGCCGGCCCAGGATCAGGTTGAACCCCTTGCTGTCCATCTGCCGAGAGAGGCGGCTCCGCAGCTCTTCCCGGCTCATCCCGGAGCGCATCGGCTGGGCGGCGTGGTACTCGGAGAGCGCGCCGAGGAGCTGGTTCGCGGCGGCGTCCAGGCGATGCCGGTGCAGCACCGCCTCGCCGTCCAGGCCTACCAGCACGCCGCGCTCGATCAGTTCCGGGAGGAGTGCGCGGACCTCTTCCAACGGCATTCCCAACTGCATCGTGACTGTCTGGGGTTGGACCGGGGTCAACCCGCCGCGGCCAACCGCTTCCGCCACCAGTTCGTCCGGCGTCCCCTTCTCCTTCACACCGAGGTTGGCGATCACAGCTTCATCCAGCCGCTTGTGGCGTACCGGCGACGGGTCGATGACGGAGCCGCCGCCGATCGTCTCCATCGGGGAGTAGAAGCGGAGGACGTAGCGGTCGCCTTTCGCGGCGACCGTAGGGCTCTCCAAACGAAGCTGCACCAGGCCGCTGCTGCCCGGCTCCAGCACCTCCGTGTCCAGCAGCACCAGCCGGGCCAGAACCTCCGCGGTACCCAGGTAGATGCGCACCCGGGTGCGGTGCTTCACGGGGCGTGGGCAGCTCTCCAGCACGTCCAGGCGGAGGTCCAGCGCCTGGGTGGGGACATAGATGCCAGGAGGCGCGGCCACGTCGCCGCGGGAGACCTCTTCCAGCTCCAGGCCGGCCAGGTTCATAGCCACGCGGGAGCCGGCCTCGGCAAACTCCACGCCCTGCCCGTGCGACTGCAAACTCCGGATGCGGCTCTCCAGCTTGCCCGGCAGCACTTCCACCCGGTCGCCCACGCGCGCGATGCCGGAGAGCAGCGTCCCGGTCACCACCGTCCCGAAGCCGCGCACGGTAAACACGCGGTCGATGGGCAGCCGCCACGGTCCGATTAGCGTGCGCGTGGGGACCTCCGACGCCATCTGGTCCAGCAGCGCCTTCAGTTCCGGAATGCCCTGCCCGGTGATCGACGAGACGGGGACCATCGGGGCGCGGGCCAGGAAGGTGCCCTTGAGCGCCTCCCGGATATCTTCCTGCACCAGCTCCAGCCACTCCTCGTCCACCAGGTCCGCCTTGGTGAGCACCACCACGCCGCGGCGGGTTTGTAGGATGTTCAGGATCTCCAGGTGTTCCCGGGTCTGGGGCATCACGCCCTCATCCGCGGCGATGACCAGCAGCACGAGGTCGATGCCGCCCGCGCCGGCGAGCATATTCTTGAGGAATCGCTCGTGGCCCGGCACGTCGATCACGCCGGCATGCCGACCGCTGGGCAGGGTGAAGTCCGCGAACCCCAGGTCGATCGACATGCCCCGCTCTTGCTCCTCGCGGAGGCGGTCCGTTTCGGCGCCGGTGAGCGCGCGGATCAACGCGGTCTTGCCATGGTCCACGTGGCCGGCCGTCCCGATGATGAAGTGCTGGCTGGTGGTGGTGAGCTCTTTCGTGACGGGCGGCATGGGGGATTTTATTAGCCGCGGATTACGCGGTGTGGGGACGGATTTTCGCGGATGAGTGGACGAGGGATTGGGCTCTTCAACGGATGTGGAGTGTCAGCGCCACCAGGAAGAGCAGAGTTGGCACGAAGAACACGGCGAAGGCGATGGCGCAGCGCACCATCAGTGTCCGCATGCGCGGCGTGAACTCCTCGCACTGCGCGCATGTGAGGCGCTTGGGGTCCAACACGGCGCCGCACGTAACGCAGCAGGACGGTTCCGATAGGGACATAAGGAATGATCTTCGGTTCGGAAGGGCGGGACGGGAAATTATCCCATGTGCGCGTGCGGTATGTGAATGTAAGGCCTCGTGGCGGGATTGCGGCGTACAATCTATACGGGCGGCGTGCGCCGGCCTGATCCTCATGTGAGAAAGTGTGAACCCCGTGCCTCCTGAACGCAAACCAGGCGTCAGCCGCCGCACCGTCTTGCAGGGTGCGGGAGGCGGAATGCTGGCCGCCCTGGTAGCGGGCTGCCAGGGCGGTAATGGCGCTGTGAACTCGGCGGAGTCCCGCAAGGCGCGCGCGGAGAAGCTGGCTGATGGACGGCAGCGACTGCCTCCCGGCCAGTATGTCCTGAACGAGATTCGGCAGATGGGCGGCGCGCCGGGTGACGCGGACTACCACACCTACCGGCTGAAGGTGTACGGCGAGGTGGAAGAGCCCATCGAGCTCGACTACGCGGAGCTACTCAAGCTCCCGCATACAGAGCAGACATGTGACATCCACTGCGTCACGCGGTGGTCGCTGCTGGACAGCAAGTGGGGCGGAGTGCGCGTGGCCGAGCTGGCGCAGCGCGTCAAGGTGAAGCCCACGGCCAAACACGTGATCTTCGAGGCGGCGCACGGATACACCTCAAACGTGCCGCTGGACGAGGCGCTTGAGCCTACCGTGCTGGTGGCGCACCACTTCGGTGGCGACCCGCTGGCGCATGACCACGGCGGACCGGTTCGGGCGTTGGTGCCCTCCCTGTACTTCTGGAAAAGCGCGAAGTGGCTGACGGCCGTCCGCTTCAGCGCGGTGGATGAGCCCGGCTTCTGGGAAGTGCGCGGCTACCACAACCACGGCAATCCCTGGCTTGAGGAGCGGTATGGCTGACGCGCCAAAGCCCGCCCCGCGCCGGCTTCAGTGGCGACCCGCCATCCGTGCCCTGCACCGGGACGCCGGCTACCTGGCGGTTGGTCTGACGGTGGTCTACGCGCTCTCTGGCCTGGCGGTGAACCACGTGGCGGATTGGGACTCCAACTTCCAGAGCTACCGGGCGGTCCGGCAGATCACGGCGCCGCTGCCCGCGGATGACGCCGGGGCCACCACCACGGTACTGCAGCAGTTGCGGCTACGGGGTCCCGTAAAGGAGACGTACCGGGCGGCGCCGGACCAGTTGGAGATCCGGCTGGCGGACCGGGCGCTGCACGTCAACCCCCAGACGGGCCGTGTGGTGGAGGAGGGGCAGCAGCAGCGTCCCTTCTTCCGCGTGGCGAACTGGCTGCACCTGAACCGCGGCAAGAAAGCCTGGACAATAGTGGCGGACCTGTACGCGCTGGGGTTGCTGTTCCTGGCGCTCTCCGGCATCTTCATGCTGCCCGGCAAGAACGGCATCCGCGGGCGAGGGGCGATACTGGTGCTGATCGGGGCGGCGGTACCGGTGCTGTACGTGGTGCTATCCGGCGGACCGGGGCATTAGCCCGATTTCGGATTTCGGAATGCGGATTTCGGATGGGAACGGCCTCCGCCGAAGTGCCTCGTAATCGTAATCGTAGTCTTAATCCAGCTTTGCACAGCGATCATGATTACGATTAGGAACGGCGATTAAGAACGGCTTCGGCGAGTTAAGGGCAGTGTTTCAAAATACGACATCCCGACATCGTATGGCCTCATCCTCGCTGTGCCCGCGCGTCGGCCAGGCTGCTCTGCAGGTAGGCTGCGGCTATCTCCTCGATGTTGACCTCCCGTGACCGGAACAGGCAGCCAAGCTCCGCGAAGCGCTCCCGAGCCCAGGTGAACGGCAGCATCGCCGGGTCATCTTCAGTCAGCTCTCGTTCCAGGACGGCGGCTTCTTCCACAAGCGCGGCCACGAACCGGCGGTATTCGTCCAGCGTGGCTGCCGGACCGGCGGACCCGATACCCAGCAGGAACCGGTTGCCGTTGTAGCTCCCGATGTCTTCTTCCAGGTCCTCCAGGTCGTCGCTGACCTCCGCGACCCGATCAAACAGTTCCCACGCCGCCTGATAGCGCCCCAGCGACGGGATGGGAGCCGTGGCCCGGGCGTTGATCAGCCGACGCGCCAGCCGCACGTCGCAGGTCTTCAGGTGGTAGTAGCGCGACAGGGAAGGCAGCGGCTCCCCGGAGCCGTTGCGCAGCGCGATCTCCAGCTCCTGGTAATCCAGCATGTCGCGGAGGAGGGGCTCGGCGCTCTCGCCGTCTTCGATCAGTTGCGCCAGCGAGTGCCGGATGCCGAGCCAAAACTCATCGATGGTGCGGCGGCAGAGTTGCCAGTGCGCTTCAGAGTAGACGTCCAGGTGGTAGATGCTGAGCTGTAGCGCTTGGAGTTGCTCCATCAGCAGTTCCGGCGAGAGGGGCCGGAGCTGCGCGATCTGCTCGGGAAGCCGCCGCGTGGCGAAGAGGTGGTCGATGCGAGACGAGAGCATGCGGGGTACTGCTTGCGAACCCTAACGGGACGGAACGTGCGTTGCCTGACCGGGGCAGGCTTCCAATAGCAACCCAGGATTTGGGCGCGATCCGCCATCCAGTTGCTGCTGCCGGATTGCTTTACCTACCAATCCGGATTCGGGTCCGGCAGCCCCAGGCGGTCCAGCCACTGGTCCACCGTCAACACCACCTGCCACTTGTGACACGGTTTCATGATGTAGTCGTCTACTACGTCTCCCGCGAACCGGCCCGGCCGGCCTCTCTCGCTGATTACCGTGAGCACCACCACGGCGGCCCGCGGACCTGGAAGCTCGCGCAACCGCTTGATGGCGTAGAAGCCATCCTGGCGCGGCATCATCACGTCCGTCACCAGGATGTCCGGCCGCTCCTCATCGATGGCCGCCACCGCCGCCTCGCCGTCCGCCACCACGCGCACCGTGTGCCCACGGCGGCGCAGGTGCTCGGCGGCCTTTTCCAGCTCGCGCCAGATTTGCGGCTCATCATCCGCGAACAAGAGGTTCGCCATCGGTTAAGATTTCCTCGTCTCCACTCCGCCATCGAGTCAGTTATGAACCTGGACCGCTACGCCCGCCAAACCGTGCTTCCGGCCATCGGCAAAGAGGGCCAGGAGCGCCTCGCCGCCAGCCGCGTGACGGTGCTGGGCTGCGGCGCCACGGGCACCGTCATCGCGAACCACCTGGCGCGAGCCGGGGTGGGGCGTCTGCGTATCGTGGACCGCGACCTGGTAGAGATCACCAACCTCCAGCGCCAGCTCCTGTACGACGAGCGGGACGTCCGGGAGGGCATCCCCAAGGCGGTGGCGGCGTCGGAGCGCCTTCGTGCTGTGAACAGCGAGATCGAGATCGAAGGCGTGGTGGCGGACGTCCACGCCGGCAACCTCTTCGAGCTGATTGGTGAAGCCGAACTGGTGATGGACGGGACCGACAACTGGGAGACGCGCTACCTCCTGAACGATGCCCGCGTGCGGGAAGGCAAGCCTTGGGTCTACTGCGGCGCGGTGGCCACGTACGGCATGACGCAGCTCATCCGTCCCGGTGAGTCGGCGTGTCTCCGGTGCCTTTTCCCGGAGCCGCCGCCGGCCGGGACCTCCGCCACCTGCGACACGGCGGGCGTGCTCGGTCCGGCGGTGAGCGTCGCGGCTTCCCTGGCGGCCACGGAGGGCATGAAGTACCTGGTCGGGGACACGGAGGCACTGGCGGCCGGGCTGATCCACGTGGACGTGTGGGAGCTCTCCTGGCACGTCTTCAAGATGGCGCGCAAGGCGGATTGTCCCTGCTGCGTCCGGCGCGAGTTCCCCTATCTGGAGGTGGCGGCGACCAGCCACGCAACTTCACTGTGCGGGCGGAACGCGGTGCAGATCACCGTCACGCGGCCCGTCAAGCTGGACCTGAAGGCGCTGGCGGAGCGGCTGCGTGGGGTGGGGGAGGTCTCCGTGAATCCGTTCCTGCTGAAGCTGCAGGCTGGCGAGCACCGGATCACCGTCTTCCCGGACGCGCGCGCCATCGTGGAGGGGACGACCGACGAAGGAGTAGCGCGGAGCGTCTACGCTCGATACGTGGGTGTCTGAGCCGCTAGTTGCGGCTCAGGAAAGCCATCAGTACCATTCCCCAACTCCACACCGTGCCCAGCAGCCCCAGCAATATCCCTACGAGCGGGATGTTCTTCCGCGGCAGGGTGGGGTCCCGCTGGCTCTGGACCATCGCCACAATCCCGGCGATGAGCGCCAGCGGGCCGGTTGCCATCCCGGCGCATGGATGGATGGATGTAACCGCTAATCCGATGCTCACCAGCGCCCACCAATGCTCCCGCGGTACGGATGACACCGGCTCCGGCATGTAGGCGCCGCCGCCGATCTCCGCCCGCAGGAGCCGCTCCGCCTTACACGGTCCGCATAACTGCTGGCCCATGAACTCCACCAGGCAGTGGCTGCAGTACGGACGCTGACACCGGCCGCACGCTGCCGTGGCGGCGACGCCGGGGTGGTTCATGCATGGCCCGGCGGGCGAATGGATGGGTAGGGTCATGGATTAGCCGACACGCTCCGGCAGCCAGCGCTTGGCTAGCTTGCAGATCATGGTATAAGCCGGATCGAAGACGTTGCCCATGTCATATTGCACGCACTGGCCCAGCAGGATGCTGGCGCTGCGGGTGTCCAGGCCGTAATCCTGCTCCAGCCAGTACAGCATCTCCGTGGTGGCGTGTTGGATGCACTGGTCCAGCGGGCGCGCGTTGCCGGCGGTGAAGATGTACTCCTCGTTCTCTCCACGGGGCCAGTGGCTGCGCTTCCCCTTGAGCAGGCGCACCGTCACCTGTACATCGAACGACATCTCGATGCCCGTGCCCACGATCTCGCCGTCGCCCTGGACCGCGTGCCCGTCCCCTACGTGCAGCAGCGCGCCGGGTACGGAGACGGGGAAGTAGACCGTCACCCCGGACCGGAAGCCGCGGTAGTCCATGTTCCCGCCATGTGATCCGGAGGTGAAGGTGGAGATCGCCTGGCCTCCGGGCGGCGCTACGCCGAAGCAGCCGAGCATCGGGTCCAGCGGCACCACCAGCCGGCCCAGCCGCGACTCCGCCTCCAGCGTCCCGGTTCCGGCCTCCGCGTCCACGTACCAGTTGACGCGGTCCGCATCCGGCAGCTTCCGCGCGAACCAGGGATCGACCACGTTCGGCGCAACCATGGCGGCGCTGTAGCCCCAGGTCCGGTTCGGGGTGAGGCGGTCCAGGTGCACGGCCAGCGTATCGCCCGGCTCCGCGCCCTCCACGTAGAACGGTCCGGTTTGCGGGTTGCCGCCCGGGGTGATCGGCTGGCCGGTCTGGTCGCGGCCGCCGGCATCGACCGTGGTGGTGATCACGGTATCGCCGTCCGCGATGCGGAGTACTGGCTCATGGGAGCCGATGGTGGTGTAGTAATGGGTGGGCTGGAAATGATGGACGGCCATTGGTCCTCCGCACGACAGATCTTAACCCCCCGTTACCCCCCTGCCTGGCCGCTTCCTGCCGCCGCGCCTCCACAACGTGCGATGGTGATAGAGAGAAGTCATGGAACCCGAAAGTTGGCGAACGCCGCAGCCCTGTCTGGTGGACGGCCATCCTTGCCCGCAGCGGATGCGGCGCGAATGGCTCCAGGTGGAGACACCGTCGCGCTGCCCCCATTGCGGCGGCCCGGTGGGCGTGGGGGAACTGTTCGTCTCCGCACAGTACTGCCCGATGGGCGGCGACGTAGCGCTCGGCGAGGCTGCAGTTGCGTATTCGGACCTGTTGGAGACGCGCGTGGAGCACGTCCGGTGTCTCCCGTCGCTGCGCCCGGAGCCGTATCCCTGCCTCACGATTGGGCACGGTACCCGGAGTATCGAGGAGTTTACCGGCATCCTGCGGGAGCATGCGGTGCGGGTGCTGGCGGATATCCGCACGGTCCCCAAGAGCCGCCACAACCCGCAGTTCGGCACCGATGCCCTGCCGCTCTCCCTACCTGAGGCGGGGATCTGCTACCTCCACCTGCCGGAGTTGGGCGGGCTGCGCAAGCCCCGTCCGGATTCTCCCAACGCCGGCTGGCGCAACGAGAGCTTCCGCGGTTATGCGGATTACATGCTAACCCCGACCTTCCACGCGGCGCTGGGCGAGTTGATCTCACTGCTGCGATACGCCCGCACCGCGATCATGTGCGCGGAGACCGTTTATTGGCGCTGCCACCGCTCCCTGGTAGCGGACGCGCTACTGGCGCGCGGCATCCCCTCCATTCACCTGATGGGAGAGGGGAAGGAAACACCGCACGATCTCACCCGGTTTGCGCGGGTGGAGGGCGAGCAGGTGCTCTACCCTCCGGATCAGCCCGCGCTATCTCTGGACGAATGACCGGCTACCTCACCGGTGCTTTGAACCGTGCCGCGTACTCGGCGGTTAGCTTCAGGTAAGTATCGCCGTATTCACGGGAAGGCTCGATCTCCGTGCCGGTCTCCCACTGGTTGAAGCTATCGATCAGCACCCAGTCCGGACGAAGCTCCACGGCGGCGTCCCAGAGCGCGCGGTAGTATGCCCCGTCGGCGCGATCGATCGGCGAGCTGTCCTTGTCGAGATGCCTCACATCGAAGCCGGGTGAGACCTCCGCAACCGCCGCCATTCCGTGAGCCATCATGTCCCGCGCTCCCCGCGCAATGGCCGTTGAGGGTGCTCCAATCTCCCAGGAGAGGTGCGCGTTCGTGTTCGTGGCGGAGAAGAGCATACTGTCCAACTGCGTGAAGCCCGGAATTACGGAAAACACGCCTGGCGGAACACTCTTATCCAGGCTTTCGAAGAGATCTGCCCACTCCTGGAGGGTGAACTTCTCTTGCAAGCTATAGCCCATAAATAGCACGGGCTTCCCTTCCACCCGCAGATAATTAGGGTCCGCGCACAGCTCTTTCAGCCAGCCGGAGAGCTTGTTCCGGAAATCCAGCGCGTTCTCCGCCTTCACGTCGTCCAGCGAGAGACAAACCGGCAGGCCCTCGGCTTTTGCCAGCGGAAGGAGCTTGTGAAGCGCGCGGTCCTCAAAGGTACCGGGGCCGGGCCAGTAGCAGGCCACAGCATCCACGCCTGCGTCATGCATCTGGTGAAGCTGGCGGCGGATTACGGCCTCATCCGTGCTGTCATAAGGGCCTGCTGCCGGGTCATGCGCGAAGTTCCGGATCTTGCCGTTCGCCCGCTCCACCTTCCGGTCTTTCCCGCCCACGGCCTCCAGGCCATACCAGGGATAGTAGAGCGCGATGACCCGGCGCTTCAGCGGCAGACCGCTTCCGTGGGCGCGGGCAGGGTCGGTTACCAGCAGGCCCTGCGGATTGAGCTGCGGGGCCGGGACCATCAACTGGTAGCCGGAGCCGGGGGTGAGGTCGGTTTCCAGCCGTATCTGAACGCCGGACTTGCTCCGCCAGGAGGGATGGGTTAACCCTGCCGTCACGTGAGCCTGGTAAGTGGGTCCGACCATCCCTCCAGAGAGGCGCCGCGCCAACTCCCGGTCCGGCTCAGTCATCCGCTCCCACGTGAGGCCGTCCGCAACCACCAGACCTCGGGCAGCGGCGCCCAGACGCACGGGTAGCTGCACGGCACGTTTCCACGCCGGTATAGGGTCCGCGCCGCGCGTAACTCCCCGGAGTTGGACTGGAGTCAACCGACTCAGTGCTAGAAGGTCCGTGACGGCCATCTCGGTCTTACCGGGATGAAGGCGCCCGTGTGTCACCAGTCCTTCCGCCAAGGAGACAGGCAGAACCGAATCTGCTTCCTGAAGGAAACTCCGGCTGCGCAGCAGCACGGCTGAGCCCCGGCGCCACCAGAAGCAGGGAGGAGCTTCCCGGTCCCGCTGGCGGCCGAGTTCGTCCAGGTAGTCACTGGCGGGCTGGTCATTGCGGGGTGGTTCAGCGGTTCGCTGCTTCTCGCCGGCTTCAGGATTGGAGTAGTCGTCCGAGTAGACGGCCACGTGGGCCAGGTTAGCGACGTTCTCCATTGCCGTCAGCCACGGCGTGGAGAGGTGCGAGGATTCGATCAGTGCTCCCGGCGCCACAACTAGCGGCCGGCCGAGCGGATCATCGGGCGGGAGGGGCGGGTCCGGCGCCGGGGCCGCCCCTCCGGCGTTGGGAGCAGAGAGCGTGGGCCGGGGGTGGCGGTCCGCATACAGTTGGATCCCCGAGTTTTCCGCCTGCTTCGACCTTCCCGTCACCAGCGTGGTGGCAAAGGCCGGGGTGCTCAGCATGCAGTTGAACTCCAGTCCCTCGGTGGCGTTGAGGTCCAACGAGAGCTTGCACGCCTCAACCGGCGGCACCGGGCGTGGTTGCGGGATTTCCTTTAGCGAATCCGGAAGCTTCAGGCCGTGCTGGATATAGAACTCTCGCGAGCGGATCTCACTCTCGTGCACTTCCCGCTGGGTGATCTGCAGGGCGGCAGGTCCATGCGCCAGGAGCACATTCTTCTGGTGCTCCGGAAGCTCGGAGACCGGCAACTCCAGATGACCATCCGCCGCCAGCCGGTCCCAGTTGCCGCGGATGATCTCCGCAGCCGTGACTCTCAGCGCCGTGAAGTGTCCATCCGTGTCGCGGTGAGTCGGCGCGTTTCGGTTGGGCTCGCGCAGTTGGCGGTCCACCTCGGCCAGCGCGGCGTCCAGCGCCCGCTGCTTGAGAGCGGCTTCTTCGCGCTGGGCGGCAATCGGCTTGAGCAACTGATAGGTGGGACGATCCGCCGTGCCGCCCCGCACCCAACGTAAGCGGTACAGCTCCGCGATGGAGCGCATGATCTCCGCTACCGGCGCATCCGCCACAAAGGCGATTAGCCGCTCGTCGCCGGGCTGGCCGGGCGCGGTGAGCACCACGCCGGACTTCTCTCCCAACCGCCGCAAGACGTGCGCCACCGGCACGCCTTCGCTGCGGAGCAGGACGTGGCGTTCCAGGCGCGGGTCGGCTTTGGGGTCCAGGATATCGGAAGCCGCCGGTGCAGTGCTGCCCGCGCGAGCCAGGCTAACGAGGGTGAGAAAGACCAGCGGCAGCAGGGTACGAGGGTCGGGACGTCTCATGGGCGGTCTCCGTTACCGGGCCAATGGAACGAGACGATCGTTCCGGGTCACCATGGATACGCGTGACGGGAACAGATCGTGACGCGGCCCGCGTCTTCCGTTTGCGTTGCAAGCTACACTGCATGACTCCTCTTTCCTTGACCCGGTAACGTGGCGAGCCCTATAATCAGGCACTCGCAGCGCGGCCGCTTCCGGTCCGCGCTGTCTCTATTGGTGACCCTCATGAGCAAATTCTTCATCCAGACGTACGGCTGCCAGATGAACGTGGCGGACTCGGACCGCATGACCGCGCTCCTGCAGCAGGGCGGCGGCGAAGCCGTGGACCGGCCCGAAGACGCGGACGTCATCCTGCTGAACACCTGCTCCGTGCGGGAGAAGCCGGAAGTGAAGGTATACAGCCGCCTGGGAGAGTTGCGGAAGCTGAAGCGCGCCAACCCGGACCTGGTCCTGGGCGTGTGCGGCTGTCAGGCCCAGCGGGAAGGCGAGGCAATCCTGAAGAACGCCCCGTACGTGGACCTGGTGGTCGGCACGGCCAACGTGGACCGCATCGCGGAGCTGGTCGGGCAGGTGCGCGGGACGGGCGAGCGGCTCCTGGCACTGGAGATGCCGCAGCGCGGCACGCCCGCGTGGATGACACCCGACCCGCACATGACCACCGACCTGGTGGACCTGCTCCTGGACGCCGGCGCGCCGCGGGGCAAGCTGAAGGCGTTTGTGCCGGTGATCCTAGGCTGCGACTTCGCCTGCACCTACTGCATCGTGCCGACCACGCGCGGCCCGGAGCGGAGCCGGCCGGTGGGGGACGTGCTGGGCGAGGTGCGCGCGCTGGCGCAGTCCGGCACCAAGGAAGTGATGCTGCTGGGCCAGACGGTGGACGCCTACAAGGCGTACTACCACGCGGACGACGGTCCCGGCAGCCGCGTCTACAGCCTGGCGGACCTGATCTGGCTGATCAACGACGTCGACGGCATCGAGCGGATCCGGTTCACCAGCCCGCACCCGATGTTGATGCATGACGAGCTGATCGATTCGGTGGCGCAGTGCCCCAAGGCGTGCGAGTGGATCCACCTGCCGGTGCAGTCCGGCAGCGACGCCGTACTAAAGCGGATGGCCCGCCGTTACAACCGCGCGCGCTACCTAGACCGCATCCGCCGCATCCGGGAGGCGATGCCGCATGGCGCCATCACCACGGACATCATCGTCGGGTTCCCCGGCGAGACGGAGGAGCAGTTTGCGGAGACGCTCTCCCTGGTGGAGGAGGTCCGCTTCGACGGCGCCTACATGTTCGCCTACAGCCCGCGGCCCGGCACGCCTGCGCACGGCTGGGAGGGGGAGGTCGCGCATGCGGTGAAGATCGACCGCCTGAACCGGCTCATCGCGGCGCAGAACCGCGTGAGCCTGGAGAAGAACCGCGAGGCGGAGGGCCGCGTCTTCGAGGTGCTGGTGGAAGGCCCATCCGAGCAGGGCGAAGGGCTGTTCACCGGCTATACGCGGGAGAACAAGACCTGCCACCTGCCGGGGCATCCCGGGCTGATCGGTAAGACGGTGAAGGTGCGGGCCACGCGGGGGGCGCAGTGGGGCGTTTTCGGCGAACCGCTGGAGCCGGTGGGCGTGGCGCTGCCGGTGTTGGCTTAGTCCTTTAGCTCGGCAAAAAAGCCGGAGCGCTCACGCCCGCAGATCGTGCTTCGGCTTTCGCGGTGAGGGGATCGACAGCCGCTCCAGATCATCCAGCGCGGACCACATCGCGGAGCCTGTGTCCGGATCGATGACAGGTCTTGCGCGCGGGGTGCGGCGGTCCAGGTCGCCCGAAAGGAACCGAAGCGCGATCACCAGGTTATCCGAGTACCCGGTCTCCTCCGCCCATTCCAGCGCCGCGATATATTCCCGGCTGAACTGGCGGGGATACCCGCGCAGGGTGCGGGAAAGCGGGTCGCCTTCCCGCAAACGCGCCAGCGTGCGGTTGAGGATCTCCCGTCCGCCTTTACCGCGCTGCTGGCTGCGGATCAACTGGAGCGCGGCGTACGGCGTAAGGCCCTCTTCTAGCAGGGTTGCCAGTTGCCGGGTGAACAGCCGGGACCATCGTCGTGGAAAGAGCATGTCAGGGCTCCTGAATGGCATGACACCTGTCTTAGTGTACGTGCCCAGACCCCTGGTTGGTTCCACCTCCGCCGTGCGGGGGCGCGCTAGATCACGAATACGTCCGCGACCCGAAGCACGAAGCCGGGAATGATCGGCGTGGTGAGCTCTTGCTCCGCATTGTACGCTACCGGTTCCGCCGCCGGCTGATGCACGACAATCGTCCGCTGCGCCGGCCACGCCACCCAGACCTCCTTCACCCCCGCGGCGAGATAATCGTCGACCTTGCGCTGCACATAAGGCCGGGTATCATTTTTGCTGACCACCTCGACGGCAATATCTGGAATGGTCTCTAAGTAGCCTTCGCGAGACGTTCGGATCGGCAACGACGCGTTCGCCACGAACACTGCATCCGCCCGACCGCCCGATCGGGATTCCGCCACAGGACCACGCCACTCTCACCTACACGCGCCTTACCGTAACCGCGCATCTCCCCTTGATAGAGCAATGCCCCGGCGATCTTTAGCTCAATGGCTCCGTGCTCATCTCCAGGGGGGGCCATGCTCACCAGCCTCCCGTTATCCAATTCCCAGCGCACCGGCCCGGACGGCAGTTCCGCAGGCAGTTCCGCGAGGTCAGCAATCGTGTGTTGACGGTGACTCATCTCGATAGGTGGACGGGTTACGGCCAGAGACATGGTGGTGAATCCGAATCGATTTGGAGTGGCGTAAGTCGCCACGCTGCCACATCGTGGTGCTTAGGGCATTATACGGGAGCCGTTCTCCGACTGCCTGACGCATCCATCTTTCCGGAAGTATATCAAACATTAATTTGCGTATCAATTAGTGGTGCTTTGTCGCGGAAAAGCGCCGGCCACCGTTAAACTAAACTCGCATCTTTTTCACCGCCTCCGGATTTGCCCCTATGCCGCCGCCCACGGACCAGCTCACCCCCCTCTTCAAGCAATACTGGGAGATCAAGCGCCAGTACGCGGACGTGATCCTCATGTTCCGCCTCGGCGATTTCTACGAGATGTTCGGGGAGGACGCGGAGATCGCGGCGAAGGCGCTGGAGATCACGCTCACCTCGCGGGACTATGTTCAGGGGGAGCGCATCCCGATGTGCGGCGTGCCGTACCACGCCCACGAGCGGTACGTGGCGCGGCTGGTGGCTGCGGGCCATCGCGTGGCGATCTGCGAGCAGACGGAGAACCCCAAGTTTGCGAAGGGGCTGGTGAAGCGCGCCGTCCAGCGAGTGATCACGCCCGGCACCGTGCTGGAAGACTCGATGCTGGAGGCCAAGGCCAACAACTACCTGGTCTCCGTGGTCGCGCCTGTGGGAGCGGGCGTACCGGACGGAGAGCAGCGCCCCAACACCTACGGCGTGGCGGTGTGCGACGTCTCCACCGGCGAGTTCGCGGTGACGGAGATCACCGGAACGGACGCCTCCCGCCGCGTGCTGGACGAGCTGGAGCGCCTGCAGCCGAGAGAGCTGCTGGTGCCCGAAGCGCTACTCGCGGCCACCGGCGAATGGCTGCAGGAAGGCCGTTCCTGGCTGGTGACGCCGCTGAAGCCGGAGACGTTCCCCCGCAAGACGGCACGGCAGGCACTCTTGGACCATTTCGGCGTGCACTCCCTGCGCGGGTTCGGCTGCGAGGAGGTGGACTGGGGCATCGAGGCGGCGCGGTCGGTGTTGGCGTACCTCGGCCAGCGCCAGATCGAGGCGGCGAAGCATATCCAGAGCCTCACTACGTACTCCGTTTCGGAGTTCATGTCGCTGGACCCGACGGCGCGGCGCAACCTGGAGTTAACCCAGGCGCTGTGGGAAGGCGGCCGCTCCCGGACGTTGATGGGCGTGCTGGACTGCACCTCCACCCCGATGGGCGGGCGGATGCTGCGCCGCTGGCTGGAGCAGCCGCTGCTGGACCCGGTCCGCATCAACGAGCGGCTAGACGCGGTCCAGGAGCTCTCCGAAAGCGCGCTCCTCCGCGGCGATCTGCGCGAGCGGCTGGGGGAGGTCTCGGACCTGGAGCGGCTCGCCAGCCGTTCCGCTACCGGCGCCGCCAACCCGCGGGATCTTTCCCAGCTTCGTGCATCGCTCCAGCGCATCCCGGATCTGAAGGAGCTGGTCCACTCCACCGCCGCGGTGCTGCTCTCGGAGTTGGGGGAGCGCCTGGAGCCGCTGGACGAGCTGGCCGCCCGGCTGGAAACGGCGCTGGTGGATGAACCTCCAATCAACGTGAAAGACGGCGGCTTGATCCGGGACGGCTATTGCGCGCCGCTGGACGAGCTCCGACAGGGCAGCCTGGACGGCAAGAATTGGATCGCGAACCTGGAAGTGACGGAGCGGGAGCGGACCGGTATCAAGAGCCTCAAGGTGGGCTACAACAGCGTCTTCGGCTACTACATCGAGGTCACCAAGCCGAACGTCCACCTGGTCCCCTCCGACTACCACCGCAAGCAGACCACCGCTAACGGCGAGCGGTACATCACGCCGGAGCTGAAAGAGACTGAGGCGATTGTCCTGGGGGCGGAAGAGAAGATCATCGCGATGGAGGAGCGGCTCTTCAAGGAACTGCGGGACGCCGTGGGCCGGGACGCCGCGCGCATCCTCTCCGTGGCGGGCGCCATCGCGGAACTGGACGTGCTTACCGCCTATGCGGAGTGCGCCGTCCGGAACGACTACGTCCGCCCGCACGTGGACGCCGGCCCGGTGATCCGGATCTTCAACGGCCGGCATCCGGTGGTGGAGCGGCTGGGCGCGGATGCGTTCGTCCCGAACGACGCGCACCTGGATGCGGCGGACAACCGTCTCCTCATCATCACTGGCCCGAACATGGCAGGGAAGAGTACCTACCTGCGGCAGGTGGCGCTGACCGTGCTAATGGCGCAGGCGGGCAGCTTCGTGCCGGCGGACGGCGCGCAGATCGGCGTGGTGGACCGCATCTTCACGCGCGTGGGCGCGCACGATGACCTGGCGAGCGGGCAGTCGACGTTTATGGTCGAGATGAATGAGACCGCCAACATCCTGAACAACGTCACGGAGCGCAGCCTGGTGATCCTGGACGAGATCGGGCGCGGAACCAGCACCTACGACGGCCTTTCCATCGCGTGGGCGGTGGCGGAGTATCTGCAGCAGGTCGGCGCGAAGACGCTGTTTGCCACCCATTACCACCACCTGAACGATATGGCGGACCGGCTGCCAGGCGTGAAAAACTACCGCGCGGCGGTGAAGGAAGACGGCCACCATGTGGTCTGGCTACGGAAAATCATCCCCGGCGGCACGGACCGCAGCTACGGGGTGCAAGTAGCGCGGCTGGCGGGGCTGCCGGAGGGGGTGATCCAACGGGCGCGCGAGGTACTGGCGGACCTGGAAGCCGGCAGCAACGGCGTGAATGGCGGCCTCCCCACGCGGGAGACAAAGGTCAGCGAGAGCCGGCGGACGCTGCAGCTCGAGCTGTTCGATACCGCCCCGAACCCGGTGGTGGAGGAGTTGAAGCGGCTGGATCTCACCACCATGACCCCGATCGAGGCGCTGACGGTGTTGTACCAGCTTCAGAAGCGGGCGTGACAGACGGTATAATCCGGTATCGCAACAGAATCCGCGAGGGTGCTATGAAGCTGTTGGTCAGCAAGAAAAAACGGGAGCCGGAACATCCACCCACGAATGGCGTTCCCCACCCAAAGGCGACGGGTGAGCCGAAGCGTTATCCGCAGTGGCACGGTCGCACATTGGAGGAGCAACAAGCGCTGGTCTCCAGCCTAATGGGGCGGTACCGACATCTTCTGCGCCCTGGCGAGGAGTTCATGCGCGAGAAGCAAGAGGAGATCGATCGCGAAGAACGCCGGTATCGGTCGTGAACCGAGTTCTGGACGCTGGGGCGATAATTGCCTACTTGCGCCTGGAGCCAGGCGCGGACGTGATGCTGGGCATCCTTACTGACCCGGAGAGCGCCTGTTACGCTCACGCCATCAATGTCTATGAGGTTTACCGGGACTCGTTGGCTCGCGGCACGGCTGCGGAAGCAGATCAAGCGATCACTGAGTTACTGGAGGCAGGTATCACCATTCGGGAAGACTTTGACGCGGCGTTGTGGAAAGACGCCGCCCAGCGCAAGGTGACGCACCGGATGTCGACCGCGGACTCCATCGGCATTGCCCTGGCAAACCGGCTGAGCGCGGATTTCGTCTCCACCGACCATCACGAACTGGACGCTGTGAACGACAGCGGCGCCTACGTGGTCACGTTCATCCGCTGACGTCGTCCTCTTGCTGGCCCGCACCTTTCCGGATTATGGACGCCGATCCCACCACCGTGGCGGCCCAGGCGCTGCACCGCACCCTGACGCAAGAGGGCGTCTTCGCCGAGCTGCGCGGGGTCCGCGTTCTCGTAGGTCGCGCGGTCATCGAACTGAACGCTGTGGTAGAGCAGGAAGGCGCGCAGGACGGCCGTTACCTCCTCGGCCTGTTCGTGCAGATGGCGATTAACGGCAGGATTCTCCCGCCGCTGCGGATGGGAACGGTCGCTGGGGGCAAGACACGCGCGGAAGCACTGGCGGAAGCCGCCATCGATTGGAGCGCCTATGTTGGCATGGCGCTGGCGCGGTTTCTCCGGCCGGAGTTGGATGAACCCGGGAAACCATATCGCCTGGCCGCCGGCGCGCAGGGAGTTCGCGGCGGGGTAGACGGCGTGTTGCTGGAGCAGCGCCGCGCGCCGTTGGCGGACGTGGTAGAGCGGTTCGCGGCGGAGCTAACGGACAGCAGCACGTCGCTGCACTCGCTGGTCGTGATGGTGTACGTTGGGCCGGATGGTCAATTGGAGAACCAGGAGTGCCGCTGTGATGGGGAGCTTTCGCCGCGGCTGGCCGAAGCCGTACAAACGCTTCCTTGGCCGCCGGGAAACCCACGCTACATCTTCAAGCGCTTCTATCTGATCCAGAAGCGGCGCTGAAACAAAAGCCCTCGGGCGGGACCACTCGGATCCCGCCCGAGGGCTTCGATTTGTCTCACGTTACGCCGTTACAGCACGCCCGTAGTCACCTTCGCCGGTTGCTGCTTCTTCAACGACGCGTTCTTCAGGCTGGCGGTAGGCACCTTGGCCGTCCGGTCGATCCGCACGCCGTCCGCGCGCTGGCAGAAGGCGGGGTGGAACCCAGGCGTGTGCTGCGCTTCCAGCGCCAGATCCGCCAGCGGCACGATCTGGTAGCCGCGCGCCCGGATCTCCTTGATCAGCCGGGGCAGGGCCTGGACCGTCTCCCCGATGCGGTCATGGCAGAGGATCACGTCGCCGCGGGAGAGGTCGCGCATAGAGCGGCGGACGATCTGGTCCGGCGTGGGGTGGGCCCAGTCGCCGGGGTTGTCCGTGCTGTCGATGCGGACCATCTTCGTGTCGGAGATCGCCTGGATCGCCTCGTTGGTATAGTGGCACCCGGGACCGCGGAACCAGCGCGTGGGCCCGCCCAGGATCTTCTCCAGCACCTGGTTGGTCCGCTCGATCTCGAAGCGCACGCCGTCTGCGTGCATCTCCGTCAGCTCCAGATGATGGTAGGTATGGTTCCCCAGGTCATGTCCCTCGGCGGCCTCGCGGAGGATCAACTCCGGGTTCTTCTCGGCCTTCATACCGATGACAAAGAAGGTTGCGGGCACGTGCTCCGCCTTCAGGATGTCCAGGATCTTTGGCGTGTTCTTCGGGTCCGGGCCGTCGTCGAACGTGAGCGCCACCTTGCGGTCCCGGTTGCAGCCGCCGGAGAAAACGGTGAAACGGACCTGCGCCTGCTCCTTGCGGTAGCGGCGCGCGTTCTGCATCGCCAGCTCCTGGTTCGGGTCGGCAGCGGGTACGGCGGATACCGTCGGAGCCGCTGCCGGTGCCGGCGTGGTAGCCGCCGGGTTACCGCCGGCGTTGGGAAGACCCACCAGGATCGTGCCCGAGAGCATCAGAGGGGACAGCCAGAATAACGATCGCATTGCTTGCCTGCCTGTTTGGGGACCACTGAATCTAAAACGGGAGGAGACCGGGGAAGATACGGGACCTTTGGTGCCTGTTTCTGCTGCTGTCTCTACAGATCAGGAACCGGCTGCGGGCTTTTGCGTTCCGCCGCTCTTAACCTTTTTTTGGCCGGGATTTTACCTTCTCTTAACCTCTAGTATCGGAGGAAAATGGGCTGTTGTCTAGAGGCAAGATGGGTTCTGCCAACAGATTTTCAGGCAGGGGGTTACAATAAGCTCGATATGCCTGAATGCCGCATCCGCATCCTCACTGAAGAGGTGGCGAACAAGATAGCCGCCGGGGAGGTGGTGGAGCGTCCGGCCTCCGTGGTGAAGGAGCTGGTGGAGAACGCCATCGACGCCGGCGCCACGCGGATCGCGGTGGAGCTGGAAGAGGCGGGCAAGGCGCTACTCCGTATCACGGATAACGGCTGTGGTATGACGGCGCAGGAGTGTGTGCTGGCGCTGCAGCGGCATGCCACCAGCAAGATCACGCGGGCGGAAGACCTGGCGGCGGTCCGCACCCTCGGCTTCCGAGGCGAGGCGCTGCCCAGCGTCGCAAGCGTTTCCCGGGTGACGGTGCTCACTCGCGCTCGCGGAGAGCTGGAAGGGGTCCGCCTGGAGGCGGAGGCCGGGGAGATCCGCGAGCTGGAAGCCGCGGGAACGGCGGAGGGGACCGTGATCACCGTCCGCGACCTGTTCTACAACACCCCCGCCCGCCTCAAGTTCTTGAAGACGAACCGGACGGAACTGGGGCAAGTCTGTGACACGCTCACCCGCCTGGCGTTGAGCCATCCCGGAATCAGCCTGCGCCTCACCGCGGAAGGGGATGAGGTCCTCCACGCGCCCGGCTCGGCGGACCCGCTGAATACGGTGGCGGCGCTGTATGGCAAAGACCTGGCGCGAGAATTGCTGCCAGTCTCTTTTAGCCGGCCCGGGCTGGCGGTAGAAGGGTACGTCTCCCGGCCCACCTTCGCGCGGCCCACGCGCAGCGGACAGCACCTGTTCGTGAACGGCAGGTGGGTCCGCAACCGCACGCTCACGCACGCCCTGGATGAGGCGTACCGTGCCACCATGCCGGGCGGGCGCTTTCCGTTTGCAGTAGTGCACGTGGAGATCGATCCGGCGCTGGTGGACGTCAACGTGCACCCTACCAAGAGCGAGGTCCGCTTCCTGCGCGATTGGGAAGTGCACCGCGCCGTTCACGAGGCGATCCGCGCGGCAATCGGAGCGCCGGAGGGAGCAAACGCGCCGCTGGCACAGCGGACGCAGTTGACCGCGGAGGAACTGCAGCGCGGTCCCTGGCTCCCGCCCCTGCCGGAGCCGCCGCCGGATATACAGGACCCTTTCGGAGCGGTAACGGTGACCGCTCCGCCGGTGGACGCCGGTTTCATGGCCGGACCGACCCGGCAGTTGGAGATGCCGGAAATCAGCGCGGAGCGGCAGGCGCTGCGACCCATCGCGCAGGTGTGGAACCGGTACATTCTGGCGGAGGGCGCGTCCGGACTGCTCATCATCGACCAGCACCTCGCGCACGAGCGGGTCCTCTTCGATCAGCTACTCCAGTCGCATGGCGGCCGCGGGGCATCGCAGCGGCTGGCGGTGCCGGTCACGCTGCAGCTCTCGGCGCGGGAGGCGGCGCTGCTGGAGGAGTGGCGCGGCGAGCTGGGAAGGATCGGGTTCGAACTGGAGCCGTTCGGACGCGGCGCCTGGGTGATCCGCTCCGTGCCCACGTTCGTGCAGCCCGGCTCCGAGCTGGCTACCCTGCGTGGCCTGCTGGATGAGCTGGGCGAGGGACGGAAGGCCGGCGCGTTGCCGGAGGGCCAGGGAGGGGGCACGCTGCCCATTCCAGATCGGGCTATGGCTGCGGCGGCTTGCAAGGCAGCGGTAAAGAAAGGTTCCCGGCTGGCCGCGGAAGAGATGATACGGCTGCTGGAGGAGCTGGGCCGGACCGAGAACCCGCACACCTGCCCGCACGGTTGCCCTATCGCGGTGGAGATCGGCTATCAAGAGCTGCTGCGGCGCTTCAAACGAATTTGATGGTGCGCTGCCGGATGCTGCTAGATGCCTTCATAGATTGACTGCTTTTCCCCACCCCATTAGAATACGGTGCGATTACCTGTCGAGCAGGCTGTTTTGTATCCGGCGACAGTCCGAACAATAAATGGAGGGGTGATCGACCGACACCCCTATCAACCAAGCGATCTGACGCGATCCCGTCCCACTAACCAGTAACCAACATTCCGGGAGGAAACGATTGCAGGACACAGAGATTTTCCCCGCGCTGGGAGCGATACCCGTCGGCAAGGGACCCGAGGGGATCGCGCTGGACAGCGAGCGGCGGCGTGGTTTCGTGGCATGTGCGCGCAGCAATAGCGTTGCCATCTTTGATCTGGACAGCCAGGAAGTGATCAAAGAGGTCCCCGTCGGCAAGGAGCCGATCGGGCTGATCTACGATAAGCAGACCGGCCGCGCCTTCACCACCGACGCCCGCTCCGATACCTCCACCGTCGTAGATACCCACACCATGGAGGCTATCGCCACGGTTCCGGTGGGGCTGTATCCCGCGGGCGCCGGCATCTACCCGAAACGCCGAAAAGTGTATGTGGGCAACACCGCGGCCAGCACCGTCAGCGTGATCGACGCCGATTCGCTGGAAGTGATCGCCACGGTGCCCGCCAAGCTGGCCGCTGGCAGCATCGAGAGCGATCCGATCCGGGACCGCGTCTACTGCGTGAACTTCGGCGATGCCTCTATCACCGTCATCGACGGCGACACGAACCAGGCGATCGATGAGATCAAGGTGGATTACGCCCCCTGCAAGATCACCATCGACGCGGAGCGGGGACGCGCCTACATCGCCAACTCCCTGGTCAGCACCGTTTCCGTGGTGGACCTGAACCAGAACAAGGTCGTCGAGACCATCAACGTCGAGCGGGCGCCCGTGGGCATTGCCCGGAATGCGGATGGGCGGCGCATCTACGCGGCAAACCGCGGCACGGGGAAGGTCAGTGTCATCGACGGCCCTTCCGGCGAAGAGTGGGCGCGGGTGCGCGTCGGCAAGGCCCCTGGCGACCTGGCGGTGGACTGGAGCAACAACCGCGTCTACGTATCGGACGCCGGCACCAGCACGGTGAGCGTGTTCCAGGATTGCCTGACGGACAAGCCGCTGACGTTGCCGAAAGAAGACGCCAACCCGCTGGTAGGGAAGCCGCTGCCGGATTTCCGCCTGCCGGATATGAAGGATGGCAAGGAGCGCACCTCCGGGGAGTGGCGCGGCAAGAACTACATCCTAAACTTCTTCGCCAGTTGGTGAGGGCCCTGTAACGCGGAGGCTCCGCTACTAGAAGAAGTGCGCAAGCGCGCGAAGGCGTTTGGGCTGGAAATTGTGATGGTGAACGTGTGGGAGCACGTCAACGCGCGTGACGAGGCGCTCCACTTCTGCAAGGTCCACAAGATCGACGGTCCGGTGCTGCTGGACGCCCAGGGCGAGTACGTGGACCAGCTCGGCATCCGTGGGGTGCCGTACAACATCATCGTGAACAAGAAGGGGATCGTGCAGGCGGCGGGCGTCACCACCCCGGATGAGGTCCGCGCCACGCTGACCAAGCTGCTGAACCCGTTTGGGGGAAAGAAAGGCTGATGGGGACCTAGCCCCTCCACCCACGCATTTCGTGTCAGGCCCCTCTCCGCCGGAGGTGGAGAGGGGTGGCCGAAGGCCGGGGTGAGCTAAATCCGACTTCCGAAATCGGGAGGCCTACTCCACCAAGCTCCGCGCGGTATGATGCCGCCGGGGCTTTTTCTCTGCCTCCGGCTCCTCCTCCGCTTTGCGCGTGAGCTCGTCCAGGTTGAGCGTCTGGAACTGGCGGCGGAGCTCCGGATCGCGGGTCAGCGCCACGACGGCGGGGGCGTTCATGAGGTCGGTCCAGCGCTGCTCCTTCACCGCCTTCGCGATGGCCGGGTCTTTACTCAAAGCGCGGATGCGGGGGTTCTTCGCCAGTTCCCGGATCTGCGGCTGCATCCCGAACCGCTCCAATGCCTGGGGGTTTTCCGCCAGCCTGGACAGCTTGCCGACCGCTTCGATCTGGTCCTGCTTCACCGGCGAGACGGCGTCCGCCACCGCCCCGACCGGCGTCTTGCGGATCTCCCGGCCGAGTTGCTGGAACACCGCCTCGACCGGCGATGGCGCGGGTCGGTCCGTAGAAGTACTGTTGGGCGTACCCAGAAGGCTGCCTGGCAAACCTGCGTGGCGGTTACTAGCTGTCGGCGTAGGCGAAGGGCCTCCCAACGCCACGGCCACGCTGCCCAGGAACTGCACGGCTAACAGCAAGACCCCTGCCAGGAGCGTTCCCTTAACGGCGCCGATGACCCCGCCCCACGCCCGGTTGGCGGGTGAGTTGGTGACGGGCCGGAGCTCTAATGCCCCGAAGACCGGCGGCTCCTCTCCCCGGGCGATTGCTTCCTCTTCCGCGGCTTGCTGCTGGGCCCGCAGGCGCAACACCGCGGCCGCATCCATCCGGTACAGCGAGCGCCGCGCCAGCGGGGTCAGCACCGCGTACACAAGGATCGCGGCGACGGTCCCCAGCACGTACGGCTGCATTAGCCGCGGGATGAAGCCAAGGAACGGCGCAGTCACCCCGAAATAGCTGATGAACCCCGCCACGCCGTACGAAAGCAGCAGGATACCCAGCGTGAGGAGCTGAGCCAGGGCGCCGCCGTGCCAGCCGCGCCACACGTTGAACAGGAAGATCCCGACGCAGAGCAGAAGCAGGAGAGCTAGATACACGGGTGAAACCTCCGGTGTGGCCGGACTGCAGGTAGGTAGATGATACCCAGCGCGGGGTATTTCGCCGCCTGATTCCTGCGACGACCCGGTAGGGTGACGATGTTCCAACTCTTGGTGAACGAGGTGAGCGATGGAGTTCGGTGAACTGTTGGACCGGCTGCGCAGCCGCGAGCACGTGCCGCTGTTCGTGGTGCAGCCGTGGGACGAAGAGGTGGCGCGGTCGCTACGGGACGCGGACCCGGAAGCATTCTTCGGGGGACCGGTCCGCGACGGAAAGATGGCCGCGGCGGCGCTGGCCGGGCTCCATCTCTGGAACGACGACTTCAGCGGCAGCCACAACCTGTGTCAGGGGATCACCACCACCACCGGCAGCTACTGGCACGGTCTCTGCCACCGCCGGGAGGGGCACCAGGGCGAGGGACTGCAGAGCAATCTCAGCAACGCCAAGTACTGGTTCAACCGGGTAGGGGACCACCCCGCGTACGATGCCGTGTACCGCTCCGCGCTTACCGTGCTGGATAACGCCGGTACCGGCTTCCGCTGGTCCACGGAAGCGGCGGACAACCTCCGCGCGCGCCACCGCTGGGACCCCGCCGCCATGATCGACTGGTTCGCGCAGGTGGAAGCGGGCACGCTCTCGCCGCAATCCGCCGCGCTGCTGGAAGAGATTCAGTGGCGGGAGATCGACCTGCTGGTGAACTGGTGCGTGGAACAGGCCCTGACCTGAACGTTTCACCGCCAAGACGCCAAGAGCGCCAAGAGAGAACGAGAGTTAACCACAGATACACACAGATGAACACAGATGGAAACCGGATGAGTGAGAGAAGGCGTTTCCTTCCCTATCCGTGTCCATCCGTGCCTTTTCCGTGTCCATCCGTGTCCAATTGCCTTCTTGGCGGTTCAACAACAGATCAGCCGCCTTTCAGTTCGCGGGTGAGCTGGTGGAATTCCGACGTGCTGCGGAGCACCGCTAGTTCCGGATCGCGCTGGGCGGCGGTGCCGAATAGGCCTTCGCGGAGGGAGCGGACTTCCTCCGGCGTGGAGGTGGCGGCCCAGGCGCGCCGGAGCGTGTCAACCGCCTCCTTCACCAGCGCGTGGCGGGCCACCGGGTCTTGCGTGAGCTTCACCTTCTCTGCCTGCGCGCACGCGATGTTATAGAGGCTGGCGGCCACATAGTGGCGTCCGGCGTCCGCCACGGCCTGATAATGCGCAATCGCGGCGTCGTAGTCGTGCGCGTCGAAGCAGGCCCAACCGAGTCGGTAATGCCACTCCACGGGATCGCGGCGCTCCATCCCCGCGCGGCCCGCCTCCTGGTAATAGCGGATCGCTTCCTCCGCCTCGCCCTGCTTCCAGAGGGTCTGCCCCAGGTCCATCAGCGCCCGGCCGCGGCCATCATCCGGCGCGCGCTCCACCGCCTCCTCGTAGTAGCGGTTAGCGCGGTCGTAGTCGCCGCTGCCGTAACTGATAGCGCCCATCCGCATCAGGACCGGGAAGGAGTGCGGCGCGCGGTGAAAGGCTTCCCGATAGATCAGCAGCGCATCGTCTTTGTCGCCATGTTCCAGCATCCGGTCCGCCGCGCGCAGCCGCTGCTCCACCAGCACCGGCGTGGGGTCGCGCGTGATCTTGAGCGCGAAGACATACGCCGCGCTCAGGAGGACCAGCAGCAGAACCGTGGAGTACGCCCCGAAGCGCACGTGGTGCCCGCGGCCCAACGGAAAGCCGCGCCGGGCCGACCACGCCACCAACCCCAACAGAGAGGCGTACGCCACGGAGGCGAACAGATAAGGGGAAAGGAGCAGGCCAATCCACTTATCCGCCAGGGTTAGGAGCGCGGAGAGCACGCCCACGCTCCCCAGCAGATAGGGGACTAGGCGCTGCGGCGAGAGCTCTTCCGCGGGAGATCGGGAGGGCTGGACGGCGATGGGAGGGTCTCCAGCAGGGTAGAGATGCGCGCGGTCCGCTCGCCGCTAATACCACGCGGCGAGAAGGGAGTCCGGAGCCAGGCGCGCTGCTCAGATGGCGGGCCGGGTGCTCCCGGACAGTGCGGCGGATTCCCCGCGCTTGGGCTTCGGCTTGGGCTTGCCGTCGTCACCCGGCTTGGGGGGCGGCGGTTCCATGGTCCGTCCAGCCCGCCGGGCGGTCCAGGAGATCTCCTGCGGTGACAGGACGGAAACGGCCGTGAGCGCCGCCAGCATACCGGCAAGAATCCCTACACGACGTAGCCAGACAGGCATCGAATCCATCCACGTAACCTCGTGCGGCCGCTGCATGGCCGCGCTCTAACCCCACCAGAAGTTGCTACCGGTTTAGACCCCGGAAAAGCTGGCTGGTTCCCACTTCATCATACCATTCCGGAGCTTTGTAATCCGAATCAAATTTCAATAATGCACCGGTCTAACGAGAGTCCACGCAGGAAGTAGGAGGCTCCTTCGCCAACTACCGTTCGAGTACCCCCATGCCAGACAACGTCTCCCGCTTCACCATCTCCGTCCAGCCCGAGCTGCTCGCAACCTTTGACGAGGTCTGCGCCGGGAAAGGCTACGCCTCCCGCTCCGAAGCCGTGCGGGACGCTATCCGGGATTACCTGGTAGCGCACGAATGGGCGACCCACGCAGATCACGGGGAAGTGGTGGGCACCATCACGCTGCTGTACGACCACGAGATCCGGCGCCTCTCCGATGAGTTGCTGGAGCGGCAGCACCAGCACCACACGCACGTCCTCTCCAGTATGCACGTCCACCTGGACCCTCGCAACTGCCTGGAAGTGGTGGTGGTGCGCGGCTCCGCCCACGAAGTGGCGCACCTGGCGGACAGCCTCATCAGCCTGCGCGGCGTGAAGCACGGCCGGCTGGTGTGCACGGCTACCGGCTCCGCGCTGCCGTAACGGCTTCCGGCGCGGGATGCGGCGCGGGCCCGCCGTGCGGTATGATGGCTTCGTGTTGATCTCGCGCCCGTCGCCCCGAAATACCATGCTTCTCCGCGCTCAGTCCTCTCCTTGCCCTTCATCCGGACTCTTGCCGTCCCGGCATGACGGCCTTACGGGTGCCCGGAGCGGAGAGGGCGTGGCGATGCGCGCGGCAGGCATCCGGCTGCAAGAGGTCACGTACGCGTATCCGGATGGCCAGAAGGCGCTGAATGGGGTCTCCCTGGAGATTGCCCCCGGTGAGGTGCTGGGACTGTTGGGCTCCAACGGCGCTGGCAAGTCGACGCTGCTGATGCATCTGAACGGGCTGCTGCGGGGCGAGGGCGCGGTGGAAGTCGGGGGCGTTCGGATCAGCGCGCCCACGCTGGCGCAGGTGCGCGCGCGCGTGGGTTACGTCTTCCAAAACCCGGACGACCAGCTCTTCCTCTCCACCGTGTATGACGACGTGGCGTTCGGGCCGCGCAACCAGGGCTTGCCGCCGGCGGAGGTGGAGCGGCGCGTGGAAGCGGCCCTGCGGCTGGTGGGCATGTGGGAAGCTGCGCAGCGCCCGCCGCACCACCTGAGCATCGGACAGAAGAAGCGCGTGGCGATGGCGACCGTCCTCTCCATGGACTGCGACGTCCTGGTCCTGGATGAGCCGACCAGCGGCCTGGACCCGCGTGGCCGCCGGGAGCTGGCCGGGTACCTGCGAGAACTGCCGCAGACGCGCATCATCGCCACGCACGATCTGGAGTTTGCGGTGGAGCTATGTGATCGGGTGGCCGTGCTGGACTCCGGCTCTCTGGCGGCGCTGGGCGCGCCCTCCGCGGTGCTGGCAGACGGGGCGTTGATGGAGCGCACCGGCCTGGAAGTCCCGCACAGTTTGCGCTTCCACGCGCACGGCATTCCGCACCAGCACGCCGCGGGGGGCGCGCCGCTGCCCGGAGAGATTTAAGCTGGCTCTTGACCTGCGCGGTTCGTCCTGCTAATATCTGGCTGTCGAAAGGGCCAGACCCTGGAGACGAGGTGACGCGGGGTGGAGCAGCCCGGTAGCTCGTCAGGCTCATAACCTGAAGGTCACAGGTTCAAATCCTGTCCCCGCACCCAAATGAGAGGCCAGTCCGAGAGGGCTGGTCTCTTTTGCCGTTTCTGGGCCTTTAGCGTCGTACGCGCGCGCGCCGATAAGGCGCGGGAATGCGCACCCTGCAATCCGCCACCCGCCGCGCTTCGAGCGTCTACGGGAACATGGGATGAACTACGACTTCGATATTGCGCCCCTCACCGACGTTCGGCGGGCAACCCCGGAGTGGCTCACCGGCGTACTTAGAAGCAGCGGTCACCTACCGGAGACAGTCCAGGTGGTGGAGGTGACGGTGGATGCGGAGCGGAGCCAGAATGCCAGCACCGCTCGCCTGCGGGTCACCTACGCGGCGCTTCAGGGCGGGGAATTCGTGCCGCCCACTCGCCTGTTCCTGAAGCTATGCGATCTTTCCACCGCCCCGTTCGGCGACAGCGAGGTGCGCTACTACCGGGTCCTGACAACAGGTTTGGAGCCGTCGCCGGCTCCTCGCTGCTACCACGCTGCTTATTCGGAAGCCGCCGGCCGATACCATCTGCTGCTCGAAGATCTCTCCGTTACGCACGTGCCTTGCTGGGACATCGTCCCCACGTTGGCGACCGCCGGCCCGGCGGTGGATGCGCTGGCGCGGCTGCACGCCCGCTGGTGGGACACACCCGGACTACCGGAGGCGGCTGGAAAGATGCCCACGGAAGCGGTTATCCAGCGGTATGTGGCCGCGGCGGAGGGCGGCTTGACATCCATGCTCGCGAAGGCGGAGCTTTCGGTCGAGGACCGGGACCTGGTGCATCAGGTCTTTGATAAACACCCGCCCCTTATGATTCGCCGCGCCCGAGGTGGCTCTGCACCGCACCTCACTTGTATCCACGGTGATCCTAACCCAGGAAACATCCTCGTGCCCCGTGAAATGGGAGCGGAGGGGAAAGCGTATCTGATCGACCGGCAGTTATATGACTGGAGCCTATCCGCGTGGATCGGCGCGAGCGATCTGGCCTACATGATGGTCCACTGGTGGCCGGTACAGGCGCGCCGCGAACTGCAAGCCGCACTGCTGGATCGGTACCACCAGCAGTTGCAAGCCCACGGTATCCCAGGCTACACCCTGCAGGATCTATGGGACGACTACCGCCTCTCTGCGATGCAGAGCCTGTACGTAGCGGCCTGTTGGTGCGCTGACGCCGCGGAGCGGGAGGCATTTGCGTGGGTCTGGCGGCCTCAGCTCCAGAAGACGCTCGCTGCGCTGCACGACCTTCAGTGCACTGAGTTGTTGGGCTGACTCCGGGGACAGAAGGTGCGTGAATGATAGGATCTTCTCCGCAATTCGCATGCCGGTAGGGGTTTCGCTGGGCCTGCGGCGTGGAAAAGTAGCGCAACCCCTACACCGGCCCTGCCTCATAAACGTCACGGGGCACTCCAGGAAGCGATGATATAACATAGGGGCAGCGCGACGCAGCGCAAATGAGGGGGATTTAACAATTATTCCCTCCCCCGTAGCACGTGGAGTTTCAGTATGACGGATACGGCAGTCAACCCCGAAGCGCAGTCTGGTCCCGAGGCGCAGTCTGGTCCGGAAGTGCCGTCCCTCACGGAGACGCAGACTACCGCAGAAGCGGCCAACACGGAAGCGCTGACCGGTGAGGCACCGTCCGTTGCTGAAGCGCAGGCTGCCGACGCATCTTCCGCCGGGGAAACATCCGCCGCGGAAGAGCCTGTGGCAGCGGCCGCCCCCGCCGTGCTCTCCACGCTCGAAACACCGGCCGCTGTTGAAGCGCCGCCGGTTCCCGAAGCGCACGCGGCCCCGGAAGCAGCGCCGGTAGCGGAAGCGCCGGATGCCGTTGAAGCAGCTCCCGCGGCGGAAGCGTCCGCAGCTCCGGAAGCTTCTGCGAGCCCCGCCCCGCAACCCGCGCCGGCGCCGCGGCCCCGCAGCCAGCCGGGGACGCTAGCCTATTTGTTGGAGGAGTGGGAAGCCACCCCGCCGCCGAGCCTCACCGCCGCCATGGCGGAGCATGGGATCACGTCGGAAGCGCTGGAAGAGTACACGCGTTCGGGCGCGTCCACGGAGGCGCTGGAGACGCTGCGCCGCGTGCTGGTGGAGGGAGCCAAAAGCGATCGGCCAGAAGATGGCGCGCTGCTGGTGCGCCTCACCCCGCTGCTGGACCCCCGCGAGCGCGCCTGGGAGCGGGTCCTCCGCGCCAAGGCCTCCGGCGAGACGCTCACCGCGCCGGTTACGGAAGCGACCAAGGGCGGCGTGGTGGTAGACTTGGGCGTAAGAGGATTCGTGCCGGCGTCCCATATCGGATTGAGCGTGCCGCGCAACCTGCAGCAGTACGTAGGCCGCACCCTCAAGCTGCGGGTGCTGGAGATCGACCGCCGCCGCCAGACGGTGATCCTCTCCAACAAGGTGGTGGCGGAAGAGGAGCGCGCGGAGAAGCGCAAGAACGCGGTCGCGCGTATCCACGAAGGAGAAACGCGCAACGGGACCGTCCGCCGGATGATCGACATAGGCGCGTTTGTGGACGTGGGCGGCATCGACGGCTTTCTCCACGTGAGCGAGGTTTCCTGGCAGCGGATCGATACGCCCGCGGACGTGCTGCAGGTCGGCCAGAAGGTCGACGTGAAGGTGCTGCGCGTGGATCCGGAATCGTGTAAGGTCTCGCTCTCCATCCGCCGGCTCATGCCGGACCCGTGGGACGAAGTACGGCGCACGTATCAGCCGGGCAGCACCGTCACCGTCAAGATCAGCAAGACGGTGCCGGCGGGCGCGGTGGTTGAGCTTGTGGGCGGCCTGGAAGGGTTCATCCCGATCAGCGAGCTGGCGCCGCGGCGGGTGGCCACACCGGATGAGGTGGTTCATCCGGGCCAGGAAGTGGAAGCGCTGGTGCTGGACGTGCAGCACCGGGACCGCCGCGTGACCTTCAGCCTCCGCAAGCTGGAGCAGAAGCGGGAGCGCGCGGTGGTGGAGACGTACCAGAAGACGGTGCGTCGACAGTCCACCAGCGAGCGGACCACCCTCGGCGACCTGTTCGGCCACCTCTTCTCCGAGTTCAAGCAGGAAGAGCCGGCGAAGCCCGAAGCGCCGGAGCAGGCCAAGCATGCCGCGGAGGTGCCGGCTACCGCCGATGAGATCCCCGCCACGCTGGAACACTCGCACGTGCAGCCGGCGGATGAAGCGATCACCGGGGCGGAGACCGCCGAGCACGCGCTCCACGAGCCGAACGAAGCGGCGGTGGAGAACATGGCCGGCGTGGATGAAGACTTCGACCTGAAGCCGGCGGTCCCCGCTCCGGGAGCGGAATCGGCTTCTGGAGAGGCTGAAGCAGCGGCGCACGAGACCGAAGCGACCACGCCCGCGGAGTAGCGGGCAGTCACGAACGCGCGAGCCGCTAGACGTCCTGGCGTCTACGGCTCGTGCAGCGCTTCGGCTTTGGCGCGCGGCGCTTCCAGGTCCCGCAGGCGTCCATCAGCCTCGGAGACCAGCTCCTTCCACAGCGCGTGGCTCTCCACCGCGTAGGCGGGCCGGTCCAGCAGCGCCCCCAGCCGGCGGACGCCTTCCCGCATCGCCGGCGCTCCCACCACGGAGGGAGTAAGCGGCGTGGCCAGGCCGGACTGATCCACGCCGTAGAGCAGGAACTCCGCGCCGTCCAGCAACTCGATCTTGCGGCACAGCAAGAGGCGGAGGTCCGCCAGCGGCATCCGGCGCGGCTCTCGCTGGCCAGCGCGCAGGGTCAGCTCTCCGGTGTGGCCGTCCACCTCAAAGAAGACGCCCGGCCGCGTCTGCCGCGAAACGGTGAGCAGGAGCCACGCCACCAACGCCAGGTCCAGCACGCAGAGCAGCGCGGCCACCCGCAGCGGAAACTGCACCAGGAACGTGTACAGCACCACCAGCCCGCCCACCACGATGAACGCGCTGAAGATGCCGCGGGTCAGCTTGGTGTAGTAGCTGCCTTCCCGCACCTGGATCTTGCCGTCCGCCTCCACGATCTCGAGGCCGGAAAGCCCGGTTCCCGCCGCCGCACTCGTCTGCCGGTACCGCTCCACAATCACGCCGCTCGCCATCACTGCCTAGCTCCCCGCTGCTTCAAAAGCTTGATCACTTCCGGATGATTATATTCCTCCGCGAGGGCAAGCGCGGTTTCGTTCTCGCAACTCTTCGCGTTCAGATCCGCTCCGGCGTCCAGTAGCACGCGCACTGTTTCCAGATCGCCGTTCTTCGCGGCCCAGACCAGCGGCGGCTTGTAGTGGAGGAACCCGTACGGCCTGTTCAGATCCGCGCCAGCTTGCACCAATACCCGAACTACCTCCGTACGTCCATTTAGCGCCGCCAATCCGAGCGGCCCGCCGGGGTTGTAGAAACGATGCGCATTCGGGTTAGCGCCCCAGCGCAAGGCCATCCTCGCCTGGGGCGCGTCTCCATTTACGCACGCATGGAAGAGTAGATCGTCAGCCGGCAGTGGATACAGCCCGCACTGGGCGGAGCTACCAAAGTACGCGATCCCGGCGAACAACACCATGCCCAACGCCAACCCGACCCACCTTCGGCGGGGCACCTTCCGCTACCTCGGGCCCGGCTTTAGCCAGCGGACGAACCACGCAAAGATGGCGTCTTGCTGAGGGCGAGTGACGGTGTGTCCGGAATGTTCGGCGAGGTTCAGCACAACATGGTCTGATGCGCCAGCTTTGTCATACGCGGCCTTGATCTTCTCCCAGGCCACCTGCACGCCCGGCATCGGTGCGGTCGGGTCGGAGTCGCCGTTGATCAGGAGCAGCGGCTTCGGCGCGAAGGTGGAGAGCACGTCCTGGCTGTCCCACTTATCCGGCACGCCTGGCACCCACTTGCTCCACGCGGCGGCGACCACCCGCGGATTCACTTCCGGCTCGCCCAGTGCGTCCTTCACCCCATCAAACGCGCCCTGGAGGTTCTTGACGCGCTGTGTGTAGCCTCGGTTCTGCAACTGCCACTTCCAGGAGCATACGGCAATGCACGGCACCGCGACCTTCACCCGGGGATCGGCGCTCGCCATCCAGGTGGCGTGCCCGCCCAGCGAGATGCCCATCACCCCCAGGCGGTCCCGGTCCACATCCGCGCGAGTCTGCAGGTAATCCAGCACGCGCCAGGTGTCCCACACGGTGTCCCACACGTACGGGTGTTCCTTACCGGTCTGGTATGCGCGGATCATCGCGGCGGTGAGGTCGCCCTTGCGGTCGCCGTGGTAGCGGTGGTCGATTCCCACGCCCACGATGCCGCGCCGCGCCAGTCCCTCCATGTAGCTCGCCATACCCTCCTTGTTCCCGCCCAGCCCGTGGATGCAGATCACGGCGGGTTGCCCCTGCGGATCTTCCGGCGTGTGGACCAGCAGGACCGGCACGCGCTGGCCCGGTTCACTCGCGACCGTCAGCTTCTCGTACACCAGGCCGTTCTTCGTTTCGGTGGAGATGATTTGTGGGTCCAGCGGGACGAGCGTGCGGTCAAACGCCTTGACGAAGCTAGCGCGGACGGCTTCCGGAGAGGCGTCCCGCTGCGCCAGTGCGGCGAGTGGAAGTAGCGCGATGAGCGTAAGCGCCAGGATCAGTCCCCGGCGATGGTCGTGCGGCATGGAATAGTTCCTCCGCCGATCTGTTCCGGACGCCGCGCGGCGGTCCCTCTCCGCAACCGGCGGGCAAACCACTGAAATGCAGCCGGTATCTGGGCAACCTGCCGTACAATGGCGGTGACGCATTGAGACGCTGGAGGAAACGATGACCATTTTAAACGACTTCAAGAAATTCATCTTGCGCGGAAACGTCGTGGACCTCGCGGTGGGCGTAGTGATCGGCGGCGCGTTCGGAGGCGTCGTGACGGCGTTGGTGAAAGACATCATCACGCCGATCATTTCCATCCCCGGTAAGATCAACTTCCCGAACCTGAGCTTCAAGATCGGCGGCGGTGAGATCGCCTATGGCGATTTCCTGAACACCGTCATCAGCTTTCTGCTGATCGCGGCCAGTGTCTTCTTCTTCATCGTGCGGCCTGTGAACTGGCTGATGGACCGCCGCAAGACGGAGACTCCCGTGGAGCCTACCACGCGAGAGTGCCCGTTCTGCGTCAGCAGCATCCCGATCAAGGCCACGCGCTGCGCCTTCTGCACCTCGGAGGTGACCCCGGAAGCGCCCGCCACCGCTTAAACGCCACGGCTGACAGGAAGCGGTCAGGCGTGCTTTGAACTGAAAATAGGCGCCTGGTCCAGACCGCGCCGTCCCGCCGCTTTCGGAGACGCTGATGCACCCCGAACTCACGGTGCGCGCCATCCGCGCCCGCCCTGTAACCGTTCCGCTGTCCCGCCCGTTGCAAACAGCGGGTGGGCTGGTGGAAGCCTCGCCGCTGGTCCTGATCGACCTGGAGACGGAGGAAGGCCTCAACGGCTGCACTTACGTCTTCTGCTACACCCTGCTGGCGCTGAAACCCGTCACGGAGCTGATCCGGAACCTGGAGCCATTGCTGCGGGGCGAGTCGGCGGCGCCGCTGGCACTGGAGCGGAAGCTGCAGGGCCGGTTCCGGCTGCTGGGACCGCAGGGGCTCACCGGCATCGCGATGGCTGGAATCGACATGGCGGCGTGGGACGCGCTGGCGAAGGCGGCGGGGATGCCGCTGGTCCGGCTGCTGGGCGGCACGGCACGGCCTATCCCCGCGTACAACAGTTGCGGCCTCGGTTTGATCGGAACGGAGCACGCCGCCGCAGAAGCGCGGGAGTTGGCCTCCGGCTTCCGGGCGATCAAGGTGCGCCTGGGGTACCCGGAGCTGAAGACCGATCTCCAGGTGCTGCGGACCGTGCGGGACGCGGTGGGTCCGGACGTGCTGCTGATGACGGACTACAACCAGAGCCTTTCCGTCCCGGAAGCGCTGCAGCGCTGCGCGGCGCTGGATGGGGAAGGGGTCTACTGGATCGAGGAGCCGACCTCCGCCGATGACTATGAAGGCCACGCCCGCATCTGCCGGGAGGCGCGGTCACCGGTGCAGCTTGGCGAGAACTGGTGGGGGACGCACGACATGGCGAAGAGCCTCGCGGCGGGGGCTTCGGACTATGTGATGCCGGACGTCATGAAGATCGGCGGGGTGACGGGCTGGCTCCGCGCCGCGGCGCTGGCCGAGGCGGCCGGGATCCCTCTCTCCAGCCACCTCTTCCCGGAGTTCAGCGCGCACGTACTCGCCGCTACCCCGACGTGCCATTGGCTGGAGTGGATGGACGTGGCCTCGCCGATCCTGGAGCAGCCGTTGCGTGTCGAGGGTGGCTACGCCCAGATCCCGGACCTTCCCGGTACCGGCCTCGTCTGGAACGAATCCGCAGTCGAGCGTTACGCGGCGTAACTCCGCAGAATCTGAACGTGGGAGACATGGCGGATGTCCCAAGAGCCCGGGCCCCAACAGCAGGGATGCAGTTGTACCAACATGTTCCTCATGCTGGCTTTCTTTGCTGGAGCCCCCGCGGGCGGCGTGGCAGGTTTCCACTTGGGGACCCGCGTGCACGGATGGTGGGGCGGAGTGTTAGGGACCGGGGTTGGCGCCGTTCTCGGCGCCATCACGGGGATGCTGGCCGGAGTGCTGCTGGTGATCGCCGTGGGCCTGGTGGCGTGCGGCATGCTGTGGTTGGAAGAGCGGCAGAAGGCGCTACGCGAGAAGCCTCAGGGCGTGGATTAACGGACTCGTCCGCTACCGGACGCCTGGAAGCAACGCCCAGTCCATGACCTCCTTCGCGAATCCCGGCGTGGCTGCTCCTGATTGGCGTTTGCCGCCGGTCGCGCGGCGGGCGTAACTAATCCTTCTGCCGACTTCTGGACGCGCTATTAACGCGGGGTCCCCCATATCGGCGGCCCCCGCCGTGGCACTCTACATGGACTGACCACCGGGTCGTTGGTGCGCCGGAAGGGGTGGTGATCGGTCTGCGGATCGGTGCCCGGTATTACGGCTGGTGGGCTGGGGTTCCGGGCACCAAGGCCGGCGAATTGCTCGGCGCTCTGGCCGGTTTGCTGACGGGCATGCTGCTGGTGGCGGTAACGGGGCTGATCTTATTTGGCTGCCTGCGGGTGGATGAATGGCGGAAGGCGCGGAAATCGCCTCCCTGATTCCGCGCCGTCAGGATCGCGGTCATGTGTTAAAATCGGTTGTCGTATTGCAAACGATTTTTCGCGCATTTCGCGAGGATTCCGCCAGCCATGCCGCTCGACCGTATCTCCATCCGGGGCGCTCGCCACCACAACCTGAAGAACATCAACCTGGACATCCCGCGGGACAAGCTGGTGGTGATCACCGGCGTCTCCGGCTCCGGCAAATCCAGCCTGGCGTTCGACACCATCTATGCCGAGGGTCAGCGGCGGTACGTGGAGAGCCTCTCCGCCTACGCCCGGCAGTTCCTGGGCCAGATGGACAAGCCGGACGTGGATTATATCGAGGGACTCTCGCCGGCGGTCTCCATCGACCAGAAATCTACCTCCCGCAACCCGCGCTCCACCGTGGCCACCGTCACGGAGATCTACGACTACCTCCGCCTCCTGTATGCGCGGGTCGGCATCCCGCACTGCCCTAAGTGCGGGCAGCGGATCACGCAGCAGACCGTGGAGCAGATGGTCGATACCGTGCTGGAGCTGCCGGAGGGCACGCGCATTCAGGTGCTGGGCCCGGTGATCCGCGGCCGGAAGGGCGAGTATAAGAGCGTCCTGGAGGACATCCGGAAGCAGGGGTTCGTGCGCGTGCGCGTGGACGGCGCCATGCACGAGGTCACGGACGACATCCAGATGGACCGGTACAAGCAGCACACCATCGAGGTGGTGGTGGACCGTTTGGTCCGGCGCGAGGGTGTGGAGAGCCGCCTGGCGGAGAGCATCGAGAGCGCCCTGAAGCTCAGCAACGGCATGCTCGGCATCCTGTATGAGAAACCCGCGGAGGGCGATGCCCCCCAACCCCCCCGAAAATCGGGGGGAGCGGAAAGCGCGGATGCCAGATCGGGCGAACTCACGTTTTCAGAGCATTTTGCGTGCCTGGACTGCGGGATCAACCTGGAGGAGATCGCGCCGCGCAACTTCTCGTTCAACAGCCCGTACGGCGCCTGCCCGGACTGCCACGGCCTGGGCACCCATACGGAGTTCGATCCGGAACTGATCCTGGACCCGGAAAAGAGCATTGAAACGGGAGGCATCATCCCGTTTGCCAGCAGCACCAGCGACTACGTGAACCAGATCTTCCGCTCCGTGGCGCGCGCCGCCGGCTACGATGAGCGGAAGCCGCTGGGCCAGTGGAGCGAGGCGGGCCGCGGTATGCTGCTCAATGGCACGGACAAGCCGGTGCCGGTGCGGTACACCAACCACCACGGCCGTATCCGCAGCTACAACGCCCAGTTCGAGGGCGTGATCGGGATGCTGCAGCGGCGGCACACCGAAACCAGCTCCCAGATGATCAAGGAAGATCTGGAGCGGTACATGTCCACGCGGCCCTGCAAGGCCTGCCACGGCGCGCGGCTGAAGCCGGAGTCGCTGGCCGTGACGGTAGGCGACCGCCACATCTCCGACGTGACCCGCTTCTCCATCGGAAAAGCGCTGGATTTCCTGGATAACGTCCAGCTCACGGAGCGGGAAGCCACCATCGCGCGGCAGATTCTGAAGGAGATCCAGACGCGCCTCGGGTTCTTGAAAGACGTAGGGTTGAACTACCTGACGCTGGATCGATCCGCCGCCACGTTGGCGGGTGGCGAGGCGCAGCGCATCCGGCTGGCCACGCAGATCGGCTCCGGGCTCATGGGGTGCCTCTACATCCTGGACGAGCCCTCCATCGGTCTGCACCAGCGGGACAACGTGCGGCTGATCGAGACGTTGATCCGGCTCCGGGACATCGGGAACACCATCCTGGTGGTAGAGCACGACGAAGAGACGATTGCCGCGGCCGACTGGGTGATCGATATCGGGCCTGGGGCGGGGGAGCACGGCGGCTGGGTGGTGGCGGCCGGCACCCCGCACGAAGTGGCGCAGAATCCGGAGTCGGTCACCGGCTCGTTCCTCTCTGGGCTCGCCAAGATCGAGGTCCCGAAGGAGCGCCGGAAGCCGGGCGAGCGGTGGATCGAGCTGAAGGGGGCGCGGGCGCACAACCTGAAGAACGTGGACGTCCGCATCCCGCTGGGCTGCTTCGTGGCGGTGACCGGCGTCTCCGGCTCCGGGAAGTCGACACTGCTGCAGGAGACGCTCTACCCACGCCTGATGCAGAAGGTGTACCGCACCCGCGCCGTCTGGGGCGAGCACGACGACCTCCTCGGCGCGGAGCAGATCGACAAGGTGATCGATATCGACCAGTCGCCGATCGGCCGCACGCCGCGGTCCAACCCGGCCACCTACACCGGCGTTTTCGACCAGATCCGCGACCTCTTCGCCGCTACTCCGGAGGCGAAGGTGCGCGGCTACCAGCCGGGCCGGTTCAGCTTCAACGTGAAGGGCGGACGCTGCGAGAGCTGTAAAGGCGACGGCATTATCAAGATCGAGATGCACTTCCTGCCGGACGTCTACGTGCCGTGCGAGGTGTGCAAGGGAAAGCGGTATAACCGGGAGACGCTGGAGGTCCACTACCGCGGCAAGACCATCTCCGAGGTGCTGGAGATGACCGTGGCGGAGGCGTGCGAGCTGTTCGAGAATATCCCGCCGATTAACCGGAAGCTCTCGACGCTGCGGGACGTGGGGCTGGAGTACATCCGCATGGGCCAGCCGGCCACCACGCTCTCCGGCGGCGAGGCGCAGCGGGTGAAGCTGGCCTCCGAACTGAGCAAGCGCTCCACGGGCCGCACCCTGTACATCCTGGACGAGCCGACCACCGGCCTCCACTTCCGGGACATCCAGAAGCTGCTGGAGGTGCTGAACAAGCTGGTCGGCACCGGAAACACGGTGGTGGTGATCGAGCACAACCTGGACGTGATCAAGACCGCGGACTGGGTCATCGACATGGGCCCGGAGGGCGGCGACGGCGGCGGCACGGTGGTGGCCGTGGGTACGCCAGAGCAGGTGGCGGAGGTCGCAGCCAGCCACACGGGCCGGTTCCTGAAGAAGGTGCTGGCGCAGGAAGGGTACCTGCCGCCCCTGGAGCGCGCGGAACAGGAACTCCGGACCGGCAGCGAGGAGCCTGCTGCAGCGGCGCCCGTCAGCGGCAACGGCACGGCTGCGGGGAGTGTCAACGGCACGGCTCCCAACGACAACGGAAAGAAGAAGGCTGGGAGAAAGAAAGCAGTGGCAGCGGGTTAACGGAGCGGCTCGTCCGGGGGAGGCGCGATGACCTGCGCCACGGGCAGCGTCTCCTCCGCCTGGGCGACTGCGGCTACCGGCAGGCCGCCGCCATCAGCCGTCTCTTTTGGTGCGGGGTCCGGCATCTTTCCAATCTGCACCCACGCCCAGATCATGGCCAGGACCATCAGGCTGTACGCGTAGCAATCTCCGCGCCCCGTTGCCAGCATTACCATCGGCCAGATGAACGTGGCCACCAACCCGCCCAGCGCCAATACCAATACTGTGATGGAGCGGACCAGATCGGCCATCTCACGAAAGCCGCTGTTGTACGTCCAGTATTCTTCCCAGAGATTTTTCCCGCGCGGGGTTTCCGGATGCTCCCCAACCTGGATGCGCCGCAACCCTGCCGCCCACGCCAGGGTGGTGAACGCGAGCAGCCAGCCATAGCCGGGCCAGCTCCAACGCCGGACAAAGAGGAGCGCCACGGGCCAGACGACAAGGGCCAGGCTGCCGATCAGCGCGCCGAGGATCGCCAGGACGGGGACACCGTGGTTTCGGAAGATGTCGCCCCAGCTCTCGCCGGTGGTGTCTTTCCCGAAAATCGCGCGGATGGCGGATAGGATGTCCGACGCCAGCTCCCGGCGCTCCGTGCGGTAGAACCCGGCGGCGGAGCGAGGAAGCGTGGCCAGGCGCCGCCATTGCCAGGCCTGCCGTATCCCCAGCAGCAGCGCGAGCACCGCCGCGCCCGCTGCCACCGGGTGCCAGTGAAAACGAGCGGAGAGGATCGCCGCTACGGCGACTCCCGCGCCCAGAAGGCCAACCCGCGTGAGGCAGCCGGCCAAATCATAGCGGGATACGGAGAAGTACAGCGCCCGTCTTGCCCGCCTATCCGTGGGATCCAGGCGGATAGCCTGATCCAGACAGGCGCGGGCTTCGCTATACCGCCGCTGCATCTTGAGAGCGTCTGCCAGATCGCAGAGGGTGCCGGTGCTGGGCCTTATTCGCAGCGCCTCGCGGAAGTGCGTTTCAGCCGCCGTGGGGTTTCCCTCCACGGCGGCCACCTCGCCCAGCATCTGGTGGGTTTCGCGGTCGGCGGGGTATTCCCGGCGCGCGACCTCTACCCATTCTCGCGCGAGCTCCTTCTGGCTGTCCCCAAGAGCAGTGTCCACTACGACCTGGATCACGGGCAGCGAATCCGGCGCCAGCTTGGCCGCCTGCAGGGCGGCCTCAACGGCATCCGCGGAACGGCCCATTCCCGCCAGCACGTAGGCATGGAGCCGATGACCCCATTCCTCGTCCGGCTCCAGCCGGATAGCCTGCTGCGCGCAGCGCTCCGCCTCCGGATACCGGTCCAGCATGTAGTAGGCAAACCCCAGCAGGCACTGCCCTCGCACCGATTCCGGGTGCTGCGCCAGCGCCTGTTGGAATAGCGCCAGCGCATCAGCGGGGCGACTCACCTCCAACAACGCTTCGGCGCGCTCCAGCAGCGCTTCGGCCTGCTGATAGGCCTCCCACTCCGCATCCGGGAACTCGTCCGGCTCGAAGCTATCGTGCGGTCCGTCAGGCATGGGGAGTGGGGTGATCGGCTCCGGCAGGTGGATGACGCGGTCCTACCCGGGCATTCTCCGCCTTGGTGCTGGGTGCCTCCCGCTCGGATAAGCGGGAATGAAAATATACTGTTCCGCCGGGAACCCGGAAATTAGTTGCGTGTCTCAAGTAACATCGGAACGACGACCGGACGACCAATCGAGGCCCGAGCAGAGCCGCCGCATTCCGTAAGAAAAGGGAGCAAACCCATGAAACAGGTATTCGTAATCGGTGGACTCGCCGCCCTCGCGCTCACCGCCGCTACCGTCCGCCCCGCCAGCGCGGATGAATGTTGGGACGGCCGCTACGTGGCGCCGGTGGTTGCATACAATCACGTGGTGGTGGACCGCAATTGCAACCTGCCCTTTGCCCAGGAATACAACCGGGAGTACCGCCGGGATAACGACCGGAATGACCGCAACGATCATAACAACCGCAACCGTGACCGGGACAATCGCTGGGACCGGCACGACCGCCGGTAAGAGACAGCGCTCTCAATGAGGAGAGCGCGGATTAAAGGAACACACAGAGACGGCCGACCGCACCGGCATTTTCGCTGGTGCGGCGGCCGTTTCGGCGTACCAGCTTGCGCCCATTCTCTTCCGGATCGGCGATCTTTTTTCCAGATTTTGGGAACGCGGAAATTAGTTGCGTGTCTCAATTAATGACAATGCGACGACGCTGAAGTCCGCTGAAGCCAGGCGAACCGCCGCCGCAATTAAGACGAGAAATGAGGGACGAACGATGAAAAAGATACTGGTTCTCGGCGGTGTGGCTGCGCTTGCACTTTCCGCTTTTGCCGCCAAGCCGGCTAGCGCAGACCACCTCCGTTTTGGCCTTTCCATCGGGAGCGCGCCGTACGTGGTGCCCTATCCGGTGTATCCACCATATCCGGCTTACGGACCGTATTACGACCCGTATGTCTACGAACCGGCTCCCGTGGTGGTGGAGCCCGGGTTCAGCATCGGTATCGGCGGTGGTAGCCGCGGCCATTGGGACCGTCACGATTGGGACCGGCATGATCGCGGATTCCGCGGTGGCCACGGCCGGCGCCGGTAATTAAAACATCTCGGCTGCGCCTCGTCGGAGCTGGATAGATAAAGAGGTCGGTCTCGGTGTTAATCGGGACCGGCCTCTTTACGTACGGGAGCTGTCACCTGGCGCCGTCTCGACGTTCCGGTTTTGGGACTACGGCAATTGGGAAAGGAACCTGCGCCGCTCGGACGGGTTCTCATGCCTAGCGGGGTGGTGACAAAGGCGGCGGCTGCCGGCCAGGAAGTCGAACCGCCTCACGGTGGAAAACAGAGGCAGATAACCAATGAACAAGATGATGCTCCTTGGGGGGCTAACCATACTAGCCACAACTCTTCTCGGCGGCATTCCGGCCGGCGCGCAGGACCCCAACAGCGGCCAACCGGCCCGCTCCCACCGCCGGGCGGTGCCCGGCACGGATACGCCGGCGCAGCCCGCGGTCACGGACCCGAACGCGCGCAACAACGCCCCGCGCCAAGGCGGAAACCGGGGCGGAAACCAGGGTGGAAACCAGACGGGAGCGCCGCGTGCCCAAGATAACGGCACCCCCGAGGCCCGACAGCACGGGAACCGCGATTCCAGCGTGGGAACACCAGGTCAAGTTGGCGCCGGCTCGCGCGACAATGGAAACAACCGCGTGGATCAGCGCGGCCCTAACGGTGGGGACCAGCGCGGCAACGGGCACGGCGGCGCCAATGACCGCGGCGGGAACACCCGCTCCTACGGCAATCGGTCCCACGGCCAAAACAACTCCGGTAGCTGGTCAAATAATGGGTCTTACGGCGCCCGGGGCGACTTGAGCCGTGGGCAGGGTTACCGGAATGACCGGAGCTTTAGCGAGCAGTACAACCACGCGTATCACGGCGAGCGCGGGGGCTCCAACGGCCTGATCGGGCGAATGCTCCGGGAGGATCGGCGTTGGCGTGACCAGCATCCACAAGCGTCCAGGGGGGAGCGAGCCCGATGGCATCGCCGTCTGGAGCAGAAGTACGGTGTGTCCGGATACTTCAGCAGCGGCTATCGCGGACGATAGCGCGGGCCGTATAAACCGTGAAGGGACTGGTGCTTCCCCCGTTAGAGGGCTCCCAGTCCCTTCACGGCTGCATGGCGCGGTAAGACGAGCATCTTAATTTCCGGCTCCGCGGCCCGGCTGCGCCCGGCCCATGAACAGGAACGCGCCGCAGGTCATATCCAGCGCTTCGCCGCCGGTGAGCGCCTTCTCGTTTTTGCCGTCCGCGTCGACCATCATGATCTTCGCCTTGGGCGGGTTCTGCGGGATCTTACTCGTGCGGGTGAAGTAGATCCGCTTGCCGTCCGCTGACCACGTCGGCCCGATCTCGATATCGTCCGTCTTCACGATCTGCTTGCGGCCCGAGCCGTCCGCGTTCGCCACCCAGAGGTCCGGCTGGTTGTTGCCGCCGTCTCCCATGAAGACGATCTGCTTCCCATCCGGCGACCACTGCCCCATGATCCCGCCCACGTCACCCAGGCGTTTGGCATCCGAGCCGTCCGCGTTCATGGTGTTCAGGTGCGGCTCGGCGGCGCCTTTGTCCATGTCGATGGTGCTGTACAGGAGACGCTTGCCGTCCGGTGACCAACTGGGGAAGAAGCCATCCTTCAGCCTGCGCGCGTTCTTGCCGTCCGCATCCATCAGCATTACCGCCATCTGCGGCGCGCCGGCGCCGGGTATGAGCGTGGCGAAGGCGAGCTGCTTTCCGTCGGGAGACCACCGCGGACCGAACGCCATGGCCTTGCCGTCCGTGAGGCGCTGGCGGTTCTTGCCCTCCAGATCCATCACATAGATGTCCGTCAGCGGCATCTGCGGGTTCGCGAGGACGGAGCAGGCCACGTGCATCCCGTCCGGCGAGAAGGCGGGATCGAACTCCCGCGCTTCGCTCTTGTCGAGCTGCTTCGGAGCGCCGCCGTCCGGCCCGATGGTGTAGATGTTGAACTGGTCCGGCTTCTCGCGGTTAGAGGAAAAGAGGATGCGCTCCGGACCCGCGGCCTGAGCGTGATGCGCGCTGGTGGCGGCCCAGGCGACGGCAGTGAGGAGTACGGCGCCGGCGGCGGCGCTGTAACGCGGGGAAGAGGTGCGGGACATGGAAGCCTCCCAACCGCGTGGCTTGGCGCGGAAAGACGGACGAAGCTACGGCGATGTAGTCGGTAGGGATTCGCCGCCCGCGGGCCATGCTCCTTCCGGGTGTGGGGCGCGCGCCGCGATCTCCCGCTGCAACTCTTCCCGCTCCGCGATGGCCGCGTGGAAACGGAGCGTCACGCCCCCCTCGCCGCTCACGAATCTCGTGCCCTCCTCCGCGGAGCCGCGCACGCCGTAGCGCCGCACTTCCGTCCACGCCAGCCGCTTCCGGCCCAGCGGCCACTCCTGCGTGATCTCGTGCTTGTCGACCAGCACTGCGCTGCGGTAGTAGCAGAGCAGTAGCCAGAGGAACACCGCGTCGAGGCTCAGCGCCAGGGTGTTGATGAAGGCAAAATTGACGGCGGCATCTTCCGGCTGAAGACCCATCTCATGCACGATGGCGGGAAACCACATGATCATCGCCACGGCGCCGGCGCCCCAGAGCCCGAGACGGTTCAGCCGGGTGCGGTAATGGTAGACGCGCGCACCGCCACGCCAGCGCATCCGCGGGCTGCCCAGCACTTCCGGAGAAGGGGCCACCCATCTGGGAGGATCGACCCGAACCGCCAGCCGCTGGATCATCGCTTGAAGCTCGTCACTGCGGGGGAGGAATGACTGGAACCGGATGATTTCTCCGGAAGCGCCCAGCACGTACCGTTCCGTGTTGAACCAATGCTCTCGACGGTAGCCGTACTCCACCACCTCGTTCCAAGGAATGAACCGGCACTGGTCTCCATCTCGCCATACCAGGCCGGAGGGCGCGACCTCCAGCACCTGCCGGCGATGGCGCCACCATAGCCATGCCGCCCCGAGGTAAATCCCCGCCACCGGAAGCACCAACCCCGTCACCAGCAGAATTGCCAGCGCCGTCGCTAGAAACTCTGCAGCGAACGCGGCGTCGCCGGGACGTAGGCCCGCTCCCGGGTTGGGGACCATCATCAGACCGCCTACCGGCAGCACGAGAGCAGCCAGCACGCATCCGGCGCACACCAGGCGAGCTGTTCGGGTATCGTAACGGAATACGGCGGAAGCGCCATCCCGCCGTCGCGCTCCCAGGGGCCGCCAGCCTTCCGCGGGACCGTTTCCTGCCCTTGCGACAACGATTCGGGCGAGCTCTTCCGATTGCGTCCATCCAGAAGGAACCAGGCGCAGCGTTCCGCCACGGGTGCGTACCATGTAGACCGACCGGTTGCTAGAGAGCGGCTGGAGGTAGAAGTCCTCCACCTCCGCCCAGGTGGCGCTACGCCAACGGCCTACCTGCCGCCAGCGCAGGCCGTGCTCATCCGCGATAATACGGGAGCGGTGGTCCCAGATTACGCCTAGCAGCCCGATCAGCCAGAAGAAGAGCGCCACGCCGCCGGCCCCGATCCAGATCTGCGGCTCCTGCTTGGGAGCCAGCAGCGGAAGCAGCATAAAAACCACGCCGCACAGCGCGGACACCAAGCCGAGAGCGAGGTAGCTTCCAGCGGGCTGGCATTCTACCCGGTCCGGCGTCTCTCTCTTCTGGCCCAGATCCTGCTCCATACTTCCTCTAACGTTGGGGAGCGGGAACCGATACGCGTCGGCGGGAGCGGGTGTGGGTCAGGCGGGGGCCATGTTCCGTAGCAGGCGGATGGCGTCGCTGGCGGGTACGGGGTGGGAGTAGTAATAGCCCTGGGCGAATGGGCAGCCCAGCCGGCGCAGCTCCTCGGCCTGTTCCGCCGTCTCGACGCCTTCCGCCACTGCCCTCAGCCCCAGGGAGCGCGCTAGGTTCAGGATCGTCTCCAGGATCGCCTGGGTGCGGTCCGCCGCATTCATCCGCGCCACGAATTCCCGGTCGATCTTGAGCTGATCGATGGGGAAACGCTGCATGTAGCTCAACGACGAGAAGCCGGTGCCGAAATCGTCCAGGCAGATCCCCACGCCGCGTGCCCGGAGGCTATCCAGCATCCGCGCCACGTTCTCCGAATCTTCCATCAACACCGTTTCCGTGATCTCGATCCGCAAGCGGCTGCCGGGCAGGCCAGTGGCATCGAGCGTCTGGCCCACCCACGCCGCGAAATCCGGCTGCAGGAACTGCCGGCTGGAGATGTTCACGTTGATGGGGAGGTCGCAGCCGGTTTCCGCTTCCCACGTTCGGGCCTGGCGGCAGGCGCTCTCCACCACCCACGACCCGATATTCAGGATGGCGCCGGTGTCTTCCGCCAACGGGATAAAGCTGCCGGGCGGGATCAATCCGCGGGTGGGATGGTTCCAGCGGATCAGCGCCTCGAACGCCACCGGCTGCTCGGATAGGAGGTCGACCACCGGCTGGTAGTGCAGCACGAACTGCTCGCCCTGCACGGCGGTGTGGAGATCGGTCTCCAACTGGAGCTGCTCCAGCGCCTGCTCCCGCATTCGAGTATCGAACAGCTCCCGCCGGCCGCGGCCCAGCTTCTTGGCGCTGTACATGGCCACATCGGCATCTCGCAGCAGGTCTTCGCCGCGGGAGTAGGTGTGGTTGCCGAACGCTAACCCCACGCTGGCGGAGACTGAAAGCTGCCGCCCGCCAATCTCGAACGGGTCCAACATGGCTTGCTGGACCCGCTCTGCCGTCCGCTGCCCCGACGCCGTGGAACGGATACCCGGAAGCAGCAGACCGAACTCATCTCCACCCAGCCGCGCCACGATGTCCCCAGGCCGCACCACCTCCACCAGGCGCTGCGCCACCAGGATCAGCAACTGGTCACCAGCCATGTGCCCCAGGCTGTCGTTGATGAGCTTGAACCGGTCCAGGTCCACATACAGCAGCGCGCATGCGTGCCCGCGTGCGGACTGTTCCAGCGCTTCCACGGCGCGGTTCATGAAGAACGCACGGTTCGGGAGACCGGTCAGGCGGTCATGCCAGGCATCGTGCCGCAGCCGTTCCTCGGCGACCTTGCGCTGCGTGATATCAACGACGGTGCCCTCGTAGTAGAGCGGCTCCCCGCGCCCGTCCCGAACTAACCGGACGCATTCCGAGATCCAGACAATGGAGCCGTCCTTACGCACGATCTCACTCTCGAAGCCCTCGACCACCCCCTGATCACGCATCCGCTGGACGAACGTCTCCCGGCGGCCCGGATGCACGTAGAGCTGGCGGCTGATATCCGTGACACTGGCCATCAGCTCCCGCGGGCACGTATATCCGTAGATGCGCGCCAATGCGGGGTTTGCGTCCAAATAGCGGCCATCCGGCGTACTTTGGAAGATACCCTCGACCGCGTTATGGAAGATGCTCTGGTACCGGGCTTCCGCGGCCGCCACCGCCTGAGCCGCCTCGCGCCGGTCGATGAGCTCATCCGCCAGCACCAGCCAAGCCCGGCGCCCGGACGAAAAGACGGGGCGGGCGCGCAATTTCCGGCCCGGCGTGTTCACGAGCGCCGCCGAGTCGTGACTTACCTCAGCGTTGGTACCAGAGGATGAGCACCACGCCTGCAGGGATTGCTCCAACTCCCTCCGCGTGGGAGGACAGTGTGCCGCTGCGGCAGGGTTACCGCGCAGGAGCGCAAGGGTCTCCCCATCGTACAGCCAGAACGCACACGGGACCGCGTCAAACAACGCGTCCGCCAAGTCGTCAGCGGGAGAAAAAAGTTGATCCAGATGTGCGTACATTACGGATGGCTAACACTCAAATAAGTCCGGCGCGCCTTATATAAAATGGCTGCTTATGTTACGACCGGATTTCTAAAACGTGAACTTTGAGTTGCTTGGTAACTGGGGAATCAAGGCCACGAGCGCGGCACCGTTTCCGGAAATCGCGCGGCAATCCGGCGGAAACAATTCCCGCTTATGTGGTAGGCCTTCGACCCGGTTTCCCCGCATTAAAGGCTAGGGAACGGTCACCGCATACACATCATAACGGCCGTCCCGGTCCGAAACCCAAGTGAGGGTTTTGCCGTCCGGCATCCACGCGGGGAAGTGATCGTAACCGGGGTATTGGCTGACGTTGCGGGTATGGGATCCGTCCGCGTCCATCACGTACACTTCCGGATTCGCATCCCGCATGCTCACCCACGCAATCCGCTTGCCGTCCGGCGAGAAGCGCGGGCAGACGTCCATGGCCGGATCGTTCGTGAGGCGGCGGGGGTGGGCGCCGTCCGCGTCCATCACGTACACGTCGAAGTTGCCGTCCCGGTTCGCGTTGAAGAGGATCTGCTTGCCGTCCGGCGACCATCCTGGGTACTGCTTCAGCGCCGAGTCCGAGGTCAGGCGCTTGGGGTTGCCGCCGTCCATGTCCGCGACGTAGATCTCCTGCGTCTTATCGATAGTGGTGGTGTAGAGGAAGTGCTTGCCGTCCGGCGAGATGGCGGGGAAGTTCTCGAACGCGCCCTTGTGGGCCATGACCGGCTTGCGGCCGGCGCCGTCCAGGTCCATCTGGTGGATGTCCAGCTCGCCGTCCGTGCCGGACTGCGTCACGTGCACAAACAGCAGCCGCTTGCCGTCCGGGCTCCAGGAAGGCGCGCGCTCCACCGGGTCTTGCGTCAGGACCTTCGGCTTGGCGTCACCGAACGGGTCCAGCAGCGCAATCCCGATGTGCCCCGGCTGGTGGTAGTAGCTGCATGCCAGCAGCTTCCCATCCGGCGACCAGGCCAGATCCTCCTTGCGGAGGCCATCCCGCGTCAACCGCCGCGGGGCGCTGCTTTGCGGGAACGATTGAACCGCGGAGACGCAGAGGACGCAGAGGATTGCTAAAAGCGACGCTTTTAGACACGGAGTAACACGGAAGGACACGGAAGATGGAAGGCGGTAATCTCCTGCTCTTTCCATGGTCATCCGTGCTTTTCCGTGTTCATCCGTGTCCAAAAAACGCCTGGTGGCTTTGCGGTCATCTGCGGCTCTTTGCGCCTTTGCGGTAAGGGACCTAAAGCAGTTCCTGGATCACGTCGCCTTCCACGGGGAGGCTGAGGCCAAGGACGTCGGAGCGGGTGATGCCGGCGGCCTGGAGCATGGTGGTGGAGAAGTCCGAGGGCGTAACGGGGCGGGACGCCGGATACTCCCCGCGGTCATCGCTTACGCCGACCACCTGGCCGCCGCGCACGCCGCAGCCGGCCAGCATCGCGGAGTAGCAGTTCTGCCAGTGGTCTCGCCCGGCGCGCTCGTTGATCTTGGGCGTGCGGCCAAACTCGCCCATCGCCACCACCAGCGTGGTCTCCAGCAAGCCGCGCGCCTTTAGATCATCCAGGAGCGCGGAACACGACTGATCGAACGGCCAGGTCTGCCGCTCCGCCAGCATCTCAAAGTTCCGGTAGTGGTTATCCCAACCGCCGTCGCCGGCGTCCTCCTCGGATTCCACGTGCTGGCTCCAATTCACCTGCACGAACGGCACCCCGGCTTCCACCAATCGCCGGGCCAGCAAGCAGCTCTGCCCGAAGCGGTGCCGGCCATAGGTATCGCGCAGCTTATCCGTCTCCCGGTTCAGATCGAACACCTGCCGGCCCTCGCCGCTGGACATGAGGGAGAACGCCTGGTGGTAGAAGCGGTCCAGGGCCTGGGTCTCGCGTGTCGTGGTGACGGCGGCGGCCGGACCGGCCGTGTCCAGCAAGAGCTGGCGGCGGCGGTCCACGCGCTCCGGCGTGACGGCCGGAGTCACCTCGCCGAGCAAGACACCCTGTTCCGGGTCATACTTCACCCGGAATGGATCATACACGGAGCCGAGGACCCCGCCGCCCTCGCCCTGGATGGCGCGATGCCCCTGGTGCAGCCGCTCGCCGACAACGATGAACGACGAGAGGACCGGGTGCGGGCCTCGGATGCGGCTCACGATGGAGCCGACGTGCGGGTGCACGATGCCGTTCTGCGGCTGGCGGCCCGTGAGCGCCACCGTGCCGGCCAGGCCGTGGTCGTTGGTCCCATGGTGGAGCGTCCGCACCAGCGCGTACTGGTCCGCGCGCCGCGCCAGCTTGGGCAACAGCTCCGTGACCTGCATCCCGGGAACGTTCGTGCCAATAGGACGGTACGGACCGCGGTACTCGGATGGGGCGTCCGGCTTCGGGTCCCACATGTCTAGGTGGGAGGGTCCTCCCCAGAGCCAGAGCAGGATGATGGAGCGGGGTCGTGGAGCGGCGGCGGCCAGGGCGGCGTGCTGCGGCAGGGTCAATCCCAGGGCGCTCAGGAATCCAACTTCCAGCAGCGCCCGGCGGCTGACGCCGGAGCAGACCCGTCCCGCTGTTTGGCCGAGAAGCAGCATGCGTCGTTACACCCTCCGTGCCCGTCCGTGCGTTCCGAGGCCGGGTCCATGGTGGTTATACCGGCGGGTCGCTCCGCCGGCCACTGCCTGTCATCCACCACCGGTTTCCGTGCTATTGGACGACGCGATCAACCCATTGTTGCACTTCATGCCGGGCGTTCGCTCTTTCGCGTGACCCGTTGCCCGCCGATAATGCGCCAAAGAACGGAATTAAGTGATTCTTGTTAGCGGAGTGTTGCTGATGCTGAACCGCAGTGGTACCGGGCGGCCCAGGGCGCTGGAGCAGATCCTTAAAGTAGTACCCATCTCGTTGCTGCGGATGGGAAAAGGGGCTTCGTCGGCCGCGCCTGAACCGGCGGGCGGTCTACCGGGTGAGTCGCGCTCCGCGCTCGTGGAGGGCGGCAAACAGCCCACCGCCGCCGAGCAGAACATCCGCATCATCCGCCCCATCCTGCTATCTGGAGCGGCCTCGGCGCTGCTGTACGCGGCGGTGGACCGCAGCCAGCCGTGGAGCATCGTGACGGCGGGGATGGGCATCCTCATGTTCGGCGCGGTGCTGGCGCATCAGGTCGGCGAGATCCTCCGGCTGGAGCGCCAGGTCACGCGGAGCGCGGACCAGCTTTCGGTTATCAGCGAGGTGATCTCCGCACTGAACCATTCCAGCAACCTGGGCGCCTCCCTGACCGCGGCGCTGGACCGCCTGGTGGACGTCTTGCAGGCGGAAGCGGCCGCGATCTGGCTGCCGTCGCCGCAGTCCCCGGACCGGTTGGTGCTGGTGGAGCAGCGGGGATTGGCGGAGCCGGACGAGCTCCTGTCCCGCATGCGGGAACGTGTGGCTAGCACGGGTATGCGCACCTTGCGGCACATGGAGGAGCTGGTTGCGGAAGGGAGCCGGGTCAACATCCACTGCCTGACGGTGCGGATGGGGCAGGACGCGGAGAACTTCGGCTATCTCTTCCTGGCGCGGCGCTCCGGCACGTTCACGGAGCTGGAATGCGCCATCGTTTCCGCGGTCGGCAGCGACGTGGGCAACGCACTCCGCAACCTCCGCGCCGTCACGGAGGCGCGCAAGCTGGCGGATCGGGACAGTGTGACCGGTCTCTTCAACCACCGCAGCGTCTATCAGCGGCTGCACGCGGAGGTGGACAAGCACCAGAAGGCCGGGAAGTCCATGGCCGTCATCATGATGGACCTGGATAACTTCAAGCTGTTCAACGATACCTACGGCCACCCGGCGGGCGATGAGGTCCTCAAGCGCGTCTCCGGCGTCCTCCGGCGCACCTGCGGCGAGCAGGACACGGTGGCGCGGTACGGCGGCGACGAGTTCATGGTCGTGCTGCCGGAGACGAACCTGAAGGCGGCGATGCGCTGCGCGGAGAAGATCCAGTCCACGCTGGCCAGGGAGCGGTTCCGCTGCGAGAACTCCGCTTCTCTGCCCATCGGGTTCAGCTACGGCATCTCCGTATTCCCGGACGACGCCGCGGACGTGCTGGAGCTGGTCTCCAACGCCGATGCGAACCTGTATGAATCGAAGGCTTCCGGCGGCAACCAGATCACCGCGCGCGGTGCCAGCACCACGGAGAACGCGCTAGTCCACGTGAAGGGCTTCGATCTGTTCCGCGCGATGGTTCAGGCGATCGACAACAAGGACGGCTACACCCGCAAGCACAGCGAAGAGGTGACGGAGTACTCGCTGGAGATCGCGCGGGCCATGCGCCTGGACGATGAGACGCTGCAGACCATCCGCCTCTCCGGCATCCTGCATGACGTGGGCAAGATCGGGGTGCCGGACAGCGTCCTGCGCAAGCCGGGCCGCCTCACCGATGAGGAGTTCACCATCATGAAGCAGCACCCCGTGTTCGGGGCGCTGATCGTGGGCGCGATGCCCGGCATGGAAGAGGTGGTCCTGGGCGTGCGCCACCACCACGAGCGGTGGGACGGGTTCGGCTACCCGGACCGCATGGCGGGCACCGACATCCCGCTGATCGGTCGGATCATGGCCGTGGCGGACGCCTACTCCGCCATGACCACCAGCCGCCCGTATCGCAAGGGGCTCACGGAGCGGCAGGCGCTCAAGGAGATTGAAGCGCATCTGGGCACGCAGTTCGATCCGGAGATCGCGGCGTTGTTCATCCGCACCCGTGAGGCGAAGCTGACCGCGAAGACGCCGACCCGCCGCCGCACCGCAAAGAAAACAGAACTGCCGGAAGGGGCCGCGCCGGAACTGGTGGAAGCAGGTTAGCTCGCGGCCAGCGCCTCCGCTATCCTGATGGCGGGCCGCCAATCGCCGCCGTCTTCCACGCTCCAGACGGCCGAGAGCACCGCCTGCGCGAGGCCCCAGCCGCGGATGCGTTCCCGGTCCAACTCCAGGGGCTCCGCGAGGAGCTCCACGCGCCGGGACAAGATGCGTGGCAGGCCCGGCCAATCCGCCACCTGCGGCATCGGGTTGCGGAGCAGCGCGCCGGTCTCATATGCCGGTTCCCCGATCACGCCCTTCGGATCGATGGCCAGCCACCCGTCCCGCTCTGAGGAGAGGATGTTGTAGTGGTGAAGGTCGCCGTGGAGCAGCACCGGCTCCGCCTGGCTGGGGATCAGCTCCGCGAAAAGGCCTTCCGCGCGCTCCACCAGGCGGCGGGGTAGGGGACCCGTCCCACCTCCATGGGCGGCGCGCACCTCCGCCACTCCGCCTGCCCAGGTCGCCACGTCCGGAAATCCGTGCGAGGCCGGCGCCGGCCGCCAGAACGCCCGCATCACTCCCGCGGCAATCTCGAGCGCCCGCTCATCCGGAAGTCTCGATAGGTCTACCCCCGGCCGTACGTGTTCCAGCAGGAGCACGCCCGCCGCCGGGTCCGCTTCCAGCAGGCGCACCATTCCGCGGCCATCATAGAGCCGCAGTGCCTCCACCTGCCGGAACAGCTCCGCGTGCGGCACGCCCAACTTCAGCACCGCCGGCGATCCGTCCGAGCGGACCACCGGCGCTACGTAGTGATACGAGAGCCCTGCAAACGGCGGAAGAACGGTCAACGACCAACGGTCGGCGTACTCCGCCAGCAGCGCGGGGAGCCGCGCCAGCCACGCCGCTCCCGCCTCTCCGAAGGTGGCGCAGATTTGCTTCCTCCACGGATCATCCACCGCTGGTTCCGGCATGCTTCACATGCTCCGGGGCACTTGCTGGCTTCGCGGGGCGGGGCACATCAGTAGATACCGGTCCCGTAGCCAAAGCCCGCGAAGCCGGACGGCAGCATATCTAGCATGTAGCCGCGCATCCGGCCCGTATTCAGGCGGGGGAATTCGTTCAACTTGAAGCCATCCGTCGTCAGGGTCAGGATGGACACCGAACGGGGGAACGCCGCGAACTCCTTCCGGTGCTGCTGCAGCTCCGCCTGCAACTGCACCCGCTGGCCAGCCGGAAGCTGGTCCCCTAGCGCGAGGAGCTCCGCCAGCACCCGCGTTTTCTCATCGATACCAACGGCCTGGTCGTAGTAGTCGGACGACTTGCAGAGGCGCTCCGCCAGGCTGAGCCGCAACCGCCGGAACTCCATCCGCTGGGACGCTTCGCCTTGCTCGCCCTGTAGTTCGCTAAGCGAGCTGAAGAGCCACGCATAGCCCGGCCAGAGGTCTCTGGTCATGCCCTTCCGGCCCAGCAGCCGGCTGAGTGCGCGCTGAAGCGGAGCCGGAGCCGCGACCGGAAACACGCGCGCGAACTCCGTTTGCCGGGTCGCCGCGCGGCACTGCGTGAGCCCCTCGGGGAGCTTGCCGTCCAGCAGCAACGCGGCGCGCGCCCGCTCCAACGCGACCACCGCGTTGCGCGGCTCCCGGCGCGCCAGATCGTCCAGTAGCGATCGCGCGCCCTCGGCATCGAACGGCAAGCGCTGGAGGTAGACACGCACCCGCAAGCTCTGGAGCGCGCCGTCCTTATCCAGCTTCAACGACTGTTCATACAACTGGATTGCCGCGGCTTCGGGGTTGGCGCGGACGTCCGGGTCTTTCGCCGCGCGCGCCTGGAGATACATCTCGCGCGCGGCCTTGGCGCTCAGCCCGGGTACGCCTCCTTCCGCGCTGGGCTTGGCGCTCCGGTACGGGCGGTCGATGGTCTGGCGCGCATACTGGCGGAGAGGCCGGGGCTGGCCGCCGATGAGATCCACGACCGAGATCACGTCCGCGGCGCCCGCCAGTGCGGCGGCGTCCGAGGAGCGCCGCTGCGCCAGCCCCGCCGCGGAGACGAGCACACTCTCCGGGGTGATGCCGCGGAGGGGGAGCAGGGCGCGGTCCAGCGCACCCGCGTCTCCAGGTGGAACGTTGGCTCCGTCTTTCCCGGAGGGCGGGGCCGGCGTTGCCCCTGCCGTGGCCGGCAACTCGCGGAATTGCTTTACGTCACGCAGCCACAGCAGCGCAATGGTCGCCGACCACAGCTCCGTCAGCTCCCGTTCGGTGGTCGCGTCGCCTAACCGCGCGGCCTCGGCCAACTCCGCCCGTGCTTCGGATAGGGCGCGAGAGCCCTGGTCCATCGTCGCGGCGCCCTGCTCGAACTGGCGCTGTGCGTCCTCCGGGAAGCGGCGCACCTCCGCGCGCTCCAGCACCTTCAGGAAGTCGGCGTACTTGTCCGCGTAGCCGAGTTTCGCTTGCCGCTCCACCGAAGCCGGAGCTTTGAGCAACTCGACGCCGCGCTGCAGCGCCCGCCCAAAGCCCGCGGCCTCGGCGGCGTGCGCCAGTTGCACCGTCACCTGCATGGTCTGCGCCAGCTTCGTCTGCGCCAGCCGCCGGTGGAGCAGCGAGTTGGCCGGAAATTGCTTGACGGCCGCGCGCGCCTCCACCAGCGCTTCGGGAACCCGGTCCGCCTCCAGATACTGGGCGACGGCGCGGGCGCGCTTCGCCTCCGGCGCCTCCTCCGGCGCGGCGGCGGCGTGGGTCAGGCAGAGCAGCGCCGCGAGCAACCCGGCTCCGGTTCCCCGCAGCGCGACGATCCCAGTACGGCGCATACGCACCTCCAGGTCCCCTGATACGGTGATGCAGCCCGCCCTGCCGGCTGGACTACGGGCCGCTACTTGTTGAAGTCCAGCGGGTCCGGCTGGTTGCCCGCCCCGATGAAGTCGAAGCCCAGAGCCAGGCCCTTGGGCTTGGGATCGTGGATGGGGTGCAGCAGGTTGGAGGCGTAGAACCCCTGCGGCCCGGTCTTGCCTGGGTCCACCGTGAACGGCAGGATCTTCGCCTCGAAGAGGCCCTTATCCCGGTCAATGCAGGTGATGGTCGCCAGCTTCGACTGCTTCGCCATGATCTCGTCCACCGCCTTGGCGTTATCGCCGGATGCGTATTCCGGCACGCGATACCGCATCCGGACGTCGTACGTATGGCCGGGGCGCGCCGCCATGATGGCGTAGGCGACCTGTCCGTGGCTGATGACGTGCGTGTCAAACCGCACCGCGATCACGCTGTTCTTGGGCGTGAACTCGGAGACTTCCGTGACGCTGGGGAGCGCCTTGATGGCGGCGGTGATGGCGGCTACGTCGTCCGCGGAGCGCACGCCATGAACGAAATAGCTGCGGGCGCGGACCGCGGGCGCGCTGAAGGCGGCGCCGGCCGCCGTGGCCAGCAGCGCGATGAGGATACCGAGGCGCATAGGAATCTCCTGGAAGGAAAGTATAGTTTGCCCGTACTTCTCTGGCGTGAGCCGATCATCCTGCACGTCGGGAACATCACGAAGCGAAGCCCCGCATCCGGCACCGCCGGGCGTGAATTAGGTGATAGGGCTTTGCTACCCGGAAGCGCCGTTAGTGATGGAGCAGAGCGACGAGCACGGTCCCCACCAGGCTTAGTGCGGACACAACCATTGCAACTCCACTAATGAGGATCGCGGTGCGAGTATTCGCCTGCTGCTCCCTTCGCCCGATCTCACTGTTGAGGTCACTGTAGCTGTATTGGATGTGTTCCGTACGCTGCGCCAGCGCTTCTTCCAGTTCTGCGTCCGTCATCTGGCGCAGCGTCTTGCTACGCGCCAACCTGTCACTTGTGCTCATTGTGGTGGCCTCCTCTTGGAATAACGTCGAGACGGCGCTAGAGATGCGGTTCCGAGTTAATCCTTTGGCAGACCCCGGTTGGAATACACGAAGGTTCGCGGCCGCGAGGTGGGCGCAATGACCGCAATAGAATAGCTACAGACGAGCGCCGGGGGCGGCTGCGCCGCCGACTCATCCGTGGAAGCCACCTGGAGCTAGAATCGGCCAATAGCTGGCAACTAGCCTGGCTAGAGATTGTTCATGTCTATGGAGAAACCAGCGGCTTTGAGCTCTTTTGCAAGTTGCTGTTTCCACCCGTCTCCGGCATCCATCGGATGATAGATGAGCCCATGTAGGTCAGACGGAATGGTTATGCCCTTGTATAGTGCGCAGGTATTTGGGCGGCCAAGCATTCCAACGAAGTATCCCAGCTCAAAGAGGACGTTTTGCCTAGCTCTCGGCTGAAGATCAGGTTCGCTGTTTCCCCGCCCTACGTCGTCTGGGGTAAGTAACACTACCGCGAATCCAACCTCCGAATGTGCCTCTAGCTTTTCAATAATAGTCATGGAGCGGCTTGCTTGCTCGTGAAGAATGATAGGCTCGAGGCCGAGTTTCATAATCACGCGAGCAACAGCCTCTTTCGCATGCTCGTCGTGCCCGTGAACGATGAATACTTTGTTGGATTGGATTCTAGATAGTTTGCCCTCCCGTGAAGGTTCGACTTCGTCAACATCGTGAGCTAGGGCCTCAAAGGCCCCAGCGATGGTGGCCCACACCTGAGGCACGTTACGGTGCTTGAGGCGAATGATCGAGCGATCCACATCCTGGGCTTGTGGGGACTTCTCCCCGTAGCGGGCAACGATCAGTGTTCGAATGCGCTGTGCCCACGCCATCCGGCTGCCGAAATCTTGCCCATCGGTCGCGGCCGTTGCCATCTCGTCTCGCAGCGCCTGCACTTTCTCTTTGAGCATCGCCTCCGTGTCCTCGCGCTCCTTCTCTTCACGCCATTGACGAATCTGATCCTGTCCGATGTTGGAGATCTTGATGCACCCGCCGGCCACCCTTTCAAGCAGGTGCAGGCCTTCGAGATAGTATTCGCTGCGCTCCAATTCCTCAGGAGTAATGCCTGTTTGACTGAGGATGTCTGCGCGCTCGGCGTAGCCCCAAATCCCCTCCTGCTCCCTTACGCCCTGAAGAGCATCAAGGATGAGGTACCGGATGTGGTCCTCATTGCGAGCGATCTCTGGATCAACAAGCCCGGACTGCTCGGCCTCGCAAATACCAACGGCAGTGATTCCCAGGCTCGTTCCTGCTGCAGTCCTCTCGCCCCAACCTTTGGCCTGTAGTTCTTCCGCCGCCCGCCCCACCTGACTTCGTGGTAAGCCATTCGCATCTGCCCATTCCTCGTAGTCAGCTTCGTCATTTTCAGTGAAGTGGGCTTGATAAAGCCGCTGAAGTAGTCGCTTCTCCAGGTCGGGGGTCATATCCGCATTCTCTGATCCAGAATGGGTGGCTTGGTCACGGGGAATCTTGCCTTGCTGCCAGGTGTTGATCAATCTGCTCGCCCGTTCCGGATTTGGTGCAGGTCTTCAGGGTAGAGTTTGGTCCCAAGAGGAAGAGTCCTCTGCTCACTGAACCTGCACCCGAAGGGGAGACCATGCGAATCGAGAGACCAGGTGCGTTCGAGGGGTTGACGGGACTAATAAATCCAGCCACAGGAACGGGCGGCCGGTGGCTGAAGATGCGAGACCGCGCCCAATAATGTAAGCAGCCAAGCCCTAATCCGGTTGCAGAAACCATTTGGGAACGCTCCCTTGGTTGCCGAAGGGGCTCACGCCAGCAGGCATCGGCCGATGGAATGATGCGGGGGTAGGTAGGATGGTTTACTGGACTGACGAATTGCAGCGGCGGGTCGCAGGGGGCGATCTCCGTAGGTGGGAGCGGCGGGAGCGGCTGCCGACCGGCACATCCCCGCAAACAGAGCACGTGCCGCATGCCGCTGACGGTACTCTCCGTACCATCGCGCGTACCGAGCCCGATCCATTCGGCGATCTGCCCGACCGCCTCTAACCAGACCCCGGCGGTCCGAACACCGCCAACGCCGCTGGACGCTCAGCACCGGCTGGAGAGACGGGTGGTGAGTTAGATCACTCTGGCCGCAGTGGTGGCGTGGTATCTTCCTGGTATATCTTCTGCAATCGGGAGGAACGACCACGCGCCCGCAACCCGCGAAGCCCGGCGACAATGCCAGGATCGAAGAGATCGAGCGGCCAGTCGAGGAGTTATCCACGCAGCAAGCGGAGGCGCTCAAAGGCGGCGCGGTGGCGGAGGGCCAGAGCGTCGCACCGGCCCCAGCCCCAGACTGGCGCTGCCATATCCACCCGCGGTAGCACTGACTGCGACCGCGTCCAGCGCGTCCCCGGGCGGCACGCCCCAGACCTGTTACGTGCGCAGGGGACAGCCGTTCAGTTCGCCCACGTAACCAGTCAGGACGAATTTGCGTCTCCCGCCATCGGGAGGTAACGCGGTCATGACTGAGCTCGGGCGGGTTAGCAGGGGCAACATTAGCAACATTAGGTGTGTGTGGTTCTTCACCCTAGCGTTGTGCTTTGTGGTGGTCCTCGACAGCGTCGTGTGGGTGCTGGACGAGATCGCTCGCAGCCGCTACATCCATCGCACCTATAGGGGCTCCCAGTTGGCGGGTAAGGACCTAAGGAACGTCTACCTGCGCTGGTCCGACCTCCGCAACGCCAACCTCACCCAGACGGACCTGCGCGGTGCTGATCTCCGCGGCACCGTGTTGTTCGGCGCGGACCTCTCCAACGCCCGGCTGGAGCGAGCGATCCTCAGGCAAAGCGTCTACGACCGGACCACCCGCTGGCCCGCCGGGCTCGCACCCGCGGACACCGGCGCCTGTCTGCTAGAGGCTGGACAGGACTGCACGGGCGTTTACCTCTCCTATATGCGTCTGGCCAACCGAGACCTCCGCGGCACCAACCTTCAAGGCGCCAACTTGACCTATGTCAAGCTATCCGGCACGGACCTGCGGAATGCGGACCTCCGCCGCGCTGTACTCTGGGGAGCGGATCTGCGCGGGGGCCGCCTCACGGGTGCGCAGTTAGCGGGCGCGAGATACGACGCGAAGACTCGCTGGCCCGCCAATGTGAATCCGACACTGCTGGGTGCGGTCCTGGCTCCGCCGTAATCCGGGCGCTGAGTGTGGGAGCGCGCGGGTCTGCGGATGGGGATCACTTCCCCCACGCGCCTTCCGCCACGGCCAACCGCGCCTTGAGCGGGCGCCACCACGCCTCGTTCTCCACGTACCACTCGACGGTGCGCCCCATCCCGTCCGCGAACTCCATTTCCGGCGCCCAGCCCAGCTCGCGGCGGATCTTGCTGCTGTCCAGTAGATAGCGGCGGTCATGGCCGGGACGGTCCGGCACGTACGTCTTCAGGCTCGCCGGCTTGCCTAGCAGCTCCAGGATGCGGTCCGTGATCTGCTCCACGCTCTGCTCCACGCCGCTGCCGATGTTGTACAGCTCGCCGATCCGGCCGTTCTTCAGGATCAGGTCGATGGCGCGGCAGTGGTCCGTTACGTACAGCCATTCCCGGCGGTTCTCGCTGGTGCGGTAGAGCGGCAGCGGCTGGTCGTCGATGGCGTTGGTGGCGAAGAGCGGAATCAGCTTCTCCGGGAACTGGTACGGCCCGAAGTTGTTGGCGCACGTCGAGATCGTGGCGGGTAGTCCGAACGTCTCGTGGTAGCTGCGGACCACGAAGTCGCCGCCCGCCTTGGCCGCGTTGTATGGGGTGCGGGGCCGGTAGGGGTGCTCTTCGGAAAACGAATCGGGGCTGTCCAGCGGGAGGTCGCCGAACACCTCGCAGGTGCTCACGTGGTGGATTCGGGGCGTTTTTTGCCGGCGGCAGGCCTCCATCAACCCTTGCGTGCCCAACACGTTCGTCCGGAAGAATGCGGCGGGGTTCAGCACCGCGCGGCTGTTGTGGCTCTCCGCCGCGAAGTTCACCACCGCCTCGATCCGGTGTTCCCCCAGCAGATGCTCCGCCAGCTCCACGTTGCCGATATCCCCGCGCACCAGGTGGAAGCGGTCGCTCCAGCGTGCCTCGACGTCCGCCAGGCTGGCCGGATTCCCGGCGTAGGTGAGCAGGTCCAGGCCCAGGACCCGGTCTTCCGGGTAGCGCTCCAGCCAATACCGCACGAAATTGGAGCCGATAAAACCGGCCGCGCCGGTGACCAGCAGATTCACGCTCCCCCCTATCCAGGCCTGCCAGCGAGGCCCCTCTTTATCATGAGCGATTTTGCGCGGCGTCCGGCAGCGTCCCGATGGCCGGCAGGGGAGGGCAGGCCGTGCCTGGCCGGAAGCCAAGCCCTGGCTCGTCAGAACTGCTCTAATTATTACTTTCCATGTGCAATTCTTAATATATGAAAAAACTTTCGTGCAAAGTTGAACTGGCGTCCAATGATGGGTATAATGACCAAAAGTCAGCGATGGACTGCAGGACAAGAGATCGATTGGTTGCTTGCTCTCTGCGGTGGAATGGATGGGAGACGGCTGGGAATGCATGGCGGTGCCATCTTGGTAGAGATGACGGAAAGCCGGCGGGACCGTAAGGCTAGAGAGATGCGGCGGAAGATCCTGTGCGCGGCGCGGGAGCTCTTCACCACGCGCGGCTTTGACGCCGTGACCATGGACGACATCTCTCACGCCGCGGACGTGGCTCGTGGTACCGTCTTCAATTACTTTCCCACCAAAGATAGCCTCTGCCAGGGGCTAGGCGAGCTGGCCGTGGAGCAGATCCAAGAAGCAATTGCGGCGGGTGAGATCGCGGAGCTGGGGCCGGCAGAGCGGATCGAGTGGTTGATGCTGCGGCAGGCGGAGTTTCCGGGGCGGGCTCCGGAACACTGCCGGACGCTGCTGGTCCGCGGCCTGGCATCACTCCGCCCGGGCGACCCGCCGTGCCATAAGCAGCAGGTTTACGCATTGTTCCGGGCTTGGGTGGAAGAAGGGCAGCACTCCGGCGAGCTGCGCAGCGAAGTCAGCGCGGAGGAGATAGCCAGCTTCCTGATGGGTCTTGAATTCCAGGCCGTGGTGGCCTGGGCGTACGGATTTACCACCCGGACTCTACCGGATCACCTCTCGCACGTGCTGCGGCTCGCGCTGGAGGGCTTGCGGACACGCACCGAATAACGTTGAGGAGCGGGATGATGGCGATGGTGATGCGGTCTGAAAATGAGGTCCACCAACTGGTGAATGACAACCGGACGCTGGTGGAGTGGAGCGTGAACCGTTACCTGGATCGGCACATTGTGGCCGGCGCGGACCGGGAAGACCTGGTTTCCTGGGGCCTATTAGGGTTGCTATCCGCCGCGCGGGCGTTTGATCCGTCGCGCGGTCTGCGCTTCTCCACGCTGGCGGCGCTCTCCATTGAGCGTTCGATCATGCGGGGCGCCATGCGCGCCAGCAGCCAGCGGGGCAACGCGCTGAGCCTGGACGAAGCACTGAGCGAGAAGTCCGGCGACGGCGAGACCCGCTGGGTGGAGACGCTGCGTGATGACCGCGCGGAGCGGGAGATGCTGCGCACTGAAGAGCTGGCACAGCTTCGCCTGGCGATGAACGGCCTGCGCCCGGACCAGCAGCGCCTGATTCAGGCACACTTTTTCCTCGGCCATTCCCTAGCGGAGCTGGCGCGGAACTGGGGCACTACCCGGCAGGCGGTGGCGGGACAGCTTCGGCGGGCGTTGAAGTCGCTGCGGCGGACGATGGATATGCCGGCTTAACCGGATGTTGTCAGCAGGTATGGACGACGCGGAGGTGCGAGCCTCCGCGTTTTGCTGTTTCTGGAGCGGGTTCAGGCCGCTTCGTGCTCGTCCGAGGGTTCCTGTGTGCCTCTGTGAAGACGCTCCACCTCCAGAGCTTCTTCGGGGGCGCTACGGGCGTGGGCGCGCGCGTAAAGAAAGCTGCCGATAAATAGCGCGATCACCACGCCGATGGAGACCGCCTCTGGAAGCTCCCAGGGAATCCAGTGGAGTTCCCGGTGGACGTACTTCCAGATCAGCTTCACGCCGATCCACGCTACCACCACGTACGCGCCGTCGATCAGCCGGGGATACCGGGTGATCAGCCGCAGCACGTGCAGCGTGAGCAGGCGCATCATCGCAATGCCGATGAGCCCGGCGATGATGATCACCCACGTGTTGCTGGTCAGCGCCACGGCAGCGAGGATCGAGTCGACAGCGAAGACGAGGTCCAGCCAGTCCGCCTTGAGCACGATGATCCAGAACAGGGAGAGACCGAGGAAGCCGCGCGCCGGCGGCGCCTTTTCATCCTCCTGGTTCGGGTGCTGCGTGAAGTGCTTGTACGGCAGGTACAGCAGGTACAGTCCGCCCACCAGCCCGATCCAGGAGCGGCGGGAGAGCTCCACGGCCAGGAGCGTGGCCATAATGCGTAGCGCAAACGCGCCGACCATGCCGTAGTGCAGGGCCTTGCGCTGCTGGTCCGGTGGGAGCGGCTGGACGATGACTGCCAGGATCAGCGCGTTGTCGCCACTGAGCAGGCCTTCCAGGACCACCAGCACCAGGATGGTCACCAGGTCTGCAGGTTGGAAGGGCAAGGCGCGTTAACTCCTGACCGGGCGGGAAATAGCCGCCCTTATCTTTACTGTTTACCACAGGAGCGGCGCCCCCGGAGGAAAATGGGCTGCTTAGCCGGTCTCTTTGATACCCTACGGGGGAGTACGGCGCCTCCCCACGCGCTGAAACAGAAACTCATCCATGATCCCTCTCGCAAAGCCCGGGGCCTTCACCGAAGAAGAGCGCTTCTTGTTCGACGTGGCGGGTTACCTGGTGATACCGGACGCTCTCTCCCCCGCGGAAGTGGAAGCTTGTCTGCAGGCCGCACAGCGAGCCCACGGCGCGCTCGGCGCGGACCAGTGGCGGCAGCTCGGCGCGCTGTACGAGCAGGAGCCCGCCGTCGAACCGCTGATCGACCATCCCTCGGTCATGCCGAAGGTCCGCGCGCTCCTCGGCGACCACTTCATCTTGCAGAGCAGTTGGTGCACGCTCTCGCCGCCCCATTTTCCGGGACAGCGCTTCCACCAGGACGGATCCAGCGCCTACGAGTTCCGCCGCCTCAGCCTCCCCACGCCGCTGGTGCAGCTTCGCATCGGCTACTTCCTCACGGACCAGTCCGAGCCGGATATGGGGAATATGGTGGTGATACCCGGCAGCCACAACGCCTCCGTACCGGCGCCGAAAGGCGCCACGGCGGAGAGCATGCCGCTGGCGCAGGTGGTCTGCGGGAAGCCGGGCACGGCGCTCATGTTCCACCAGGGCGTGTTCCACTGCGGCACCACCAACAACCGGGACCATGCCCGGTATATCCAGCACATGGTGTACGCGCCGCCGTGGCTGATCCCCTCCGACCGCAAGCGCAACGATCCGGAGTTCCTGGCCCGCACCACGCCGCTGCGCCGGTCGCTGCTGGGGGAGTGGAGCCGGCCTGAGGAGCCGTTCGGGATGGGCTATCCGCGTCCGCCGTTTGATGAAGCATGACGGGCCGGTGCGTGACTGGGAGACGGCAGCCCGCGTGATCGCCGTCGGGGAGCAATTTCGAAAACAGTTGGCCCCGGCGTAACTTTCTGGCGCGTGGGAGCATCAGAGGCGTTGATCGCCCCGTTTTATGCTCCTCGGACCTCGCGGAGGGATCTCGATGCCACGCCGCCATGCCGTCTCCCGTCCATCGCGCTCGTGGGTAAACGCCGCTTGGCTCCTGGTCTATCCGGCCGCGGTCGCGATGATAGCCGCCCTGGCCGGTGGTACCTCGCGGGTAGCCGCGCAAGAGGAAAGATCCCCCACGCCCGTACCCCTGCAGCCGGGCCTGGCTGCGCCCACGGGTGAAGCACCACAGCCGGCCGGGGATGCCGTGGCGCCGGCACCCGAAAACACGCCGGAGCGGGAGCAGTTCCTCCTGCGCGAGGCCTGCCGCTACCTGAAGCTCACCCCGGCGCTCGCCGCCCACTTGCTGCCCATCGCGCGACTGACGGAGCGCCGGCGGGCGCTCTTCCAAATGGAGGCGGAGCAGGGGCAGCGGGCGCTCGACGCCCTGGCGCCCAACCAGGAGCAGGAGGCGGCGCGGATCCACAAGATCCTGGAAGAGGATCAAGGGAAGGCATACGGGGAGATCACCACGTATGCGGCCCCGCAAGTGGCGCGGCTATTCACGCGGGAGCAGATCGCGCTGGCCTACCGGCTGCTGCAGGGCAATCCGCCGGTCTACACCCACCCTGATCCGGCGCTTACGGAGTCCGGCTCCGGCTTTACCCAGGGCTCTCAGTTTGGCGGGCCGGGAGCCATTATTTATCTTCGCGGCGGATCGGACCAGTTCCGGCTAGAAAATGAAAGCGTGCCTCGCACCGGCGCGGTTTCGGTCAAATCGTACGACGTGCTCCTAGACGCGCGGCGCGAACAACTCTCGCTGCAAGACGAAGCGGTGCGGAGGTCATATGACGGACTGATCACCGATTTGGATCTGGCCACTGGTTTGTTGAGCCGCGCCGGAAGCTCCAATAAGCCGTTCCCGCAGTGGGTGGTGGAGACGGATGACTTCGCCGGTCTCACCTCCACCATCCAGCCGCTGGTCCAGCGCCTCTTCACCAGCGCGGAATGGGTGGCGGTGCTGCAGGACGGGCTGCGGCACGGCTTCGGGGCGGTCACGCGAGTCTCGGTGCCGTCGGGTGCGGGACGGATCGTCCGGGATTACCGGATGGAGCGGGGCCTGCGGGACCTGAGCGGCCACGGACCGGACCTGGAGCCGCTGGGCGGTGAGGTCCAGAACGGCCTCTATCAGTTCGGGCCGGGTCAGGGGCTGCACGCGGCGGACCTGGGCGTGACGGACCATTACTCCCTGGAGTTGATCGTGCGCTATTTTGGCGGCGACAGCTACCAGAAGATCATCGACTTCAAGAACCTCGCCAAGGACATCGGCTTCTACTACTATCAGGGTCACCTGGACTTCTACCAGATGGCCAGCGGCGGCGCACCTCAACCCGGCCTGGACCATCGCTTGCGCCTGGAGCGGAACCGCGCCACGCGGATTGTGCGCGGCTATCAGGACGGCCGGCTGATCTTCTCCTTCATCGACCTGGATGACGACGCCGTCTTCGACAAGGGAGCCGGCACCTTCTTCGTCGATGACAAGGCCACGAGCGGGGAGCAGGGTCCCGGCGCCCTGACCTCGCTGTTGGTGTGGGGCGGGCCGATCAACCGCTGACGTTCCGGCAGCTCGCGCAACCTCGAAACGCGTGCTTCCGTCCTTTCATCGGGACCACGCATAGCCAGGGTTCCCCACGCCTCGTCCCGAACGCTGGTTGCGGGGCCGGCCAGCGTCCCACGGTTGCTCCGACGGTCCCCACACCAGGATGGAGTTGCGGAATGAGAGCTCTCCCGTTTGCTCTATTACTTGGCGCGGCAGTTCTGGCGTGCGGCGCGGCCTCGGCCAAGCCCGCTGCGTCCACCTTTGACAAGGATGTGCGGCTTCAGCAGCCCCTGACCATTCACGTTACCGGCGTTGCGCTCTCCACCTTGCTGCCGCAGGTTGGCCGGGAACTAGGCGTGACCTTACGTCCAGAAACGCAGGATGTCGGTGATATTCGCGTGTCCGTCTTCCTCGGTAACGTGACCGGGCAACGGGTGCTGTCCTCGCTGGCGGAGATGCTGAACCTGACGCAGGGGAAGGGGTTCAGTTGGCAGACCTCGTCCTCCGAGCCGCACCTGGTCTACACTTTGACGCAGGACCTTCGCTCGCGGAGCCTGGCAGTAACGCGGGACCGCGAGCACCAACGGCGCATCGACCAGGCGTTTCTGGACCAGCTAGCCGCCATCCGGAACGCCCGGCAAGTGGCGGTTCCGGAGAAAGGTAAACCGCTGGCCGGGTTCAAGGCCGACGGCACGGATCTACTGGTCTCGCTTCCGGATGCTCAGCTTCGGCAGTTGTTACAGGATGGGGTGCTGACGCTCAGGCCGGGGGAAGGGACCCCGCGGCAGCAACAGGCCCTACAGCGGTTAGGGAGCCAGGTGATGGAGGAGGTCATGCCCCTCCTTTCCCGCCCGGGCTTCGCGGATGATCCGCTCTATCAAGACCTGCAGCCCGGCCAGGCCACGGCCGTTCTGGAGCTGAGTCGCAGCGCCACCGGCGTCTCGGTCAGGGCGCGAGTCAGCCTGGGACCGGATAAAGGCGGTATTGATGACACGATCTTCCCCACGAACTCCGGGGACGATGCCCCGATGGCCGCGCAAGCCGCCAGCCCCGCGCGAAAGTTAGCCAATACGCTGACGCGTGAGCTCGGCGGGGACCCGGAGATCACCCTGCATCCTCGCTCCGATACGATGGCGGACGTCTTGGCGGACCTGGCCCGCCGGTCGCGGCTGCAGATCGTCTCGGACTGTTACACGCAGCTCTGGGAGCCGGTCGCGCATCTCCCAGCGAGCCACGTCAGTGATATCCTGGCCCGCATCGACGGCCTGTACGGGATCGAAGTACAACCGAGCGACGGGGTGCTCCTCATCCGCAGCAAGATCGCCCACACCCGGCAGCAGTTGGAAGTACCGAATCGGGTCACCAACTCCTGGACGCAGCGGGTTCACAGCGCCGGCTTCATCGATTTGGATACGCTGGCGGAGATGTCGCAGCTTTCCGACGACCAGTTATCAAATCTGGAAGCATGTCCGGCGCTCCAGGAGTCCGCACCGCACGCAAACCTGATCGCGCGGGGGACGCGGCAATACGCGGAGCTCTACCGCTTGCTAGCGCCGGCGCAGCGCGCCCAGGTAGCCAACGGCGGCTTCACGTGCCGGATCCGGGAGCTGACCCCCGAGCAGCAGGGGCGCGTGGTGCGGTGGCTGCGCCGACGCTCGCCGGACATTCCGGAAGCGCAGTACGGAGAGATCGAGCTGGCGATGGCGCTCTCTCCGGAGCGGAAATGGGAGGTCAGTTGGCGGGCCGGAAGCCGCGCGAAGAAGTCGACGTGGTGGCTGGACGTGGGGTTCGACCCGATCTTCGGTAAGGCGCAGGAGCTGCCGCAGAGCGCCCGCGAGCCGCTGGCGGGAAGGGCCGCACCCACCATTCAGGTGACCGCACTGGACGGGACGGCTAAGGAGATCGTGCCGGAAGGCGGCGGGCCGCTGCTGCTCACCTTCTGGCAGCTCTGGCCGGTGCCGTACGTCAGCAAGATCCCCTTATCCCCGGAGGGCAACCTGCTGCCCAGCTCTTTCCCGCAGCCCGGAACGCTGCGGATTGTTGTCATCTTTCCGTTCGATAGCCTCTCCGAGCTCCGTGACTGGCAGAAGGGCAGCCGGTACGTGGGGCCGGTGTACCTGGACCCCGGCGGCAGCGCCTACCACCGATACGCGTCCGGAGATCTGCCGGCGGCGTTCTTGATCTCCGCCGGCGGCAAGGTGCAACTGGCGAGGAGCCGCTTTGATCAGGTTACGGCGGCAGATTGGCTGACGCTGACAGCTCGCACTCCAGGCTAGCAGCGGCATTTCTTGATTTGAACTTTGCTGTCATTGCCGCGTCGCTGCGCCTCCTCGCAATGACAGCGTTCTCAGTGCAACTCTAGGCTCCGCTTCCCAACCAACCTTCAATTCGAAGGTGGAGTGCCGTGCTCGCGCGGCTTTAGGTTCAAGGTTACCGCGCCGCTCTGGATGCAGAATTACGGGCCGCGCTAGGGCGGCGTTCCACCCGCTAGCGGGGCCCTGAGCCGACATCCAGCTCATTTGTTCACGCCCAGAGCCTCGCATTCTGTTGAATACGAACCGGTCTTTCCGCCCGACAGGGTTCTCGATGGCTCAAGGTTCAGCCATCCACCAGGAAGAACTCCGCCCGAGCCTGAAATATCCCGTGACGCCGGAGCATGTCGTTTTACCGGTGGACGGAGTGGTGGTGATGGGTGCGAGGGATCGGCGGCGGTTTCTGCGGGATGCCTCCCGGATAGCGGGAGGCTTTTATATTGCCGGCCTGGGTTCGAGGCCAGCCGGGGCGAAAGAGGGGAGCACGGTGATGAAGTTGCCGGAAGGAGACGCGCCGCAGCCGGTCAGTTCCCCACATTTTCCGGACCGCCTGCACGCCTACGTGTGGCGCAACTGGGGCCTGGTGCCGTTGGCGCGGATGGCGCAGGTGGTGGATGCCAACGCGGAGCAGATCCGGCGCGCGGGGGAGAGCATGGGGCTCTCCGGTCCGCCCCGCATTCCGCGCGGGCAGCAGGACCGCTCCTACATCACCATCATACGACGTAACTGGCACCTGCTGCCGTACGACCAGCTTCTGCGGCTCCTGGATTGGAACGCGGAGCAGTTGGAGTACACCCTCCGCGAGGATGATTTCCTCTACGTCAAGCTGGGCAACCACAAGCCGCGCTGCGAGCCGGTCCGCTACCAATCACCCGATGAGCAGACCCAAACGCGTGCTCGGCATCTGGGCGAGGTGTTCCGGAAGGAGATGGAAGGCGAATCCGGAGCACACCCGGAACCGCTCTTTCAGTTTGTAACCGACCTCTCCCGGCCCGTACAGGGAAACGCCCCACCCGCGCCGTCTGGGGGTCTGTTCCAGCCGCGGTTCTGCTACTCCTATTTCGCGCTGTACGGTGATCCGCTGCTGAACGGGGAAGCCGATTCGTATCCGGATGGCTATTTACAGCGGCTGGCTGCCTCCGGCGTCGACGGTATCTGGCTGCAAGGAGTGCTACAGAAGCTCGCGCCGTTTCCGTGGGAGCCGTCCCGCAGCGACCGCCATGAGGAACGCCTCCAGAACCTGAAGCGCTTGGTGGCGCGGGCGCGGGAGCACGGCATCGGCGTCTACCTCTATCTGAACGAGCCGCGGGCGCTCCTCCACGCTTTCTTTGAGCAGCGTCCGGGGCTGAAAGGCGTTACGGAAGGGGAATACGCGGCGCTGTGCACCAGCGCGCCGGAAGTGCAGGAGTATCTCACGCAGGCGGTGGAGACGGTCTGCCGCGCGGTGCCGGAGCTATCGGGGATCTTCACCATCACCGCTTCGGAGAACCTGACGAACTGCTGGTCGCATTACCGCGGGGCGGAGTGTCCGCGCTGCGGCAAACGCACCCCGGCGGAGGTGATCGCGGAGGTGAACGGCCTGCTGGAGCGCGGCATCCGCCGGGCCGGCGCGAAGACCCGCCTGATGGCGTGGGACTGGGGCTGGCAGGACGCGTGGGCGCCGGACACGATCCGCGCGTTGTCCACGGAAGCCACGCTGATGAGCGTTAGCGAGTGGTCGCTGCCGCTGCACCGGGGCGGGGTCGCTACGGAAGTGGGGGAGTATTCCATCTCCGCGATCGGGCCGGGGCCGCGGGCTACGCGCCACTGGAATCTGGCGCGGGAGCGGGGTCTGCGGACCATCGCGAAGATCCAGGCGGGCAATACATGGGAGCTCTCCGCCGTGCCGTACATCCCGGCCCTGGAGAATGTAGCGAGGCACATGGAAAACCTGCGCGGCGCCGGCATTCAGGGCCTGATGCTGGGCTGGACCCTGGGCGGCTACCCCTCGCCGAACCTGGAGGTGGCCGCGGTCATGGGCAGCGACCCGCACCTCTCACCAGAGGCGGCGCTGCAGCGGGTGGCGGAACGTCGCTTTGGCGCGAAGGCCGCGCAGGCGGTGGTGCAGGCGTGGCGGACGTGCAGCATGGCGTTCCGGGAGTTCCCATACCACGGCTCCGTGGTCTACTCCGCGCCGCTGCAAATGGGTCCCGCCAACCCACTGTGGGAGAAGCCCACCCACCATCGTGCCAGTATGGTCGGGCTTCCCTACGACGATCTGACTTCCTGGCGCGGCCCCTATCCGGCGGACATATTCGTGGGGCAGATGGAGAGAGTAGCCACCGGCTTCGAGGCGGCGCTCGCGGAGCTGCGCGGCGCCCCGGCACCCTCCGAGGCGGGCGAGCGGCACGAGCTGGACCGGGAGCGGAGCGTGATGGAAGCGGCCGCGCTCCATTTCCGTTCCGTGGCGAACCAGGCGCGCTTCGTCCAGGCACGGGATCAGCTCGCGGCGGCCAACGCCTCGGCCCGTGCGGCGCTCTGCGACACGCTGGAGCACCTGCTCCGCTGCGAGCTGGATCTGGCGCGGCGGCTGCACGCCGTCCAATCCCAAGACTCCCGCATCGGCTTCGAGGCGTCCAACCAGTACTTCTACGTCCCGGCGGACCTGGCGGAGAAGATCCTCAACTGCCGCGACCTGCTAGACCGCTGGCTGCCGGCCCAGCGTGCTGTGGATTAACCGCCAAGACGCCAAGAGCGCCAAGAAAGTATGGGAAGTGTGGGCGTATGGGGAGTTTGGGAAGGGGCTGCGGTGCAAGCCAGTCTCCCTATTTCCCATACTCCCATACCTCACTTACTCCCCATACTTCCCCAAAGCCCGGCGGTTAATCGAAGCGGTTAGTGCTTGCCGATGTGCTGTTCGATCCAGTCCGCAAGGATCGGGAGGTCTTCTCCGAGGGTGGGCCAGCCGTGCGCTTTGCCTTCCCGGACCACCAGCTTGTGCGGCACCCCGAGCTCTTCCAGCCGCTTCATCACCAGCTCGGACTGCTGGATGGGGACCAGCTTATCCGCGTCGCCGTGGATGATGAGCGTGGGCGGCATCTTCTTCGTCATCAGGTATAGCGGAGAGTCAGCGCGCGCCACGCTCTCCAGCTCCGCCGGGTCCCGTGACTTGTACCCAAACGCGACCCAGAACGTCTTGAGCGTTTCGTCCGTGAGCGCGTTGACGCCGGTCTTCCCATAGTTCAAGAAATCCGTGGGCGGGAAGAAGCACGCCACCGCCTGGACACGGCTGTTGACCCGGTCCACCGGGTCTTTTGCGTTGGGGTCGCCGTCATGGCCGCGCGCGCCCTGCATGAGAGAAAGGTGCCCGCCCGCGCTGCCGCCCGATATCGCCAGGCGGTCCGGATCCACGCCGTACTCTTTCGCATGGTACCGCACGTAGCGGGTGGCGCGGTCGATGTCCTGGATGATCTCCGGGATGGCGAACTTCGGCTGGCTGCCGTGCACCACCGCGAAGACCGTTTCGCCGCGATCCAGGAACGGCTTCATCATGCCGGGGCTGATGTTGTCATGGGAGGAGAACCAGCCGCCGCTGACCATCCACAGCACGCCGATACCGCTGGGCTTGGCGGGCTTGAACACGTCCATGGTGAGGGCCACGCCGTCTTTGCGGCCGTAGATCACGTCCTGGATGCGTTGCGGGGCGTCCTGCGCCCGCAATTGCCCGATAGCCATGGCGCAGAGCGCCGCGGTCAGCAGTCCTACCAGCTTCCATCGTCGCATGGTTCACTCTCCATCGATATCCGTCACGCCGGCGTGGAAAAGCCTTTGTCGATCACCATTTTCCGCCTGGGGGGTGAGGCTCCCTGCGCCGCATGCCAGATCCACGCAAAAGGAAACGGTCCGGGCAGCATCTGCTGCCCGGACCGTGACGGGACGAGGCCGAATGATCCCTTACATCTCGCCGGCGGGAATCGGCTCCTCTGTGGCCAAACGGACCACCTGGTACCCACCCTTGGAGTGGAAGTAGGCGTATAGCCCGCCAAAGATGAAGATCAGGATCAGCGGTAGAATCGCCACCCACTTCAGCGCGGCATTGGGATCGCCGTCCCCAATCAGCGCGCCCAGCCAGGGCAGCGCCACCGCTACCGCCAGCATGCCCGTCCCGCCGATGATGTTGATCAGCAATGCCCCGCCTCTGGGGAATTGCTCAGAGGTCATTCCCAGCATCGTCGGCCAGAAATAGCTCTTGCCGAACGCGAATACGGTGGCGGCCAGAATAGCAATGGCGGGAGACGTTCCCGGGGCCAGGCTTCCCAACCAGAATAGTCCGATGGCGGAGAAGATGGCGCAGCTGAGTAGAATCCCGGTAGGGGAAAGCTTGTGAGCCAGCGGACCGGCGTAGAACCGCAGCACAAACATCAGGCCCGCCGTGTAGACCAGGAACAGGACGCCGCCGCCCTTGAATACCGGTACCAGGTTGCCCATGATGGTCGGGAACCACTGGTCCGGCGCCAGTTCCGTCGCCGCCGTCATCCACATGCAAAGGAAGATCAGCCAGAAGAGCGGCTTCGCGGCCTCGGACCACATCTGGCCCGTGGAAATGTTGGAGGTTACACGTTCCGTCTGCGGATAGTCCTGGGTAATGGCGAGGATCAGATAGATCACCGCCGGGATATACACCATGCCGAACTTGATCTCCCACGACACGCTGGCCTGGGAGAGTGCGAAGGCGAGGAGGCCGCCGATCACCATGCCGCCCGGCCACCAGGCGTGGAGCATATTGAGCTTGTGAGTCTTGTTGTCGCTGTAAATGGTCGCCACCAGCGGGTTGATGACGCCCTCCACCAATCCCTGCGACAGGCCCATGATGAAGAAGCCGGCATACAGGATCAACGTGCCGGTATTCGAGAAGATGTTCTTCACCTCTTCCGTCGGCCGGGGCGCCATCAGCATCATGGTGAGGCCCACGATGTAGCCGATACTGGAAAGGATGTGCATCCGCTTCATGCCGATGGCATCTACTACGGCGCCGCAGATGAAGATGGCGATGGTGAAGGCCCAGAACGCGGGGCTCCAGATCAGGCCCATATTCGCCTTGCTGAGGTGGAAGGCGGTGCTCATGTTGCCTTCCACGTCGCCACGAATGGCGAAGATCATGGCCGTGGTGATGAGGGAGATGCAACTGGTGATGAACAGTCGCTGCCGGTTGTAGATTGCTTTTGGCGGCACGTTGGCTGCAGTGGTGCTCAAGGTGATTCTCCGGAGAAAAGTTGGAGGCTGCGGCGCGGAAGGCCGGAACACCGCTTCGTGGCGGTCCCGCGGGCAGTAGAGCTTGCGCAGATTCGGGCTGATGTGGTCTGGTCCGCGCTCGCGCACCGGTGAGGAGCGTGCGGATCCGAGCATCTGGCATCCAGATAAAGGCGGGGGACCGGCGGAGCGGCTGGGTCCGCCTCCCTCCGAAGGTTGCCTGATCCGGGTGTCAAGCGTACGTTCCGCGCTCGGGCGGTTCCATCCTTCTCGGCGACGGTTTTCGCCGCCGCTGCGCGGACGGATGGGTGTCTAGGAAACAGATGAGGGTGGAGCGACCGAAGTCACCCCACCCTCATCACAGCGTCCTCCCACCTCCAGCGGAGGCGGATACGCGGCTTAGGCCTTGCCGGCCTTCTCGCAACAGAGGCGCGCGATGTGGCGCTTGCCCACGCTGGGGACGCGCATCACGATCTCTACCTTGCCGCCGCATACTTTACACGTGCTGGCCAGGGCCTTCTGCTCGGCGCGGGCCGCAACGTTGGTCTTCGAGGTGCCTTTATCCTTAGCCATCGATCTATCTCTCCCGGAAGAAGTGTCCCTTACCCGGCAGCCTGGGACTGGGCATCATTATAGCAGGTTATGCCTGGCTTGTGAAGGTCTGGACGCTTGCGGACCTCCGGGATACGCAGTTTGCCTGGACCCGATTTTCGGAAAGGCGCGCCGAAAGAAGAGGCCTGCCCCATGTAGAGCAGACCTCTCCATCTACCTCACGGCTGCTGGAGCCGCGAGACGTTCAGTCCCGGTTCAACTACGGTCCATTGTCATAGAGACAATCCGGGCCGCCGCGAAGCGGGTTGACCAGCTTCTCGGTCTTGTAGTACTTCACGTGGCCGTCGCAGAACACGGCGTTCGTGCCGCCCATGTGGAGGGGTGCCGGACGCCAGGGGTCGCCGTTGTAACAGCAGCCCACGTAGTCCGTGCCGCTGCCGTGAGGGTCCTGCGGGAAGCGGGTATATCCACGCCGGTTCCAGTTGGACTGGTCACTGGTCCACTTCGTAGGGTCTTCCTGATGGACCGTCTGCGCCGTCGCGTTCGTGACCAACTCGTTGTCACATACCCAGAGAGTATCCGCTGGGGAACGCAGCGCCGCCATACTAACCACTCCATACCAGAGCGACTGGGCGTCATCCAACGTGGCGGTGCTGAACTGGGAGAGACGATAGTTCATCCCGTAGCTGCACGGTTGGGTGCCGGCCTGGATCTCCGCCGCGCTGGCCACCGCCGAGGAACTGGGGCATTTTAGTACGCCCTTGTTTTTGATGTAGGGCTGCACCATCTGGTACCAGTTGAACGCATACCGGTTGTCGTTGACGAAAGAAATCTCGTCCGAGCACATCAATTCATCGAAGTCCTGGCTGTACATCGTCAGCCCGGCGGAGATCTGCTTCAGATTGCTCTGGCAACTGGCCTTTCGCGCTGCCTCACGAGCCTGGGCAAAGACCGGGAAAAGGATAGCGGCAAGAATAGCGATGATGGCGATAACGACCAGAAGCTCGATCAGGGTAAAACCACGTCTTTTGTGCATTGAGCCCTCCATGGCTAAAGGGAGACCGTTCCCGGACCGGAGGTCCAGAAACGTCGGAACAATACCGCCCAACATCGGTGCGGATATCTCCCGGATGCACCTAAAGACGTTCCAATTTAAGAAAAGTTATCCTATTTTTTTAGACATTCTACATCACGGTGGGAGAACAACCGCAGCCTAGCAGGCCCGCGATCAGACGAAAGCTGCAACTTTCAGCCGACGAGGCTGGATCGCCGGTAACCTTCCCTTCGTCCGCAGAGCATACAAGCGAGCGGGCGGCGGTACGCCCACAGCGGCCCCAATGAGCGCGTCTATTTTCTCTCCGCAAACCCGTTCCACAGGCTTGACAGGGCTAATCCCTTCGTAGATAATACCGGTGCCCTCACCGGTTCAAGCCGCAGTGGCGGAACGGCAGACGCGCTAGATTCAGGATCTAGTACTCGCAAGGGTGTGGAGGTTCAAATCCTCTCTGCGGCAACCCCGCCTCGCACAGCACGTGCTGTGCGAGGCGTTTTCGTTTTCTGCAATATCCTACGATTGAACGACTGGCAACAGACCAACCGGCTGCTACCATAGTTGTGTCGCCGCACCGCTTGAGGTAGCCAACAAGATGACCGGGCCTAAACGTTGGGTGTTCTGTTTCCTCTCCGCCGCTACGCTGGCCGTTGCAGCGCTGCAGTGGACGAGCCATCATCGGATGGAGCGGCCGACCACCACGGAGCGGCCGCTGCTGCCCGCCAGCATGCCGTACCTGACGTAAACCGCTATTGTGCGGTCCAGCCGCCGTCCACAAAGAGGCTGGTTCCCGTGGTGAACGCCGCGAGATCTGAGGCCAGATAGAGCGCGGCGGCTCCCACCTCGTCCACGTTGCCCCAGCGCCCCACCGGGATGCGACTGGTGAAGCTGGCGGCCACTTCCGGGTTGTTGATGAGCGGCATGTTCATCTCCGTGGCGAAGGGGCCGGGGCAGATGGCGTTGACCGTGATGCCGTGCGGCGCCCATTCCAGTGCCAGCGTCTTGGTGAGTCCCTGCAGGGCGGCCTTGCTGGAGGCGTAGGCCGCGCGGCCCGGCATGGAGATCGTGCCCACCATGGAAGCCAGGTTGATGACCCGGCCTTGCTTCCGCTCCAGCATGTGGCGGCCCACGGCGCGGGAGCAGAAGAAGGCGCTGCTCAGGTTCGTGTTGAGAACGGTGAACCAGTCCTCATCCGAATAGCCGACCACCTCGCCGCGGATGTTGACGCCGGCGTTGTTCACCAGGATATCGATCTGGCCCAGCTCCCGGAGCGCCGCCTCCACCATCCGGTCGACTTCCTCGGAACGGCTGACGTCCGCCGCCAGGGCGAGCGCCCGGCTGCCGGTCTGCTCGGCAATCTCCGCGGCGGTGGCGGTACCCTGGTCCAGGTTGCGGCTGGCCAGGCAGACCGTTGCTCCGGCGCCGGCCAGGGCCGCGGCAATCGCCTTGCCCAGGCCCTTGCTCCCGCCGGTCACCAGCGCCGTCTTTCCCTTCAGGCTGAACCATTCCACGCTGCTTGCGGCCATGTCGCTCCTCGTTTCTTCCAGAAAATGAGAATGACCGGCACTCTGGCTAGAGCGCCGGTCATCGATCGTTTATGTCTCGCGCCCGTGATGCGTTCACGGCGGGGCTGCGTAGAACCTGCCGCCGGTAGGGCTACTTCTTCGCGGCGAGGGCGGTGTTGATCGCCTTTTCCAGGGCGGGCAGATCCGGGCCGTCCAATGAGTAGACCACCTTGCCGGCGCGGTCCAGCACCACGTTAGCCGGCATGGTCGTCACACCGAACTTATCGGTGATGGGACCCTTCTTGTCATGCACCACGGGGAACGTGGCCCGCACTTCCTTGGCAAACGCGCTAGCTTCGGAAAGCTTATCGTCCGCGCTCACTGAGACAACAGTAAAGCCTTTGGGACCGTACTTCTTCTGGAACTCTTGCAGATGAGGATACTCCTCATGGCAGGAGCTTCAGCTATAGCTAAAGAAGTTGAGCAGGACCACCTTACCCTTGAATTGGGTTGAGGCCACGGCCTTCCCCTCAACGGTGGTGCCTTTCCACGCGGGGGCCACCTTCCCTTTTTTTACCAGAGCGGCGGACGCACCCCCCGCCAGCAAGGTGGCGGACAGGAACAGCGCAGCCGCGCACGTTGCAATCCTCTTCATTACCTATTCTCCTGGCCTTTGTTGAAGGACCCGAGTCATAAAACTCCCTTATCTTAACCCCGCCACCCGGCTTAGTCGAGCAGGGGTGAGGCGGACGTTTCAGACTGGGACGATACGTGAGTGACGGGAACCATCCTCAACTTCATTACGGTGGTTGTGGGCGCTGTCACCGGGAAATTGATCGGGGAGCGTCTTCCGGCGCGGGTCCGGGAGACGGTGATGCACGTGATCGCGCTGGTCACGCTGGTGATCGGCGCGGACATGGCGCTGAAAACCCGCAATCCGCTGGTGCTCTTGCTGAGCCTGGTCCTGGGCGCGGTAACGGGTGAGCTGCTGCATATCGAGGACAGGATCAATCGCCTGGGAGCGCTGGCGGAGCAGCGTCTGGCGAAGCCCGGGGACGGCGACTTCGCCCGCGGCTTCATCACCACCAGCATCCTCTTTTGCGTCGGCCCGATGACCCTGCTCGGCTGCCTGAACGACGGCCTGCGCGGCGACTATCGGCTCCTGGCGATCAAGTCCACGCTGGACGGGGTCAGCGCCATCGCCTTCGCTTCCGCGCTGGGGTGGGGCGTGCTGCTCTCCGCGGGCACCGTGCTGGTAGTCCAGGGCGCGCTAAGCCTCGGCGCCCACGCGCTGGCCCCGCTGCTCAGCGACCCGGCCGGCCAGGCGGAGCTGTTCGCGGCGGGCGGCGTGATGATGCTGGGCCTGGGGCTGCGCATCCTGGAATTGAAGCCGATCCGTGTGGGGAACATGCTGCCCGCGCTGCTATACGCGCCGCTACTCACCCTGCTAGCGCACTGGCTGGCGCAGCGCGGCGTGCTTCCCGCGCCGTAACCGTTGCTGCATGGTTCTGCGGGTTTGGAGCCTTGCGCCCGCCACCTGCTAATGGATCAGCAGCCCCACGATGATGCCGAGGCCGGCGCCGGCCAGCACTTCCGTGGGGGTGTGACCCAGCAGCTCTTTCAGCGCTTCCCGCTCCTTGAACGCTTCCTGGATGAACGAAAGGAGCAGCAGCTCGTTCAGGATGTCGGCGTGCTTACCGGCTTCCCGGCGGAGGGACATGGCGTCGTACATCACGACGGACGCGAAGACGGCCGCTACGGCAAAGATGGGGGAGTGCAGGCCTTCCACCCGGCCCACGCCGCATGCCAGTCCCACCACGAATGCGGAATGCGCGCTTGGCAGACCCCCCGTATCGATCAAACGCCGCCAGTTGATCTGCTTCTCCAGAATCGCGAAGAGGACCATCTTCAGGATCTGGGCGAGGGCCCACGCGGCCAGGGCGGCCTTCAGCGGTAGATTGGAGAGGAGTTCGTGCAGCACGAGCGGCCCGCGCGCGGGCGGCACGGCCCGCGTCTTGCGTCACGGCGATGGTTCCGGCGGCCAAAAAGCGCCTGGAATTCGCCCTAGATTCTGTCCCTGATTTATACTCCGATCCAGGTAGTTCCTAACAGCGTTTCCCCAACTACCGCCTTCGGCGCGGCGTTCGGGCCTTCAGGCCGTACGCGCCAGCGGCGCTGGGAGTAAGCCGGGTTCTTGCGCCCGTAACCGTTTCCGCTAGAATGAAGACCTTAACGCCTGAAGGCCCAGATTGCCGAGGGGAGTTGCCGTGGAATCCGCCGCACCGCCGGAACCGTTGCTTAAGGAGGAGTTTGCCCTCCACCCTGACGCCCTGTTCCGCCAACTTGCGGAGGAGACGGAGTGGGACCGCCGCATGCGGGCGCGCCTTACGATGAACTGGGGCGTACCGTACAACTATTCCGGCATGACCTATCCGGAATTGCCTATGCCGGCGGCCGTCGCGGCTCTGGCGGAACAGATCCAGGCGGAAGTAGGCTGGCTTCCGAACAACTGCCTGGCCAACTACTATCCGGACGGTGAATCCACCATGGGCTTTCACGTCGACAGCCTCGACGATCTGGAGCCGGGTACGGGCATCGCGATTGTTTCGCTGGGCGCAGCGCGGGTCCTCCGCTTCCGGCTCATCGCGGACAAGACGCAGACGTGGGACTTCACGCTCACACCGGGTTCGTTGCTGCACATGCCGCCGGAGATACAGACCCGCTTCAAGCACGGCGTTCCCGCGCTGCCCGGCGCCGGAGCCCGGATCAGTCTGACGTTTCGGGCGGTGGTTCCAAGCGCCGGGGCGGATGCCGAGCTCGGTACGGGCGCGCCATCGTGAAACGGCGGCGAAAAGCGGAGCCGCGCGAGTGCGGGGAGTGCCGCGCGTGCTGCGTGGTGCTCGGCTTCGAGGCGCACCCCGACGAGGCGCCGTTCCGCAAGCCGCACGGCACACCCTGTCCCCATCTGATCCAGATCGGCTGCGGGATCTACTCGGAGCGCCCGCCCGTGTGCCGCCGGTTCCAGTGCGGTTGGATCCAGGCGACCAACCTCCCGGAAGCGCTGCGCCCGGACCGCTGCGGGGTGTTGTTCTGCACCAACGACAATGCCTATGGCGACGGTTACGCGGTCTACGCCTACGAGCTTCGGCCCGGCGCGGCGGAGGGGGAACTGCCGCAGTGGCTGATCGGTGAGCTGGTGCGAGAGCTGCCGGTGATCATCGTCCGCGAGGGGGGCCACGAGCTTCTAACGATCCAGCCTTCCCGGAGGCGTCGTTAGCGGCTGCCGTCTCCCGTGGTGGAGGAAGCCATGGAGATTCTGGAGACGGAGCGGCTGCGCCTGCGGGTGCTGCGGCCGGAAGATGAAGAGCCATTCTCCCGGATCTGCGGCGATCCGCACGTGATGCGCTTCTACCCGCAGCCGTGGTCAGCGGAACGGGCGCACGGCTTCATTCAGTTCAACATCCGCCTGCAGTCAGAGCGCGGCTTCTCCCTGTGGGCGGTGGTGCACCGGGAGACAGAGCAGTTCATCGGCTTCTGCGGCCTGATCCCGCAGTGTGTGGAGGGCGTGGAGGAGATCGAGGTGGGCTACATGCTGCACCCGGAGTTCTGGGGACGCGGACTGGCGCCGGAAGCCGCTCGAGCCAGCCGGGACCACGCCTTCCGGCAGCTCGGGGTAGGGCGGGTGATCTCCCTGATCAATCCGCACAACCAGCCATCCATCCGCGTGGCAGAGAAAAACGGGATGCGCTTGGACCGGCAAACGGAGTTCAACGGGCGGCCATGTCTGGTCTATGCCGTGTCCCGCGGGGATTCTTAGCCGCGGATTTCCGAAGAGTATGGGAGTGTGGGAAGTAGGAGACCGGTTGGAAACAAGCCACTCCCCACACTCCCCAACTAGACCTCCGCTTCCGCCAGCGCCAGCTCCAACGCCTGGACGGGATGCAGCGCGCGCACGCCCAAGCCATCCGCAAGCTGGTGGCGGCAACTGGTGCCGGGCGCCACGATGAGCGCTCCTTCCGGCGCGTTGCGGACGTGCCCGAACAGGCTCTGCTCCCCGATCTTGAGGGAGAGGTCGTAGTGCTCCCGCTCGTAGCCGAAGGAGCCGGCCATCCCGCAGCAGCCGGAGGGGAATTCCACCACCTGGTAGCCGGGCGCCATCTTCAGCGCCTGGACCGTCTTCGCGGTGCCGAACACCGCCTTCTGGTGGCAGTGTCCGTGCAGGCGCACCTCCCGCGGGACGTTCCGGTAGGGGAGCGCGGAATCGGCGCCGTGGCGCTCCGCCAGGAAATCCTGCACCAGCCAGGTATTAGCCGCTACCTCGCGCGCCGCCGCGCCCAGCCCGAACTCCGCGTATTCGTCCCGGAACGTGACCGCGCAGCTCGGCTCCAGGCCCAGGACCGGCGTCCCGCGCCGGACCCATGAGATCAACTGCTGGACGTTGTATTCCGCACTGGTCCGCGCCTCTCGGAGCAAGCCCTTGGAGATCTGCGGGCGGCCGCAGCAGCGCAGGTGCGGCACCACCACCCGGTACCCGAACGCCTCCAGCAGCCGCACCGCCGCCTTACCGATCTCCGGTTCCTGATAGTTGGTGAACGTATCCGCGGCTAGCAGCACGTCGCCGGCTACCCCGTCGGAGGCCGGCTGGCGGTTCCGGAACCAGCGAATGAACGTCTGGTCCGCGTATTTCGGCAGCGGACGGCGCGCTTCGATCCCTAGAAACCGGTCCATTAAACGGCGGGTGACCGGCCACCCTTGCACCACGTTCGCCAGGCGGGGGAAGACGGACGCCGCGCGACTCCATTCCGCCACGCCCCCGAAGAAGCGCGCCCGTATCGGCGTCCCGTACTCCTCGTGGTACGCGGCGAGGAACTCGTACTTCATCTTCGCCATGTCCACGTTGGACGGGCACTCGCTCTTGCACGCCTTGCACTCCAGGCAGAGGTCCAGCACCTCGTGAACGCGCGGGTCCGCCAGTCGCGGCTTGCCGCCGTCCACCGGTGTGGCCTGGCCGGAGAGCACCATGCGAAGCACGTTGGCCCGTCCCCGCGTGGAGTGCTCCTCTTCCCGCGTGGCCCGGTAGGACGGGCACATGGCTCCGTCCGTATTCTTCCGGCACGCGCCCACGCCGCTGCACAGCTCCACGGAGCGCGCGAAGCCGCCGTCTCTGCTGAAGTCCAGGATGGTGCTCACCGGGACGGTATCGTAGCTGCCGCCCAGGCGGAGGTTCTGGTCCATCGGCGGCGCATCGACGATCTTGCCGGGGTTCATCAGCCCGTGCGGATCGAACGCCGCCTTCAACTCCCGGAACGCCTGGTACAGCACGGGACCGTACATCCGCTCCTGGAACTCGGAGCGGACCAGGCCGTCGCCATGCTCCGCGCTCATCGCGCCGCCGTACTTCAGCACCAGGTCCGCGACCCCGCTGGCGATAGCCCGCATCCGCTGCTGGTCCGGCCGAATCTTGATATTCAGGATGGGACGCACGTGCAGGCACCCGACGCTGGCGTGCGCGTAGTAGCAGGCCTCCGCGCCGTGGCCGCGCAGCAGCTCCCGGAACTCCCGGATGTACGCGGCCAGGTGTTCCGGCGGCACGGCGGTATCTTCCACGAACCCCACAGGCTTGGGATCGCCCTTCATGCCCATGAGAAGTCCGAGGCCGGCTTTGCGGATATTCCACACGTCCCGCTGTCCCGCCGCGTCCGTAACGATGGGGTGCGCGTAGCCGGCGCCTTCCCGCTGCAGCGCGGCCTGCAGCGTTTCCAGGCGCTCCTGGAGCTCTTCCTGGGTATCCGCGTAGAACTCCGTCACCAGGATCGCTTCCGGCGCGCCCTCCAGGAAACCGCGCGCCCGCGCCAGGGTGGGGTTGTCGCAGGTGAGGTCCAGGATGATGTGGTCGGTCAGTTCCACGGCGGCAGGCCCGTGGGAGAGCAGCAGCGGCGTGCTCTCCAGCGCTTCGATCAGGTCCGTGAAGTGGGAGACCACCAGCCCGGTGAAGCGCGGCAGCGGTACCAGATTCAGCTTCGCTTCCGTGACCGTGACCAGCGTGCCCTCCGACCCGACCGCGATCTTGGCCAGATTCAGCCGCCGGTGCCGGACAATCTCGTCCAGGTTGTAGCCGCCCACCCGGCGCATGATGCGCGGGAAGCGCCGGTCTACTTCCTCGGCGTGCTCGCGGCAGAGGCGGTCCACTTCCCGGTAGATGCCCGCCTCCAGGGTCTCGCCCTCGCCGCGGCGGCGCCACTCCTCCGGCGTCACCTCACCGAAGGTGGCCACGGACCCATCCGAGAGGACCACCCGCTGCTCCAGCACGTGGTCCACCGTTTTGCCGTACAGGATGGAGTGCGCGCCGCTGGAGTTGTTGCCCATCATCCCGCCCACGCTGGCGCGGTTGCTGGTGGCCACGTCCGGCGCGAATCGGAGGCCGTGCGGCTTGAGCAGGGCGTTCAGCTCATCCAGGATCACGCCGGGCTGCACCCGCACCCACCGCTCTTCCGGATTCACCTCCAGCACGCCCGCCATGTACTTGGTGAAGTCCAGCACCAGCGCCGCCCCGACGGACTGACCGGCCAGACTGGTGCCGCTGCCGCGCGGGAGGAGTGGAACGCTGTGCTTGGCAGCTAGGCGCACCGCGGCTACCACGTCCGCTTCGTGGCGCGGCAGCACCACGCCGTGCGGGATGATCTGGTAGATGCTGGCGTCCGTGGCGTACAGCAGCCGGGAGGTCTCGTCGAAGCGGACCTCTCCCTCAAGCTGTGCCTGGAGCTCCGCCGCCAGCTCCCGCAGCGGGCCGGAATGGTCGTGGATTACCGGGAACGGGGTGATGGTCACAAAAGCTCCGTGGCGCCGGTGGCCCGGGTCAAACGGCGAGGTGGCGTGGAACCGGCCCGATCCGGTATATTATGTACAAGTGTACAAGACCGCGCCTTGCTTCAGCCGATTGGTTGACGCGACCTGCCCACCAAAAATATTTGTTGAGAAACGATTGAGTGCCCTTCAGTTGGACCGGCAGCCACCAATAATCCGACCAACGAATGAAGAAACGAAGGGCTGTTTTCCACTGTAGTGGAGCAGGTCACGCACAAAACCGATCCTGAGGCCGCTGGGTTTGAATCCAGTTAGCACACCTGGAGAGTTCGGTGCACATAATAGGTAGTAGTGTGCGCTGGACAAACGAGAAGTCCCACCGGCAAATGCGCGTATCACTGACTTAGCCAGCATGCTGGCTACCCGACGAAGGGATGGGCGAGATGCAGATCTCCAACCAACAAGTAGACATCGTCCAGCGAACGGCCCGTGCGAAGGACGCCGCCGCGGAAACTCCGGTCCAGTCCGTGGAAGAGCTCGCCGCTCGGCACGGCGTGCGCATGGATGAGGTGCGTCGGTTCACGGAGCGCGCCATGATGGCGGAAGAGGATCCGGCGCGCGAGAAGCGCCTCCGGGAGCTCACCCGCAAAGTCAACGCCGGCAGCTACCAGATCGAGTCGGAAGACCTGCTCGATATGGCCGAGCGCCGCGCGATTGCGGACCGCGCCAAGGACATCTAACCCAGCGACGCGGGCACGCGTCCAGACCAAATTCGACGGGGCCGGGTGTGGGAGCTATTCTCACGCCCGGCCTTTTGCGTCACTGGATTCGCCTCGGATGGCCTCAGCGCCGCGTCAACCCCCGCCGAGCCGCTTCGAAGCGCTCCCTCCGGTCGTACATCATCAGCACGTTGGTCAACCCGCGCCCCGGATTCGCGACGAACCGCCCGGAGAAATACATGGCGGTGGAGGTGCCGCCGTCCAGCGCCACGGCGTGGTAGGCGCCCAGCGCCCGCATCACCTTGGCCAGTTCCCAGAGCGTGATGCTCTGCCGAACCGCTACCAACTGCAGCCGGTTGTCCGCCGTCAGCCCCACGGCGGTGCGCGTTCTCCGCTGGGTGATCGGGATGGTGCGGAATCCCTCGCTGCGGGCGGAAAGGGCGACTCTCCCTGCCTCCACCAGACGGGGGCCGCCGCGGATCACCGTATCGAAGAGGCTCCAGTCCACGCTCTGATCGCCATACCGGGTGGGGATGAACGAGACCAGATTCCCCTCCGTGATCGCGACCGCCGTCCCGATGAAGCCGCGGAAGACAGGCCGGCCGTTGATGACCAGGTCGCCGGTGGGGACGTGGTTCTTGATCCCGAAGAACGTGCCGGTGATGGCGGCGGTCGGCTGCGCGCGCTGGATCATCGCGCCGAACCGCTCCGCCGTCCCGACCCCTCCGCGCGAGAGCATCGCGGTGATGCGGACCTCCGGGTCGTCCAGGTCCGCTTCGATCACGTTGACCCCGACGCCCAGCACGAACCCCTTACGATAAGACAGCCCGCCCCGGCGCTGGACCAGCGGCAGGGGACGTGCCGGCGTCGCTGGGGCGGCCGGTATGCCCAGGCCGCACGCGATGAGGCCAGCGGCGGCTAAGAATCGGGGACGTGAACCCCGCGCTTTCCTTACGCTCATCGGTACACCTACCGTTTGCCCCGCGTGGGGTTCGCCGTTTCCGGCGGCCCGTACGCAATGTGGAGCCAGCCATCCACGTAACGAGCTCCGCGCATCGGGCGGCGCTGGATCGCGAGAGGGAGGGGGATGATCCGCCGCTGGTTCTCCACCTGCAGCACCAGGCCTTCCCGCCCGGAGAGCAGCCGAAAGCTATCCTTCTTAAGGAACGGGAGCCGCATTCGGAGCTCCGCGCCGCTGCCCTCTTCCGACCACTGCACCGGCGGCTCCGTCGACCAGACCTCCGCCGGGTCCCGCTCGCCATACACCTCGCGCCCGAACTGCTCCAGCGCCGCCACGCCCAGTACTTCGTCCGGCTGGAGGCGTCCCTGGAGCAGCGGCACGTCCGCAAAGGAGGCCTGCGCCTGCTCCAGGATCAGGTGCTGCCGTTCCACCCACGGCTGGAGGAACGGGGACCCGTGCCCCTCCGGTAGCAGCTTGTTCAGGACCACCGCGTCCACGTTCATGCCCAGAAGGGCGGTCCAGGTGAACGCGCGCTTCGTTTCGTTCAGACCTACGCGCTCCGGCGTGGTGACCAGCCGCACGGAGACGTGGCGCGCGTCCATCAGCGTGGCGCTGGCCTGCCGCACCCGGACGTACCACTGCTCCATCTCCGCCAGCACCTCTTCCGTGGGCATCGGCCAGTGCATCGCGTCCGCCACGGGCCGCGCCAGGTTCAGGACGCCCCGTTCCAGCAGGCTGTAGCGGCCCATCACCCACTGCAGCACGTCCGGCAGGCGCAGGAACTTCAGCAGATCGCCGGTGGGCGGGGCGTCCAACACCACCACGTCCCACTCGCCGGTCTCCGCCACGCTCTGGAGGCGCATCAACCCGAACACCTCTTCCATCCCCGGCAGGATGGCGCACTCCTCCGCTACCACCTCCGTCACCCGCGGATTGTTGGCCGTCATTGTTCGGAAGAAGTCGATGACGGCGTGCCAGTTCTCCTGCAGCTCCCGGTTGAGGTCTACCTCCAGCGCGGAGAGGTTCGGGGCGATGGAGGTGGGCGCGGCGCCGACCGGCACGCCGAACAGATCGCCGAGATTGTGCGCGCTGTCGATGCTCATCACCAGCGCGCGCTGGCCCCGCGCCGCGCAGAGCGCCGCCGTGGCCGCCGCGAGCGTGGATTTCCCCACGCCGCCCTTACCGGCCGTTACGATGATGCGGGTGGGGGAAGGCATGCGATTTCACCAGGTTGGCGTGGATGACGTCAGGTCTGCGCGATGAAGGGGTGGCCGGGACCGATGATCCCACGGTACCAAAAAATTAGGACCGGTGCTTCTTCTGACCCGGGCCCAACGCCTTTCCAGCCCGTTTAAGGTGGCTTGAGCGAGTGATGCATTTGCCCGCTACTTCACGGATGAAACGGGACACCGCCATGACGTAATCGGTTCCGGTGATTCCGGCCGGCAGGAACCGGTCAGCCATCCAGGTTCTCCAATGCTTCGTGCGCACAAGAGTGCCCATGGAGCGGTACTGCACCGCATCGAAATCCGAGACCTGGCACACCGGGCGCGGCTTGGATTCTGGGAAAAGCACATCGACCAGGGTGTCCGGCATTGCAAACGTGCGAAACGGGGTGGAGGTGAGGGCGGAGCACAGGGCATCAGCAATCTCATTCCGTCTCCCCGGCCCTAGCAGGCGCAGCGCCAGCGCGGCGTAGCCCAGCAGATCCCCCGCATTCCACCACTGCCAATCTATGCGGAAAGACTCTAGCTCCCAGCTCTCCGACAGCGCCGTAAGCAGAATCTCCACGGCCGGTTCCGGCGTATCCGGACCAAGGACGGTGGTGAGCGCAATTGACGCGGCGACACGCAGCTCTTGCGGTTGAGCGGCGTCCAGATACGGGGTGAGGATTCCCAGGTCCGGCCGTGGATCCGCGAAGCGCCCCAGCATCCCGAAGCAGAGGATTAGGCTCTGGATCTGTCCCGGGTCCGTTTCATCCCGGATATATGCCGCAACCTCCGTATGAGCCGCCGCCAACGACTGCGCGAAGTGGGCAACGGCAAACGTGGCTGACAACCGAACTTCGGGATTGTTCTCCGGACCCATGAACCGCTTGAAGCGGTCAGCCCGCGCGTGGACTTCGTAGTACGTAGCGCGCGCTTCTTCGTAGACCAGCAACCCGCACCAGTCGTCTTCCTGACGCCGTTGCTCTTCCTTCGCCAGGTCATACCCGTACGGCAGGAAAAACTCGCCGTAGCCCACGGCCAGCGCCAGCAGAAGGTCGATGAGCCTTTGCTGGACGGGACATCCCGGCGCTTCCAGCAGCTCGAAAAGGAAGCGGACGATGTATGGACACGAATTGTGCCGTGTCCCCTGGTGCAGGAGGTAACCCCAGATGTACGAGAAGGCGGCGTCTCGCGCTTCCTCAGAGGTTCCAGCGATCGCCTGGAGGTGTGCCGGTACGTCTTCCGCCGTCCCGTGCGAGTGCTCGAGCTTTGCCCAGTTGATTGAATCGACTTCCTCTAACACGGGTCCGATAGCTCCGGCAGTACGCTGTCCTCGCGGGTTAAGCGAAATTATTCCAGGCCAGCAACCTCTACTTCGAAGAGACGCGGGAGATCGTGCGGGTCACGGGGCATAAAGCGATCGCACGCCTGCTGGATCATCTCGAAGGCGCGCAGCAGATTCCCCAGCCGCTCCCGGTAGACGTCCAGCCCCGGCTCGTCCGGTGCGGTGCCGGCCTCCGTCAGGAACTGCCGCAGGGAGCGCATCGTGGGATCGAACTCCCGCCGCTTCCGCTCCATGATCAGGTTGTGGCCCATCTCCCACACGTCGGAGACGCTCCGGAAATACTCGCGGCGGTCGCCGGTGAAGTGGACGCGCTGCGCCAAGCCCCAGTCTTCCAGCGCGCGCAGGTTCATGGAGGTGTTGCCGCGGGAGATCTTGAGGCGCTCCATGATCTCGTCCGCGGAGAGCGGCTCCGGACTGACGTACAGCAGCGCGTGGATCTGCCCCATGGTGCGGTTGATACCCCAGGCGCTGGCCATTTCTCCCCAGTGGAGGATGAACCGCTCCTGGAGGTCGTCCAGCGCGCTGGGCTTGGGGTCCGCCGGCGGCGCCAGCAGCTCCGCGGGGGAGTCCGGCGTCACAGGCGCATCCTTTCCAGATCCGGCTCCAGCCGCCGCGCTTGCTCCGCCGAATAGAGCAGCGCCGCCAGCGGCTGGCCGGGAAGGAGCGCGTTCATCAGGGTGTTCAGCCCGATCCGCACCGGTCCCGACTGCCATGCCGGGTCGTTGATCCACGCTTGGCGGCCGTCGCCTCCGGAGAGCACCACCGCGTGGGGCTGGTGCACCCCCCGCCATTGCGGATACAGCCGGCCCAGATCCGCAAACAGCACCGGCGGCACCCCACTGCGCAGCGCGGCCCGCACGTAGCGCAGCCACTGCTCTTCCCAGCGGAACACCAGCCGGAACGGCCCGGACTGGAAGCGCCGCGAGAGGATCAGGGTCCGGTCCCGATAGCGCTGCAGCACGTCCGGGAAGTGTGCCCGCAGCCCGAACGCACCGATCCGCGTGAGATTACGACCCGGAATGCCCGCCGCGGATTCTCCCCCCAGCAGCTCGTGCAGCGCGCCGGGCTCGTGGGGAAGCTCATGATAGGCCAGCAGCATGGCGGCGCAGGTGGATACCGCGCCGGACACCCCCTCCTGCACCCGGTGCGGGATACTGAGGCGCACCGGCGGCAGGTACGCGCCCGCCAATCCCGCCCGCAGGTAGGGGTTCTCACCAGCCGTCTGCGGGTACGATCGGTGGATCTCTTCCTGACGGAGCGCGGCACGGAGCTTGAAACGAGGGTCCGGAATCATAATGTAAGGGAGCCAATCCGGCAGGAGTCGCGTGGGGTCCGGCTAGGTTTCATTATACCCGCTTGCCGTGGGCTCCGCTGTCCGGCGGAGCCGCGAGGAGATCAGATGTCAGAACCGGAGAACGAGGCATGGTCCGCGCGGCTGCAGCGCCTCTACGACGTGGCGGCTGGGAAGCCGGGTGCCGTGGAAGACCACCCCTGGGGCGAGACGGTCTTTAAAGTGGGCGGCAAGATCTTCATCTTCCTGGGCTGCCCGCCGGGCAGGAGCGTCACGGTGAAGGCCCGGACGGAAGACCTGGACGGCCTGCTCCAGCTTTCCAACGTACAACCTGCGGCCTACATCGGACGGTACGGCTGGGTGCGGGTGGCCGTGGATGATGACGCGTCCCTAGGCCTGGCGCTGGACCTGCTGGACCAGAGCTACGAGCAGGTCCGCAGCAAGCTCCCGAAGCGCGCCCGCCAGTGATTATGGGCGCCCCGTTTCATCCGGCCGGTTGTGTGCAACAACCTCCCTGGACGGAATGAGAAACGGAGCGAGCGATGACGGTGTTAGCGGAACGGGACCCGGATGCGGAGACCCCCCAGGGCGAGTGCGGCGGAACGCTGATCCTGCACCCAGACGGCCCCGAGACGGCCAGGGAAGCCGGCCTGCGGTACGTCTCGGATACGCGTCCAGGTATCCGCCGCGAGCGGCGCGGGGACGGCTTCGTCTACTTCAAGCCGGATGGGACGCGAGTGGAGGAGGAGCGGACACTGGAGCGGATCCGTTCGTTGGGGATTCCGCCGGCGTGGACGGACATCTGGATCTGCACGCTGCCGCACGGACACATCCAGGCCACGGGGCGGGATGCGAAGCACCGCAAGCAGTACCGCTACCATCCGCGCTGGCGGGCCGTGCGGGACGGCACCAAGTATGACCGGATGCTGGCTTTTGGAGAGGCGCTTCCGCACCTCCGAGAGCGGGTGAGCGAGGATCTCGGCAAGCCGGGCCTGTCTCGTGAGAAGATCCTGGCCACGACCATCCGGCTGCTGGAGATCACGCTGATCCGCGTCGGGAACGAGGAGTACGCGCGGGAGAACGGCTCATACGGCCTGACCACCCTGCACAACGAGCACGTGGACGTCACCGGCTCCACGGTCCACTTCCACTTCAAGGGCAAGAGCGGCAAGGAGTGGCAGGTGGAGGTGAAAGACCGGCGCCTGGCGCGGGTGATCCAGCGCTGCCAGGAGCTGCCGGGCCAGGAGTTGTTTGAATATCCTGGTCCGGACGGCGAGATTCACACCGTTTCGTCTAGTGATGTGAACGTGTACCTCCGCGAAGTGACCGGGCAGGACTTCACCGCCAAAGATTTCCGGACCTGGGCCGGAACCGTCATCGCATTCGAGGAGCTGAGCCGGCTTACGGACGCGGACACCGAGCGGGAGGCGAAGCATGACGTGGTAGCCGCCATCAAGACAGTCTCGGGGCGTCTAGGGAACACCCCCGCCGTGTGCCGGAAGTGCTACGTCCACCCCGCGGTGCTGGAGGCGTATGAAGACCCGGAGCGCCGTCCCCTGCTGGCGGAATGTATGGCGGCGGACCACTCCCGCTCTCCGCTTCCGCGGGAGGAGGCGGCGCTGATGTGCCTACTCCGCTGTCTGCACGAGGCCGACCAGCCGGCTGCGGCTGCCGAGAAGAAACGCCCGTAACCGCCGAACCGGCGCTGCGTCGCCGCGTCGATAGTACACGGCAGCGTCCGATGCCGGAGCGAGCTGCGTTTCCCGTATCCGGTCTGAGGCAGGTGATGGTCCGGCGCACGACGGTCCTGGGAATGGCGATGATAGCAGCCCTGGGTGCTGCGGCCGGCCTCTTGTACGGAGGGCGGGGTCCGCTCCGCCATATCGGCGGGTTGTGGTGCGCTGGTGGTAGAGATGGAAACGACTTTTACCTGAATCTTGAGGAGGATGGGACCGCAAGCCTTCAGGTCGTCGACCGGGTGGGAGGATCCAGATACTTTCCCGCGCGCTGGCTGGTGGCCGCAACCTCGAACTCAGATGCGGTGCTGGGTCTGCCGGACGGCACCCTCTCCTGCGGTGGTTACCAGACCGGCGAGGAATCGTCATCGCAGCGGCTGCTGGTGACGGGCTGCGCCTACTTCGCGAGGAACGGATTGCTGGCGGCGTACCCGCTGCCGTACGTGTGGCAGCGGCTCACCAAGTAAGCGGCACGTAAGACGGCGGGCCTGTCCTTCACGTAAGTGAAGGACAGGCCCGTCTGTTTGCCGCGATCTTCAGCCTTGCCCGCCCCGGGTGTCCGGTGGCCGAAGCCAGCCGAATCCCCCGCATCTTTTGAACTGAACGGGTAGTGCGTATCAAGACCGCATGCGCCGGTACTTTCCAGCACATTGGGATCCTAAGCTTAGAATTCCACGTGGACAAGTTGTCGCG
>JADMIO010809261.1_pt1 | contig 105749 bp, 92 predicted proteins | sample 8958161 | NCBI WGS metagenome assembly JADMIO01 (sample SAMN16585339, study PRJNA669376) | soil metagenome | isolation source: Crop rotation soil | place: USA: Cullars Rotation, Alabama | collected 2011
CGCGACAACTTGTCCACGTGGAATTCTAAGCTTAGGATCCCAATGTGCTGGAAACAGAGACTCGAAGGCGAGATCGTCCGCGACAACATCATGTCTGTTGCGGGTTCGATCGATCTGAAGATCGGCGGCCCGGCAATCTTCCCCCACGTCGAAGAAGAGAGCCTGAAGGCGCTGTTCCGCGGCATCTGGCACAACCAGGACGACGATCCGGAAGTGTGGCGGCGCAGCGTCTATATCTATCAGAAACGCGCGCTGGTCTTCCCGATGTTGCAGGTCTTCGACATGCCGGATCAGAGCCAGGCTTTCGGTGCGCGATACACATCGACGGTGCCCACACAGGCGCTGACGCTCATGAACGATGACTTCGTCATTCGTCAGGCTGGGCTGTTCGCGGAACGGCTCAAGAAGGAAGCGGGTGACGACGTGACGAAGCAGGTCGATCTGGCCTACCGGCTCGTCCTCACGCGTCCACCGACATCCAAAGAACTTTCAATGGCAGCCGACATGATCGGAGAGACCTCACTTACGGACTTCTCGAACGTCATGCTCAATCTCAGCGAGTTTCTCTACACGAGGTAATCAAATGAAAAACATCTGGAATCGACGCGATTTTCTTTTTCAGTCCGGTGGCGGCATTGCGGGCTTGGCCCTCGCTTCAATGCTTCACGAACAAAATTTGTTGGGAAGTCCGGAGGCTGCCGATGTCTGTCGCGCTTCCGCTGCCGGCGTGAATCCTCTTGCGCCAAAGGCTCCGCATTTCAAACCGCGCGCGAAAGCCGTGATCTCGCTCTTCATGACAGGCGGCATCAGCCAACTCGAAACTTTTGACTACAAACCTGCGTTGGAGAAATACGCCGGCCAGGTCATGACCGGTGATGTTCGCGTTCACGATGGACGCCCGGGCCCGATCATGCCGAGCATTTTCAAATTCAAGCCGTACGGGCAAAGCGGAAAGTATGTTTCGGAAATCTTTCCGCACATGGGATCGAAGGTGGACGAGATTGCGTTCCTGCACTCGGTGTGGGGACGTTCCGACGATCACGTGCAATCGACGCTGGAGATGCAGACCGGCCAACTCCGCATGGGGTTCCCAAGCATGGGAAGCTGGATCACCTACGGACTCGGCTCGGAGAATTCGAACCTTCCCGGATTCGTCGTGCTGCAAGACCCGCGAGGCGGTGCGCTCGGTGCTACGAACAACTGGCAAGCGGGCTTCCTGCCTTCAACGTTTCAAGGCACTCCGTTCGGACCCGCAGACAATCCGATCATCGATCTGAAGCGGCCCGTCGGTGTGACTGCGGATCAGCAGCGCAAGCGGCTCGACATGCTGGCCAGCTTGAATGAGATGCACGCGGAACGCTATCCCGGCAGCTCGGAACTCGCGGGACGTATCTCGTCCTACGAACTCGCGTACCGCATGCAGGGTTGCGCTCCCGAAGCCGTCGACATCAACAGCGAGTCGGCCGCGACGAAGAAGCTTTACGGCCTCGATGACAAAATCACCGAAGGTTTCGGCAAGCAATGCCTGATGGCTCGACGTCTGGTCGAGCGCGGCGTTCGTTACGTGCAGGTTTTTTCAGGCGGTCTTGGCGTTCAGAATACGGACACCTGGGATGCGCACAAGGACATGAAAGAGAACCATGCACTCCACGCCAGGGAAGCGGATCAGCCCATGGCTGCGTTGCTGACGGATCTGAAAGGGCGTGGGCTGCTCGACGACACGTTGGTAGTCTTCCACTCCGAATTCGGTCGCATGCCGCTCTCTGAGAATGGCGTCGGCCGCGACCATAACCCGATGGCGATGACGTGCTGGATGGCAGGCGCAGGAATCAAGGGCGGCCAATCGATTGGAACGACCGACGAACTCGGCTACAAGGCGGAGCGCCAGCCGATCTCATATCACGACTTCCACGCGACGATCCTGGCGTTGCTGGGAATCGATCACAAGAAACTGACGTATCGTTACAACGGACGGGACATGCGGTTGACGGATGTGTCCGGAGAATTGATTCCCCAGATCGTTGGGTAGGAAAAGGCAACCACAGAGGCACAGAGGCACAGAGCTCTCTGTGCCTCTGTGTCTCTGTGGTTAATTCTTCTTTCCGTACTTACTCGCCAGATATTCCACCAGCACGTCGACATCTCGCGCGGAAACGCCGGCATCCAGGCTATTCATCCTCATCACGATGTCGAACCATTCTTTCTTCGTCGCGCTAGTCGATCGGACCAGGCCGCCGTCGTGACAAGAAGAGCAGATGCCCTTGATCAATCTCTCGGCGATCTTCTCCTCGGGAGTAGTGGATGGTGGAGCTTTGGGCCCGAAGTTTTTGGTCAGATACTCGGTCACCACGTCGGATTCCTTGCTATCCAACTGCGCGCCGTATCCCCGCATCTTCGTGATCAGGTCTTTCCATGCGTCCTGGCTTTGATTGAGGCCAACGATCGGTTTGAGATCGTGGCAGGTGGTACATCGATCTTCGATGAGTTTCTTTGCGTCGCCTTGAGGCAGATCCTGTCGCGCAACGAGCGCAGACGTCAGGACGAGCCACACCGCCGTTGTACCGAACATCTTCTTCAAGAGCGTGGCCATGCGTACAGCTGGAAGTTGTGCCGAGCATTGTTCATCGCGACGAGAACGCCTTTGGGACACATCAGAAGAAAAACTAGCCACGGATGACACGGATGACACGGATGAAAATCGTTGTTTCGAGTATTCATAGCCACATTCATCCGTGTAATCCGTGGCTAAGTTCCCACTCTCCCTCCATTTACGATCCGAGGTATCTGGAGATCAAACCCGTTTGGGAATCGTAGCCGCGGTCTGCGGTTTCACGGCTGTAGCTGCCGTCGGGTTGCAGCCAATGGATCTTCTGAGTGTCGCTTAACGCGTTGGCGATAACTTCGCGGTGGATGCGTTCCAGGATGCCTGGATCTTCGAGGGGGAACATCAGCTCCACGCGTCGATCGAGATTGCGGTGCATGAGGTCGGCGCTCGAAAGGTAAACCTCTTCGTTCCCACCGTTCTTGAACACGTAGACCCTGAGGTGTTCGAGGAATCGTCCGACGATGCTGGCCACGCGAATGTTCTCGCTCTTGCCGGGTATGCCCGGGCGCAGACAGCAAACACCGCGAACAATCAATGTGATCGGGACACCTGCACACGATGCGTCGTAGAGCTCCTGAATAATCTCCGGATCCGTCAGGCTGTTGAACTGGGCTGTGATTCCAGCCGGCCTTCCCACGAATTTGTGTTTCGCTTCGCGCCGAATCATGGAGATCAGCTTTCCGCGCAGATTGACGGGCGCCGCAACAAGCTTTCGATATTCGGTTTGACCGGAATAGCCGGTCAGATAGTTAAAGAACTCGGAGCAGTCTCGGCCGAAGTCGGCGTTGCTGGTGAAGAGTCCGAGGTCGGTGTAGACGCGTGCCGTTGCCGGGTTGTAGTTGCCGGTCCCGAGGTGCACATAGCGACGAATCATGTCGCGTTCCTGGCGAACCACGAGCGCGAGCTTCGCGTGCGTCTTCAAACCCAACACGCCATAGATGACGTGAGCGCCCGCGCGCTCAAGCCGTCGCGCCCAGAGAATGTTGTTCTCCTCATCGAACCGCGCCTTCAACTCCACCAGCACAGCGACTTGCTTGCCTCGTTCAGCGGCTTCGATGAGTGCGCTGACAATTGGCGAATCGGGACCGACCCGGTAAAGCGTCTGCTTGATTGCGAGGACATTCGGGTCAATCGCGGCCGCGCGCAGGAAATCGCCGACAGGGACGAACGATTCGTACGGATGATGCAGAAGGACGTCCTGAGTTCGAAGCACGTCGAAGATATTGTCGCCGCTCTTGAACACAGCCGGCATAACAGGCTCGAACGGTTTGTCTTTCACCTCGGGAAGGTCGAGCTTATACAACGCCATCAGATCCGGGATGTTCAGCGGGCCGTTGACGGAGTACACATCTTCCGCAGTTAGCTCGAGTGACGTCCGCAGGATATCCATCATGGGCTCGCTCATTGCCGCTGCGACTTCGAGACGCACGCCGAATCCGAAGCGTCGCTGGCGAAGCGTTTGCTCCATCGAGGTGATGAGATCTTCGGCCTCGTCTTCCTCGATTTCGATATCGGCGTCTCGCGTGATGCGGAACGGATGCCATTCCAGAATGGGGCACTGCGGGAACAGAGCCTCGATATGCGCGCCGATCAATTCCTCGAGCAGCACGAAGCGATGTCCGTCCTGCACGGGCACAAGACGCGGAACTTTTGGCGGAATCTTCACGCGCGCGAAGCGCGGCTTTTCTTCTACAGGCCCGCCTGGTACGGCCAGCAGCACGCCGAGATTCAAACTGATGTTCGAGATGTAGGGAAACGGGTGTGCAGGATCCACCGTCAGCGGAGTCAGTACGGGGAAGATGCGATCGTAAAACAGCTTCTCCAGCTCGGCTTTCTCCTCCTGCGTCAGTTCCTTGTAGGGAAGGATCTGAACTCCGAAGCGTCCCAGCCCCGGAAGGATTTCTTCCAGAAGGCACCTCGACTGTTTGTCGATCAGCGGCCGGAGCCTCTCGGAAATCTGCTTCATTTGCGCCGCAGGCGTGAGCCCGTCGGGCGAAAGAGTCGTCGGATTGGCTTCAAGCTGCTCCTGCAATCCGGAAACGCGGACCATGAAGAACTCGTCGAGATTCGTGGAGAAGATCGAAAGGAACTTCAGACGCTCGAGCAGGGGAATGCTCGGATCAAGGGCCTCCTCCAGCACTCTGGAGTTGAACTCAATCCAGCTGATCTCGCGATTGAAAAAGTCCATGCCTTTGAGTGTACAAGCCTCGGACATAGCCGAAGCAAGTCGTCATGAAAATTCACGGAACTGTAATACCTCTCAGGCCAGGGCTCCTGCGAGAGTTTTCACGACTGCCGTGGCGTTCGCCACACCGTCGGTAGTCAGGCGATATCGCTTGGTACGGTACTTGCCGCTGATCACGAGACTGCCATTGGCGGAATAGCGCTGCAGAAGGGTATCGACTCGCCGAAGGTTGTGTCCCGACCGACGCAATCCCTGCATGATATCGGTTCCCGATACGGCATGGTTCCCACGAAGTTCGCGATGCCCAAGCAACAGCGCAAGTACCGCATTGGACGCCGAAGGGCATTGCACAGAGAGCCGGACAAGTTTTCCTTCGACACATGCGACGGAATGGATCGCTTTCGGTCCAGGTGCAACGGGCTTGGGTTGCGGAGCGACAAGCGCGTCTCCGCGCCCGATAAGGCGGCTGAATACTTCGATTTGCGCTTCAACGCGGGGATAAGGGCCGTCCGCCTCGATTTCATGCTCCCCAATCTTCATTTTTATTCTTAAATTCGGCATAGAGCTATTGTCTTCAGGCATAATTTCTCCGTTTCAGGAAACTGCAACAAGAACGCCGGCGTATTTTGGCCAAAGCTTAGACAATATGCTGACACGAGGCAAGAATTGTTCGTCTGCATTTGAAATGAGTTGGGTTCGTCTATGGTACGACCTCTCTTCAGTTGAATAAGTTTTCAGCAAAAAAAATATGTTACCCCGCAACGTCGAAATGTTTTCGCGCAGGTGGGAATGATTTTCCGCAGCATATTTTGACTTTGAGATGCGACATATCTCGCCTTGGCGAGGCTTTGCACAAAAAGAAGAATTAGCCACGGACTGCACGGACGAGATCTGGTTGTTAGACGCCACTCCTCGCCCACATTTGTCCGTGTAGTCCGTGTAATCCGTGGCTAATTTTTGTGACATCTCGAATCGCCGGACCTGAACAGGGATTGACCGGTTTAAACTCAAAAACATGCCTTCGAATTTTGTGGTGATCGACGCGGGGAGCAATGCGATCCGTCTTCAAATCGCGTCGGTCGATCAGCCTGGCACCTACCGAATCATCGAGCAGGACCGCAAGCCTGCGCGACTGGGGCATGGTGTCTTTGAGACGGGCGCCCTGGACCCGGAAAGCCGGGAGCAGGCTCTCGACGCCCTGAAGAAATTCAAGAACAACGCAGACAAGAACGGCGCCACCGCAATCCGGGCTGTTGCGACGAGCGCCATGCGCGAAGCGAAAGATGGACCGGCGTTCGTGAAAGACGTGGCCGAGCTGGGCGTGAAGCTCGAGATTCTTTCGGAAGAAGACGAAGCGCGACTGATCAGCGTGGGCATCCTCAGCGGTCTGAAGTTCGATCCGCCGCTCGGGCTCTTTATGGATATCGGCGGCGGCAGCGCCGAACTGACCGTCGGAAATCACGACAACACGTTCGCGGCGTTCAGCCTGCCGTTAGGCGCGGTTCGCCTCACTGAGCATTACCTCAAGCACGATCCGCCGACCGACAAGGAACTCAGCGCCATGAATCGGTTCGTGAAGCAAAAGCTGAGTCCCGCGATCCATCGCCTGAGTCGCGAGAAGTTCACGATGGCGTTCGGCAGCGGAGGCACCATGACCTCCCTCGCTGACATGGATGCCCGGATGACCGGCGAGACCCGTCAGGGGTCTCTCTATGTGCTGCGCCGCGCTCGCCTGAAGAGCCTTTACGATCTCCTGCGCAGCCAGCCGGTCAAGGAGCGCGCGGCATTGATCGCCGGCGATCCGCGCCGGGCGGACATTCTCGTGGCCGGTTCCGGTGTTCTGCTGAACATGATGAGTGAGCTCGAGCTCGACTACGTCTTCGTCTCCGTGCGCGGCTTGCGCGACGGCTTAATGGTCGATCTCCTGCGCAAGGAATACACGGCCTACACCGGCCCCTGGACGGAAACCGAGAATCGATCGGAGTCCGTCGAAGAGTTCGGCGAGAAGTACAACTACGACAAATCGCATAGCCAGCAGGTCTCGAAGCTCGCGCTCACGCTGTTTGATCAGCTTCGGGAATTTCACGGCCTGCCCGAGCGCTATACGAACGTGCTGCACGCGGCAGCGATGCTGCACGACATCGGGCTGTTCATCGCGTACGAAAAGCATCACAAGCACTCCTACTACCTGATCAAGAGTTCCGGGCCGAGTTCGTTCGATGCCCTGGAGTTGGATTTGATCGCGAACATCGCGCGCTACCACCGCAAGGCGCATCCCAGCCCGAAGCATCTTCCATTCAGCCAGCTCACGCCGGTGCAGCAGGACGTTGTGCGAAAGCTCAGCGCCATTCTTCGTGTTGCCGATGCGCTCGATTACGGCCGTCAGGCGAAGGTTCAAAAGCTGGAGTGCCGGCGGTCGAATGGAAAGGTCTTGTCGATTCGACTTGAAGGCAAAGGTGACTTCACGGATGAGATCCGGTCGGCCAACGATAAAGTTTCGTTGATGAACGAAGTCTACGGGTTGAATACAGTATTCGAATGAAGACATTCGAACTCTGTTTCTTCAGGCACGGCATCGCGATCGATAAAGACGATCCCAGCGTGAATTCCGATGCCGAAAGACCTCTTACAGAAGAAGGAACTCGAAAGACTCGCGCAGCGGCCGAAGGAGTGAACCGGCTCGAGGCGCGTTACGAAAAAATTCTCACCAGCCCGTGGCTTCGGGCAAAGCAAACCGCCGACATCGTCGCTGAAGTTTTGGGATTGCCCGCGCCGCAGGAGTTGGCGGAACTTGCCGGAGACCGCACGCCAACCGAGCTCGTCGGAGCGTTGGCGCATCACCACGCCAAGCGGACAATTCTCGTCGGACACGAACCGCTGCTGAGTGCGACGGTGGTGCATCTGCTCGGAGGCGAGTGGTCTTTGGATCTGAAGAAAAGCGGAGCGTGTGCGATCGAAGTTGATGCGCTTCCTTCGCCCGGCCGCACGACGTTGCTCTGGAGTCTGACGTCGAAACAGCTGCGGTTGATGGGGAAGTAGGACCTTCTAGTCGAAGTTACCCGACCACCCCGGCGCTCGGCCTGAATGGCCGGGGAACCCCGCACGCCCCAAGGTCGTCGTAGACCGAAGCGAAGTGCCAAAGGATGCAGCAGCGGGCACAGCCCGCTTGCTCTTCAGCATTCACAAATTCGAGGACAGTGTTTCGGTCTAGGAGAATGTTTCGCCGTGCGGTAACGGTTCGGTCTAGGGGTTCCCCGCCTAGACTAGGCGGGGTGGCGTGAGGCCATTCAGGCCGAGCGCCGGGGTGGTCGGGTAACTTCGATTGAAACTTTCCTACGCCTGCTTCAGCACGATCGCTTCAATCGCGTTCATCAGGTCTTCGCACTTGTCGATGGTCTGCTCCAGCTCGTTGTAGATCGAGCTGTACTTCATCAGCCGGATGGCGTCGGTTTCGTTTGCGTAAAGTCCGCCGATGAAGTGCCGGTATAGCCGGTCGCCTTCATTCTCAAGCGCGTGGACGCTGATGATCTGCTCGCGAATCTTGTCGTAATCGATCTTTTTGAGGCTGTGAATGCTCTTGTGGATGTCGTTAACGGCGCGGCGAGTCACTTCGAGGAGCATGACCATGCCTTCGTCGAGCTTGTCGATGCGGTAGAGAAGCAGAATGTCCGCAACGTGATCGATCAGGTCCAGGACGTCGTCCATGCTCTTCGTCAGCGTGTAGATGTCTTCGCGGTCGAACGGCGTGATGAAAGACTTGTTGAGCTCTTCAAAAATCGTATGGGTCAGTTTGTCGCCGATGTGTTCGAGCTTCTTGATCTCCTCGCGCTTGGCAGCCATTTCCTCATGTGTTGTCGCTCTCGCCAGACCCGCATAGAGATTGGCCGCTTCGCGAAGGTTGTCCGCCGATTGTTCGAAGAAGGGCAGGAACTTGTCGTCCTGCGGCAGGAAGAACTTCAGTACAGACCCAATCCCCATTCATAGACTCCTCGAGCTGATCTTGCGGGTATAATCACGCGACGCCAGAACGCTTGGCGGCCAAGGGAATGTAACAAACCCGGACGATATCGGCTACTCCTAACCCTCAAGGACTTTTTGCGTGAACTTTCATTCTGCGACGTTCTGGATCGTTGTCGGGATTATCCTCACAGCTCTCGTATTCGATTACTTGAACGGGATGCACGATGCGGCGAATTCCATCGCGACGGTGGTGTCGACTCGCGTGTTATCTCCAGGCAAAGCAGTCATATGGGCCGCGTTTTTTAACTTTGTCGCGGCGTTCCTGTTTGGTGTGGGCGTGGCGAAGACGATCGGCAAAGATATGATCGATATCCAATATGTCGATCACACCGTTATCTTTGCCGGTTTATGCGGCGCCATTGCCTGGAACATCATCACGTGGGTTTTCGGTCTGCCCACGAGTTCTTCCCACGCCTTGATCGGTGGATACGCGGGGAGTGCTGTTGCCAAGGCTGGATTCCGTGTGATCATCGCCTCGGGTTGGACGAAGACGCTCATCTTCATCGTTGTGTCGCCCATTGCGGGAATGATTCTTGGATTCATCTTCATGACGATTACGACGTGGATTGTTCGGAATTCGTCGCCGGCCCGCGTGGATAAGAGATTTCGAAGTCTGCAATTGGTTTCCGCCGCCCTTTACAGCATCGGGCACGGCACCAACGATGCGCAGAAAACAATGGGCATCATCGCCGGTGTGCTTTACACAGCGAAATACATCCCTTCGTTTGAAATCCCAATGTGGGTCATTCTGCTTGCTCACACGGCTATCGGTCTGGGTACGCTGTCCGGAGGATGGCGCATCGTGAAGACGATGGGCCAACGAATTACCGCTCTTCGTCCCGTCGGCGGATTCTGTGCAGAGAGCGCTGCAGCGTTTTGTCTTTTCGGTCTGGCAATGAACGGCATTCCCGTCAGCACCACACACACGATCACGGGGGCAATCATCGGGGTTGGTTCGACGCGTCGTCTCACCGCGGTGCGTTGGGCCGTTACGAAGAACATCGTTTGGGCCTGGATTCTCACGATCCCCGCTGCCGCGACCGTCGCGGCCATCGCTTACAAGATTCTCTCCTAGCGCATCTCCGATGGCTTTCCGGCTCCACTCTCGTCTCGTCGCGCTGAATGTCGCGGCGCTCGGGATGATGACGCTGCTGCTGGGCTATTTCCTGAGCAGCAACCTCAAGACGACCTTTGAGGGCGAGATCGAAGCCCAGCTCTACCGCTCGGCGACGCTCGCCAGGGCTTACATCCAGACGCATGCTGCATCGGGCGACAGCCAGAACATTGCTCAGGAGATCTCAAAACTCCTCGACGTGCGCGTGACGCTCATCGCGCCGGATGGCCATGTGCTCGGCGATTCCGACGTTTCGCGATCGGGGCTGCCGGCGATGGAGAACCATTCCAATCGCCCCGAGTTTATCGAGGCGCACAAGGGCGGCCGCGGCACCTCGGTCCGTCACAGCGCGACGCTTGGCATTTCCTTTATCTACGTCGCGACAACAATGGACGACAACACGGTGCTCCGCGTCGCGATGCCTTTGTCGTCGGTGGAGACCCTTCTGACCGGCCTCCGGACCCAGTTGACCGTCGCCATGATTTTCGGTGTCGGCCTGACGCTGCTGTTCGGGTACATGGTGTACACGGTTGTCTCGAAACCGCTGCGGCGGATGGCCGATGCGTCACACCGGCTGGCCATCGGCGACCTGAACTCCGAGATACCCCTAGTTGGTGATTGGGATCTGTCGACTGTCGGATCCTCCTTGAACGCGATGGCGAAGAACCTGCGGCTGAAAATGCAGGAACTCGAAGACGACAAACACCGCACTGAGGCGATCATCGCCGGAATGAGTGCCGGCGTGACAGTTTTCGATCGCGATGCGCGCGTTGTGCTCTCAAATCGCGCGATGCAGGAACTGCTCGACCTCCATGGCGATGTGGGCGGGCGATTGCCAATGGAGCTTGTCCGCGATCCTGCGATCGGGGCTGCCGTGCGAGAAGCTCTTGCCGGCGCGGATCCGCCCGCAGTCGATCTCACGACGCGTAGTCAACGCGTCCTCCTCGCGAAAGCCGCACCGGTCCGCTCGCTGTCCGGTTCCGTCGAACTCGTCGTGATGGTATTCCACGATCTGACCGACATTCGTCGAACGGAAAAGATGCGCAAGGATTTTGTCGCCAATGTCTCGCACGAATTCAAGACGCCGCTGACGTCCATTCGCGGTTTCGCGGAAACGCTGCTGAGCGCGGAGCCTCCCGATCCTGAGACGAAACGCGAGTTTCTCGAAGCGATCGAGCGAAACGCTGAACTGCTGCAGGCTCTTGTCGACGATCTTCTCGTGTTGGCGACGCTGGAGAGGGAACTGCCGATTCAGAATGAGGAGATCGATTTGCGCAGTTTGATTGAGGGAGAAATCCGAGCGAAACAACATTGGCTGGCGGACAAGGAGATCACCGCCAAGCTCGATTGCCCCGCCATCACAATACATGCCGACCGCATGCGGCTCGTTCGCGCGCTGTCGAATCTGATCGACAATGCGATTCACTACAACAAGTCCGGCGGCGTGGTCAGTATCTCCGCTTCGGTAAAGGACCGCGCAGTGCGGATCGATATCGCCGATACGGGCCTTGGCATTCCCCAGGAAGACCTTGTTCGCGTGTTCGAACGGTTTTACCGCGTCGAAAAATCGAGGACACGAGAACACGGCGGAACGGGTCTCGGTCTCGCCATCGCGAGACACGCGATCGAAAGCCAGGGCGGCACCATTTCGGTGGCGAGCCGTGTCGGCATTGGATCGACCTTCACGATTGTGTTGAATGCTTTGCCATAGTTCACTGGCCAATGGTCAATTCTCATTTAAGGTACTGCATTGCTTACTGCATGGAACCCTTCGAAACCATACATAAGTTGTCGACGGGAGCCCGTAGTAAGAAATGCAGTACCACAAATGACCAACGACAATTGGCCAGTGAACTATGGCAAAGCATTTCATTCCCCTTTTAGGGTAGAGAACCCTTTTCTCCCCGTATGCTAGACTCCCGCGCATTGTGCAGCAGTTCACCGCCTGGCTTGAATTAACCTGGCTTAGCGTCTGGGTTCGCGAGTCCCCGTCGCTACTCGCATTTCCGTTCATTCTCATCGTGCATGCCTGGGGCATGGGATTCATGGCCGGCGGGAATTTCGCGGTCGGCTTGCGCATTCTCGGGTTCGCCCCGAAAGTGCCGCTCGATGTCATGCAGAAGTTTTATCCGGTCATGTGGTTCGGTTTCGTGATCAATGCCATTTCCGGCGTGCTGCTGTTGATCGGGTATCCGACGAAGGCCCTCACGAATCCGATCTTCTACATCAAGCTGGGTTGCATTGCGGTCGGGACGTTCCTGATGACGCGGCTCGCTCGTAACGTGGTGCGCGCTTCGAAATGGCCGACATCAAAAGCGATGTGGATCGCGGGGCTGTCGTTGCTCATGTGGGCCGGCGCAATTTTTGCGGGCCGCTTCCTGGCGTACACCTGCAAATACATCATGGCGGGATCCCCATGCTAGACCACTACGTCCGCATCGTCTGGCACGCCTGGATGAACACGCCGTTAAATAACTTCATGAACGGCCGTTGGGAGTATCCGATCGCGGAGAGCCTGCACTTCATCGGCTTGTCTCTGCTGATCGGCACGGTGGGATTGTTCGATCTGCGCCTCATCGGACTCGGCAAGAAAATCCCGTTCTCGGCCTTGCACCGCCTGATTCCCTGGGGAGTCGGCGGCTACATCATGAACATCCTGACTGGACTCTGTTTCCTCGCAGCGATGGCGGATCAGTATGTGTACAACCCGTCGTTCCAGCTGAAGATTCTGTCCATGGCTGTTGCCGGCGTGAACGTCCTGCTCTTCTACACGACGATGTATTCCAAGGTCGCCAACCTCGGGCCCGGCGAACAGGCTCCGCTGGCAGCGCGCATCATGGGCGGTGTCTCGCTTGTCGCCTGGTTGTGTGTGATCGTGTTCGGGCGCTTGCTGACCTTCTATCGCCCGCCGTTTCACTGGTGCCCGTGGTGCTGATTTCATAGCTCATGGGTCTTTCGAATGAAAAATGAGCTATGGGCTATGAACTATGAGCTATGAAAGTATTTCTTCTACTGAAACGGATAGGCCTGCCGGTGGCGGTAAAGCTCCAGGAGCTTGCTGTTCCAGTCGAACACGGCCGCATTATTTGCACTCTTCGCTAACGCAACCGATTTCTCTCCAGCCGTAACCGCATCCTCGAAACGGCCCGACTCGGCATAGGCCGCGGCCAGTGTGCTTTGCAGGATGGGATTGCTCTCGCCTCCGGCGTGAACCGCTTTCTCCGCGAGGGCGACGGCTTTCTTTCCGTCTCGTGCGCTCTTGTCCGCGCTTGTCGCCAGTATCCATGCGTAGTTGTTCTGGATTGAAGTGTCGGAGGGCACGAGATTCAACGCGGTCTCGTATTCGACTGCTGCGTCGTGATCCTTGCCGATCGCCACGAGAGCGTTAGCGAGGTTTGCGTGATAGCGGCCAATCGACGGTGCCAGTTGTGACGCGCGGCGGAAGTGGTCGACGGCTTCTTCCTTGCGTCCGCTTCTCACCAGCGCGTCTGCGAGATTGTTGTGGGCCTGCTCGTTATCGGGTTCGAGCGCGAGTGCTTTGGTGAAACGCCGGATCGCTTCTTCGGTTCGTCCTTCGAGCAGAACAATCAGCCCGAGGTTGTAGTGGGCCATGGCCGCATCCGGATTTCGATCGATCGTCGTTTGCCACAGCGTCTTGATGTCGGTATACATCCCCGCCTGCTGCCACGTCAGTCCGAACAACACGATGGCCAGAACCGCGCCGATCGGTTTTTGCATGCCACTGAAGAAGACTGCGATTGCGGCCGCAGCCAGCGTCAGTGGTGCGATACACGCCAGGTATTGAAAGTGATCCGCGACAAACGAGAACTTGAACGGATAGACGTTGAAGAAGCCGAGCGCCGGAAACAGGATGCCGCCAAAGAGGAGCGCCGCGGCGATCGGCGCTCGCGTCCGTTTCCGAAGGGTCCAGAGACCAACGACCAGGCCCAGCGCAGCGAGTGGAAACAGATACTGCCACCAGACGCTGCCGCTGATCTGCCAGCGCGGATAAATGAAGACGAGCGGATTCGGCCAGACCAGCTTGCCCAGGTAAAACCAGAACGCGCGTCCGGCGATGAGGCCGCGCTCGATCAAAGAGAAGTTGTAGCTGTCTCCGGCTGCGCCGACAACGTTCTGTTCCATCGACACGCTGAGCACCGAGAACACCGCGCTTAGCGCAAAGAAGGGCAGCAGCGGGACGACGTCGTTCTTGAGAGAGAGTTTGCCGCGCTTCCACCACAACACCACCAGAAGCGCTGCAGGCAGCGTGGCGACGACGTTCTTCGAGAGTAACGCCAGCACGAAGCCGCCCAACGCGAGTCCATACGGCATCCTTCGCCGGGTTTCATCAAATCGAAGATAGAGCAGCGACGATGCGAGGAAGAACGCGCCAGACAGCGTGTTCTTCAATTCCGAAATCCATGCTGCCGATTCGACCTGCACGGGGTGAAGCGCGAACAGCAGCGCGGCTAGCAGCGCCCCGGGTATGTCGAGGCGTTTCAGAATCAGGAAAAGCAGCAGCGCGCCCAGCGCATGCAGCAGAACGTTGATGACGTGGTGTGCGAACGGCGAGTCTCCCCATAAGCCATACTCGGCCCAGAAGACGGTATACGCGGCAGGATAGTACTGCTTCAGGACTCCCGGCTCGAACCAGATGCGCTCGAGTCCGGAGACGCCGGTGAAGTCATGAATGCGGAGATGGTATTGATCGTCGTCCCAGAGTGGGGTGCCATTAAGGGCGGGATAGTAGGCCATCAGGGTGACGGCGATGAGAAGGAGGGCAGTGAAATGCTTGGCCATAGATCACTGGTCAATTTTCAATTTTCATTTGTGGTACTGCATTTCTTGATGCCTTACGTCTGCCATCAACGGAGTCAGGTAGTAAACAATGCAGTACCTTAAATGAGAATTGAAAATTGACCAGTGATCTATGGCCAAGCATTCCTAATCTTTGGCTTCGGTCTTCACGCGTCGCTGTCTTACCGCCTCTGCAAATTCATCGAGGATTGCGACGGTGTCTTCCCAGCCGATGCACGCGTCGGTGATGCTTTGTCCGTACGCGAGATCTTTGCCGGGGATGAGATCCTGACGGCCTTCCTTCAGGTGACTTTCGACCATGAGGCCGAAGATGCGGTTATCGCCCGACGCGATTTGGCCGGCGACGATGCGGCCGACGTCCATCTGCCTCTTGAAGTCCTTTTCGCTATTGGAGTGGCTGAGATCGATCATCAGGCGTTGAGCGAAGCCGGCGGACGCGAGTTGCTTGCAGGCAGCCTCCACGCTTGCCGTGTCGTAGTTCGGCTTCTTTCCGCCGCGCAGAATAACGTGGCAGTCTTCGTTGCCGCTCGTCATGACGATGGCGGAGTGTCCCGCCTTCGTGACCGAGAGGAAACAGTGTTCGGCGGCTGCTGCGCGAATCGCGTCGACAGCGATCTTCACGTTGCCGTCCGTTCCGTTCTTGAAGCCGACAGGGCACGACAAACCCGAAGCCAATTCGCGATGGAGCTGGCTTTCGGTCGTGCGCGCGCCGACAGCGCCCCAACTCACCAGGTCGGCGATGTACTGCGGCGAGATCATGTCGAGGTATTCGACGCCGGAGGGAACGCCCATGTCGTTCAGGGCGAGCAGGAGCTGGCGGCCGATCCGCAGACCGTCGTTGATCTGAAAGCTTCCGTCCAGATGCGGATCGTTGATGAGCCCTTTCCAGCCCACTGTCGTGCGGGGTTTCTCAAAGTAAACCCGCATGATGATCAGCAAGTCTGCCGCGAGCCGGTCCTTCTCGGCCTTTAGCTTGCGGGCGTATTCCATGGCAGCCTTGGGATCGTGAATCGAGCAGGGGCCGACGATCATGACAAGGCGGTCATCGGCACCGTGCAGAACACGGTGGATGCCCTGGCGGGTCTCGTGGGTGATCTGGGTCGCCCGTTCGGAAAGAGGGAATTCTTTTCGGATCTCTTCAGGCGGTGAAAGTTCTCGGATTTCCTTAATACGTAGGTCGTCAGTGTTGTACAGCATGCGTCGGTAATTATAGCCGGTAGAAACAAAACTCCCCTGCCGCTGGGCGGCAGGGGAGTTTTTAGGGTGGTTAGAGCTACGGTTAGAACGTGAGACGAATCGTGCCCTGGAAGGCGCGACCCTGGGTCTTACCCGTCGTGCTCGTGATCTGACCGAAGTTGCCGCTCTGAGAATCCGTCGTAACCGGGTTGTCCACACCGGGCTGTCCGAGAACAGTGCTGCCCGGCGTCGGATGGTTCAGAACGTTGGTCGTATCGATGCGGATCTGCATGCTCTTGGATTCGGTGATGCGGAACGTCTTGCTGATGTTCGCATCGAGACTCCATCGGCCAGGCTGTTCAAGAGTCTTCTGGCCGAGGGTTCCGCGCATTCCGGGGCGTGCCGTCTGGAGCAGGATCTGCCCAGTCGATCCATCCGCGTTGCGCGCGGCGAGAGCGTTAATTGTGCAATCACCGGCGACGTACGGGTTGTAGCCCGAGGAATCGGTGACATTCACGATGTTCAAGCATTGTGGATCGTCAATGGAAACGAACGGATTCGGCTGCCCGAAGTACGTTCCGCCATGCAACCCAGTGCTGGTCAGGTCGCCATTCCACCGAACAGTTCCGTTGTGGAAGGGGAACGGACCGACGATATCCGGCGTAGCGTTCGCGTAGAGAGTGGTTCCTCCGTCGATCGTGTCAGGCAATCCAGAGGTCCAGTTGTAGATCGTGGCGACCTGCCACCGTTCAAGCGCGCGAGCGAACCAACCCGAGCTATTGCCGAGCAGCAGCTTGTTTGGTCCGATAGGCAGCTCGAACGTGCTGTTGACACGAATGTCGTGACGACGATCGTTGTTCAACAGCGTGTAGTCCGCGGCGCGGTTCAACGGGTTGGTCGGCGTGCTGGTCGTCACACCCAGGTTCTTGGACCAGGTGTACGTCGACTGCAAGCTTAGTCCCGCTGTTGGGCGCAATGTGAACTGCGACTGGAGCGAATGGTAGTTGGAGTTTCCGCCATTCGTGATCAAGGTCGCATTTCCAAGTTGAGGGTTGATCACCATGTAGTCTTCCGGGAAGCACCGCGTTGCGATGTTGGTGGTGTTGTTGGCCGCCAGTGCCGGATTGTAGAGGCCTGCGGCGATACGATCGCAACCGTTACGCAGGAGTCTGCGGTTTGTAACGCTCCCGGCGATCTGGGTGGGAACGGTCTGGAGTGCGCCCGCACCACTGGTCGGCAGGGTGGAGCCGTTGCCCATTAGCGAGCCTGCGAAGCCATTGTAGTTGCCGTTCGCGATGTTGCCGCGGAATGTAGCATTGCGGCGGAGGTGAGCGGAACCGTGCTGCATGAGCGCGTTCGCCGCACAACCTTCCTTGCCGAGGCCAGGAATGGTTGCCGTAGTCGAGCCCGTGGGTTGGACGACGCAAGTACCAATCGGCCCATAATTCACATTGATAACTGGTCCACCGGTAAATTGGGCCGAAGCCGTCGTGACGCCGCTGTTGAGGTTCAATCCGGCAAGCATCTGGTCGAACAGCGGGGCGTTACCGCCGGCGCGCGTGATCTCCAAGGCTTGGAACAACTCCGGGTTGTTGTAAATGTTGTTCGTGTTCAGAGCAGGATTGGTCTGTTGCTTCCGGCTGAACGTTCCGATGTAGCGCAAGTCGACAGTGATCTTCCGCGTCGCGTTCGTTGTCACAGAGAAGTTGAGGTTCTCCGTGTATGGCGTCGCGAAACTCGGATCGACAGACGAGAAGTTTGCTTGGGCATAGACCGGAATTGGCGCGCCAGGAGCAGTTCTCGGTGTCGGAATCAACTTGGCGATATCCGTCAGATCGAGATACTCGTTCAGATCGTTGAAGCCGATGTCATTGTTGAGCACCGACCCCGGTGCCGCTCCGATGACCGTTTCCGTAGCGTTGGAACCACCGCCACCAACAACGCGACCGCTGCCGCCGAACGTGATCTGATAACCGCCACGGATGGTGGTCGGCCGGTTTTCACCGAAAATGTGTGAGTTGTAGGAGAAACCGAGAGCTGGTCCGAAATTGTTATTGTCGCCAGGATAGCCGACTTTTTTCGGATTTGGAGTCTTAGGTCCGACGAACTCAATCTGCGTCAGGTTGTTGGGATTGCAGGTTGACGTCGGAATGCCTGCAGGGTTCGTTGCTCCTGAGACGCACTGCAAGGCGTTTGCACCGGCGTTTGGCCCATAACCAGAAAGGTACAGGTTTCCGGGTTTGAACCACGGCGCGAACGGATCGCTGGCATTCTGATTGATACCGAACAAGCCGAGTCCCTGACCGACGGTCGTGGAGGTGAAACCGGAACCGATATACGGCGAACCGAACCAATCCCAGCGCAAGCCAACGTTCAACGTCAGGTTCTTGGTGGTCTTCCAGTCATCCTTCCAGAAGAACGACATTTCATTCTGAACGGTGTCGCGGAACTTGCGGCCGAGCGTCTTGACGTCATCCCAGGTTCCGTTCTTCACGTCATCTGCCGAATCGATCCAGCTCAAGCCCTGAACGTTGTTCACGGAGCCCGCGAGGAAGTACAGCATGTTGACGGCGTTCACACGGTTGCCTGTGGTTGATGTGCCTGCGAGAACGGTATTCGGCAGAGAACCACCGGTTGTTCCATTGGAGGTACTTCCGATAGTTGCCAGTTCGGATTGCGTCTGCAGGTCGCTTCCGCCATTCACGCGGACGAACGGGATTCGGACGCCGCCACCGGCACCGATATTGTTGTAACCGTTTGAAACGGTATGACGATACTCCGCGCCGAACTTGTAGGCGTGTTTGCCCTGAGTCCAGCTGATCGTATCGGCATAGTTGTAGAGATAGCTGATGTTGCCGTTGTACTGGCCCGGGTTCGTATTGAAGATGCCGTTGGCCGTTCCGCCGAAGTTGAAGTTGCCGGCGCCCGGGTTCAACGTCACGTTGTAGCCCGATTGCTGGATGATGAACTTCTTGGCTTCATCGGAGCCAGCCTTGTTCGGATAGTACTTTTCTTCCTGAGGGCCGGCGATGTTGGCATTGCTATAACGAACGCCGAAACGTCCTTCGTTCAACAGCGACGAAGACAGCGTTGACGTCATGTTAGCTGTGAAGACTTGGGGATAGCGGTTGGTGTAGTAGGGAATTCCGTCCGGCCAGTTCGGGACGTCGCTAGCCGTGGAGTTTCGTTCATCCGACCAGTTAACCGCCAGTTTATGGTTCGCGCTGAAGTTTTGGTCAATCTTGAGGTTGATCTGCTTACGATTGGTTTCCGTATCAGTACCAATCGTGACGTTCGCCCCCTGATTGCCTTGACGGGTGCGAAGGAAGCGGTAGCCGGCAATGTTGAGACCGTCTGCGCCCGTCGGACCGTTGGCGAAGTAGTTTGCCTTCGGCATCTTCGCAATGATCTTTGCGATGTAGCCGCTGGGATCTGCTACAGGTCGTCGAGAATCCCACGTACCAGTGATGAGGTTGCCCCCAGGACAATCCGCACTGGTGACGGCGCTGCCGTCGGCTTTCTTGGTGCCGAAGACGCTGATGCAAGTCAGCTGGCCGGTGTATGCGGTGCCGTTCGGGAACGTTTTTGGTGTCAGCGGATTTCCGCTGAAGTCTACAACTGCCGTTGTACCGGCGCCGCCGGCGGGTGTTGTTGTCGAGGTGATTGTCGTCGCCGACTGCGCGTTACCGTTGTTCCAACCCGGAAAGAAACGGAAGATTCCGTTTCGAGCCGCATCCGTCATGACGGTAGCTGTCGTAATGTTTTTCTGATACTGCAGTTGCTGATCCCACAACGCAAAGAAGAACGTCTTGTTTCGTACGATCGGTCCGCCGTAGCTGGCTGTGATGTGGTGGGTGTTCGACCAGTTCGGCTGAGTCGGGCTCCACAGTCTGGTGTCCGGATCGACGTTGCGGTTATTGCTCCACGTGTTCGGGTTCAGCGCCGTGTTGCGGATGTCCCACTGTGCGTTGCCGGTGAACTTGTTGGTTCCGGAACGGGTGTTGATGATGACCTGTCCGTTGCCACGTCCCATTTCCGCATCCACGGGGGTCAAGATGATGCGGACTTCGCCGACAAGGTCGGGATTGATGAACGTGGTCGAGAACACACCGCTCTGGAATCGGCCGTCACTGACGCTCAGACCGTCGCGAACCGTGTTGATACGTTCTTCGCTGACGCCTGCAAACACCGGGTTGTCGGTCGTACCGCGAACGCCCGGCATCAGGTCGATCAGGCTCAGAACGTTGTTTCCGACGATAGGCAGGTCCTGAACGCTCTTTGCAGAGAGCACCGTTCCTACCGACTGGGAATTCGTCGTCAGAAGTTCGTTGGCCTCGATGCTGACTTCAACAGTCGTCGCCGTGCTGGCGATTTCCATTTTGAAGTCCTGGCGGACGGTGACCGCGACGCCGATGTTGAGGCTGGTGATGGTCTTCGTCTGGAAACCCGGAAGCGAAGCACTGACCTTATAGTTCGTGCCAGGTTGCAAAGACGGGAAGTTGTAAGCTCCCGATTCGTTCGAGATGGCAGTGTTGGCAATGCTGGTATCCACATTGGTCACCGTTATGGTGACGCCCGGCATCAAGGCACCGCTAGGGTCCGTGATGATGCCGCCCAACTGAGAATTACCACCTTGAGAGAATGCGAAAGACGAGAAAACGAGGCACAGCAGCGCCGCTGCTGCGACAAATCTACGCATTGGTTTTAACCCCCTGAATTTGAGAGGAATCGGGGAGAGTCCTCTCGAGTCAAACTTTCAGATATTTCAAAGTTACAGTCGCTGGGCCGGGAATCTATATCAGTCGCTAGGGGGAGTCAAAGCGAAATTTGCACTGAAAACGGGCGGTCAGGAGTGCCTGTTACGTCTTTGTTGAAGTGCGGTCTCGAGTTGCATTAGGGCTTCCGAATCGTCAGGCCGAATCTCCAGCGCGGCTCTCAAGTGAGGAATGGCTGCTTCGATTTGTCCGCTGTCGAGAAGGAGAACGCCCAGGTTGTAATGGGCGTCGGCATACCCCGGGTTCAGGCTGACGGCCTTTTCGATCGCGGCAATGGCCCCTCGTAAATCTCCCTGCTCCTGCCGGATCGTCCCAATGCCGTTATAGGGCTCCGCATAATCCGGCTTCAGGGCAACGGATTGCTCGAGGTGCACCAGCGCCTCCGTCGTGTTTCCCTGATCGGCCAACGCGGTGCCCAGATTGTTTTGCGTCTCCGCGTCAGACCGGAGAGCGAGTGCCTTTCTCAGGATGGAAACAGCAGCGTCCGTATCGTGTCGCTGTACCCAGAGAGCACCAAGATTGCTATAGGCCATCCAGCAATCGGGGTTGCGGGTGATCGTCATTTTCCAAAGCGTCTCGATGTCGGTGTACATTCCCGCTTGTTGCCAGCTGAGCACCACCAGAATCAAGCTGAGGACCAATTCAGCAACTCTCACGGGCACCCGTGAGTTAACGATTGCCGCGGCGATCAACGTCAGCGGCGCTGCGCAGGCCAGGTATTGAAAGTGATCGGCGACGAACGAATAGCGGAACGGAAAAATGTTTACGAAGCCAAGCGCGGGGAACAGGATTCCCGCGAACAGCAGCCCTGCCGCCAGCGGACCGCGTGACCGTTTCCGATACCACCACAGACTCCCAAGTACAGCGAGTGCGGCTATCGGGAACAGCCATTGCCACCAGATCGCCGGGCTGACTTCCCACCGCACATATATAAAGGTCAGGTTCCGCGGCCAGACGAGTTCCGCCAGGTAGAACCAAAGTGCGCGTCCGGCAATCAGACAACGCTGGATAAAGGAAAGCTCAAAGTCCGGTCCGACAGCGCCGACGTAGACCTTTTCCATCCACGCCGTCAGCGCCCCAAATCCCGCGCTCATCGTGAAGAACGGCAACAACGGCACGATGTCTGAACGCCACGACAGCTTCCCCACTTTCCACCAGACAACTACTAATAAGGATGCGGGCAAAACCGCGATCGCGGACTTCGCCAGGATTCCAACGACAAACAGGCCAAAGGCTGTCGTGTAAAGAACCCGTCGGCGCGAAGTCGCGGACCGGAACTTGAGATACGCGAGCGCCGCGCCGAAGAAGAACACCGCAGAAAGCGTGTTCTTCAGCTCCGACATCCACGCGACCGATTCGACCTGCACCGGATGCAAAGTCCATAGCGCGACTGCCAGTCGAGCGCCCGGTATCTTGAGCTGTTCGAGAACGCCCAGCAGCAGAATCGCGGAAAGGAGATGCAAGCCGATGTTGACGAGGTGATAGCCGAGAGGCGTGTCGCCCCAAAGCCGATGCTCCAGCCAGAAGGCGGAGTACGTGAGCGGATAGTACTGCGCCGTCGTTCCGGCTTCGCTCCAGATCTTCACCAGCCCGCTGACAGGCTGCAGCTTCCGCGGAGTGATGTATTGGTCGTCGTCCCAGATCTGCTTTCCGTTCCAGGCGGGTTGGTACGCGAGGGCCGTGAGAACAACAAGAGCGATCAGGTAAAATCCGCACTTCTTCAAGCGCCGGTGGTAGACGTTTAGCAGGCTGGAAAGTTAGCAGTCTTGACGAGATCTTAATAACCGCCGCATGACCTTGTTCGAAGCGGTCCGTGGCAAGGCGCCGAGGACCTCGACGCGTTCAATCTTGAACAGGGGATTGAGGTCGGCGCGCAGGCGTTTCTGAAGCTCCTTTCGGAGTTCAGCCGGCTCTTCCCATTGGGCTGGATCTACCACGGCATGAACCACCAGCTCAGTCGGGCCGCCGCCGTCGGGCGAAACGGCAACCGCAGCGGTCTCGATAACGCCGGGAGTTTTGTTCATCGTTCTTTCGAGTTCGACCGAGCTGACTTTGATGCCGCCGAGATTCATCGTGTCGTCGGCGCGGCCGAGTGCGCGGTAGTAGCCATTGGACAGCGCTTCCATCTCATCGCCGTGACGACGAAGGACTTCACCATTCGGGCCCGCCGGGCAGCCGTCAAAGTACACCTCGTCGTGATTTGCGTTTAATAGATGATTGGATAATCCAAGAGAGGGCGGAATCAGGAAGAGCTCGCCGTCGAGGATGACGAAGTCCGTTCCAATTACTTTCGCCGAAAAGCAGCCGGGGATGTTCGGTTGAATGACGGTCGAGCTGATGTAGGCGCCGCCGATCTCCGTACCCCCGCAATATTCAATGACGGGTTTGCCGCCCGCGACATTCATCAGCCAGGCCATGTCTTCGGGGCTCGACGCTTCGCCCGTGGAGCTGAAAGCTCTGATGTGTGTCCAGTCGAGCCCGTCCGTGCAGTGGCCCGAGCGCCACGCGCGAACCAGGCTCGGCACAACGCCGAGCATCGTGACTCCGGCGTCCTGAACAAACCTGCAGAACTCCGGTGTCTGCGGCGCACCATCGAATAAGGCGAGCGTCGCGCGATTCAAAAGACCCGCGAAGATCAGCCAGGGGCCCATCATCCAACCGACATTCGTCGGCCACGCGACGCAGTCGCCAGGGTGGATGTCCTGGTGAACGTATCCGTCGAGCGCGCACCGAATCGGAGTTGCCTGCGTCCAGGGGATCGCTTTAGGGGTGCCAGTTGTGCCTGAAGAGAAGAGGATGTTGATCGAATCCGCGGGAGTGGCTTCGACATTGGCGAAAGTAGTGTTTGAAGAGAGGAAATCTTCGAATGAAGGGTCGTCCACGACAATCGGGTGGGGCGCATTCGCGGCAACGACCTTCTCATAGAGAGGAAGGTCTTTGCCGCCCCGGCGAAGAACCTTCTGCGTGAAAATCGCCCGTGCATTGGCAATCTTCAGGCGCGTCGCGATTTCGGCGGGAGCGAAGCTGTCCGCGATCGAGACGACGACCATTCCGGCTCGAACAATTCCCAAATAGATCGCGACGCATTCGGGCGTCATCGGCATATCGATCGCGATCGCATCGCCTTTATGGAAGCCTGCGTCGATGAGCCCGTTCGCAACCCGCGCGGAGAGCGCGTCGAGTTCCGCGATGGTCATGCGTGAGATCTCGGTTGTGCCTTCGCGTCCGGAGAGAATCGCGGTGCCTTCGGGGGGTGCGGCGAACACGCTGTCGACGATGTTCAGCGTACCGCCCGCGAACCATGCCGGCTGGCGAACGCCTTTCGTCAGGTCGAGCGCGTGATGGAACGGCTTCCTGAATCGGATCCCGAGCTTCTCAACGGCTTCGCGGAGAAACTCCTCGCGGTGTGTAATGCTGTGCGCGTGGAGATCTTCGTAAGTCTTGAAACGGTGTTCGGCGATCCATCGGCCGACGTTCGATTGCCCGGGCATAACTAATTATGCCCGGGAAGCTCGAAGCCATCTGGACGAAACGGGCGCATCGCGGCCCCATGGATCCGTTGCTCGTCGCCAGTCTCGTGGTGGGTAAAGGCGTTGCCGGTTCCGCGGACAATAGTCGAACGCGCCAGGTCACAGTAATCGAACGCGAAGTCTGGGAGTCGCTGATGCAGCGCGCGAATGCGAAGGCTCCGCCGTCAAGCAGACGCGCGAATCTGATGGTCAGCGGGATCCCCCTGGCAAACTCGAGAGGAAGACTGTTGAGGATCGGATCGGTTGTCCTGCGGATCGGCGGCGAGACAAAGCCGTGCGAGCGCATGGACGAGGCTGTTCCGGGTTTGCGCCCGCTGATGTACGCCGACTGGGGCGGTGGCGCCTACGCGCAGGTCATCGAAGCGGGGGCTGTCACTATCGGCGATTCCGTGGAGTGGGTGTCGTCAGGCGACCTTGCTGCGGGTTGATTTCCACTTCCATTCACGAACCGAGCCATTCTTTTTCCCCGGTTGCAGAACGCCTTCGTCGATCAGCTGCTGGATGGCTTCTTCTTCCTCGTCTGTCGCTTCCCTCAACGGTTCAACGACAGCAAAGGGCACGCCATCTTCGGTGAGAATGACCGAGTCGCCGGTCTTAACAGACTTGAGGGCAGTCGCGAGTTCGCGATTCGCTTCTTTCAAACGCATTCGCAAGTCCTCCGTTGGGTAGATTCAGCCTTCAAAGATCCTATCAACGGGACATCAAGTTTCAAGCTTTGAATACGGAGCGAGCTGCGGGCGGTCGCCCTTCCAACACCGCGATCACGTTTTCCGCCGTGAAGACGCACATCTCTCGATAGGTCGTTCCAGTGAGCGAAGCAACATGGGGAGTGAGAAGTACGCGTGGATTTCGAAGCAACGGATCGTCCGGCACTGGGGGTTCTGGATCGAGTACGTCCGCGGCGAAACCGCTTAACCGATTCTCCAGCAGGGCGGATCGAAGCGCGGCCTGATCGATGAGGGCCCCCCGAGCTGTATTAATAATGACGGCGGACGGTTTCATCTGCGCGAGTTGCGCGGCTCCGAGGATGCCGGTTGTTTCTTTCGTCAGCGGCAAGTGCAGCGTGAGGACATCGATGACGCTGAGGAATTCCTCAAGGCTTCCGCGTCGTGGCGCCACGACGACTTTCATCTCGAATGCACTCGCCAGCTGCGCCACGCGTTTGCCGATGTTACCGTGTCCGAGGATGCCGAGTGTCAGGCCCGCGAGTTCGCCCCCCTGATACTTGCCGCGATCTTCCCAGCGATCTTCCGCGCAAGCGTTCGCCCATGGTGTGACGTTCCGAATCAGATCGAGCATGAGGGCGATCGTGTGCTCGGCAACCGTGCGGCCGTTCATGCCGGGCGCGTGGATGACAGGGATGCTTCGGCGCGCGGCGGCAGCGGTATCCAGATTGTCGAGGCCAGCGCCAGCGCGCGCGATTGCCTTGAGCTTTGGAAAGCCGGCCATCATCGCATCGGTGATGCGTCCGCGTCCGCGAGTGAGGATGGCGTGGATTTCTGAAGACGGCGCCTGCGATTCGTTCGGATCGTTCGCGCGCATCACGGGCTCGCAGCGCTCGAGCAGGGTCTCCGCATCGGGATGCAGACTCTCCAGGAGAAGAATCATGAAATCTCGTGGCGGCCGATGCTCGCGCCCGGATCCATCTTGAACATGCCGCGTTTCGGCTCGACGATCTCGCTGTCTTCGCGAAACACGGAGAGATCGATGACCTCGCTGTTCGTGCTGGCGATCTCGATCAGGTTGCCGGAAGGATCGCGCACGAACATCTGCATCTTGCCGTTCGGGAGCTGACGCACCTTGCCCCACGCATTCGTGTCGATCACGTTCGCCGCTTTCGCTCGCGCATACAGCGCCATGAAGTCGGGCACGACCAGGCAGAAGTGACCTCGAAACTGTCGCTCGTCTTTCATCTCGTTCATGTGGATCTGCTGTGGTGTGGATCCGATCCTGAAGAATTGCGAGCGGAAGCCCTGGTCCGGCGTAGCGTCGAGCGGAAGGCCGAGGATGTCGCGATAAAACGGAATCGCCTCTTCGAGGTTTTCGACGTTCACGTTGACGTGCTGAATGAGAAAGTCTTCTTTACTGCTCATAGCGTTTCAAGAATTCCGGATCGGGCTCGACTCCCCAGCCTGGCCCGTTCGGCGGTGCCAGCGCGCCATCCTTTAACTCGAGATCGATCGAAGCCATTTCGCGCAGCAATGGATCGCCGCCCATCGGCACTTCCATGAAAACGCCGGCGCTGCTGGCGAAGGCGAGCGTCAATCCTGCTCGGAACGAAATCGCAGAGCCCCAGCAATGTGGCGAGAGTTCGAGTCGATGCGCTTCGGCAAGCGCGGCAATCTTGAGGCCCTCGGAAAAGCCGCCGGTGATGGCGAGATCGGGTTGAAGCACGTCGACCGCTCGCCGGTTGATCAGCTCTGCAAAATCGAAACGCGTGAATTCGCTTTCGCCTGCGGCGATCGGCAACGAACTGGCAGCGCGAACTTCCGCGAGGCCGGTGCGATCGTCGGACATTACGGGCTCTTCGATAAAGCGCAGTTCCAGTTCCGCCGCTGCGGCACAGAATCGCTTGGCCTGCGCGACGTTCATCGTGCCGTGTGCGTCGACCATGAGATCGATGTCGGAGCCAATCGCTTCGCGCGCAGCGCGAACACGCGAGAGACTTTCTTCAGTGCGACTATCCATCGCCCCGACGCGCATCTTCGCGGCCTTGAATCCTTGCGCAATGTAACTCTTCAACTCGGCACCGATCTTCTTCTGATCGCCCCAGCCGCCGCTGCCGTAGGCCTTCACGCGATCGCGGCACGCACCGCCGACAAGCTCGAGCACCGAACAGCCGCGCGACTTGCCGGCGATATCCCAGAGCGCGAGATCGACACCGCTGATTGCAGCGACGTCAATGCCTCGACGTCCGAGGATCGGCATCGGTCTGCCGAAGTGCTCCGCCAGAGCCGCGCGCGAGCCGTTCATCATGCGATTCCAGAGTCGTGAGGTGTTGCGCGCATCTTCGCCGACGAGCAGCGGACGAAGTTCGTTCTTGATGATGGTGACGATCGCGGCGCCGTTGCCCGCGCTGCCGACGCCGGCTTTCGCTTCGCCATAGCCGACGAGTCCGTCTTCTGTTCGGATCGTGACGATCACGCCGTCAAATGCAGTCAGCCGCCCGAAGTCGGAGACGTGTTGCTTCGCCTCCGGCAACGGAACGTGCAACCAGACCGCTTCGACGTCGCGGATTTTCATGGGCGCATTCTCCCTACAGAGTCTTCGCTGGGCCTTCTCCCACCGGGAGAAGGTGCCCGAAGGGCGGATGAGGGCGTTTCCTTTTTGGCAGCGAAGACTCTCGGTGCCATGAATCTATCGAATCAGCGGAAGCAGCGTCTTCGACGCCGTCTCGTAGAGCATCGTGTAGAACTCTTCCGACAAAAGACTGCTGCCGTGGTCCTGAATGAATTTCAGCTGCTCGGGTGAGATATCCACAGGCTTCGTCTCAACCTGGTTCGGCCATGGTGTGACCGGTGTGCGATCCACGCCCGCGACGGCTTCCATCGTGAGCGCGCCGTCGTAGCCGATCTCGCGGAGCGTCGTGACGAGCTTCTTCCAATCGACGTTGCCCATGCCGGGCGCGAGACGATTGTTTTCTGCAACGTGAACGTCATAGAGCTTCTTGCCGGCTTGCCGGATCGCCGCAAACATGTCGACTTCTTCAATGTTCATATGGAAGAGATCCAGACACACGCCGCACTCGGGACCGACTTCGCTCGCCATGGCGAGTGCCTGATCGCCGCGATTGAGGAAATATGTTTCGTAGCGGTTCAGCGGTTCGATTGCCATCTTCACGCCGGCTTTCGTTGCGTGAATGTAGACTTCCTTCAGCGCATCGACGACCCACTTCCACTCCTGTTCGGGAGTTCCGTCCGGATGAATTTTGCCGACGGTTGCGGGCACGATCGTGATCTCCTCGCCTTCGAGTTCCTGCACCATCGTCACGACCGACTTCACATAGTCGATCGACATCGCGCGCTGCTTCTCGTCCTTTGCGGCGAGATTGCGAGCGCCCAGCGTCAACGTGACCGCGCCCCAGCAGCGAATGCCGTATTGCTTGAGCAGCGGACGCGAATCCCTGGTGCGGTATTGGTCCGGCTCACCGCTGATCTCGATGCTTTCGAAGCCCAGACGTTTGATGCGCTTCAGCGTGACTTCAAGGGGTTCCGCGCGCATCCAGTTATGAGTGGAAAGATGCATGGTTTATATCCTCGTGTGGCGAATCCTACGATATTCTTCCCGGCCATGCGAATCCAATTCCTCTCAATGGCTCTGGCTCTACTGTTGTTGCAGCAACAAGCGCCGCTTCCCATCCAGGACGGGCAGCTACTTCCGCTCTGGCCTGGCGGTGCGCCTGGCGCGCTCGGCACGGCGGACAGCGACATTCCCGCGATCACGGTGTATCTCCCGCGAACGGTGAATGCCAATACGCCTGCGATGATTGTGTGTCCGGGTGGCGGTTACGTGAACCTCGCGATGAATCACGAAGGACGACAGGTTGCGAACTATCTCAACTCACTCGGCATGGCCGCGTTCGTTTTGCGCTCGAGGCTTGGTCCTCGTTATCACCATCCGATCGAACTTGGCGATGCGCAGCGAGCGATTCGCACGGTGCGATCGCACGCGGCGGAATGGCGCATCGATCCGAATCGCATCGGCATCATGGGCTTCTCCGCCGGCGGCCATCTTGCGATGAGCGCGAGCACACACTTTGATAAAGGCAATGCTGCCGCGGCAGACGTGGTCGATCGCGCAAACAGCCGGCCGGACTTTACGGTGCTCGGCTATCCGGTCATCTCATTGACGGAGCCGTGGACGCACAAAGGATCGAAGGACAACCTGCTCGGTCAGAACGCAGACCCGGAGTTGGCGAAGAGTCTTTCCGGCGAGTTGTCCGTCACGAAAGACACGCCGACCACGTTCATCTTCCAAACGAACGCCGACACGACCGTGCCTGCGGAGAACAGCGTGTACTACTACCTCGCGCTGCGAAAAGCCGGGATTCCGGCAGAGATGCACATCTTCGAAAAGGGACCTCACGGTGTCGGCCTCGCGAATGACGATCCCGCGTTGTCCGAGTGGTCGAAGCTGCTTGCGAACTGGCTGCGGGTTCATGGAGTGGTGAAGTAGGGGGAGAAGATTTTATCGAGCTGACCCGACCACCCCGGCGCTCGGCCTGAATGGCCTCACGCCACCCCGCCTAGTCTAGGCGTTAATGGCCTTTGCACAACGAAACACCAGAGTGGGAACTTAGCCACGGATTACACGGATTGCACGGATGAATGTGGCTATGAATACTCGAAACAACGATTTTCATCCGTGTCATCCGTGTAATCCGTGGCTAGTTTTTCTTCTGTTGTGCAAAGCCCCGCCTAGACTAGGCGGGGTGGTCGGGTCCGTTCCAAAACATTCTTCGTCTTAACGTAAGTGATACGATGCGCGCCATGCCGAAGAAACTCTGTCTGCTTCTGCTGATTCTTCTCACGTGCTCGATCCCGAATGCGATGCGCGCGGGACAAGCTCGCGATGGCACAGCCACAGCCACGATCGTACTCAACTCCAGCAACATCAAACAGCGTCCCCTGACGCTCGATGCCTTCTACTACCAGACGAGTGCCGGACGCGTCGTGCTTCCCGCTTCGCTCACGGAAGGCGTGAAGACGATCACCACCGCGCGATGGAGTGGCGAAACGCGGATGCCGGACGGGCACACCATTCGGCTCACGGTGACGCCCCAAGCGGGGTCGTTCACGATCGCGCTCGATGCCTCTCCTCGCGACGGCATCTTCAAATGGGGAGTCGAGTTGGATTCATTGCGCGACGAGTACTACACCGGACTCATGGAACGTGTGGTCGACGGGCCGCAGCAAGCATCGTGGGCTCCGGGCATCACAGCCGCGATGAATCTCCACGGACAGAAAGTGGAGATGCTCGTGAAGCCGACACTCGCCCTTTATGCGCCGTTCTATCTGTCATCACGCGGGTATTCGTTATTCGTGAAGGGAACGTGGCCGGGAGCTATCGATTTCGCTTCAGCACGTCCGGACTTTGTGAACGTGGACTTCGAAGGCCCGTCATTTGAATTGAAGATCGGCACCGCCGAGGATCCCGCAGCGCTCGTTCGCGCGCACGCGATGGAAGCGGGTCCTCCTGTGCTTCCGCCGAAGTGGACCTTCCGCCCGTGGCGCTGGCGCGACGAACACACGCAACGCGCAAAGTATTACGACGGCACACCGGTGACCGGTCCGTTCAATTCTGAAGTGATGGAAGACGTCCTGATGATGCAGGCGTACGGTATTCCGAACGGCGTGTACTGGATCGATCGCCCATGGGGACCCGGCGAGATCGGTTACGACGATTTTGAAATCGACGACAAGCGATTGCCCCGCTTCGGTGACATGGTGAAGTGGCTCGATCAGCGGCAAATGAAAACGCTGCTGTGGATCGGTCCTTTTTTTAAAGGAAAGATGGAGACTGAAGCGATCGCGAAAGGCTACGGCTGGCCTGGCCAGACGCGTCCCGGCGGCGGCGGCCAGAATTATCCCCTTGTCGACTTCACGAATCCTGCGGCGAAGTCGTACTTCCAGGAAGGCGTCGCGAAGCTCCTGAAGCTCGGCGTTGCGGGATTCAAGCTCGATCGTTCTGAAGAAAATCTTCCCGAGAACGGAGCGCTCAAAGTTTTCGACGAGCGCACGCTGCGCGAGTATCGCAATGCGTATCCGGCGCAGTACGTGCAGGCGACGTATGAAATCTCGAAAAAGGTTCGGGGCGATGACTTCGTCGTGATGCCTCGCGCGGCGTATTCGGGTTCGGGGCCTTATTCAATCTTCTGGGGTGGCGACATCGGCGGCACACAGGAAGGCTTGCGCGGCTCGATCATCGGTGTGCAGCGCTCCGCCGTGATGGGTTACTCGACATGGGGTTCCGACACCTGCGGCTACAACCAGCAACTGATGGAACAGGAAGTGTGCGGACGCTGGCTCGCGTTCTCGGCGTTCACGCCGATTATGGAGGTTGGTCCGACACGCAACGTCGCGTTCTGGAATGCGCCGCGTCCACCGGAGTATGACGATGTGCTGATCGCGCTCTGGCGCATGTACGCGCAGATCCACGAGTCGTTGCGTGATTACAGCTACAAGTACGCCGAAGAAGCGCATAAGACAGGAATGCCGATCGTGCGGCCGGTCTTCATGGTCGACGCCGCGCACAAGGAAGCGTGGGAGAACTGGTGGACGTATCAGTACGGCCCGGATCTTCTGGTCTCGCCGGTTTGGGAAAAAGGCAAGCGCACCCAGTTGGTGTACCTGCCCGCCGGCAATCGCTGGCGCGATGCGTGGAATCCCGACAAGACCTACGACGGCGGGCAAACGATCTCTGTCGCCGCGGATACGTATCAACTTCCGATCTTCACCCGCGTGGGTTCGTCGGTGAAGCTTCCGAATTTGAATCAGCTTTGGAAAGAGTCGGTAGAGATCGCGAAGAAGAAGCCGGATTTACGATCGCTTGAAAAAAGTGCGAGGTTTTAGCACCCCGGAGGGGTGCCGTAAGGTAGCCAGGGGTTAAGCGAGCGGAGCGAGCGCAACCCCTGGTAAGCGAATCACCACAAATATTTCTCATCAAACTCCACCCCGCTCAATCGCAACAACTCGACTATTCCTCTTCGAACGTCTGTTTGCGATGATGTTCCACCTGATTCGCAATGTACTGCGCGACTTTGCCCAACTGTGATGGGCTGACGGTAAAAGCCCCGTAGCCTTCCTGCCACGCAAACTTCGCGACGCCGTGCTCATGAATCCAAGCGGACGAGGCGCGCTTCATCTGTTGAACGATGTCGGCCAGTGTGTGTGTCGGTTTCAATCCGATCAAAGCGTGAACGTGATCGCCCGGCCCGCCGATCGCGTTCGGTACACCTCCAGCATGCTTAACGACTCCGCCGATGAACGCATGCAATTCATCTCGCCAGGGATCGGCGATCGTTCTTGCCCGACCTTTGGTGGAGAAGATGACGTGGAAGTTTCCGTCAACCAGGGGTTGCGTTCGCTTCGCTCACTTAACCCCTGGCTACCATCCTCCACCCCTCCGGGGTGAAAAGGCATCAGCACCCCGGAGGGGTGCAGTAGGGTAGCCGGGGGTAAGCGAGCGAAGCGAACGCAACCCCCGGGTCACCACGTTCAATGCTCCATGAACATGCCGAAGGCGTAGAACGAGCCGTCGGTTCCGCTGAAGTAGACGCGGCCGCCGGCGAGGGCGAGTCCTGTCTGAGATGCGGGCACCGTTACGAGGTTCTTGCTCGAATACAGTTCCTTGCCCGTGCGCGCGTCGAGCGCGTAGAGTGTCGCGCGGTTGGAACCGCCGGATAGCGCGAAGACAACTCCGCTCGCGACGACCGGTGGCACCGGCGAAGTCATCTCTCGCGAGGTCCACACCGTCTCCAGTTTTTTGTCCTTCATCTTCAAAGCAACGAGGGCATTGTTCGTGGGAGCGAGAACCCAGCGGGTACCGTCCATCTCCTGCCAGCTTGTCAGGCCGCCGGAGATGCTCTTGCCGAGCGAGGCGGTTTTGAACATCGGCGTGCCGAGCGAGTTCGCATCGAGCAGACAGAGTTGCCCGCCGCCGCAATCAGTGACAACGACGTCGCCGTTGTCGTAAGGGATGACGACCGGTGACGCTGCATTCTCATCAGCGTTCAGTGTGAAGGCGCCTTTTACCTGAAGTTCTTTCGCACGCAACGCAACCAGGCGATCTCCGCCGCGAACGTAAACCGTTCCATCGCTGCCGATCACAGGACCCCCGACGCTCCATGTCGTGTTGGAACTCAGCGCGTACGAACGAACCTTTACGGGGTCGACACTCAGATCAATCGCATAAACAGCATTCGCCTGTCCCCCACACTCGTGAGACGTCGCCGTGTAGATGACGTTGTCCATCATCATCAGATTGGACGCCCGTGAATTCGCGGGAATCACGCTGATCGGCTGCGTCATGTCGTCGCCCGTCGACGTGTTCAGGCGATGCAAACGGCCGTCGCTTGAGATCGCATACACCGATGCTGGCCCGCCGATGAATGCACTACCGCGTTGTGGAGGCGCTGCCGGAGCAGCTCCGCGCGCCGGCGCTCGTCCAGGAACCGTCATCGTCGGCATTGCCGAAAGGCCCCCAGGACACTTTGCCGTCGACGCCATCACCTGGGGCTCACGCACCGAGTATTCGAGATGCTTCGTCCAGAAGATAGTGCCGAGATCGACATCGAGCGCGTAGACGATGTCTGCATTCGTTCCTACGAACGCGAGCTCTTTGAATCCGCGATACGAAATCAATCGTCCGAGAATCACCGGTGGTGTCACCGGACGCGATCCCTTGGGCGCGGCCTCCAGCTTCAGTTTCCACAGAAGCTGCATGTCCTTGATCGTTTCCGGTTTGATGGTCGGTTCTGCACCGGCCCAGCCACTGCGCTGCGCATCGCCGCCGAACGTCGGCCAGTTTCCGCCGCGGCTTTGACCGAGTGCCAGCAAGGAAGACGCGACGAGCCCAACGAGAATCAGAAAAGATTTGTTTCGCATGTTCATTTGGCCAGACCGAAGCAGTACAGCATGCTGTCGTACGTTCCGATGTAGACCTTCCCATTCGCGATAGAGAGCCCACCGAAGTGATTGAACGATGTGATCTGCTCCCCGCTCGAGAACAGTTCCTTGCCCGTTTCCGCATCGAGTGCGTACAGGGTTGCGTGGCGCGAAGCCGCGATGCGCAACGGACTCGAATCGTCGAGACCACGATCGGGATAGGCCTGCGTCGTGTCTTCGCCGCTGCCGTACGCATAGACGACGCCGTTCGCGACGACCGGCGGTTCCGCATGATCCATGTCGCGTGACATCCACGCTGGTGTGAGTTGGAGCTTGCCGCCTTTTTCTTCGAGCTTGAACGCGACAACGGCGCCGCGCGTCACGCGTCCATAAGAGGTCGGCGGATTGAACTCGGAATGAGACGGTCCCCAGAACGGCGCGAGAATCCATCGGGTGCCTTTCGCGTCTTCCCATGTGGTCATGCTGCCCCAGATGCCGGCCGACGCGAAGTTCACCTCTTCGTTGCAGATCAGCGGCGTGCGATAGAGCGGCGTCATGTGATCTTCTCCGCCCGCGTTTTTCGGATCGAGCAGATAGAGCCGGCACTCCTTGCTGCCCGTGACCATCAACTCTCTACCTTTATAAGTAAAGATGGCGGGCGTGACCTGCATGTCGAGGTCTTTCTTCTGGAGGAACGCCCAGTTCGACGGGATGTACCAGTCCTTGAACTTCAGGTCGCTGCCTTCGACGCGCGCGCCAATCAACCCATTGCCGAAGCGTTTCGCGGCGAGGTCGTACGAACCATCGCCGGTCGGCGCCCACGCGATGCCATTCGAATCGATCGCGGCGCCGGTGCGTCCCCATAGTCCGCCACTGCCGGGATTGAAGGTCATCACTTTCTTCGCGGGATCTTTGATATTGATCGCCCACATCTGATTCGGATTGCCTGCGCATCCCTGCGACGTCGTCGTGAAGATCACGTCGTTCCACATGTTGAGCGCGTAAGATTTCCCGTTCGCGTAGCCGAAAGGAATCTCCGGAGCGAGTTCATTGCCCGTGCCGAGATCGATCTGATGCAAGCCGCCGTTGCCGGCGAGAACGTAGAGCGTTCGACCGCCATTCGGCTGCGCGGGTCCGATCAGCGGAGTCGCCGTCAAGCCGCCGGGGCACAGCGGATCGGTGGGACGTCCGTTGCGCGTTGGCGGCGGATAGTCCAAATGTTTCTTCCAGAGAATCTCCCCGCTCGCGGCATCGATAGCGTAAAGGTTGTCGGAGATACCCGCCTGAAGCACGATCTCCTTCGGACCGCCAGGAGTCGGCACCTTGTCGGCGATCAGCGCCGGCAGCAGCGAATGCATTTGCCGCGGGGCGTTGTCGAGCTTCAGTTTCCAGAGGATCTTCATGTTCGAAACGTTCTGCTTGTTGAGAATCGTTTCGTTCTGTTGCCAGTTGGTGCGCTGTTGATTCGCGCCGTCGGTTGGCCAGTCGGATGCCCACGCGACCGCAGCGAGCGCGAGTCCAATCGCCGCGATGCAAACGTTTGTTTTCTTCATAGCGTTTTCAACCAGAGGTTGCGGAACGAGACCTTGCCGTTGTTTTCGATTTGCAGCGCGATGAGGCCTTTCGCTGCGGACATCGTCGGATCGTCGTCGACGAAGATCGACATCGTGCGCCCATTGATGATGTGAATCAGCGTATTGCCGCGCGCGATGATGTGGACCTGATTCCAGTCGCCCTGCTTGATCAGGCTTTTCATTTCGTCCGGATCGCCGAGGATGGAGAGTAGCCGCGGTTTCTTTCCTTGTTCAGCGCGCACCACCTGGCCGCGCCACGCGATGATGCCACGCGGTGTGCCTTGCTCGTAAAGTTGGCCGGTGTAGCGATTCGCTGCATCGAAGTCCGCTTGGTAGCCTTTAACGGCTGCGGCTCCGGTCTGTCCTGTCTTTGCGCTGCGATATTGAATGCCGCTGTTGACGTTGCCCTCGAGCTTCATCTCCGCTTTCAACTCGAAGTTCGCAGTGTCGGCACCTTTCCAGATGAGATAGTTGGTTCCCGTCGTGTTTGAAGAAGCGATTGCGCCGTTTTCGATCTTCCAATTGTCCGGTCCTTCCCAATCCTTGAGGGTTCCGTCGAAGATGGATTTCCAACCTTCGTGATCGTCGAATGCAATGGGATCGGGCTGGCTGAAGCCACCGCCGCCGCGGTTCTGGGCAACAAGGATTGCCGTGAAGAGAAAAAGGGAAAGGAGTGATTTCATGCGCGGAAGAATATCGCTCGACCGTGATTGCCGCAAGTAAGACCCCTGCGCTAGTATCGCGGGCCGAGGTTTACAAATGCCGTTTAACTCCAAGGGCAAACTGGTTGTTCCGGAACGCGCTGTTGTGGAAGAGGTGGGCGATCCTACGCCGATGGCCGGTGACACGTACAGGACGTGGGCGGGGGATATATTCACCCGGATTCCCGGTCCTGCCGACATCGTTCAGGGAGCGATCGGAGACTGTTATCTCGTCGCGTCTTTCCAGGCCATTCTCGTGAGGACCAATGGTCCCGACAGAATTCTGGAGGCGGTGAAGGATGAAGGCACCCACGCCGTTTTGCGGATGTACAAAGACGACAAGTGGCATTACATCCGTATTTCAAAGAGGCTTCCCGGCAGGACGTTCGGCAATGCGCATCACAGTACCGGACAAAAGTGGGTTCAGCTCTTTGAAAAGGCCTATGCGGCCTTCATTAAGAGGGGTACCTACGCGTCTCTCGCGGGCGGAGACAACCTTGCCGCTGTGACCGTGTTCCTCGGAGCAGGCGGCGGAAATGTCGCGGCGAAACCGGAAAATGCGCTCACCGGCCTGCGTATGTTGACCGATCAGCCGGCATTCCACACCACAGAAGGTAAAGCTCAAAAGGCGAAGGTGGAACGCATTCTTGCCGACCAGGTGGGATTGACTGCGACCGAGGCCGCAGATTGGTTCACGTGGCGAGACGGCTGTGAGCTCGATGCCAAGCAGTGGGCTAATTGTTACGTTCCTCCGTTTACGTCCCGCTTCGACCAGATCGTCGAGAAATACGCCACGGGTACGCGCGTTCTGGCTCCTGCTCTTAAGAAGAAGATTCTCGACTGGTACAAAGGTGCGACCCCAATACCCGGCGTGTCTGGAACAGCACTCTACACGCTGGGCCAGCTCGACTTCTTCCGGAAGGTCGAGCGAGCCATTGCGACGCAGCACTCGGTGGGTGTGGAAACAAAGAACGGGAAACTGTTTCCTGTGGCCCCGTCGAGCACAGCGGCGACAGGCGAGGGCAAATCGCTTGGCCTGGCATCCGATCACGCTTACAGCATCGTCGACACAAGGACGGACGTCGACGAGGAGACGCAAGTGGACAGACTCCGCTACTTCTTGATCCGCAATCCGTGGGGTGAGTATCACCGCGAATACACGGAAGCCTCGGACGGCACTCTGAAGCCCAAGGCGGTCAAAAAAGGCGGCGACAGCTGGATTGAGCTGACCGATTTCTTCATGTACTTCCACCCGAGTTTCGCGCAAGGGCCGCCGGTCCTTACCGAAGCAACCGCAGCGTTCATGACGGATCTCGAAGGACAGCTTCAGAGAGAGATTGCACGAAGGACGTTGAGGAATTGGGGAGGTGGGCTCGACGAGTAGTCGAGCCCGGTAGACTTTTCTACTGTCGCTGACCTTGTCCTTGACCTTGACCCGGTCCGCCGCCGCGTTGCCCGCCGCCACCGCCGCCGCGTCCTCCGCGTGCCGGCGCCGGATTCGCGACTGCAGCTTCGAACGACTTCTCGGACTGGTCGACATGCGCGAGATAGCCCTGCGGATCGATGAACGGATTCGGATCGTTCGGTCCTCTCTTCTCCAGCTTCGCGTACTTCTCCGCGAGGTTGTAGAACGACGCGTGTGAACTTACCCAGACTTCGGCAGGGAGTGTGCGCGCTTTCTTGTACGTTGCGCGGAAGTCGTCGAGGATTCCCGGATATTGCGTGAGCGTTTGAAAGAACTGACCGTTCAAGCTGCATTCGACGAGCGTCTTGTAGCTCTTGCCGTTTTCCTTCAGTTCCAGTGTCCATGCGAGGCAGCCTTGCGTGTGGCCCGGCATCACGTGCGCCGTCAACGTTGTTCCGCCGAGCGTGACCGTGTCGCCTTCGTCAACGAGGCGATCGATGGGATGCGGCTTGCCGCCCGGCATGAAGGTTCGCGTTGCGGCTTCGTCGAGACGTCCGACTACAACCTGCGCTCCGGTCATCTCCTTCACCATGGCATCGCCTTCAACGTGGTCGGGATGCGCGTGCCCCGCAATGAGAATCTTGATGTCGCTGAACTTGAATCCGAGCTTTTCGACGTTGGCCTTGATGACGGGCACCGATGCTTCGTAGTCGGTGTTCATCAGGATGTTTCCTGCCGGCGTGACGATCAGGAAGCTCGAGAGCTCTTTCGTACCCACGTAATAAAAGTTGTCCATCACCTTGTGCGGCGGGAAGGGATCGTTCCAACCGGCGGGTGCTCCGCCTTGTGCAAAGGCGGCGATTGGGCAAAGGGCCAATATACAGATGCTTAGTGCGAATTTTTTCATGATGCCGGGAGCATAGCGTAAATGGAGCTCCGCGTTCTCATCCAAACACTGACGGCATATTTCCCGAAAAAATCAGCCTGAAATCAGGTTGACGAAAAATTGACGCGGACGGACCTTCGAAGCTCCAAAAACCACCGTTGATCGGGTGCGCAGTCGGAAAGGAATTCTGAAATGCATCGAAGCTCTCGTCGTCTCTGTGTCCTCGTTGTTCTCCTCGTCGTCGGTCTCTCCGGATGGACTCACGCCCAAAGCAAACGCCGGAACCAGAAAATTCTGATCGAGACGTCGAAGCCTTACGACAAGGTCGTCAATGCGATCAAGGCCCGGGGTGGCAAGGTCAGCTACGAATATAAGTATGTCGATGGCATTGCGGCCGAAGTACCCGAAGATGCGATCGAGGATATCCGCACCATCGCCGGTACTTCGGACCTCGATAAAGATATCGATGTGCCGCGACCTGCGGCGCTCGGTACGACGCATGTTCGCAGCCAGCAGGCAGCCAAACCGACGATGGTGCGCGCCACGCGAGGACCTCGTGTAACTTCGCTCGCCAGTTTCGCGAACTCTCATCCCGAAGCGTACTCGTTGAACAATGCCGGCACGCGGATTGATAAGGTGCATGCCAAAGGGTTCACCGGCCAAGGCGTGATTGTCGCTGTCATCGATTCCGGCATTCGGCCTGGCTTTAGTCTCGTGAACAGCGCTTCGATCGTGGGTGGCACCGATTTTGTCGACGACGGCCCAGCCGGTCCCGCAGGAGATTCGGATACCGACTGGAAGAAGGATTCCAACGAGGGCCATGGCACCTTCAGCGCAGGCTTGATTGCCGGCAACGGAACGTTCTCGATTACCGCGGATCTGAAGAGCGCGATCCAGATGTACGCGCCGTCCGCGCTGGTCGACGACAAGTTACCGCTTGTCGGCACCGCGCCGGACGCAAAGCTCTATATCGTTCGCATCTTCGGCGACGATCCTCAGACGGGAGCTTCCAAGTCGACGGTCATCGCTGCGATCCAGCACGTCATCGATCAGCGCCAGCTTTACGATCAGACCAAAGGACGACAAGGCGTCAACATTCAGGTCGCAAATCTGAGTTTCGGAGTGAACACATTGTTCGCCGGCCACACCCTGATGGAGCAGTCAATCGATGCTTTGCTCAAAGCCGGAATCGTGCCGGTTATTGCCGCAGGCAACACGGGACCTTCGACTTTGACGGTTGCGAACCCGAGCAGTTCCCTGAGTGGCATTAGCGTCGGAAGCATCAGCCGCGCGGCGAACGAACGCATCGGTATTGAAATGGGTTGGGCGGATTATCCCGGTGTCGGAGGAGACGTTCGTCCCTTCGACGGAGTGCAGGTCGCCTACTTCAGTTCTCGTGGGCCCAATGCCGACGGCCGGCTGAGCCCCGACGTTGTCACTTCCGGTGTCAGCAATATCAGTCAAGGCTATTGTCCGGATCAAACGTTCTCCCCCGATGCCTGTGCGGGAGAGATCAGCATCGCGAGCGGAAGCTCATTCAGCGCGCCGATCGTGTCGGGGATTGCCGCGGCGTTGCGTCAGGCGTTTCCGAAAGCCACGGCAACGCAAATTCGCAATGCAATCATTGCAAGCGGCCGTCCTGGACAGGTCGAAAATTTCTTCGATGTGCTCGATCGCGGTCAGGGCGTACCCGATGCGTGGGGCGCGTATCAGGCGCTGAACTCCGGTAACGTCGACGATTCCTTGCCCCGCTTCGACAGACCCGATGATTTGGTCCGCCGCAATATCGAACAGGGCACAAAACTTGATGTCAGCTCGGGATTCATTTCGAAAACCTTCAAGAAACTCAAGGCGGGCGAACGCGCAGAGATTCTCTACGATGTGCCGAAGGGAACCGATCGCGTTGTCGTGAAGATCAAGAACGTGGCCCTCAACGGTCCCCAGAATGCATATTTCGGCGGCGACACCTTGTGGCTTTACGCGCACACGGCGAAGACGTCCGCCATTGGCGCCTTCGGCGATTACCTGATCGGCGATCCCTTCTTTGGCGGTGAAGACGAAACCGTCTATAACTTCGACGATCCCGACACGGGCATCATGCGCATCACACTGAACCCGGATACATGGAATGCGGGCACTGCGAACGCAGAAGTTTCGGTTGAAGCCATTCACGAGCCGTGGCCACGTGCCACGTTCTCCGACACGGTCCGTGATGGCAAGACAAAGAAGTTCGTAACCGAAGTAAAGAGCGGCACGACCCGCATGGATCTGCTCCTCACCTGGGAACACGACTGGGCGCACTATCCAACGAACGATCTCGATCTCATCGTTTGTTCCCCTGACATCACCACAGTCGACGACTGCAAAGCGAACGGCAACAAAGACGGCGCGACGCTCGCAGGCCCGGAACGCGTGTCGATCGCGAATCCCGTCGCGGGGAATTGGATGATTCTCGTTTCCGGCTTCAACGTTTTTACAGGCAGCGACGACTTCAAGGTGCGTGTGACGAAGACGAAGCCGTAGCAACACAGCCAGAACTGAAACCCCCTCTCCCTACCCTCTCCCGGGGGGAGAGGGCCGCTTGCCTTAGCCCTCCCCCCTCGGGGGAGGGTTGGGAGAGGGCGTTTCAGTCTTGGCGACCCGTCTCTCGCAGGAAGGCGAGAATTGTATCGGCCAGGGTGTTTTGTTCCTCACCCTGGCCGCATCTGTCTTTGCTCGCTTCGAGCGAGGCCTGACGCGACCAGCAGTGATCGAGTCCGGGCAACTCGCGAAACTGAGCCGAGCCGGGTTTGGCGCGATTCACCATTTCCGCGATGTGCTGACTAGTCTGTCTGTTAACGACGTCATCGGAGTCGTATTCGCCGTGTAACACCTGCACTCGCGTTCCGACTTTCGCCCACGCGCCTGCGACGTCAACCTTGGCGAATTCTTTGAAGAAGCGATCGCTCCTGCCTGGATACGCGGGCGTCGGACCGTCGGGCGATCCCCACACGCTGATGCCCGCGACTTTCGTTTCCGCCGCGAGAATCGGCGCGAAAACACCGCCGAGTGAAACGCCAAGAAGGTAGATTCGTTTCCGATCGACTGCGGGGTTCGAGCGCAGAGCCTTGAGCGCGGCCTGATATCCGGCGAGTTCTTCCTTATATCCAATCGACGCGCACGACGGCCCCTGGCTGTCGCCGATACCTGACTTCTCGACGCGCATGGTGACGAAGCCCCGAGAGCCGAGGAAATGCATCAGGCCTGGCTGAGCGGTTAACGGAGAGAAAGGTGTGTCGATGGATCCGCAGCCGCCACCCTGGATGAGCAGGACTGCTGGAAATTGTTTCTGCGACGTCGTGGGAACCGACACAATCGTGCGAAGGCGCACGCCGGGAAGTGAGACGACCGAGCCGTACGACATGGTCGCGTTCGCCATCTGTTCGACGGGGTAATTCTTCAACGTCGTTTGAAGATCGCGGCGCTCTCCGTCGCGAACCAAACCGATTTTGACGCTGTCGCCGCCTTTGTGCCGTCCCATCGCCGCGAGTGCCGCATCCGTCGTGTCGGCGGCTTTGTCGTCGATCGAAGTGAGGATGTCTCCGACCGCAATCTTCGAATCTGCTGCGGTAGATCCCGGCGTCACAGATGTGATGCGAACGCCTGCAGCGACTTTCTCCAGCGCGACTCCGAAGTATCCGCGTCGAGGCAGCGGATCGGTTTGCGATTGGCCAAAGGCGGAGAGCGAAAAGAGGAGCAGCAGCACGAGGCTCAACAGGTACTGCTTCAACTCGTGGTGGCCCGAATGTTCCGCCCAGCCTGCGGGAGTCGCTCCAACTTTTGTGTCTCTGATCTTCGCGTCCGCTCCGCGCGCGGCGAGAAACTCCACCATCTCGCGCTGACCGTTCAAGGCCGCGTAGTGAAGACCTGTGCCCGCGAAGTCGAAGCCTCCGGGGATTGAATTGATCTTTGCACCTCGTTCGAGAAGGAGTTTTGCGGTGTCGATGTGTCCACGCATGCACGCATAGACGAACGCATTGTCGATAACGTTTTGCGGATCGTCAGAAAAAGGATGTCTGTCGAACCAGGGCCAGTCGACTTTGCCGGCGGATTCTTTCAGCGTTCCGTCGGCGTTGAAGAAACCCGCGACCAGATCTGTTCTGCCCAGGCCTGCCGCGATTCGAAGGTTGTGAATCGATGCGCCGCGGCGAACAAACAACTCGATCATGCGAGCATTGTTCCAGTACAGCGCTTCTTCCAACGGCGACCAGTTGCCGATGCCGTTGAGCTTGCCTCCGCGATCAAGCAACAGCTCCGCGACGTCTGCCGCGCTATCGGCGCTGCCGCACGCCATCAACGGTTTGTCGATTTCCGCGCCGGCATCGACAAGCACGTTCGCCATTTCGATTTTGTTCGGCGCGGCTCCAGCATCAAGCACAAGGCACTGAAGAAGAGTCGGATGGCTGACGGAAGAACGCGCTGTGGCCAGCGACGGGTCTTCGCGAAGGAGTTCGCGTAGTCGATCGATGTCGCCGGCCATGACGGCGTCAATTGCAGGACGAAACTTCGCGTCCATCTTTGGGGGCTACTTCGGGAGTGGAACAGGAAAGAGTCGGAATGGACCTTTGTCCGCATCGAGATTGTTCGCGTCACGCTGGCGGAGTTTGCCTTCGATGGTCCAGCCCATGCCTTTCGTCACGGTGACGGCGGGCGTGCCGCCATCTATTCCAACTTCTTTTAGAGTAGTGATCTCGATGTTGTCGCCGTTCGGCACGCCCATCGAGGTGCGGCCGGGCGTGCCTTCCGCGATGATGAGACGCTTGCCATCGATTGCACGCATGCCGTCGGGACCCTGGAGCGCACGTGATTGCTTGAGCTCCGTGATCTTCGTCGACTTGCCGTCTTTGTCGAGATCGAGGCGCAGCATTCTGTTTTTGCTGACACTGTTGACGTAGAGCTTGTTCTGATCGCTGAGGAAAGCGAGACCATCGGCTCCTTCGAGCAACACTGGATCGGATGCGATTTCCACGGCTTCCGTTTTCCCTTTGGGGAACATGAAGATCTTTGCGCCTCGAGTGTCGGCGACAAAAATCGATCCATCGCTTCGGACCGCGAGGTCGTTGCAGAACGGAGTTGCTCCGGGAATCTTCAGAGTTTCCTTCGGCATGCCCGTCTTGAGATCGAATGTCCTCACGCCGGCTTTGCAGATGAGCAAGCGTCCCGACGTTTCATCGGCGAACACTCCCAGCAATGGCTCGGGGGTAGGTCCGAGGTCTGGAACGTCGATCCATTTCGATGCTGTGGTCGATCCGGCGGGAACGCGCCACACGCTGTTCGTGCCGTAGCTGCCGATGATGATCGTTCCGTCTTTCGTCGACGTGATGCTTTCCGGGAACAGGTTCTTGCTTTGAATGGTGATCACCGAAGGCTCGGCAGCATAGAGAACGCAGGCAGACGCAAGCAGGGCAATGGCTAATGTGGTTTTTCGCATGGCACTAATGATGAACGAAATCGAAGTGATTTCCACCGCAGATTACGCGGATTGCGCGGATTTAATCTGCAGTGGAAATTACAGAGCGGCTATTTGGGCGACCAGAAGGGTTCGCCGGTGCGGATCAACTGAACGGGAACCTCAGGTGTGAACGCTTTGATCCAATTCGCCATCTCGAGCATGCCTTGTTCTTCGGAGATGGCATGGCCGAGCATGATCCATCCTTTGGTAATGCCGAGCGTGACGGCGTCCAGGACGTATTCGGGGCTGTCGAGAGTGCCATCGGTCTCCTGTTGTTCGCCGCTGACGACGACATCGATGTCGGGACTGTTGACCGCAGGCGTCGCGTAACCCACACCGAGTTGGACGCGCTTTACTTTGGCTTTGGGATCGCCAACAACCCGAACGGAGTGCACGCCGAGCTTCTTCTGGAAATCCGAAGCGAGATCGCCGAGCGTTGTTTCCGGAATGACGAAGCGATGCGATTGCGGCGCCGTTTCATATTTGCTTTCGAGCCCGAGGGCGCGGCCCAATCCGACGTACGTGAAGTCCGGCCGCTGCGAGTGCATGTAATCGTGCATGCGAAAGATCACGATGTTGTGTTCCTTCATGAAGTCGATTTTCTTTTGGTAAAGCGGATCGCCGCTGACGATCGATGTGTCGTCGCGATCGTTCCAGTAGGTGTCTTCATGCGGAATGATCATGTTGCAGCCGGCTTCGGCGGCTTTCTTCACGAGTTCGAAGTTGCAGAACATCGCGGTGACGATGCCTTTCACTTCGGTTTCGGGTCCACCGAATTTGAACGTGTCTCGGAACCCGCCGTCGCGCCAGGTAACACCGGGCTGAGCCTTGATGCGCGAAACGATTTCGCCTGCGGTGAGAACGCGGGTCATGCGGGCCTCCAGTACGGATCTTCGACCGGTATTGTGAGGATTTTGATTTCAGGCGTGACGTCCTTCAACCAGGCCGCACATTCGTTCATGCCAGGATTCTCGGAAACAAGGCGGCCAAGAAGGATGAGACTCTTCGATTCGCCGGCGTTTATCTTGTCACGCGCGAGTTCGACGGATTCCCATTCGCGAACTTCACCGGCGATGATTGCGTCGACGAGAGGGAACAAGGCGAGTGCGGCTTGAATCGCAGTCGTGCCGGGCAGCAGTCCGACTTTCGAGATCTTCTGCTTCGGATCGCCGACGATGCGCATGCCGCCGCGGCTTTGCAACTGCTTCTTCACATCGGCCGCGAGAGATTCCAGTGTGGTGTACGGTATCGTGAATCGTTTCGTATCGCCCGCCACACCTCGCTTCTCCCACGACAGTTTTTGGGCAAGCGCTGCGCTGAAGGGATCTGCCGTGCGCTGACGCCAGTTGTCGCTGAAGCGCCAGATCACCAGGTTGTTGCTCTTGATGAAGTCGTTCTTGCCGGTGAAGACCGGATCGGGCGCAGCGGGCGCGCCCCGTCTCGCTCCCGCGGGAGTGGCGCTATCTGTGCGCGAGTAGAACGTCGGCTCGCACGTGATGACGAAATTCGCGCCGACTTCGACAGCCCGCTTTAGAACGGGCAGGGTTGCCATCGAGGTCGTTACGATTCCTTTAACAGGAGTTGCCGGGTCTCCGGCCTTGAAGGTGTCGACGCCGTCCATTTTCCATTCGGCGCCCATCTTCTTCTTGATCCGATCGACGATCTCTTGTGCGGTTGGCGTGGCACGTGCCTGGAGAATGGCGGGCGCTGCCAACGGTACCACCGCCGAGAGCGTCAGTAATTCGCGACGTGAAATGAGTTTCATGGGAATTCCTCGCAGCGAGACTTTACAGAATTTTTTGAGCCGACGGAACCTCGGAACCTTTTCTTGCTTTCAAAGTTACATGTGGTGAAAGATGCGCACATTCATTCTTTTACTGCCGTTTGCGTTCTTCTCCTCGCGAATTCAATCCCAGGAGCAAATGTCTCCTGAGGCCCGGGCCTATGTCGGAGCTGCCCTGGACTTCATGCAGGAGAACTTCGTCTATCGAGACAAGATCGATTGGGACAAGGTTCGGCGTAACACTCTGGCGCGTTCGGATCGCTATGATGCCATCCGCTTCGCGCTGACACAGCTCGGCGACGGCCACAGTTTTCTGAACGCTCCAACAAGTGCTGCGTCCGCTCCGAGCAATCAGGTCGTGTCGCCCTTTCAGAATCGCAGAGCTCCGGAATCCGGTGTTGTTGGCGATGCGTCCCACGCGATTGGCCGCATCGTCATTCCCTCATTCTCCGGACAGAACGGGAATGAATTCGCTTCCCGCCTTCAATCCCTGATCGGGGAAGTTGCGCCAAGACAGCCCTGTGGCTGGATTGTCGACCTGCGCGGAAACGGCGGTGGCAGCATGTGGCCGATGCTTGCGGGCGTTGGCCCGATTCTCGGAGAAGGAGAAGTCGGTGCATTTCTCAATCCAAGCGGCGGCAAAACGCGCTGGTATTACGAGAAAGGCGCGGCGACCTCACGGTCTTCCGAAAGGACTTTGGTACAGGCTGAAGCCGCGTCGCCGGTTACGTTGTTCACTGCACCACCCGTGGCTGTGCTGATCGATGGCGGAACGGCAAGTTCCGGCGAGGCGATTGCAGTCGCGTTTCGTGGCCGCCCCCTGACTCGATTCTTCGGTCAGACTACCTACGGCGTCGCCAATTCCACGTTTCCCTTCACCCTAAGCGACGGCGTTCAACTGTTTCTCGTTGTCGCTGTGGATCTCGACCGAACGGGTACCGCGTATCCGAAAGGCATCTCACCAGACGAAACCGTTCAATCGGAAGCCGCTCTGGACGCCGGTGTTCAGTGGCTGGAGAAGCAGCAAGCTTGCCGCTGAGGTTTTCCTCACTTCTCGTTAGCAGGCTCAAGAAAAGTACAAACGATCAGGCGGAAGGGGTTCTTCTGCCGTACGATTCCAGTCCGTGACGAAGAAGAGCCCAGAGCTGGAGCGATTGTCCGGGGTAATGATGGACTCGCTCGACGCGAACGCCAAGACCGACGACCTCGCGAGGCGCTCCTACCAGAGCCGAACACAGTTCCATCGACTGTTTCGTGCTGTCGTGGAAGAGACGCCTGCCGCAATGCGTCGTCGACTGCTGTTGGAGCGAGCGGCCTTTCAGCTTAGCCGCACGCGACTCGCCGTCACGGACATAGCCCTCGATGCCAACTATGGATCGCTGGAGGCCTTCACTCGAGCCTTCCGAAAAGCCTTCCATATTTCACCCAGCCATTACCGTCGTACCGGCACCCAATACATTCACCTGCCCGCGCCCAGTGGCATTCACTTCGGCGCACCAGGTTCCGCAACTAAGGGAGGACTCGAGATGGATCTTTACGATCGCTTTGCAGGAAACGATTCGTGGCACACGAAGAAGCTCCTGGAATACGCCGCCACCTTGAAGGACGAACTGCTGGATCAGAAGCTCAGTACGGCTTCGGAGATTCTGCCCTGGCGGGAATCCACCGAAACGCTTCGTCAGATTCTCGAAAACATAGTGTTCACCAAAGAGGTCTGGACTGCGGCTCTCGCCGGAAAGGATCTTCCGAACATCAACGGCACGCCTCAGGGGGAGCGCAATCCGAAGGCAATGCTAACGCGGCTCGAGAAGACAGACGCGGAGATGCATCGAATCTTCCAGGACGTCGGAAAACGCGGCGCATGGGACGACACCTTCGTGGATGCGCTCTGCGAGCCGGCGGAAACCTTTACCTTCGGCGGCGTCTTCGCTCACATCATGACGTTCAACGCCTATCGGCGACTCCTCGCGCTCGATGCGCTGCGGCGGTTCGGAGTGAAGGTCGAGGGATTCGGCGATCCCATGGAATACGAACAGGCCGTCGCGCCCTGGGATCAGACAGTGAACCGTTAGGCCTGTTCATTTGTAACCTTTTGCCGTCCGCGCAGTTTGTATCGCCATGAAGTTGCGAATACTGCTGCTCAGCGTGTTGTTGCTTGGGGCCCAATCGAGGGATCGAGTGGTTCTCATCCACGACGTGAAGTTGTTCGACGGCGATCGCTTTGTCGAGCATCAGGATGTTCTTGTCGAGGCCGGCCGCATCTCGAAGGTCAGCGGTTCCCGTATCGCAGCGCCGAACGTCGAGGAGATAGAGGCGATGGAGGAGATCGACGGGAACAACCGCACGTTGCTGCCGGGTCTCATCGACGCACACGTTCACGTCAGTGCGTTCTACCAGTCGCAGGCGCTTCAACAAGCGTTGGCGTTTGGAGTCACGACAGTCGTCGATATGTGGACGACGTCGTTTCCTGGAAAGCCACTCAAAGATGCAGAGACTTCCGATTCTCCCGACATGGCGGCAGTACTCATGGCAGGAACCGGAGTTACGGCACCCGGTGGACATCCCGCGCAGATGGCTGGACCGGGTGCCCGTGCAATCCCGACGCTCGCTTCGGCGGCGGATGCGGATGCCTTTGTCGCGGCTCGCATCGTCGAAGGATCAGACTTCATCAAGGTCATCCTCGACGACACGAACTACGCCTACGGTCGAACGCTCCCCACTCTCGATGTGGATACCATCAAGGCCGTGGTGAAAGCCGCTCACGCCCGTGGAAAACTGGTCATCGCGCATATCGGTACCGAAAAAGACGCGCGGACCGTCATTGATGCCGGTGTCGACGGTCTCGCGCACATCTTTCAGGGGCCAACGGTCTCAGACGATTTCGCGAAGTTTGCAAAGGCACATGGCGTCTTCGTGATTCCGACTTTGAGCGTTCTTTATGGCGTGTGTGGAACTTCCGATGGGCCAGAGATGATGGCAGACGCCGCAACGATGAGGTACATCCGGAAGGAACTCGCGGCCACGCTGAGTCTCCCAGGCTCCGAACAGAACCCCTCCTGCGCCGGAAGCACAGAGGCGGTCAACCAGCTCTTCAAGGCCGGCGTGCCTTTGCTTGCAGGAACGGATGCTCCGGGTCCCGGTACTGCATATGGCGTGTCGCTACTGCGCGAAGTCGAGCACCTGACAAAAGCCGGCATGCCTCCGGCCGCTGCGCTCGCCGCCGCGACGTCCGTTCCCTCGCGAGTGTTTGGGTTAAAGGATCGCGGCCAGGTTAAGCCGGGAATGAGAGCGGACCTCGTTCTGGTTCAGGGCGATCCGTCGAAGCAGATTCGCGATATTCGGAATATCGTCGCGATCTGGAAGCGCGGCGTTCGTTTCGAGAGAATTCCTGTGAACTAAACGGCTGTCGTCTCCGTATATACCCTCATGGACGACAAGCCTCGCCAGCCCCGCTGGAACTTTTTGTGGTGGTGCGCCGGTGTGGCGCCTGAGTTACTTCGAGCGTATCCGACTGAAAAGGCGAAGTATGAGGGCATTGGCGGAGCGGTGCTCACCACCGGGGTGCTCGCCTTCGTCTCGGGGTTCTACGCGGTCTTTACCACGCTGGCAACCGGGACGTACCGCCTTCCGGTCTCCCTCGCGTTCGGGCTTCTGTGGGGCTTGGCGATCTTCAATCTTGACCGGTACATCGTTTCTTCCCTGAAGCGAGCGTGGCTCCCGGCACTACCGCGCCTGGGACTGGCGATCGTCATTGCCATCACGCTATCGAAGCCGCTCGAACTCCAGCTCTTCCACAACGCGGTTGCGGGCCAGGCCGCGATCAATCGGGACAAGGCGGTTGCCGAGAAGCGAGCGACGCTCATCGCGAGCAGTAGTCTTGGTCAGACCTCGGGAGAACTCAACAGCCTTCAGCAGCAGATTCAGCAAGCCGACGAACGCGCACAGGCTTTGGAAAAAGACTTCAGGCAGGAAGCCGACGGCACCGCCGGGAGTCATCGCTATGGCTACAGCGAGGTCGCGAAGCTGAAAGAAGCCGGCGCGCTCGACGCTCGACGACAGGCCACAGAGTTGCGGAACACCCTGCAGGCTCGCGTGCAGCAGTTTCAAAGTACGAAGGACGCTGCGACTGCCGATATCGACAGGCAGGTCGAGGCCTTCCGCCAGAGTCTTGCCGAAGATTTCCTCACGAACATGACGGCGCTGTCCGATATCACCGCGAAGTCTGTCTCCGCTTGGTGGATCAGCACCTTCCTCATGCTGTTGATGATCACCATCGAGATCACACCGGTTCTTGTGAAACTCATGTCGCCGATCGGGCCTTACGATGTGAAGGTCGATGCGCTCACCGCCGCGGACGATCATGAATCCATCCTGCAGAGAGACACTCGAATGCGCATCACCACCCACCACTACGAACACGTCGAAACTGCGGAGCGACAAGCCGACGATACCTTCCTTGAAATCCGCACAGGTCTTGCCGAAGAAGACCTTCACACGAGAGCCGATCACTGGAAGACCGCGAGAGCCACAGGCTCTGCAGTGAGTTTCAGCGAGCTGGTCGCGGAGGTTCGACGCGAAACCTTTACGGAACGCACAAGTTGACTACTGCCAGGATTGCCCGGCCATGATCTTCGACAAACGGTCTTGGCGCTGCTCTTCGGTCGTCTCTTCGATTCGGCTGGCGACAGTCCACACGTGTGAGGATGGATCGATGATCCATCCAGTCCGATCTCCCCAGAACTGATGTTCCACAGGAAGGATGACCTTTGCTCCATTCGTGACGGCTCGCTCGACGGCCTTAGAGTCTCGGCATCACAACAGAAGAATTTTCGGGAATGGGTTTCACTTTCGCAGTCATGTTTGCCTCCGCGGCAAACATAGAGAAAACACCTAACCGGCGTCTTGTAAAAAACTGAAGAGCGGGGATACCCTCTCGCCAATGAAGAAGACAATTCTCGTCCTGGTGTGGCTGTGCGCCCTTGTCGTGCCTGCTCGCGCTCAAGAGTGGACGGGTCCCGTACGCGGATCCTGGGTGCGAGCGCAGGGAGCACCGCAGGCTGGCGACGTGACGCTCGTCACGAACGGACGCGATGGTTGTGAAATTGTCGTCTCCGCGAACGAGCACACTGCTGTGAAGCAGGCGGCGACGTTCCTTGCGGCCGACATCGAAAAGATCAGCGGCTACAAACCGCCGATTGTTGCGACGCCGAGCGGACGGCGTGTTGCCATTCGTTTTGAAACGCGCTCCGACGGGCGATGGGAGGCATACCAGGTTCGCACGGAGAACAACACCGTCTGGTTGATCGGCTCTGATTTTCGCGGCACCGCGTACGCAGGCTACACGCTAAGCGAGCGGCTCGGCATCGATCCGCTGTATCTCTGGACAGGCTACGCGCCCGAGAAACACGCCACGCTCGTGATGAAAGCGGCGAACCTCAGTGAGAACTCTCCGACCTTCCGTTACCGAGGTTTCTTTCACGACGACGAAGACATCCTGCCGAGACCGTTTGACGAGAATGGATACCCGCTTCAAACGGGAACGGTTGCGAAGGAATGGTATGCGCGCTTTTTCGAAACCGCGCTGCGCCTGCGCATGAACATGGTCGCGCCGTATGTGCGCGTCCAGCGGCCGCACGAGATTCAGAAGATGGCGAGCGACTGGGGACTCTTCTACACGTCGCATCACTACGACAGTCTTCTGTCTAATCCATGGGGCTTCACGCGCTTCGGTCTTGCCGACGCGCGCAACGCCGGGACCGAGTGGGACTGGTTCAAGAATCGTGAAGGGCTCCTGAACTTCTGGCGCGGCGGCGTGCTGGAGAATCGCGATGTGGATGCGATCTGGCCTGTCGGCCTTCGCGGCACGCAGGATCGTTCGTACACCTTCCCCGATGGAATGTCGGACGACGACAAGAACAAGGCCTATCGCGAAGCGATCGAAGAACAGGTCGCGATGACGAAGAAGCTGCTGCCCGCGGACAAGACGCCACTCTTCCACTTCACGCTCTACACGGAAATGCTGCCGCAATACCTGAGCGGGAAACTGGAAGTGCCGCCGGAAGTCACGATCGTCTGGACCGACGACAATGACGGTCACATGCGCGCGCTGCCGCAAAAGAAGGATCAGTGGAAGCACGGCGTCTATTATCACCTTGCGTACTTCAGCACGACCACGCGATTGACGAAGCAGATCACGCACATCGTGGCGCCGTCTCGAGTCGAGGAAGAGTTCCGCAATATCGTGAAGGCCGGCGCGACCGAATACATGCTCGTGAATGTTTCGGAGCTTCGCGAGTACGTGATGGAGGCGCGCATGCTTGCCGAGATCACATGGGATGCAAATCGAGCTTTCGCACAGCCGAACGCGGCCGACCGGTACACGCAGTGGTTTGCCCGGGAGTACTTCGGAACGAACGCTGCACCAGATGTCGCGAAAGCGTACGGCGATTACTACCGCATTCTCAGCAGCTACGACCAGATCTCCGTCGGCGGCAATGCCGTGCTCGATGCGCTGACAGCCCTGCGCGAGAAGAAGCCCGCCGACGCAGAGAAGTTGCGAGCGCTCGAGCAACGCGACAAGACCTATCAGGACGCAATGAAGAATATCTCAGCTGCAAACGGTCGTATGACCGCGCCGCAGAAACAATACTTCTACGAGAACGTCACGTTCCCGCTTCTGGTTGACTGGCGCCAAACCACAGCGGCAATCAAATTGATCCGCGGTAATGCGTCCGCCGCTTTAGATGACCTGAAGATTCTTGAAGGGGAAATCCGTCGAGCCGAACACCCACCATTCGAGCAGTGGTACCGCAAGACCTGGATCCGCAACGACGACAGTCCTTACAACCTGCACCGCTCATTCGAGCGCACGCAGGCGTTCATGGGCAAAGCGGTCGCAAGATAGCCTCACCCGATCGGGGTGTCACTCACACGAAAACTAGAGGGATTTTCAATTCAGCTCCGAGGAGTTCGAAGTCCTTTCGATTCGATGTCACCACTGCGGCGCCATGCCGCTGGGCGCTCAAGGCGATAAGGGCGTCGTTCTGGAATTCCTGTCGCTTGCGCAGGTCCCACGTCTGGGCGTCGCCCACTCTTCGGACGAGTAGTCCGGCCTTCCACCAATCTTCCGCGGTCGGCGTCCACTGTAATTTGGAGACTCGAAAGAGTTCGTCGACGAGTTTCCTGGCTGCAATAGTTCGAGCGCCGCGCCTCAACTCCGATAGAACAACGGAGGATTGTCGAACAACGAATCGAGTGCGAAGAGCGGTAAATGCGTCGTCACTGAGTGTGCCTTCCCAGCGGTTCACGTAGACGCTGGTGTCCACGACAGCCCAAGGCATCGATCAGAGCTCGAAACTGCCCGGTTTCAAAACTCCCCGGGTCGTGTCCATGAACTTCCAAAACCGATCCATTTCTGCGACGCGTTCAACTGCCAGCCGAATGGCCTCGGCGTCCGTTCTGACCTTGAGGACCTTTTTTGCTCGTCTTAAGGCTTCCGTATCGATGAAGAAGGACTTTCTAGTTAACGTTACCGTTTTCTTAGTCATTTTCGAATTCCCTGGGTGAAATCCTACCATGCATATGATTCTTGATAATAGGCATACTCGCGATAGAATGCGCGCACTTCTCCCGACAGGAGGCACCATGCGCTGGCACGCCGCTTTGACTATCGCGTTCGCTGCATCGATCGCTCTGTTATCCGCAATTCCTCTGCGCTCGCAGGAGTCGCAGAAATATCTCGCGCCCGCAACTCAGGTCGTTGCGATTCGTGCGGGGCGATTGTTCGATTCGAAGTCGGGAAACATGCTGACGAACCAGGTGGTGATCATTCGCGGAGATCGCATTGCGGAGGTTGGTCCTTCCGTTGCGATCCCGGCTGGCGCGCGCGTCATCGACTTAAGTTCGGCAACGGTCATGCCCGGCATGATCGACGCGCATGTTCACATCAATACCGGCGGCGAGACGCCGGCTCAGCGCGCAATCATCGCTCTGGCAAATGCGCAGACGGATCTCGAGGCAGGCTTTACCACGGTGCTCGATATGGATTCGCGCGGCGGATTCAATACCGTCGATATTCGCGAAGCCATCAACGCCGGGCTCGTTCAGGGACCGCGAATGCAAGTCGTGGGCGAATCCATCAATCAGCGTGCGACGAATTTCTATCCGGACACGCAGGCTGTCCGCTTCTATCAAGGCCTCACTGAGGACAAGAACGTCAACGGCCCGTGGCTCGCCCGCGCGGCCGTGCGCGAGGCGAAGCTTCACGGCGTGGACTGGATCAAGATCTACACGACTCAGGATTTCGTCGGACCGGTACACATGTGGAAGGCCGACGGGACACTGGTGAACAGTCCTTCGCTGACGTTTGAAGAAGTGCAGGCCATCGTCGACGAGGCGCATCGTCTGGGACTGAAGGTCGCGTGTCACACGTATGGCGGTGAAGGCATGGCGAGTTGCATTAATGCAGGAGTTGACGCGAACAACCATCTTCTTGAACTCGACGATGCCGGCATCAAGGTGCTTCTGCAGAAGAAACTTCCGTTTGTTCCGACAGTCGACGATCTCGTCGCGCTCGAGAAGGCCGACCTTCGCGATACCAACGGAAAGAACTCGCGATTGAAATTGCTGGAGCAGGCGTTTCGCCGCGCCGTCGCGGCGGGAGTTCCGATTGTGTTCGGAAGCGGTGCCACTTCTGCTGAAGTTCCTCACGGGAAGCAGGCCGATCAATTTCCCTTCTACACGAAGTGGGGATTGAAACCCGCACAAGCCTTGCAGACGGCTTACCTCAACGCTGCGGTGATGTTGAACTACGGCTGGATCGATTCCATCGGCAGCGTCGAGAAAGGGAAGTTCGCCGACATCATTGCGGTCTCCGGGAATCCTCTGGCCGACATCACGGAGATGGAGCGCGTGAAGTTCGTGATGAAGGGCGGCATGGTCGTGAAGAACGACCTGAAGGACTAATCGAATGCGATTGCTGCTCTTCCTTGCCCTGTCGGGTCTGCTTGCGCAAACGCCTCCACTCGCCTCTATCTCGGGTCGTCTGCTCGCCAAGGCGTCTGGGGCGCCGATAAGCAATGCCGTCGTCACGTTCGCCGGCCAGCTGACGAGGACCGACGCCGATGGTCGGTTTTACTTTGAGCAACTGCCCGAGGGGCGTTGGCGGCTTGCCGTGCGCAAAGAGGGGTACCTGCTGGCTGGACTCGATGGAAGGCCGGCGAACCAGTCGGTCTACGGCAGCGAGGGTGGCATCTACTATCGTGTCGAAGCCGGCGCGCGTATAGCGCTCGACCTCTATTTGTTGAGTGGAGGCACCGTCAGCGGTGTCGTCTTGAATGATCGCGGCGAACCGCGCTTGGGTGCGCGGGTCACAGTGTTGAAACGTTACTACGACGCTCACGGCGTTCAACAGCTTCGCGGTGTAACCTCCGAGAGCACCAATGATCGCGGTGAATACCGGATATTTGGGCTGATGCCCGACACCTATCTGATTCGTGCAGGAGACGTCGGCGGGGCGGTGACATCAATCGATGGCCTTCTGCCGCGCTACTACCCCGGTGTCGAAGTCGAAAGAGTCGGTGCCGCGACGTCCGTTGTCGTGAATGACGGAGCCGAAGTTCGATTGAATCCGATGGTTGTTCCTTCCGCTACTCCGCGAAAACTTCAAGTGCACCTCGTGGACGAGACGGGAGCTCCCGTCCCCAGTTTCGCCCTTTCGGCGCGACGTGCCGGAACCGCGTACACCGTCCTGACGAGTCGTGATGGCGCTTTCACCCTTGGCTCTGGCCGGTACGAAGTCGGGACCACGATTTCCTCGGACATGATCGATCCGAAGGTCTCTCCGGTATCCCGAAGCGCAACTGCAGCAGCAGCCATTGTTGAAATGGCAGACAAGGACAGAGACTTCAATCTTGTGATCCGTCGGAGTGTGAAGGTCACTGGAAAGGTTTCTGAACCGATAGCTGGCATTCAAATCCGATTCGTTCCTTTGAACTGGCCGATTCTGGATCTGGGCGCAGTGAGCGCTGCCGACGGTACCTTTACCGTCCCGGGACTTCCACCTGGCCAGTACAACATTGACATCCCAGTGCGTGGGCGAGATGTGGATGGCAGTTACATCCTGGAGTCCGACAACATGAGTTTTCCGGCGGGCAAGTGCCTGGCATCCGTGCGTGCGGGAAATCGTGATCTTCTTCGAGAATCTTTGGAAGTCGCATCGCAGGACATCGAGATCGCCGTCGGATTGCACGACGAGTCCACCCTCGTTCGCGGAATCGCGCGGAAAGCGAATGGCGATGCCGCGTCAGGAGCGGTCGTTGCGTTGGTGCCCGACGATCGGAGTCGCAGCGCCGACTACTTCGCCATGACCACGGATCAGGATGGGCGATTCGAATTCCGCTGTGCGCAGCCCGGCGCCTTTCATCTTTTCGCGTGGCCTGGATTACCCGGTCAGGCCTATCGCAATGCGGAATTCATGAGGCCGTACGAAGGGCATGGCATGCCGATCGCGGTTGAAGCGAATGCGTCTCGCGCGATCGACGTTCCCTTGCTCGACATGCGCTAATTCTCGGAAGGTCGATCGATAGATTCGATGTTCAGGACTTCGACCTTGTCTTTCGTGAGTTCGAGTTTGATACCCGCCTGCTTTTCAAACTCGGCAATGATCGACTTGATCTCCCCCGGATTCCGAGGTCCCAACAGGGGACTTTGGAACGGTGGGGGATCTCTGAGGATCTCCAGGGAAAAATGAAATTTCCCTGTGAAGTTCGTTCGATCCACAACGGGTTGTCCCAGCATTCGCCCCAGCATGACCGAGAGATTTGCCATTGTCGCGTTCGCGCCGTACAGCGCTCCGCCTTCCTGGGCGACAAGATTTTGCTGGCCCAGCATCGTCTGCTGGAACTGCGCGATTTCCGGTTTCTGCTCCGCCATCGTTTTCGTGAGCCACACGGGACCCTTTGATGCGTCGACTTTCGACGGATCTTTCAGTGTCATGACATAGACGGTCATTTCTTTCATCTGGCGGGTGACGACAAGTTTGAATCGCTCCTCCAGCATGGTCTGGAGCATCTTTTGAACTTTCGGATCGTCGACTGGCGGAGTACTGCTGAACGAACCCTCAGGGAAGACTGCGAGAATGTCGTATCCATCGGAGTGGATCCACCTTGGACCTCCCGTGAGAAGTCCCAGGCGGTTTACGTACATACAGATCGAGCCTGCACCTGAAAAATAGGCCAATGAGATCACGGTGTAGATGTTCTTGTAGGACATGGACAAGCGTCCGGGATCGATCCCAATCGCGCTGCCGCCACTGCATCCTTCGATGTTCACGTTAACGGCACCGCCACGTTCTCCGGGTTGTATCGGACCGCTGGCGAGCCGGATCGACGTTGTGTCGAACGTTTCTCGTTTTGGCGTAGCTTTCTGGGGAGCCACCGGCTGCGTCAACGAAGCGACCTGCAACTGCTCGCCGGGGCCGAGCTTCTTCTCGGTCGAGCCCTGTTGCACGCGAACTTCGCCCTCATAGACGGCAACCCGCGAGCCCTTCGCCTCTGCAGTCACAGAGAACACTGTGCCGACGACAGAAACAGTGACGTCTTTCGTCTGCACATAGAGATGTCGGCCCGCATGCTGTTTTGCGGCCGAGACGATGACGCCGCCGTGATCCAATCGGATTCGGATGCCGTCGCTTGCCTGCTCCAAAGAGAGCTGGGCTCGTAGTTTCATCTCGACTCGGGATCCGTCAGGCAGCACGATCTCGCGCCCATTGGTGTCGGAGGAGCGGACGACATCTCCAATTTCGACGCGGTCTTTGTGAGTTCCAACCCAGATCGTCGCGGCAAACACAACCATTGCGGCTGCTGTCAGTGCAACGGCCCATCCCCAGCGAATGGTGCGAGGCTGCAACGAGGCCGCAGTCGTCGGAATCTCGGTAGCGACCGCACGCAAGCGCTCATAGATCTTGTCGCGCGAAGATTCCACCTGTTCGTTCGACGCCGAAGGAAACGAGTGCTTGAGTGCTTTCTCGATGTTGTGTTTGTCCGGCGTCATTGTTGTCCTCCCGCGAGCAGCCTCTTCAATCGGGCGCGCGCCCTGAAAAGGGCGACGGCGATCATGCCTCTCGACTTGCCCAGCATTTTTGCGATTTCGGCGTCGCTGTAGTTGTGTTCGTAGCGGAGAACCAGCAGCTCTACGGCGGATGCCGGAAGCTGCGCCATCGCCTTCGCGATCGAGGCAGCCATCGAGGATGCGCGGTCCGGCGTTTCGGGCTCTGCAATCTTCTCGAACTGGATTCGGTGAGCGCTTTGCGTGTTTCTCCTAGACCGCACCACGTTCAGCGCCTCATTGACCGCCGCGCGGTACAGATAACCTTTGGCGTTCGTTATTTCGGAGGGAAGTCCATTTCGCAGGATTCTCAGGAAAACCGTCTGCACGACATCCTCGGCATCCTCCGCGTTGAAGACCACGCTATACGCCGAGCGATAGACCAGCGGGTAGTGCTCTCGAAAGAGGTCGTCGAACTCCTGCGGCAGGCTCTGTTTCGTTTCCTTGGAAATCGTCACCGTCGACATTTGTTCTCCGCCGTATAGACACAGGTTCCGCAAGATTTGTTACACCGTGGGAACCGATGTCCAGCGATTCCCGTATTCCCCTTTGTTGTGCGATTATTCCCGGTGAGGTAAACGGCTGATCATGACAAAACACAGAATGAAATGGATGATCCCTGCCATTCTCGGAACCCTGGTCTCCGGAATAGCAGTGATGGCGCTTCAGACGCCGCGCGTGGACGACAAGGCGCTGAAGAACGCTGCGAAGACGACCGAGTGGTTGTCGTACGGAATGGATTACACCGAGCAGCGCTACAGCCCAGCAAATCAGATCACCACCACCAACGTCGGCAAGCTCGCGCCGGCGTGGTCCTATGAAGTCGGAACCGGCGGTGGCCCGCAGGCGGGAACCCCGCTTTATGCGAATGGCGTTGTCTACGGCATCACGAACTGGAGCATCACGTTCGCCGTCGATGCAGCATCAGGCAAAGAGATCTGGCGCTACGACCCGCAGGCGGATCGCAGCATGACGGCGCCGGGACGCTCGCGCCTCTGCTGCGGCGTCAACAGCCGCGGCATCGCGCTGTATGAAGGAAAGGTGATTGTTCCTGTGATCGACGGCCGTCTTCAGGCCATCGATGCAAAGACCGGCAAGCTTCTGTGGTCGGTTCTCGCGATTCCGGAAACGAAGCCCGGCGAACTTTCTTCCTACTCCATCACGATGGCGCCTCGCGTCGCGAACGGAAAGATCTTCATCGGAAACGCGGGCGCCGAGTTTCCTCCGTACCGCGGTTACATGTCCGCATTCGACGTGAACAACGGCAAGGAACTCTGGCGCTTCTACACGGTGCCGGGCGATCCTTCTCAGAAGTTTGAGACCAAGGATATGGAAGTCGCGGCGAAGACCTGGACTGGTGAATGGTGGAAGCAGGGCGGCGGCGGTTCCTATTGGGACGGCATGGCCTACGATCCCGATGCCAACCTGGTTTATGCCGGAACCGGAAACGGAGCGACGTGGGCCCAGGAAGTGCGTCAGGGGAAGGGCTCCCCTCATCTCGACAATCTTTACGTTGCGTCGATCATCGCGCTCGATGCCAACACGGGAAAGTTGAAGTGGCACTTTCAAACAACTCCCGGAGATGAGTGGGACTACGACGCCATCTCCCACCTGATGCTTGCGAACCTCCGCATCAACGGAAAAGATCGCAAGGTGATCATGCAGGCGAACAAGAATGGTTTCTTCTACGTGATCGATCGCGTCTCCGGCGAGTTCATCTCTGCTGAACCGATGGGCCCGGTGAATTGGGCTACGGGCATCGACCCCAAGACCGGCCGGCCGAAAGTTCATCCGGATGCGTATTACACCGCGGAGAAGGGTGTGAGCATCACACCCGTCCAAATGCATAACACATCGCAAATGGCGTTCAATCCCGCCGCTGGTCTTGTCTACGTACCGATCGACGTTTCCGGCCGGACGCTCAACTTCCAGGCTTCGGGACCGTTCGCAGCGACGCCCGGCGCGCAGAATTTCGGATTGAACACCGCGGCGTTCGGAGCGCAGAACCTGGCGAAGCCGCCGAACATCGGACCGACCCGTGACTTCAAGGGCGGCGGCACCACGATTCTCAGTGCGTGGGATCCCGTCACTCAGAAGGAGCGCTGGTTTGCCGATGGCGGCGGCCAACGTTTTGGCGGCGCGGTATCGACTGCTGCCAATCTTGTGTTCCAGGTCACTCCGCAAGGACGGCTGCGCGCGTACACCGCCGATAAGGGCGAACGTTTGCTCGACATCGCTGTTGGCGAAACTGCGGGCCTCGGACCGCCGATCACCTACATGCACAACGGCAAACAGTACATTGCCGTGATGGGCGGCCAGGGCACCATCGGCGGATCGAACGGGCTGACCGCGGCACCGGCTCCAGCTCGCGGCGCAGCTCCGGCACCTCCGGCTCGCGGCGCGGCACCGACTCAAGAGCCCGGTCTCGCTGCACCGCGCGGCGGTGCTGCTCCTCCTCCGCTTCCGGGCGGTGGCGGCCGTGGACCCGCGCCGGCGAATCCGCGTTTGTTCGTGTTCGCCTTGCCTTAAACACAAAATGCCCAGATTGATTTTGGGTGTGCTGCTTCTTCTCTCCAGCGTCCAGCCTCGCGATGTCATCGGCGATTGGCAGGGGACGCTGGGAGAGGGAGCGGACAAGATTCGAATGGTGGTGAAAGTCGCTCGAGCGGGGAACGGCTTCACCGCCAACTTGTTCAGCATCGATCAAAGCCCGGACTGGGGAGCGGCCCAGCCGCTTACCGCAATCGCTCTTCAAGACGAAGTCTTCAAATTCAAAGTCGACGCGCCTCAGGACCTCGGTGGTTTCGAAGGATCCGTCGATCCACGCACATCTTCTATCAAAGGTTTCTGGATCCAGGGAGGCTTCCGCCAACCGATCACCTTTCAGCGTGCGACTCCGGCGACCGTGTGGAAGGATCCGCACGCGCACTTCATCAAGTTCGTCACTGTCGCGGCCGGCGTGAAACTGGAAGTTCTGGATTGGGGCGGCACCGGACGTCCGCTGGTTCTGCTCGCGGGCTTGGGCAACAGTGCGCATGTCTTCGATGCCTTCGCGGCAAAGCTCACCGATTCGTATCACGTGTACGGCGTGACGCGCCGCGGCTTCGGCGCATCGAGTGCGCCGGCTTCCGGGTACGATGCCGACCGCCTCGCCGACGATGCGCTTGCAGTGATCGATTCCCTCAAGCTGAAGAAGCCGGTTGTTGTCGGTCACTCGATCGCCGGGCAGGAATTGAGTTCGATCGGTTCACGTCATGCTGAGAAGATTGCAGGATTGGTTTATCTAGACGCCGGCTATTCCTATGCCTACAACGACCCTAGGGTCGCCGCGACACAACCTGCGGGACCAGAACTCGCGGCGCTTCCGCCGGTCTCGCGGATGATTTTGGAGGGCGGGAAAAAGTATTCTCGAATCCAGGCGCCGGTGTTGGCGATCTTTGCTTTCGGCGATCAACCCGACCCCAAACTCGGCCAGGCACAGGCTGATGCGTTTGAGAAAGGCGTGCCTGGAGCTCGCGTCGTTCGCTTTCCTAAAGCCGGCCACTACGTTTTTCTCATCGAAGAAGCGGCGGTACTTCGAGAGATCCGCGCCTTTGTGGCGACTTTGGCGAATTAATTGCTTTACTGAAATCGTCTCTGTGACTGCACTTCTGCTTTGCTTGCCAAGGACCCTGAACCATGAGGAACATCCGGCTGGCAGTCGTGCTGTTCCTTCCTTGCTTCAGTCTTGAAGTGTGCCTGGGGCAGGATGTTTCTCGAAACGACTACCAGCGAGCCGTGATTGGGGCGTTCGGCGGACTTGGAGATACACCTCAAAAAACCGCACCCGATCTGACGGGCGGGACGTGGGCTGTTGGGACACACAGCTTCGCGTACTCCATCACGTATCGTCAGGAACTTCGTCGACGGTTGTCCGGTTCTTTCACCTACGTCAATCAAGGTCACTACGATCGCCACGGTTTTCGCACAAGCCATCACTCGCGAGATGACGCGCAAGTCGAACTGCTGTTCGCGCAGCGGCCATTCGGTGGTCCGGTGGAATTTAGAATCGGCGGTGGCCCGGCATACTACTCCGAAACCGAGAAAACGGGCGACGGCGCCGCGAGTTTTCATAATCGCCAAAGCTTCGGGCTTGCGCTCAGCGGCATGGTAGATATCGATGTTGCCCGCCGTGTGTTTATCGAACTCCAGGCGCACCGTCATCTTGTCCTCAACCGCTACCCTTCGACGAATGCATTGGTGGGCGTGGGTTATCGATGGATGCGGGACGATGCCGAGATAGGCCTGGCGGAACGGCGATCGGAACAATTCGTCAGGATCAACTACGGCGTTGGCACCCTCAACAGTGCGCGATCCGAAAGCCTGAGAGATTCGTTTCAAGTGGCGCACGAAATCGATATGTCTGAAAACTTCGGAACGGCAGTGTCTTATCTTCGCGAAGGCAGCGCGCCTGAATTGAACCGGCAGGGACTTGCCATTCAGGCCATCGCCAGGCAGGACGTCGGCGGCGTCGTAACTCTGGGCTTTGGACTGGGGCCGTACATCAATGCAGACCGATCCGATTTCTTCGAACGCCGGAATAGGATTTCGGTGGATGCCCTGTTCACGGCATTCCTGGATTTCAGCGTTACAGATCGTGTTGCGCTAAGCGCTTCGACAAGCCGGCCCCGCTCGCTCACGACTCTGCGGAACAAGCCCATGACCGATGTCTACCACCTGGGGCTCAAGTTCCGGCTCCGATAAGAACATCGATCGGTTAGTATTCCCGCGGGAGAAAAGCCATCGCCACAGCTGTCATTGTCGGAGCCTCATCGGGAATTGGGCATGCGCTCGCCCGAGAGCTCTCGAGTCGAGGGTATGCACTGGGTCTTGTTGCGCGTCGCGGGGATCTGCTGCGTGAGTTGGCGTCGCAGTTGCCGACGAAGGCGATCGTCGATGTTGTCGATGTGGTGAACATTGAGGAAGCCAACCAGCGTCTCAGCGCGATGTTCGAGAATCTCGGCACTGTCGACCTGTTCATCTACAACTCCGGCATCGGCCGAACAAATCCTCCTCTCGATCTTGCTCCCGAACTCGACACGGTTAACGTCAACGTCGTGGGGTTCGTCAATGCGATGAATGTTGCTGTGAAGGCGATGGAACGGCAGGGGCACGGCCACCTTGTCGGCATCTCTTCCGTCGTTTCCTTCCGAGGCGCCGGCCGAATTCCCGCGTACGGCGCATCGAAGGCTTTCATGTCGAATTACCTCGAAGGGCTCCATTGCCGAATGACGGCGCTCTCACCGTCTTTTTCAGTGACGAATGTGCTTCCCGGTTTCGTCGAGACGCCGATGACGCAAAACGCGAAAGGTAAGTTCTGGGTTGCGACGGCCGAGAAGGCCGCGAAACAGATCGTCGACGCGATCCAGGCGAAGCGAAGAATCGTTTACGTCACGAAGCGCTGGCGCTTGATCGCGTGGATGATGAGAGCTCTGCCCGTGCCGCTTTGGGCAAGGATTCAGCGTTGAGCGAAAGGCGCAGCCGCGTGAACGATGCGGCCACCGACGAGTGTCATGACCGATTCGATTTTACGAATGGCGTTGTCGGGAACAGTGAGATAGTCCGCGCTTAGTACCGCAAGATCTGCAAGCTTGCCTTCCGTGAACGATCCGACTCGTTCATCATCGAAGGAAAACCACGCGCTGCCTTCCGTGTACAGCCGCAGCGCTTCGGTTCGCGTGATCTGCTGTCCGTCATTCGTAAGTGCTCCCGCCAGATTCCGGCCCGTCACCATGTAGAAAAGCGATAACCACGGATCGAGCGCGGAGACGTTCGTGGAGTCGGTGCCGACGCCCATATGAATTCCCGAGTCCACGATTCTGCGAAACGGCGGGCCGCCACCAGCACTGAGATACGTCCAGGTTTGTGCGCTCGCTCCGGCGCCGAGATCTTTCAGCGCCTTGAGTCGGGGCGCATCGATTGCCTGGAGGTGAATGATCGACCAGCGCAGCCCATCGATCGGGAACTCGCGCGCGATCGATTGAAATGCCGCAATGTGAAAATCGTTCTCCATCGTGGTGATGGAATGCTGCTGCAGCGTCCAGCGGTTCTTCGCAATCACGCGCGCCGTCGGTTCGAATCCGGGCGACGTGGTGTTGTTCCCGCCGATCCTTTCGCCGAAGCCCGACACGCGGAACAGGTCGTCGCCGACTGCGCGGCCTCCCTGACTGAAGTTGTTGGCGATGCGCGTCTCGGCATCCTGTGGCGTGTCGGCAGGGAAGAGCGGCCGCATGCGAATCGTGAGTTTGTCCTGACGCCAGAGCTTCAGCGGATACTCCTGGTCTTCGATGTTGCTGGCATTGATCACAGCGGTGAGCCCAAGACTGTTGGCGTGTGCGTTGAGGTCTGCCGTTCCTCGTAGTTTGTCTTCCGGCGTTTGCACGGCTTGCAGAGCTGAGAGCGCGGCATTCGCTTGCGCGACAACGCCAGTTGCGGCGTCGACCATCACACCCTTCGAAGCGAAGAACGCCTGGCCGAGACTGTTCGTGATGGCGCCTGTGCCGCCACCGGTCGAGGAAATATAGACGGGATGCTTTGAAGTCGCAGCGTCCAGCTCTGCTTTGGTTGGCCGCCGATTCTCCGTGAACTGCGTGTGGTTCCAGCCACCGATGCACGTGATGAATTGTCCCGCAGGAACCGTCGCGGCCCGCTTCGCAATCGCATCCTGAAGGTCTGCGATCGAGAACGCTCGTTCGATGCGACGCGCTTCGTAACCGGGATTAAGCCCCGCTCGAGTGTAGTGGACGTGCGCATCGAAGAATCCCGGCACGGCCGTCCTCCCGCCGAGATCGATCGTTCGAGCATCGGGCGCAAGCGGCATCGTCTGTCCGACTTTCGCGATGCGTCCATTTCTAATCGTGATCGTCGTTCCAACGACGCCGCGGCCGTCAACAAACTTCCCGTTTCTGAGCACGAGGTCCGTTTGCACGGGCCCCTGCGCCGCAATTGCGATTGCACCAAGGCTGGCTTTCAAGAATTCACGGCGTTTCATGGCAGTTTTGCGGTCTCGGCGGCGATCTGCGCGCCAGGGATGAGTTTCGGATTCACGCTCGCGTGCTGGCCCTCGGCGAGAGTGATCGATGAAGCTTGCTCGTTGAAGTGCGAAACAAAGCCGTGATAGCTCGCGAGCTCCGGTTCGATTTCTTCCCAGGCGGCGACGTCGTACTTGCCCGGAGCAAGGCTGGAGAAACGAAACTTTCCATTTTGATCGGCGATCGTGGTCTTCACGCCGCCATCGGTGTCTGCGAGAGTCACGGTTACGCCACTGCGTGCCACTCCGGAAACATCTGCAGCTTTGTTGGAGAGGACAACATCGAGAGGCCGGCTCGCTCCACTCGTAAGGTCCATGACCGTGTGCGTGATGTCTTGTGCGCCGAGGTGAACCGATTTTACATAGATGCCTTGCGGTAGATCGAACATGCCCCACACGTACTTCCAGGGCCTGGCGCCCGTCATCTTGAACGTGCCGTCCTGCGCCACCGGCCAATTTCGAGTGAAGTCCAATCCTTCGGTATCGCTCGACATGAACGAGAGTCGAATCGCGCTGCGTCCGGTGGGTGGAAAGGTTGGCGCGGCTGGCGGCGCGACCATGCTTTTCAGATCGCCGCCCTCGATTCGAACGGTGCCGTTGACGTCAAAGCTTTGGATAAGCTGAACAACCGCGTTGTCGACATTCGAATCCCTGACAGTGACCTCAAGGCGTCCGCTCAAGACCTGATTGCCGGTGCGACCCGTCTGCAGTACATAGGTGCCCGGCGGCACGTTGATGTATTCAAAGAGGCCATCAGGACGGAGTCCCAGGTTGTAAGGAGTCGTCAGGACCGCGTCTTTCGGTGTGAGTTGCAGCGAGATTCCTATTGGGATCTGGCCCGCGGGCGCCGCCGCTTTTCCACGCAGCGAGAAAACTTTCGATCGCTGCATGTGGATGTCGATGTTTCTTAGTTCGCCGCCAGCGGCGACGTTCACTGGATTCGAGCCGTTCTGATCGATGCTGCTGGGGTAGAACGTATCCACATTTCTTTCGGACACGGTCGTTGAGCCCGTTCCGTTCAAACCCTGACGGTCGCTCGCACAGAAGATGTATCGCCCAGCCGGCAGGCCGGCGATTCGATATTCGCCTTTGTCGTTGGTGGTCGCTGTGGTCTGCTGCTGGAGTTGCTTCTTGCCTTGAACGTAAACCGGACGGAACACCAACACCTGAGCGTCGACGACGGGCTTATCGCTCCGATCTGTGACACGTCCGGCGATGATTGCTTCTGCAGTCATCTTGATGTCGAGCATCAGAAGGCGTTGTTCGCTACTGATGTCGAGGACGGGTGCATTGCGCTGGAACAGAAAACCGGGCTTGGCACCGTTGAGGGTGTATCGGCCCGGCGCGATGTCTTCGAACGTGTACTTGCCTTGCGCGTCGCTCGTTGCGGTGTAGGACTTCAGGCCATCTCGCGCGGAGGCGGGCTGCACCCGCACCGTTGCTTGCGACAAACCCTCACCCTTCGTGTTTACCACAGTGCCTTCGAGGCGAATGGTCTCGGGTTTAGTTTGCGCGAACGCAAGAAACGCTGTGAGGAGGAGAGCCTTCACTTCGGTCCGATGCGAATCTGCTGCTGACCGTTGGAGTCGGCGTATTCGCGGTTGTCCTCGCAGATGTATTCGAGCAGCTTGTAGTCCGGCATGCGCTTGTACGCGACCGTGTACGTGTACGGCTTCTCCAGCACCGCCGGATCTTCAATCGTGATTTCGTTCCAGAGAATGTCCGGAGCCACGAGGTGAATGCGTTCCTTGATGCGCATGTTCGCCGAGTGCGGCATGTTGTTATAGCGGACGTCCTCTTTCACACCGATCGTGTCGACCGTCAGTGTGTCGCCCTGCCACTTTCCGACAGAGTAGCCATAGAAGCCCGGCTCGACATCGTCGACTTTCTTTTCCGGAGCATCGAGAAGGATCCGGCGCACCTGCGTGAAGGCCTCTTCAATGACGGTGACCTGGCCTTTGCTTTGCAGAATCTCCATCGGGAAGGTCGCGCCCATCATGGCCGGCATCCCTTCGGGCAAGCAGAGGGTGGCGTTGGTCGCGAGCGGTTTTCCTTTTTGATCGGCTTCGCGCGCGGCCTGTTGCCGGGCCTGCATTTCTTTTTGGAACTCCGGCTTCAGCTGCGCTGGTGCGGCCGCCGGAGGAACGGTGCCCGGCGCGGCGCCGCGAGCGCCACGGCCATAGCGTTCCCATGAGCCGGTGATGTCAGGTGTCGCAGCGCCAGCAGCTCGCGCTTGAGCGAACGCACCTACGGGAGCGAGAAGCAAAACGAAGAGCAGAAGTTTTCGCATCGCTACTTCTCCGGCGTGCGCTGATAGGTGTTCGCCGCGGGGACTCCGGGCTCGAGAACCTTGCCATCCGGCAACGTGATGTCGAGCAGCAGGCCGCCAGGATCGCCATTCAGTAGCGGTGCGACGACGGCTTTCACCTTATCGCCGGCCTTGATCATGTTCGATCGCCATCCCGCCCGCTGCATCATGTTGATGCTCGTGCACTCGATCGAGTAGTGCTTCACTTTTCCGTTTGCGTCCGGAACATCGATCTCGATGTAAGCGTGCGGATTGGTCCATTGGAATCTCGTGACAGCGCCCTTCAGCGTGAGCGTTCGCGAATGATCGAACATTGCGAATGAATGATGAGCGAGCAACGGACTGGCGAGAATTACCGAACCTAAGAAACCGGCCATCAGCCGGAGACGGTAATTGGACCTCATGAGTCGTTCCCCCTTATTTGTTTGAACACTATACAGGCAACGACGTGGAGCCGTATCTCACTTTGAATGTTGATCGGTGTAGCCGGCCGGGAAGCACTTGTGAATGCCGTAGTCGCCCCAGCTCTCCTGCTTGCCATTCGGCATTGTCATCAATTCACCATTCAGCAGCCGCCCCGAAAGGCTGGTGTCGGTCTCGGGCTTCTGAACCTGCCACATGATGGTTTCCTTCGGAGCGTAACTATTCCAATGACCTAAATGATACTTCTGCCGCTTGCGGCTTGAGTCTTCTCACCGCGGATTGCGGCGACCAGTCCGCACAACGCAGCGAACGACAACCATGCTCCGGGGATCGCCCGATTTCCCGTGACGCGAATCAGATAAGTGGAGATAGCGGGAGTGAATCCTCCGAACACCGCGGTTGCGAGACTGTAGGCGAGAGCGAAACCTGTCGTGCGGATGTGGGCGGGCATGATCTCAGTGAGGTGTACGGCCATTGCTCCGTTGTAGCTCGCATATAAAAAGGACAACCACAGCTCGACCATCATGAGCCGCGCGAACGACGGTGCGCTCACCAGCCATGCCAACGCGGGATACGCCGTCAGCAGCGCGGTCACCGTACAGCCAATGAGAATCACGCGCCGGCCGATGCGATCCGAGAGCGCGCCGGACAGCGGCAAGACGAGAAGATTCAATCCGCCGACGCACAGCGTCACAACGAGAGTGCTCGATGCATCGAGATGAAGGATGGTTGTGCCGAACGTCGGTGTGTAGGTGGTCGCGAGATAGAAGCTCACCGTGGTCATTGTCGCCATCATCATGCCGAGGAGGACCACTCGCCAGTTTGCAGCCAGCGACACCAGGATCTCTCGAGGGCCTGGCCGCACCCGTTGGGCCAGAAACGCCGGCGTCTCTTCCAACGACTGCCGCATGAAAAAGAGAAAGGGAAGCAGTGCGCATCCGATCAGCAGTGGAATCCGCCAGCCGAAGCGCGACATCTGATCTGCCGAGAGCGAAAGCGTTAGCGCGATGCCCAGCGCAGCCGTGAACATCACAGCGACCTGCTGACTTGCCGATTGCCACGCGACGAAGAAACCTTTGCGGCCCGGTGTTGCGATTTCCGAAAGGTAGACCGACACTCCGCCCAGTTCGACACCAGCCGAGAATCCCTGCAGCAATCGGCCTCCGAGAATGAGAAGCGGGGCGACGAGACCGAGGGTTGCGTAGCCGGGAAGCACGGCAATCGACAGCGTGCCGACAGCCATCAGCGTCAAAGTCAGCAAGAGTCCGGCACGCCGACCCCGGCGATCGATGTAGGTGCCAAGCACGATTGCTCCGAGTGGCCGCATTAGAAAGCCGGCGCCGAATGTCATGAACGCGAGCATCAGTGAAACGAACGGGCTCGAGCTGGGAAAGAACGTCGCGCCGATCGCAGCCGCGTAGTAGCCGAAGATTTGAAAGTCGTACATCTCCAGACCGTTGCCGACGCAGACGCGGACGACCCGCCAGAGTTGTGAGCCTTTCTTCATTACGGATTCAACTCCATCACGATCTCCGGAGTGCCCGGACCATTCTCCAGTCCTTCGTAGCGTATCCATGCATGCGGCGCACTCTCCTGAAACCAGAAAACAGCCTTGGGATAGAAGACTCGAAACACATTCAGGACTCCGAGATGAGGCACGACTTCGACCTTGTAGCAGTCGACGGAGCCGATCTTCTCTTTGCCGCGCACTTCGAGCGTGACGTCGTAAACCTTCAGCTCGTTGGAGAGCAAATGCACCGCGAGTGGTTTCGTTGCCGAGAAGTCGAGACCGCGAAGAATGCCCGCGATTCCATCGACAGCGAGTGTGTCGGCGGAAATGCTCAACGCCTGGCTCTTTGTCTTGCCGCTCTTCGAGTCCGTGGTTTCGATACGAACTTGTTTCTTTGCGAAATCAAAGACGCGTGTCTCACGAGTTAGCGTTTTGCCGGCGGAGTCCTTGTAGATGCTTTCGGAGCGAATCGGCATAGGCGGCGCGGCGTCCGTCCAGAGCGAGGTAATGGCCCATTTCACGGCTTCTGTGTATGGACTGTGGTTGCCTTCTCCTTCTTCGGTAAAGCGAAGAACCGCTTTTCCATCCTGCGTGGTGCGATCCATCGTCCATTTGTTTTTCCATCGCGCCTGGCCGGATTTCGTTTTCGCGACGACCGCACCTTGCTCGTGAGCCGCAGTCATGGCCGGAGCCCTGAGCTGTTCAGCTGGGGGGACGACGGCGATCAGAAGAAGTGAGAGCAGTTGCAGGACATGAGTGCGCATAAGGTTGCGCGTCGAATCTTAGGATAGGAGATCGTTAGTTCAAAGCAGGCTCACTCGCACTATCGACCACGATCACCTCGACCGGAGCCCGCCGCGTCTCCAGCGTCAACCCGAGATCCTGGATCGCAGCAAAGATGTTCGCGGTATCGGTGAATTTCATGCGGAACTCGTAACGCTTATCCAGTCCCGTTTGGTCCAACACCGGACGGCCGAGCATATTGCTCAGAGTTGCGGCGATGGCATCCATCTTCGCACCCCTGGCGAAAAACTCTGTTGGCGCGACGCCGATGCAACCATCCTCGGCACAGGATTCCGTCGAGACTTTCAACTTCGAGCCGGATCTTCCAACCACAAGCGCGTAAACCGGCATCTGCTTCGTCTCGCGATGCGTCTTGAGTTTGAATCTGTCCGCGAGCAACGACTGAACCATCGACTGCATTTCCTTTTTGGTCGCAGGTGACTTCGCTCTGCCTTCAATCTCGAAATACTTGGAATGGATCCACTGCGGCCCGCCGGAAAGTTTGTAGCCCTGATCGACCAGATCGTTGGCCCAGAGAATTGCGCCCGCTACATCCATGACTGCCCAGAATCTCTGAGGATTGACAGTGACCGGGACGTACTGATTTTTCGGGGAGCGTTTGACCGAGGTCACTTCGAAGGACGAAGGCTTTTGTGCTGCCAGCAGCGTTATCGAAACAAGTAGCGAGGCGAGGAATCGCATCGAGCCACTATACGGTCAGACTCGGCGCTGTTTATGTCATGAAAATGTGAAAAGCCGCGGCCGATTGTCGACCGCGGCCAAATAGAACGGAACTTATTGTCGTTGGCCGCCGCCACCGCGGTTGCCGCCGCCTTGTCCGGCAGCGCCACCGCCGCCGCGGCCAGCTCCAGCTCCGCCGCCACGACCACCGCCGCCACCACCAAAGCCGCCATAGGGTTTCGGATTGACGATCAGGCGGTCGACGAAGAGGTCGATCGAGTGCGCCATGACTTCGACCGCGTCGAGCGCAGCGTTATCGAAGGCGTGAGCAGCGCCCTGAATCGTCGTGATAGATGTCGGTGCTCCAGCTGCCGTGAGCTTCCCGAAGAAATCCAGGCTCGACGTCAACGGCACCGTCGTGTCGGCCGTTCCGTGAATGAAGATCGTCGGCGCGAAGGTCTTGCTGATGTACTTGGCCGGGTTTGCGGCATCGACCATCTTCGCTTTGTCTTCAGCGCTGAGATTTGTGGGGAACAGGTTGCCTGCGATTCCCGTGCTCGCGAGAGGATAGACGCCGATGCTGGCTTGCACTTTCGAGCTGACGCCGGCGTTGCCACCGGTGCCTTCAAACTCTGCGACGCCTTCCGTACCCGCTGCCAACAGCGACAGCAGTCCGCCTGCGGAGTAGCCCGCGATGGCAATCTTGTCGGGATCGATGCCGATCTTCGCGGCGTTCGCGCGCACCCAGCGGATCGCGGCTTTCGTGTCGTGGATCTGCGCCGGCCACAAGCCCTGGCTCACGAGGCGATAGTTCGCCGAGATATTCGTGTAACCGAGCTTTCCGAGCGCCCGCACGTCGTTGACGATATAGCCGGCATTCTTGTTACCCGTCGTGAAACCGCCGCCGAACAGGTGAATGATGCCCATGCGCTTCGGCGTCACGCCGGAAGGCGGACGATAGACATCGAGCGTCATGTCCATCTCGCCGCCCTTGCCAAAGACAATGTCTTTTTCAACGTTCAGGTCGCTGGTGTCTGGACCACGTTGCTGCGCGAATGCCGGAAGACTTACGAGTGCTGGAGCCGCCACAAGTGCGCCGGCCGCTTTTATAAAACCGCGTCTATTCTGCTTCATTTCTCATCCCCTCCCTTTTAAGGCTTGATTGCGGCAAGGATCATACTCCGATTCATCGGAGCTGGGCTTTCAGTTCTTTGTAGAGCGCATCGACGAACACGTTGATGAACGCCGGCAGGCCGCCGACCCGCGCTTCGAAGTCTGCGGTCAGCTTGGCGTCGTGCACCTGATCGAGCGTTTTGCCCTCGCGGATCGCTTGTTGAACGCGATCTCTTACGGTCACGATCACCTGGCGATGAAAGACAAGCGCGTCACGATTTGTGACGGGTCCATGGCCTGGAACGACCTTCGTGTTCGGACCCGTGATCTCCAGAAACTTCTCGATCGACTGCTGCAACCCCATGATCGTTCCGCCGTTCACTTCGGCCGGAGTGGGGAAGCCTTCAGAACGAAACACGTCTCCGGTCATCAGCACATCGGCCTTTTCGAACTTCACCGCGGTATCGCCGTTCGTGTGCGACGGAGGCAGCGGGATCAAGTGCACCGTCTCGCCGTTGAGATTGATCGTGACGGGATTGTCGAAAAGGATGACGGGCAGCGCGATCGCCGGTGAAGGCGGTGGAATCGTTCCGTTCGTTGCCGGCACCGGATGCACGAGCTGCTCGAGCAGATTCGGCCGGCCGAGAATCGTGACACCGAGCTTTCCGAAGTTTTCGTTGCCGCCAGTGTGATCGGCGTGCACGTGCGTGTTCACGAGAAATCGCAACGGTGCAGGGGAGATCGCTTTGAGCGCCGCAACGATGCCCGGAGTTACGGCAGGTGATTGTGCGTCGACAAGAAGAATGCCTTCCGGTCCGACGAGAGCTGCGGCCCTCCCGCCTGAACCATCAATGCCGTAGACACTACCGCCGAGTAATGTCGTCTTCACTTGAGGTGGAGCCGCTTGGGGCGCCGGCGCTTGCGCGAGTAGTGCTGCGATTAACAAAGCAGAGAAGTTCATCTCAATCCTTTCTTGTTTTGGCTCGCTTCAAAAACAGGCAACGTTGATGGAGGGCCCTCTCCCACCGGGAGAGGGTGGCCGAAGGCCGGGTGAGGGCGTTTCCAAGTCCGAAATGCCCTCATCCGCCCGCCATCTCTTGATGCCCACCTTCTCCCGGTGGGAGAAGGCCCTCCATCCAAGTGGTTCTATCCCCTGAAAAAGAGTTAATGCACCCCTTCGGGGTGCGTGCTCACTTCAACGCGTAAACGTAGAGGCCGTTCGCGCCTCTCGGCGCGGTGACGTCTTTGGCGTATCGGTACACGCTTGCCGTGAGTCCGCCGTCGCCTGTCAACACCGCGACGTACTGCCGACCGTTTACGGCATAAGTAATGGTGGAGTTCGCGATCGGGCCGGGCAGCGTCTGTTCCCACAGAACCTTTCCGTTTGCCGCGTCGAGTGCGCGGAACTTCATGCCGAGGTCGCCGAAGAACAGAAGATCTCCCGCGGTGAGCAGCATTGCGCCGTTGATCGGATTGGGGCCTTTGAAGATGTGCTCGATCTTTCCGGTCGAGGCGTTGATCTTCGAGACGCCCGAAAGTTCCTCAGGCTTCGAACCTTCGCGGTTGATGCCGTCGTGTGCAGATCGCGCTCCCTTGTCTTTCGTGTGAACGCTGTTGCAGACGTCGACCCACGGCACATACAGCGAGTTCGTCGCGGGGCTGTAGCCCTGAGCCCAGTAGCTACGCGTGTTGAAGAAGCAAAGAACCTTGTCCTGGTTCGGGCCGGTGAAGAGCAGGTCTTCGTTCAGATAGGTGATGCCCTTGTCGTCGATGTTCTTCAGCCAGAATTGCGGCACATCGTACGGCCACGGATTCGCCCACAGGAACTCGCCGGTCTTGCGATCGAGTGCAAAGACACCGCCGGGTTCGCCCGTGGCGAGCACGATGTCGCGGCGTTCGCCGGCTTTGATCTTCTTGTTGAACCATTTCGCAGTGGCCGTTGTGGGATTGAGTGTTGTTGTGACGAGCGTGCGATCGTTCGTCCAGTCGGAGTCCCAATCGTCGCCGGACAGATGCTGGTAGTACCAGTTCAGCTTGCCGGTCGTTGCGTTGATGGAGATGGTCGAATCGCTGAAGAGATCCATCGGTCCATGCGATCCCAGATTCTGATACTCGCCGCCGTGACGCTCCGCGCGGCTGTTCGGCGTCGGATTCGCAACGCCCCAGATCACGGAGTTCGTCGCGGGATCGTAGGTTCCGCCGAGTCCCCACGTCGCAGCGGTGCGCTTGTCGTCGGGAGTGTCGCCCCAGGTGTCGCCGCCGGGTTCACCCGTGCGAGCCGCCGTGTAGAACTTCCAGAGCAGTTTGCCGGTCTTCGCATCGTGCGCGGAGATGTAGCAACTCGCGGCATTGGGACACGTCCCGCCGGAGATCACTTTGTCGCCGGCGATGAACGCGCCTTGCGACTGTCCGCGCGTGTCGGTCTTCGCTTCCCAACGCAGCTTGCCTGTTTTCGCATCGAGCGCGACAACAGCATCCGGTGCTGTCCAGAAGACCATGTCTTCCCACAGCGCGATGGTCTTGGCTTTCGCTCCGGTTTTCTGGTTGTCGGGAAGCGGACGCTCGTATTGCCAGATCACATCTCCACTCGTCGCATCGAGCGCCTGCACGATTGCTCCGGGCGCCTGGAGGTACATCACGCCGTCGTGTACCAGCGGAATGGTTTCCTGCGAGCCCTTCGCCTGCATCATCGACCACGCGAGCTTGAGCTGACCGACGTTGCTCTTGTTGATCAGTTTCAACGGAGAGTAACGCTGCGAGTCGTACGTGCGGTTGTACATCAGCCAGTCATTCGGACTGGGATTCTCGAGCATCTTCGAAGTGACTGGCGTCGGTTCACCGGCCGGCGACTTCGCTAACAAGACGAGGGCAGGCATGAGCAGCAGCAAATAGAGTCGTTTCATGGCGCGATATCTTAGCGCATCGCGATCAGGAGAATGCCTGCGACCGCGAGCACAAATCCCCCGACCGTTTGCAGATTGAACGGCTCCTTCAAGACGATGATCCCCAGCACTGCTGCGAATGCAATTCCGCCAAGCCGGATGATCGGTGTGCCGAACGAGAGATTCACGCCGTGGGAGAACAGAAAGAAGAGCAATCCCGCGAACACGCTGAACGCGAACCCTGTCGCGACAGACCAGCCGATTCCCGCACGCGTGATGACCAGCGGAGTGTGAGCGCGAGTCCAAAGCGTCCAGATCAGCGCGGGCACTACCGCCGACGCTGCATAGACCAAGGTGCCGACTGCCGGGCTCACGCGCCCCGAGGCTTGCTTGGTTGTGAAGTCCGCGAAACCCAGCGTGGCCATGCTTGCAATGAACAGCAGCAACGTTGTGGCATTCATTCTTGAAGTTCTCCGATTCAGTGGATTGTTTACCGACACTCCTTGGAAACATCGCCGGTCTTAACTGTTCCTTCAAAGCGGTCGGCAGAGGGAACGAAGCGAAAGTCATATCTGTCGAGGGAGCCACAGCGCCCCGTGTAGTCGATCTGATACTTCCAGTGGCTGCGCGCGACAGGTTTGAAATCGAGCAGATAGTCGATCCAGGTTGTCGTGACGGTCCGTTCCTTTCCGTCTTCTGAGAGGCGAAATATTGCTTCGTACTGCTGTACCCGGTCGGATTTGGGATTGTAGCCAATGACTGCGGTTCGCAAGCCCATGCATGCCAGCGCATCAAACAAGCCAAACTGCAGAGGCTGTCCCGTTCCGAGGTGATCGTGAAGCCACATGATGATCGGCTTCGATTCGACTTTCTCCGATTCTTTCTCGGTGCGGTAGAAGCGATTCTTCAAGATCGCATAGGGAATATCTACGGAGTCGTGCCCCTGCCAGTCGCTGATGTTTACGGTATTGAGTATCGATGTGGTTTGAGTATCGACGAGGCTGACTCGCAATGGCCCTGACAGATAACTGCCCCGCGTAAATTCAGGACAGGTATAGGGATCACTCTTACCTCGGCTATAGAAGGACGGCGTTCGCTGCGGGTTGATCATCCACATGACGAGTTCCCGCGTGGGATATCCCACGATCGAAAGCGGCCGCCGCTCCACGATCGTTGCGTCCTTCGGCAAGTCCGAGATGCCGGATTGTCCCCCAAGCGAGGTGGTACAGATCAGAAGCGGAAGAATGAGTCCGAGTGATTTCATCGTTTCTGACCATATCCGAAATCAGCACTTAATAAATAGCCTCTGTACTCCGAAAGTGAGTACGCTTGCTTCCAAGCCACGTCAGGGAAACTAGAAAATGAGCAAAGCAGAAATCACCGGCATCATGCCGTTCTTCATCGTCCGAGATGTGCCGGCCTCACTCGCGTTCTATGAGGAGCAGCTTGGATTCGAAGTCACCTTCAAAGGTCCCGAACCGAACGACATCTTTTTCGGCATCGTGAGCAGAGGAGCTGCATCCATCATGCTCAAGTCTGTTGGCGTGGAGCCGACGCCGAACCCCACACGAGATATCGGGTGCGGCATCGCGCGCTGGGACGCTTACCTCGACGTGCCGGATCCGGATGCATTGGCGGCTGAGTTCGCCGCGCGCGGCGTAGAGTTTTTCAGTCCACTCGGAAACAACAGCGACGGATTGCGCGGCTTCGAAGTCCAGGACGCAGACGGCTACATGTTGTACTTTGGTCGCGCAATCGCGCAGCCTATGCCGAACAATTTGGTGAGGAGTGAATGATGATGAAGACCAGGACGATAGTTGGATTGCTGCTCGGGCTTTGCCTGTCAGTCATCGTGATCGACGCGCAGCAGTCTGCCGCCGCATGCGATCGCGAATGTCTTCGCGGCAAGGTCACGCAGCTCCTCTATGCCTTCATCAAGCATGACGTGAAGGGACTTCCTGTCGCCACCACGCTGCGCGTGACCGAAGACGCCGTGGAGAAGCCGCTCGCGAACGTCGGGTTGGTTCGCACAGTCACAAAGCTGCGCGGCTTTCGTCAGGACATCATCGATGAGCGTGCTGGCGTCGCCGGCGCCGACGTTGTCGTCGAAGAGAACGGCGCTCCCGCGCTTCTGGTTGTGCGGGTCAAGGTTGTCGCCGACAAGCTGACCGAAATTGAACTGGTCACAACGCGCAGCCTCGCCGAGGGACTCAGCTTCACCATCGACTCTCTCAGCTCGGCGAGCGAAGAGATGAACTACGCGCCGCGTCCTGACCAACTCGCGCCGCGAGAAGTTGCCCTCAATGCTGCACTGAAATATCCCGAAGGGCTGAACAGCACGAAGACGTTCGCCGCAGTGGGCGCACCTTTCACTGCAGACGCCTATCGAGTCGAGAATGGCGCGATCATGGCCGGCCCGAAATGCACATTCAATCCCGGCTGCGAGAACATCTCGACACAATCGCTTTCGATCTTCACTCGTCTCGGCGACGTGCAGACGCGCGTGATTGCTGTCGATGAACGCATGGGCATCGTCTGGCTGCGCATGGCATGGGGCGTTCGCCAGAAAGGCGGCGACCAGCTCACGGTGTGGGAATCGTTCAAGGTCTACGACGGCAAGATCCACGCGGTCGAAGCCTTCATGCGGATTCTTCCGTTCGAGAAGGGTGACGGCGGGTGGAAGTAGATTATTCAAAACGACGCGACGATGAACTCTTAAGGTTGGCCGCGGATTACTCCGCTTTGACTCCGCATGCGGCTCAAGCCTTGCAAGGCGAATTGCAACGCCGCGGTATCAGGAAGTCTGCTGTAGAGAATCACCAACGTCACATCAAGCACTGGGAAAAGGAAGACGCAGAGAGACGAAGCAGGGAACCATTCAATCCTTTTATCCGCAGCCCGTTTAATACGCGCCCAGGATTCACGGCAGGGTGCGCGGTGCTGGCAGTGCTGGCGATTGGGGCAATTTACACGAACCTCTCCGATCGATGGTTGAACTCGGCTCAGAACGCGATCATCGTCGCCGTTTTGGTCGGGATTTTCGGAATCTTCCGATGGGGCCGCGTAACGTTCTGGGTGTCTCTGCTCGCTTCATTCTTCATTCAGCTTGTCTCCGTTCATGCCTGGATAGAGCGTGTCGGGTCCATGAGCTCAAGACAGAATGGGTTGGCTGTCCTGCTCGGGATCGCGCTGTTCTTCCTCGTTCATGCGCTTATCTCGGCGATGTCGGTGGAGACTAAAGACGATCCACGCTGACAGCAGGCGTTTTTAGAACGTTAGACGTAGAGCTTCGCGTCGCTTTCCGCGATCGTTCTCTCCCAGTCTTCGACCGAGCCGTGTTCCGGCTTGATCTGGTTGAACACGGTGCACGCATAAGACGGCATCGCGTCGGCGGCAGGCCAGGTGTGGGGCATCCACAGCTTCGAGCGACGGAAAGACTTCACGCAGTGAAAGTACGCCTGCTGCACTTCGACGCCGACGGCAAGCCGCGGCGTCACACCTTCCGCGGCAAGCGATTCCAGCAGAGTTGCATCGCGCGTAATCCACGCGCGGCCGTTGACACGCAGCGTGTAATCATTGCCCGGCACGACAAACAACAGGCCCGCGTGCGGATTCGACAGCAGGTTCGTTAGCCCATCGATTCGCTTGTTGCCGTTGCGATCCGGCACGACCAGACGGTTGTCGTCGAGAACGCGGACGAATCCCGGCGCATCGCCTTTCGGTGAAACATCGCACGTGCCGTCGGCGCCCGATGTTGCCATCAATAGAAAAGGAGATATGCAAATGAAGGCGCGGGATTGTTCGTCGAGTCCGCGTCGATCCTTCATTACTGCACGCTCGCCGGGGTTTCCGCCAACGATGGCTCTCAACTCTGTTTCGGTGGTTACAAGATCCTGGAGGGCAGTCATGCGGATTATTTAACCACGGATACTGAATGAAACTTGACCACGGCGTCATGCACAAGAACGAATCGAATCGCAACCAAAGGGGGACGGACGCTAGGTGCTTCAGATTACCGCATGAGTCGCCAGCCACTCGATGAGGCAAGCCGCCCAATTCCCGAAACGGATGCCCGGCATGCCGGTGTTTCAGAACGTGACTTTAAATAGAGCCTTTCGCTAGTCGAGCGAAACAAGCGGCTTGTGATCGCAGGTGGATTTTGCGCGATCCAGTTCGTACTGCTGCATCTGCGCGCGATGGCTCACCGACTTGACGCCGTTGACCGCAAGCAAACTGGGCTTCACCAGTTGCTCCATGCTGAGCAGCGAGTAGGGGCAATTCGCGCAGCTTCCCACCAGGCGCAGCGAAACTTCGCCAGTGTCTTCGTTAACGTCGAGGATTTCCAGCCGGCCGCCATCGTTTCTCAGGATGGGAGCGATGATGGTATCGACGATGTAGTGGACCCGAGCCGCCAGAGGCTTCGCCGCGATTTCCGCATCGGTCAATCCGTCCGTCAGCGCTTCCGGAACTTCAGCACCCGAAGCAATAGCGTCGAGTTTCGATAACAACTCCGAATCTTTGTTGCGATCGAGAATTCCCAGCTCGACGAAGGAGGATGCCAACCTCGGCGAGACGCGCTTCTTCGGAAGAAACGCGCAGAAGTCATGCCGCAGAGCCGGAGCGATGGCGAGTTTGCTTTTGTATTCGTCCCAGTCGAACGGAACCGGCCCGAAGAGTTCGAAGTTCTCGTCTCCCGTCCGAACGTAGTCGACAACGAGTTCTCCCAGGCGATCGAAGAAGCGGGAGTGTTCCTTGCCGTTCGCGCCTCGTTTCCGATTGATGACGATGCCGCGGAGCCTGGTCAGTTCACGGTCGTAGGGGAGAACGCCCGTACGAACGTTGACGCGCACCGCACGTCGGGTCCTTCGATCGATCACCATCATCGCGCCAAGTCCGATGGCTCGACTGTGGATCATTCGTTCCGAGTCGAGATTTGCCGGAGACAATCCCAGAAAGTGCGCAGGAACGTCACCGGCGCAGGGGATTGCGATGCCGGAAACGAACGCGAGATCTTCCCGCGGAACAACGGCGCCCTTACCAAACAGAAGATCGAGTCCTCGCCGCGCCGCGACATACAACTGAATCGCGACGATCTCTTCCTTGAATTCGAGTACTGCGCTCTTGTGCGCGGTGAGCATGTCGATGTGAACGATGTTTCCCGTTTCATCCAGCAACTCCACGCCATCCACCATGTCGGCGAGAATGCGATGGAGGGCGGATTGATAGTCGAGGCGGCGAAGCAGCGGTAAGAGAATCGTCAGTAGTTGGTTTCTGAGCGACGGATCGAGCCCGCGCAGGATTTCGGCACCTCCCTTTCGATAGGCGTCATCAGACACGTAGCGTTGGATGAACGCGGTTATTGCGCCGACCGCTTCTGCGATGATGTGGTTCTCTCGAAGCATGTGCGGCGGCAGCCATGTTGCTGCGCCCGGCTCACCGCGCTGGAGTTTCAGCCAGTCTTCGTCGGTCGGATAGGTTTTTCTGAAATCGTCGTGAAGAACAGTGATCGCTTCCTGCAGTGATGTCCCATCCGGCCTTTCCCACAGGATGGCTTCTCCACCCGTGAGTGCTTGCAAACGGACCGGCGTTCTTTTGATGAGGCTCTGTCTCGTAAACCGATCGGTGTCGAGATAGTCAGTCAGCCGATTGATTTCTGCAGGAACGAAGTCGACGAAGGCAGCTCCGCTCGGGATGCGATCGTTGAACGCGATCGTTCCGACGACCGCGCCGTGATGGCTCGTCATGCGCACGGCCTGACCATCGCGGAGACTGAGCTGTCCCGCCTCTCCAGGGTGAATCTCGATCTCGTAGTTGTTCGTCGAGCGGCCGGTAATAGGAAGCGTCTTGATTCCCGAGTTGTACCGGGCGACATATTTCAGCGGTTTCTTTCCTGGCCGTCCTCGTCCGCTGATGAGGCTGAGCGTGCCGGGTTCGAGCTGCTTTTCGAGTTCGGCGATGAAGCTGTCCGGCGGACGAACCAGAGTCGCCCGTTGCGTGTCGCCTTGATTCAGTTTGGGGAACTCCTTGGTTGCCGAATACCGGCCGTTGCCCTGCCACTGCACGCCGAGACCGGCGCGTTCCCGAAGCAGTTGATGGGAGATCGGCGTGCCGTCGGCATCTTCCAGCCGGCAGTAGAGGTCGAGATCTCGCGACACATGGACCATGTGGTCGAATACTTTTGCAGAATCGACATTGCCGTTTTCGTCGAGATAGCGACTGAACGTGCGTTCCACCACATCGGCGTCGAGATCGTTGAGCGTCGCAGTATCCGGATCGCGCAGGCGCTTGGCGATGGTGAGCGCGAGACGAACGAGAATCTGTTCGTCGGACCAGGCCATCGGTGGCGGTTCCGAGACGCGTTGCTGAAGTTGCAGCGTGCGGTCTCCACGTTGGATGACACCGGTGCGTTCCGTGTAGGTGAGTGCCGGCAAAAGCACGTCGGCCCACTCGAGTGCGCCATCCGCGAGAAAGGGATCGATGACAACGTTGAAGGCCCGTCCCATGCGCCGCATCCAGTGTCCAAGACGCGGCATGTTGCGGGTCATCTGCGTTCCCATGAACAGGAAGCAGTACAGCCGGTCGTCTTCAGACATCTGCGCAACGGATGTGCCCTTCATCTCGGGAATGTTTCGTTCCGGAATGTCGAGCACGCGCGCAAGAGCCGCACGGTGCTCCGCGTTCTCCGGATCGAGGTTGAAGACGAGTCGTCGCGAGTTGAAGCCGAGAGTGAGTTCGCTGGTGGCGTTGGATTGCCCGGCGATGCGCATCGAGCCGGCGCCCTGGCGGCCGACGTTTCCTGTCAGCAGCAGAAGGTTCAAGTTCGTCGAGAACCCGTAGGACCCCGTGCTCTGGTTAATACCCATGCTCGAGACGAAAGCCGCGCGCGGTCGCTGGCCGTCTGCCAATGGTTTCGCGAGCAGTGCCGCGTAGCGGCGAATGGTTGCTGCAAGTTCGTCGGCCTCGCCGTCGATTGCAATTCGTTTCGCCACCTCCTCCGGCGCACAACGATCCTGGGCGCAGAGATCGCGGAACGCCGCGAAGCTTTCTGCAGAGACCGCGCGCGACAAATATTCCGCGTCCTGCCAGCCTTCTTCGAGAATCACGCGGCTCACCGCAAGATTCAGCATGACGTCGCCGCCCTGGCGGAATCGGATGTGGAGCGTGCGCGGATCCAGTGCCTGAAGGTCGCTTACGGTGTCGGTGCGAACAGGATCGATGACAACTTTGATGGCGTGCGTATTGCGCTTCAGCTTTTCATAAGCCTGCGGAAATGTGATGAGCGGGTTCGTGCCGTGCAATACGGCGACATCGCAGCCGAGCAACTCGTCGAATTCTTTCCAGGTGAAGCTCGCTTCGTTGCCGAAGTTCAGCTCGTGCGCGGCGCCCGCGCTGGCCAGGCAATGTTCGGAATTTGCACCGACGGTCGGCAGACGGAAGACGAGCTTGTAGAGCGAGGCCATCCATATCGCTTCCATCGTCTTTTGGCCGTTGCCGTAGATCGCCACCGATTCCGGGGAGACCCACTCGCGCGCATGAAGGAAAAGCCATGCTGCTCGATCGAGTGCCTGCTCCCAGGAAACTTCATGCATGAGGCCGTCATGCCCACGCATCATGGGAACCCGAATGCGGTCGTCTGCGATGCCTCGCCGCGCAAGGCGCTCGCGCCGCTCAGTGTCGCCGCCGGTCAGCAGCGACGTCTGGCCTTTCACGCAGAGCCCCAACGGACTGAGGGGGGACACCTGGTCGATCCCTTTCTTGTCGGGTTGTACGGTGTAGGAGCAACCGACGCCGCAGTAACTGCAGACGCTGGCTCGCGCCGTGAGTTGCTCATGCCGCTCACACGCAGCCGGATCGGCATGTAGTGTTGGGTTGATTGCGAACTGTCTTAGAAACTGGACCTGATCCAATTCCGAGGTAGGGACGGCTTGTGAAAAGGTGCGAGGCTCAACAACTGCCACTGAAGTTTCCCCTGTGTATTCTTTTTATTAGGGCCGCAAAGGTGACTAACACTAACACGGGGAGACAAACTGCAATACGAGGTATTTCTACTTCAATTCGATAGCGATGACGCGCTGCGAACCTTTCGTCAGCAACTCCGAGTGTGAACGGTCGCGAGCATTGAACTTCGACTGGCCGAAGACGTAGGAATTCACAGTCTTCTTTCCGTCGGGAGTGGTGGAGGTCAGCTCACCGTTCCCCAAATAGACAACGACAACGTCTTTGTCGTGGAAGTGCATGGCTGTGGGTTTGCCCAGAGTCCATGAAAAGTCGTAGACAGTAACCCGCGCATTCTCCAAAACTTTTTTAGAGCCTTCGCGCGGGAACGCATCGGGATAACCGCTCTTGTTTGCGAGCGGCGCGACTTTCGCATCCTTCAGTTCGACCATGATGGAATGGCGGGCGGTGTTGCCCGTGGCCTCTTGTTTCTCTGTCTGGCCCTTTGGCGCAAAGGTGACCAGCCCCATCTTCACATCACCGTTGAGGCCGATAGTCTTGCCGTTCTCCTGAGTCGTGATCTGCATCGTCGCGTCCGCCAGATCGACCTTAACCGTATCGAGCGGATAGCGATACATCGCCGTGGGTTTGCCCTTCGCCACAGTCACGTCCCATACCGTCACGCGTTCGTTGTCGATGAGTTGTTTCGCGCCTTCGCGCGGAAACGCGTTTGGCGGCGTCTGAAGCATTAGCGGAGTCAGTCCGAGCAGCAGGGCAAGCAAGGTGGTTTTCATGCGGGCGATAGTAGCTTAAAAAAGGCGGTAATTTCTCTGGCATAGTGTCGTCTATAACCGAGGAGCAAATGTCGACGAAGACGGTGCCCGATCCAGTGGCGTCCTTGAAGGCGCTGGAATTCGAGCAGCTATATCGGGAACATGCCGCACTGGTGAATCGGACGGCCTGGGCGGTGCTTGAAAACCGCGAAGACGCCGAAGACGTTCTTCACACGGTGTTCCTGAAGCTCGTTCGGAAGGGATTCCCTCCGGAGTTTCAGAAGAATCCACAGGCCTACCTCTACCGCGCCGCGGTCAATGCGGCGCTTGACGTTCTGAAATCCCGCCGACGTCATCCGACGATTCATCCTGTACGCCTTGAGCGCCTGGAGTCCGCGGTTGCTTCGAATCCGCGCTTTGACGAAGAGATGCATCAGCGCGTCTACGACGCTATCGGCCAGCTGCCTGAGGAGTCCGCTGAAATTGTCGTGCTCCGGTACATGCAGAACAAGAGCGTCGCCGAGATCGCGGAAATGCTCGGTGTTTCCCGCGCTGTCGTTGCCGTTCGGTTGTTTCGCGCGCGTGCGCGACTGAAGAAACTTCTCCGAGTATCGAAAGGAGGTCGACATGAAAGCCGCGCCAAATGACGATGACAGCCTCGACGCGACATTAGATCGGTACGTGAGAAAAATCAGTCCACCCCCTTCGGACCAGGTGGAGTCTTCGGTCGATGCCGTCTGGGAGCGACTCAGTCCCGAAGCGGAGTACGTGACGTTACCTGCCAGAGAAGTCGAGAGGCCCCGCTCCTACCTGGCCGTAGGTGCCGCGGTCGCGGTTGCGACAGTAGCGATCGGATTGTATGCGATTCAACATTTCAGGCAGCAGCGTGCTGCGCTGGCGACTCCTCTTGTTGTCGAGAACCAAACGCCTTCTGTGAATCCTGCACCTGCTCCTGTCGTTGTGGAATCGAAGAAGCCCGAGGTCGCCCCCGAATTCCCGAAGTCGAAGCCTGTTCCACGACTCGCCTTCGAGGTTGCAGCAATTCATCCGATACCGTTTCCCGTCGGATCTGGCGGTTGGACTGTGAATGAAGGCCTATACGGCGCAGACCCCACCTTCGTCCGGGACATCATCGGATTCGCCTACAATGTGCGCACGGTGGAGGTGAGGGGCGGGCCGCGCTGGCTGGACCAGGATCCGTATTCCTTCGACGGATGGGCCGGAAGCCGTGCGGTGGAAACAAATCAGATCCGCAGGATGCTGCAGACACTTCTTGCGGAGCGTTTCAAACTGGCGATCCACCGCGAGACCGAAGAGGCCATGGCGTACAAACTCGTTGTTGCGAAGAGCGGGCCAAAACTGCAGGAGGCCCAAACAGGGCAGCCTGCATCCATCAACTGGAGCGGCCTCGGACACGTCACGGTCACGGAAAACTCGGACATGTCGGGGTTGATTAGCATTCTGTCGACAGCGTTGGGTGGGCCTGTGCGCGATGAGACCGGGCTGAAGGGATCCTACAGTTTCAATCTTGAATTCTCAGATCCGCGTAAGCCACGAACCGTGCAAGCGGACGCTGTTCCTGATCTCTTCACTGCCGTCGAACAACAACTTGGCTTGCGTATCGAAGGAACGAAGGGGCGGGTTGAAGTTGTCGTGATCGACAAGATCGAAAAACCGTCGGAGAACTGAATCGGAGAGGGAGGTTCGCAATGAAAACCTTGATGCTGGTCCTTGTGTTGGTTGCGCAACAGCGGCAAATCAATGATCCCAGGGAGTACGATGCCTACGCTAACGGCTGTTACGCCGAGAAAGATGTCGCGAAGCAGGCCGCCAATTGCGAAAAGTTCCTTGCGGACTATCCGAAGAGCGTGATGCTCGGCGACGCTTATCTGCAGGCCGTGGTGTCCTACTATCACGCGGGGAACTGGGCAAAGGTGATTGCAACTCTCGACAAAAAGCCGGCCGGCGTTGCCGAGTTTCCTCCCGATCAGAAGACGCAACTTTTTCAATCGGGCCTTCGATCCGCACAACAACTGAACAACACTGCGAAGGTGCGCGGCTACGCCGAAGACTTCCTTGCTCTGGATCCTCTGAACCTTGAAGCTCTCTTTGCGCTGAGTACCGTTCTGTACAGCGCGCCTGTCCCTGTCGACCCTGCGGCACAATCGAAGCACTTCGACTACACACTGGACATCACGAAGCGCGCGCTTGCCCGACCGAGGCCTTCGGACGTTAAGGACGATCAGTGGAATCCCATCGTCAATGAATTGCATGACCGGGCAGCTATGGTTTTCGTGAATCAGAAAAAGTACGTCGAGGCCATAGCTGAGGCGGATCTTTCCATCGGGATTAATAAGAAGGATGGATACGCCTACTACTTGAAAGGCCTCGCCAAGAAGCAAAGCGTGTTTGACGCGCTCAGGGAGTACAACGACTCCGTCCAGAAAGTGAACGACGCGAGGACCGCCGGCCAGCTCACTCACGACGACCTTCTCGCCACGATGAACGGCCTGGCTGCAGCTGCAACGGAAAAGACGAACGACCTCGTCGAAACCTTCGCAAAAGCTGTCGCGTGCGGCGAAAAACGAGCGCTAGAGGAGCTGAAGATCTACACCGGAACTCCCGACGCTCTGGACAAGCTGATCCAGGCGAAGAAGGCGGAACTCGGCGGCTGAGGCCGCCACTTATTCATGGCGTAGCGCGCTGATCGGAGACACGCGGGTAGCTCTCTTCGAGGGAATCAGCGAGGCGAGCATCGCGACAAGCGCAAATCTCGGTTCAGCCTATGGTTGCGATGCGCGCGGAGTAGCGCGGCGGAGAATGGGTTCCAGAACGCGGAGAAGGTTCTTCACGAGGAGGCTGTGTCCTTCCGCCGTGGGGTGAGCGCCGTCGGGTTGCAGCAATCCCGGTTTGTCGCGCAGCCCCTCCATCAGGTCGACAACGTCAACCTTGCCGGGTTCGGCCAGATCGCTGAAATTCTTGCCACGACTCGCCAGAATCACGCGCGTTCCACCGCTTCTGAATCGGGTGATCATTTTGCGGAGGTTTTCGCGCGTGGCGTCGGCAGAAATTCCCGCACCCGGATCGTTACCCCCGAACTGAAGAATTACAACATGTGCGTTGACGCCGAGCGCCCGCGTCAGTCGGCCGAGCCCACCAACAGTCGTACTGCCGCTGACTCCCTGGCTCACGACGCGATAGCGATAACCTTTCGCATCGAGCTCTCTTTGCAATTGCGCGGGATAGGCCTGATCGGGCCCTACGCCAAAGCCCGCCGTGATGCTGTCTCCGAATGCCAGGACTACGGGACGCGAATCCGGAACCTGTGGTGCTGCGGTTGTCAGGAGAGCCACAAACGGTAAAGCAAACAAGGGCGTCATGAAGTCCATTATATTGGGCGTATGCGAAAAGGGTTTACGAGAGAACCGAAGCGAGACGATCCTAACGCCCCGAAGGTTAAAAACTACATCACGCCGAGTGGCCTGCAACGCTTAAGGGATGAGCACAAGTTTCTGCTCAACAAGGAACGGCCGGCAGTGACCAAGGTGGTCTCGTGGGCTGCGAGCAACGGCGATCGGAGTGAGAACGCAGACTACCAATATGGCAAGCGAAGGCTGCGTCAAATCGACAGCCGCATTCGGTTTCTTGATAAGCGAATCGATGCCGCGGAAGTGGTGGACCCGGAGGCTCCGAGAAAAGGACAGGCGGCCGAGCGGGTCTTCTTCGGAGCGACCGTACGCTACACCAATGCTGCAGGGACAGAGCATACGGTGTGTATCGTCGGCACCGACGAGGTCGATCTCGAACTGAACTACATCAGTTGGGTTTCGCCGCTCGCGCGCGCTTTGATGAAAGCCGAAGCCGGCGACCGCGTGGTTCTGCAAGCGCCAGGCGGCGTGGAACACCTGGAGGTTCAGGACGTGTCCTATCAGCGCATTCCCATCGAACCGTTCAGTGAACCCGCTGGCGCGGAATCTGCGCAGAAGCCGCGCTGAAAACTAGCGCTTCGGCCGACGAATCTCCACTCGGTCGCCGATGTCGATGGTCATCAGGTCTTCACCAACCTCAACCGGACCGGAGTAACTTCTGCGCGTCGCAGCAAGTATGTCCGTGTCTTTTCCCAGAATGTGCGAGTACACCGCCAGTTTCGGCTTGACGCGGTTGAAAACCTGGGCTGCCTCTTGAGGCGTCGTGTGGTGCGCGATGATGCTTTCAACCTGCTCGCGCGTGCGATTCCCGGGATTTGCGCGGAATGCATCCCCATCCATCGTTTCGTGAATCAGCAGATCGACGCCTTGCGAGTGGCGGATCAGGTTCTCTGAGAGACGCGTATCCCCGGATAGCACAACCGAATGGCCACCGTAATCGACGCGATAACCCAACGCGGGTTTGACCGGGCCATGTTCGACGAAGAACGCCGAAACGCTGACTCCGCTCTCCTCGAAAACTTTTCCTTCCTTCACGTCGTGACTCGAAACAGAGATTCCTTCTGCGGAAAACTTTTCGTCGACATCGCGGCGTACGTGGATGTCGAAGGCGAATGCCTTTTGAATGTAGTTCATCATGTCGACGGTGCCGGCTGGTCCCCAGACTTCGAATCGCTGCTTCCTCGCTGTACCCGCAGACCATGGTGTGAGAAACAAATCAGGAATGTCGACCACGTGATCGGAATGCAGATGCGTGAGAAAGAGCCGGCGAACCTGGCCCAGGTTGACTCCTGCCTGTGACAATCGCATCGTCACACCGCGCCCGCAATCGAACAGCAGCTTCTGGTCTCCGACTTCGATCAGCGTGCCTGCTTCGTAGCGCTCGAGATTCACCGGAGGCCCTGCATTTGTCCCGAGCAGTGTGACTTTGATTGTTCGATTGTCCTGCGCCGCGACAAGTACCGACGCGAGAAACAGCGCAACGAGTGCGCAATAAAGCAAGCGCATGAAACTACCTCTATCTACGGTACTGCCGAGAATTCTCCTGCCCCGCCGAAATCGATCTTTTGACCGCTGTTAGTGGTGACTTCGAACCGAGAGGCACGAGCCGAACTATCCCGAGCGCGAAAGCCGCTAACGGTGACGGCTTCGCCAATGTTGATGAAGTTTGGCCTAACCCCTCTGCGGTAAAGAGCGTTAGGCGGACCGCCTTCCATGTTCCAGGTGGTCGTCTTGCCACTCGGATCCTTTACGTCGACGAAGATGTGAATATGGGGATTGGACCAATCCACTTTGGTGATGACGCCTTTGAGAGTAATCGTCATCGTGGTGTCGTATTCAGCGGAGAAAGAATGATGCGCGACAATAGGGACGCTTGCGATCAACACTGCGCTAATCGCGACGCAGATTCTGAGTTTCATCACTCCGCCTCTCATGGAATCGCCAATGCGACGAATTCCCCGGGATATTGACGGCCTGACACCGCAACCAGTACGTATTGTTTTCCGTTGACCATATAAGTCATCGGCGAATTGCTCACGCCTGCGGGAAGTTCCATCTCCCAGACGATCGCTCCAGTTTTCTTGTCGAAGGCGCGGAACATTTTGCCGCCGAATCCTGCAGGCACTCCGACGCCGGTGTCGCTGCCCTCGCCCATGAACACGAGTGTTTTCGTGACGATTGCGGAATTGCGTCCGGGAGTTCCGATGTTCGGCAGATTCAAACCTTTGAATGCCGGATGATTTTTGAGTCCGGCGCCGTTCGCAACGGACCAGAGGATATCGCCCTTGTTCAGATCGATCGCCGTTAGCTTGGCGTACGGCGGTTTGAACGGATCTGGCAGGCCTTGCGGCCCGAGCATTTTCTGCGACTGGCGTCGCACCCACTGCAGGTTGGATTCGGCATTTGTCGAATGCGTGAGTCCGACGATGTCCGGCATGTGCGTCGAGGGTACATAAAGGATGCCGGTTTCCGGATCGAAGGCCGCGCCGCCCCAGTCCGCGCCACCGTTGGTGCCCGGCACAAGGATCGTGCCTTTCTTGCCCTTGGCTGTGTCGACAACTTCCGGCGGTGTGTACACCGGACCGTAGTTGTACTCATCGACAATCTTCTTTGCGGCCGCTTTCAATTCCGGTGTGTAGTCGAGCAGATCCTTCTCGCTAACGCCCTGCTGATCGAATGCGGGCGGTTTGCTCGGAATCGGCTGCGTCGGCGAATACCACTCGCCGGGGACTTCGCCTTGCGGCACGGGACGTTCAGTGATCGGGAAGATCGGCGTGCCATTCGTGCGATCGAGCACGAAGGTGTAGGCCTGCTTTGTGACCTGCGCGAGCGCTTTAACGGTTCGGCCTCCGACGCGGATGTCGGTCAGGACTGGCGCGGCCGGCAGATCGTAGTCCCAGAGGCCGTGATGAAGCGTTTGGAAATGCCAGACGCGCTTGCCTGTCTTTGCGTCAAGACACACGATCGTTTCGGCGAAGAGGTTGTTGCCCGGACGCGCGCCACCAAAGTAATCGCCGGTGGCTTCTTCGAACGGGAGATAGACGTAGCCGAGTTCTTCGTCTCCGCTCAAGAGCGACCACGCGCCGCTGTTGCCCGAGTAGACGTTGGATCCGTTGAGCCACGATTCTTCGCCGACTTCACCGGGTCGCGGTACGACATGGAAGGTCCAGAGGAGTTTGCCCGTGTGCGCATCGAAACCGCGGACGTCATCGGGCGGTGCTTCCTTTGTCGCCTTCACGCGCTCGTTGAGGTAATCCGTTGCGGGTGCGGGAATGCCGGCGACGATGACGACATCGCGCACGACGACCGGGCCGCTGCTGTTGCGATAGCCGGTGACGCCGCCGCGGTCGTAGCCGACCTTCGTGAGATCGATCGCTCCGTTCGTGCCCCAATCCGGATAGCGCTTGCCGGTCTTGGCGTTGAGTGCGATCAGGTTCGCGCCGTTCATCGCGAAAATGCGGGAGTCGTTGCCGTTGGCCCAATAGGCGACGCTGCGAGTCGATGTGCCACGCGGCGGCATTCGGCCTTCGTCGTGCGGCGGAACGTCGAACCAGACAACTTTTCCGGTCGCCGCATCGAGCGCCACCACATTGCCTACGCCCGAGCTCATGTAGAGCAGGCCGTCGACCATGATCGGCGTGTTCTGCCAGTTGGTCTGCCCGTTCGCGTCGCCCCAGATTGGCCGGAGTTCCGCCGGCACAGCCGATTGCCGCCACGCAATCGTCAGCTTGCCGACGTTGTTCTTATCGATCTGGTCGAGCGACGAATACTTGGTGCTGCCTTTGTCACCAGAGTAAGCCGGCCAGTCGTGGGTCTTCTTGTCTTCGCGCGCAATGCTCCACGTTACGCCGATCGCGAATACGACGACACCGAGCCACCAACGTTTGTTGTTCATGAGCGGTGATTATAGTTACCGCGGCCCCGCAGGCCAGGGAAATTGGGTAGGGCGATTTCTTACAGCCAGGGCGGGGAGGTTCACGATTCCTACAAAGAGGTCTGGAAGTGCCAACAGACGGTGGTGTCCGACTCCCATATCGGACTATAGGTTCCCGCGAATCATTGGAACAATTCTTGCTTTGAAGAACGCGACTGTTCAGGGCAAGACGATGTTCAACACGCTTTCGAGCAATCCTGACAGGCGCTCCTCCTTGTGGATCAGTGTCGTGGTGCACTCCGGCATCGTAGTCTCGCTTGTTGCGACTCCATTTCTATTTCCCGAACAGCTAAAGCTTTCTCCAGCAATTCATAACGTCACGCCGCTCGTGGCGCCGATTCTGCCTACGGAAGCACCTAGAGCGGAGCCTCTTAGGATGCCGCCGTCGGTCTTGAAGGCTGAAGTGCCGCTCGTCGTGCGCGAACTCGCATTGAAGGTAGAACTACCGCCCGCTATGGAGGAGAGGAAAGAATCCCCGAAGTTACCGGCGCCGGATATCCAGCCGATGCCGACGCATCCTTTAGAGGAGGTCATCGTTTCACCCCCTTCGGCTCCTCGGTCTGCGGCACCGGCAGCACCGCCAGTAAACAAGCCTCCCCGGGAAGTGCAGACCGGAGGTTTCGGCGATCCGAGTGGAGTTCGTGGAGACGGACGGAACGTACCGGTCGCGATGGCGCGTTTTGGTTCATTCGATCTTCCGGCAGGACCCGGAACGGGAAACGGCAATGGTGGCGCTCAAGGCGCGAAGGGTGTCGTGACGAATGCAGGCTTTGGCAGCACCGCCACTGGGAACGGGGCGCATGGCACACCCATGAGCGTTCAACAGGGGGGCTTCGATAACGCGCGGCCCGACGAAAAGGCCGCTGGCCGTGCTCCGCTGCGCGCAGGTCCCGCGCCTACAGCCGCCGAGATTCTTTTCAAGCCGAAGCCCGAATACACGGAGAGTGCGCGAAATGCTCGAGACGAGGGAGAAGTGCTGTTGCGCGTTCTTTTTTCCGCAACAGGTGACATCCGGATTCTCGACATCGTGAAGGGACTTGCTCACGGATTGAACGAGAGCGCCGTGCGGGCCGCCGAGCAGATACGTTTCAAGCCGGCCACAGAAGGCGGTAAGCCCGTCGATTCTGTGGCAATTGTTCACATCGTCTTTCAGTTGGCCTACTAGAGGAGACTCCAATGTCGAAACAACGTTTTCTCCTGCTGTGTGTCGTGTGTTGTGTTCTGACCGGTGTAACGACGCTGGGACAACAAGCTGAAAAGAATTCCTACGACGCGATCATTGATGCTGTTGTGAAAAACGAGAAGCAGATGACGGAGTCGATGGCATCACTGTCCCCGCTGGTCGAAACCTACATGCAACATTTCGTTCGGGACAAGGAGTTGGGCGCGGTGCCTTCGAGCGATCGATACTTTCTCACGAAGTTGACTGCAGGCGATCCGAAACGCGGCTATTCGATGACCGGACAGCAAGGCTTTCTTAAGCGCGTTACCGGCGCGCTTGTTGCAATGTATGGAACCACGTACGACCGCATCGGCCTCGTCGACATGATCCTTATCGATGACGCAGAATTCACACGGCAAAAGTACGACTTTCGTTACGTGAAAAAGGAATTCCTCGGTGACGTCCGCTGTCTCGTTTTCGATGTGCAGGTGAATTCGAAATATAAAGAGGACGGTTTCTCCGGAAGGATATGGGTTGAAGACGAGGGCTACCATATCGTCCGGTTCAACGGCCTTAAAGGACACTCGGACTGGAGCAGGATCTACTTTCATGCCGATAGCTGGCGACAGCAAATGGCTGGGCAATGGCTCCCGTCGTATGTGTATAGCGAAGAGTCCGATTCATCGACTTTGGGCGCCGCGAAGTTGGGTTTCAGGGCACAAACGCGATTGTGGGGTTACAGCCTCGATCGTCCGCAATACGAAGACGAGCGCACCAGCCTGATCGTGGATTCCGAAACCATCCAGGATGGTGCCGATGCGGACGCTGCCAACTCTCCGGTACTCGGCCTTCGCGCGTGGGAACGACAGGCTGAAGACAACGTTCTCGATCGAATGCAGAAGGCTGGACTGCTCGCGCCGGAGAGCGATGTCGACGCGGTGCTGAAAACTGTCGCGAACAATCTGGAGATCACGAACGATCTCAATTTCACGCCACCGCTGCGAGCCCGAGTTCTGCTCACTTCGCCGATTGAAAGCTTCACTATCGGACACACGATCATCGTCAGCCGTGGACTCATCGATGTGTTGCCCGACGAAGCGAGCCTGGCCATGGTGATCGCGCACGAGGTGGCACACATTGCACTGGAACACCGGCTCGATACCCGCTACGCGTTTCAGGACCGCATGTTGTTCAAGGACTACGAAACGTTTTCAAAATTGATTGTGCGGCGAACGGAAGCGGAGGAAAAAGCCGCCGATGCGAAAGCCGTGGAATTGCTCGCGAAGTCACCCTACAAAGACCAACTCGGCAATGCCGGCCTCTTTCTGAAAGCTCTCCAGGAGCGGGCGAAAAGTTTACCGAATCTGCTTCAGGCACACATGGGTAACCGAATGGCCTCGGGAAATATGATCCGAATGACGTCATTGACTACTTCAGCGCCTGAGCTGAAGACCAATCGTGTCGATCAGATTGCCGCGTTGCCGCTCGGCGGCCGTATTCGCGTGGATCCCTGGGATGCGAGCGTACATCTCGTGAAAGCCAAACCCGTCGCGCTGATCGGTCCGCGGGAGAAAATGCCGTTCGAGATCACGCCGCTGTTTCCTTATTTGACGCGGACAGCTCCATCGGCACTGGCCAATGCCGAAAAATGACGGCGTGACATTCACACGCCCTTCCTGGCGTGCGCGAGAATGATCCCTTCGAAGCCGTGATCCTTCATGTCGGGGAGTTCACGAATCTCGACGTGGACGGTCTCAGCCAGGAAGTCGAGTTCAAGGACGGCTTGGATGTCGTTCTCGTCCACATTCGCGCTCGGAAACGAGTGTGGTCCCGACGAATAGGAGCGCGCTTTGCGCAGCGCCGCGGTCCAGAACGTGCCGCCCGGCGCGACAAGTGAAGCGATGTTGCGCATGTAATGCCGCCAAGTCGCCTTGTTGTCGGTGGCGGAGTCGGCGCAGAAGCCGCTGTAGACGTGGGCGTAGCGGAGGTCCTCGCTGATATCGAGTGGGTGGTCTCGTCTTGCGTCGGCGCGCATGAATCGTGTGATCTTCGCGCGGGTTTCGGCCTTTCTTCGTGCGATGTCGTTCGGCGTGGGGTTCTCTCGTCCCTCGCACGCGAGCGCGTACTTCACGTACAGATCCCAGTTGTGTCGCGGATTCTCGCGACGGACCCACCGCTCGACTTCCGCGAGATTGTCCGGGAGATACTCCGCGATGTGGATTTCAGACACGTACGGCGACACAGCGATTGCCCTGTGAACGGTAGGGCCGGAACCGAACTCCAACGCGCGAGGATGCCTCGTGAGAGTTGCCCGCGAGTACTCGATCTGAGACTTCACCGCCGCGAGTTCGTCGGCGTTGATGTGGTTGAGGCCGTAGAACTCGTCAAGGTAGTCCCGAGGAGTCCAGTGTTCGTCAAAGGATCCGAGGTTGTCAGTCATGGGTGAGAGTGTGGCTCAGACGCGCGAATTCACCAGCGAATACACAGTCACGGCTGCGATGAGCAAAAGCACCCAGACGAGAACTAGCGTGGGTGTGCCTGGCTGCCATTTTCTTTTCGATTCATCAAGGGAGGTAGTCTCTAGAAATCGCATTTCTTGCAGACATTCATTTTGGGGTGGGGAAAGAGTGGGCGCGACCGGGATCGAACCGATGACCTCTACCGTGTCAAGGTAGCGCTCATTCCAACTGAGCTACGCGCCCCAAAAAGGCTCCGAAGAATATAGCAGCGAAACGCCTCTCTGTCCCTATTTTTGGGTGAAGGTCAGGCCTGCAATGTCGCGGTCGGCGAGTTGAAAGCTCGAAATAATTCTGCCCATTAGATAGACCTCGTAGGTGCCCAGCCTCTGGCCTTATTGGGAGTTACCGGATCAAAGACTCATCGTCGCAGGGCTCTCGAAGGAGATTTGACTCTCCGCGTTTGACCATGAGGTAGGAGTGGCAGTCAGGTCCGCAGATTACGGTCTTATCGATCAGATAACTGTAGGCTCCGTTCTTGAACGTGAAGGTCGCGTTTCCACCATTTCCCTCGGGTGCAACTTTGCCAGTCAGCATGAGATCTGGTTTGCTGGATAGCGGTTGGCCTGCTTTCCATGAATAGTATCGAAGCGTCCCTTTGTCGTCATGGACACGGACATGGTAGTTCTTCGTATTGCAAATGAACGCAACGGAATCGTATCGGCGAGCACTTGGATGCAAGGTCGCAACAATTCGGGCTTTCTCTTTTTCGGCTTTTTGCTTCTGTTGAGCAGTCGAAAGATTGATTGAGAATATCTTGCCACTGTCGATCCAGAGCAGCCCTTCGCCGATCGCGGTTCCTCGCCAACTGCTCCAGATATTTTTCTCGGCTGAAAGAACTTCAGGGATGGTCTTCGAATCGAAGAAGTCCTCAAAGTTTTCGACAAACTCTTTTTCATTTCGAATCCGCGAGAGGGGTTCTCTTCTGGTGATCGGATATCGGACGAGTTTCGCAATAGCGGCTTTGTCGAGTTTACGAAGCGCGCTCAACAACTGTTGAGCGGCCTTGCGGTCTTCCCCGGACCCATCCTGCGCAGAACTCGGTTGAGCCTGTATCAGAACGATTAATAAGGCGGCCCAGACTGCTTTTCGCATGCTGCGACTACACTCCTACTTTTGGAGGTTTTGCCAGTCGCGACCTTGTTTGATGTTGACGGTGAGCGGGACGCGAAGCTGGACGACGTCCTGCATCTGCTGACGGATTCTATCCTTTATATGGAGCTCGTCTTCGGGGACCTCGAAGATCAGCTCGTCGTGGACCTGAAGGACCATGCGGGTGCGGAGGTTGTCGCGATGGAGGTCGTTGGCGATGCGGATCATCGCGAGCTTGATGATGTCGGCGGCGGTGCCCTGGATCGGAGAGTTGATCGCCGTGCGTTCGGCCATGCTGCGGCGCATTCCGTTCTTTGAATTGATCTCGGGATGCTGGCGAAGGCGGCCGAAGAGAGTGCGGGTGACACCGGTGTCGCGGGTGTTGCTCAGCGTGTCGGCCATGTATTGCTGCACACCCTGATAGCGTTCGAAATAGCGAGAGATGAAGTCCGCGGCTTCTTCATTGCTGATGCCGAGTTGCTTCGCGAGACCGTAGGGCGTTTGCCCGTAGACGATGCCGAAGTTCACGGCCTTCGCGCGCTCACGTTGATCGGAGGAAACAAGGTCGATCGGAATTCCCAACACTTCAGCGGCTGTCCGTCGATGGATGTCTTCGCCGGCCATGAAGGCTTCGACGAAGCCGGGATCGTTGGAGAGATGCGCGACGATGCGCAGCTCCACCTGCGAGTAGTCGGCGGAGACGAACCACCAGTCTTTTTCGGGAACAAACGCGCCGCGAATTGTGCGTCCAAGCTGAGAACGCACGGGAATGTTCTGCAGGTTCGGATTGCTGCTTGAGAGACGGCCGGTTGCGGCGACAGTTTGGTTGAGGATCGTGTGCAGCCGACCGGTGATGGGATCGATCAGCGGCGGAATCGCGTCAACGTACGTCGACTTGAATTTTGAATACTGCCGGTACTCGAGAATCAGCTTTGGAAGCTCATAGCTCTCCGCGAGTTCCTCTAGCACTTCTACAGCTGTCGAATACTGTCCGGACTTCTTCAGCTTCTTCGGCAGAGGCATGTTCATTTTCTCGAACAGAATCTCGCCCAGCTGCTTTGGCGAGTTCAGATTGAACTCGCATCCAGCGCCGGCATAGATGCGCCGCGAGATGTCGTCAATCTGAGTGCCCATCTCGACCGACATCTTCGAGAGCACGTCCGTGTTGATGCAGATTCCTACCGACTCGACCTGGGCCAGCACGGGGCACAGCGGGACTTCAATATCGCGATAGACGCTCTCGGTTTCCTTCGCGACCAACGGCTGAAAGTGCTCGTAAAGTTTCTGAATCCATGGCGTGCGATCTCCGGTCATCGCCTGGCCGAACGTGTCGAAGACAATCTCCGTCAGTTCGTACTTGCCGCGATTCGGATTGAGCAGATACGCCATCAGCAATACGTCGTCGTAAGGCGGGGTAAGCTCGAGTCCACAGGCACGCAAGGCCAGGATCGAATTCTTTACGTCGTAGACGACCTTTCGCACCGAGGCACTCGTCAGTAATTCCGCGGCTCGCGCATCGAGCGGAATGCTCGACACGTTTCCGCTGCCGGTGAAGACCGACAGGCGATCGCCGTGCACATCAAGGAATGCAATCTCGCCTACTGTCGGCAAGCCATCCTGCTGAACGATCTCTGCCGCCGGCGTCGAGTCTTCCTGCACGTAGTCTTTAATGAGTGCGGTGAACTCGAGCTCCTTCAGCAACGGCATCAGCGCCATGCGATCGGGCTCGCGCATGACGAAGTCGTCCCAGTTGATGTCGAGCGGAACATCGCGATCGACGGTGACGAGCCTTTTGCTCAGGAGAATCTGTTCGCGGTTTTCTTGAAGCGAAGCGCGCTGCTTCGCTGCTTTCACTTCACCGGCGCGGTCAACCGCCGCTTCGAGCGAGCCGAACCGCGTGATCAGTTCCAGAGCGGTCTTCGGTCCGATGCCGGGAGCGCCAGGCACGTTGTCGGAGGAATCGCCCATCAGCCCTAGAAGATCCGTGATCTGCTCCGGAGGAACGCCGAAGAGTTCTTTCACCTTATCGCGATCGACAAGCATGTCGTCCTTCGACGTATTCAGGATCAGCGTCGTGTCGACGAGCTGATAGAGATCCTTGTCGAGTGTCACAATCAGCGGGTGAAGACCTTTTTCGACGGCCTTCGTCGAAAGCGTCGCGATGATGTCGTCCGCTTCGTAGCCGGGAATCGCGAGAACAGGGATGTGCATCGCATCGCAAAACTTTCGGATGTAGGGAATCTGTTCGGCCAGATCCGGCGGCATCTTCTTCCGAGTGGCCTTGTAGGCCTCGTATTGCGCGTGCCTCAAGGTCGGCGCCGAGCTGTCGAGCGCGACGGCGATGTATTCGGGCGGGTACTTTTGAAGGACGCGCTTCAGCATCGTGACAAACACATAAACGGCATTCGTCGGAATGCCCTGACTGGTTGAAAGCGGCGGCGTCGCGAAGTAGGCGCGATACGCCTGCGACATGCCGTCAATGATGAGGAGAGTGGGGTGTTGAATCATCGGATCCTGTCTTCTGTAAACAACATGTGTGGACTAATGTACACGTTCTCAAGGCCGCGCTGACCCTGTAAGTTCTTCATATGACTGAGAGCGAACTTAGGCCGAAGAATTGCACGACCGATCGCGTGATTGTTCAAACGCACGAGCAGACGCTGGCAAAGCCGATCGAGTTCAGTGGAGTTGGTCTTCATACCGGAGAAGTGGCGTCGATGCGCGTGCTCCCTGCGCCCGCAGCCAAGGGCATCGTGTTCCGCCGCGTCGATCTCGATAACTTCGAACTCCGTGCCGATGTCGGGTCTGTCGAACGCGTCGCCTATGCCACCACCCTGATGAACCGCGGCGTGTGGATCTCCACTGTCGAGCATTTGCTCTCCGCCCTTTACGCTCTCGGCATCGACAACGCATACATCGAGCTCGACAACTTCGAAGTTCCGATCCTCGATGGCAGTGCACTGCCGTACACGAATGCCATCCGTGAAGCGGGTGTCGTGCAACTTTCTGCGCCGCGGAATTACATCCGCATCGACAAACCGTTCGCGCTCGAAGAAAACGGGAAGAGCATTGCGATCTATCCGTCGGACACGCTGAGCCTCGAATACGAAATCGGATTCAAGCACCCGCTGATCGGCCATCAGAAGCTTGAAGTGGAAATCACTCCCGAAAACTACGTCAACACGATTGCGCAGGCGCGCACGTTTGGCTTCTATCACGAAGTCGAAGCGCTGCAGGCTGCAGGCCTTGTGCGTGGCGGCTCGCTCGAGAACGCGATCGTCCTGACGGAGTCGGGCATGCTCAACGAGACAAAGCTGCGTTTCCCGGATGAGTTCGTGCGTCACAAGATCCTCGACCTGCTCGGCGATTTCGCGCTGATGGGACAGCCGGTTCTCGGCCGCCTGACTGCGAATCGCGCCGGCCACGCGCTCCACACGCGGTTCGTCGCGCAGTTGCTCGAAAGCACAGATCATTGGTCTACCACCACGCTCACACCCGCTGAAGTACTCTAGCCACGGTCAGAACTTCCACGCGCTGAACTCCAGCGCGCTTTAACGTTTTCGCGATCTCGTGCAGCGTCGATCCGGTCGTGTAGACGTCATCGACGACGAGCACGGTTTCGAGCGGCTTGCCGCACACTTCGAACGCGGCCGAAAGATTCAACGTTCTCTGCGATCGACTCAGACCTGTCTGGCTCGGCGTGTTCTTTCGTCGGCGAAGGAGACGCGTGTTTACCTGCAGCCCGAGCTGCCGCGCGAGGAGCTCCGCCTGGTTGAAACCACGCGCGCGCGCGCGGGCGCGATGCAGCGGAACCGGAACAACGACTTTCGCTTCGAACCCTTCCGACGCAACGCAGTCGCGGAGAGCCTGCCTGAGCGGTTTCGCAAGCGATACCCGATCCGCGTATTTCAATTGGTGGATGATGCCGCGCATGGGTTCGTTGAAGAGATAGAGCGATCGCGCCAGATCGAAGGCGTGATCGCCGCGGCGACACGGTCCACATCGAGATTCGATCGCGGGCGCATGGTCCCCGCATTGAATGCAGATCGGGTGAGGGATTGCCTCGAGCTTCGACCAGCATTCCGGACAAGCTACAGACCAGCGACGTTGAAGAACCGAAGCAGTGCAGAGAATACACGGCTGCGGAAAGAGCAAGTTCAGGATCGCGTCGATCATGCCGACCTTTCGTCGACGCAAAGGGCAGCGCTAATTTACTTCGAGTAGGGATGATTCTTCAAGATGCACATCGCGCGATAAAGCTGCTCGACGACGATGAGGCGGGTCATCTCGTGGGTGAAGGTGAGTGTAGAGAGCGACCAGATTTTGTCGGCGCGATCTTTCACGGCCTGGGTGAGTCCGTTGTAGCCGCCGATCACGAAGGTGAGTTTGCGCGGATCACCGCCGAGGTGTTTGTCGACGAACGTGGCGAGTTGTTTGGAACTCCAGGTCTGGCCTTCGGCGTCGAGCACGATCACGCGATCGCTGGAGTCGAGCGCGGCGAGGAGTCGCTCTTCTTCGGCCGCCATTTGCCGGCGGTCGTCGCCGGTACGGGGATCTTTGATTTCGGTGATCTCAACGGGAACGAAGCGCTGCAGGCGTTGAAGGAGGTCGGTGGTGAGGTTGGCTAGACCGGCGTCTTTCGTCTTGCCAATCCAGACGATACGGAGCTTCATGGGGATTAGCGTCTGAAGACGAAGGCAGCCTGGATGGAGGGCCCTCTCCCCTCGGGAGAGGGTGGCCAACGGCCGGGTGAGGGGATATCCCAGTTGGAGGTGCCCTCATCCGCCCTTCGGGCACCTTCTCCCGGAGGGAGAAGGCTCTCCATCAAGATGGTTCCATCCGGGGAAAAAGACCGGGCCGTGCTACTCCAATCCATACTTCTTTCTTTTCTCCAGCAGCGTCTTCCGGCTGATACCCAGCACTTCCGCCGCTTTCGTCTTCTTCCCGCGCGTCTGGTTCAAGACCTGGGCAATGTACTCGCGTTCGATATCTTCCAACGACGGCAGTTTCCCGGCGCCGCGCGCGACCAGCCAGTTTGGCGGAAGCACGCCTGGCGTGACGCGTCCCGTGGAACTCATCAGCAGCGCGCGTTCGAGCCCGTTTCTCAGCTCGCGAACATTTCCGGGGAAGTCGTAACTGGTCAGTATCGAGTGGCACTCGGGCGCAATGGTCACGGTCGAGCCGTGTTTGCGATTGAGTTGTTCGAGCAGGCGATCGGCCATCACGAGCAACTCACTTCCACGTTCGCGCAGCGATGGCACGCGCACATTGATCAGATTCAGACGGAAGAAGAGATCCTGTCGAAACGTCTTTCGTTCGACCGCTGCGGAAAGCGGTGTACTCGACAGGACGACAATTCGCGAATCCAGGATGACCGGCTTCGAGCCCCCAAGCCTGAAGAATTGCTTCGCCTCGACCACGTGCAGAAGTTTCGCCTGTACGCGCATGTCGACGTTTGCAATCTCGTCGATGGCGATCGTGCCGCCCTGTGCCAGATCGAATTTCCCGAGCTTGCTTTCCGCCGCGCCCGTGAAGGCGCCGCGCTCGTAGCCGAAGAGTTCGGATTCAACGAGCTCCTCAGGCAGGGAGCCGAGATCGAGTTTTATGAAAGGGCCGTGCTTGCGGGAGCTGTTGGTGTGCAGCCAGTGAGCGAGCGCGTCCTTGCCCGTACCGCTCTCACCTTCGATGAGGACAGTCGTATCGCTTTCGAGAACTTTCTCCAGCGTCCGGAAGACCGGGATCATCACGGAGTCGCCGGCGTACGTTAGCGGATAGGAGGTTTTAGGTGCGCTGACCAATCAATTCATTCACGTCGAGACGCTTTCCTGCGCGCCACAGCCTTTCGAGATCGTAAAACTCACGAGCCCGGGCCGTAAAAATGTGAACCACGAAATCGATGTAATCCATCAGGATCCATTCGCCTTCCGTGTGGCCTTCAATATGAAGCGGACGTGTTCCTAACTTTCGAAGTGCTTCGTCGATGCCCTCCGCAATCGTTTGATTGTGGCGGCTCGAGGTTCCAGTACAGACGATGAAGTGATCGGTGAATGAACAGATTTCGCCGAGCTCGATCACGACAACGTCCACCGCCTTCTTGTTGAGGGCGGCATCAAGAGCGTCGGGTAGCAGGCTGTCTCGTGTTTCCGTGGTTTTCTCCTTCATGAGTAGAGTTTGTTTCTTTCGATGTAACTGCAAACTGTTGGCGGGACCCATTGCTTCAGGTCTGCGCCCTTCCTGCTTGCGTCGCGCAAGCCTGTCGATGAGACGGGTTGCTCGACGAAAGGAAGATAAAAAACAGAGGGCTTCTCCGGCAGGTCGAGCTGCTCGTGCTCTTTGACGACCTGGTGCGCAGCGAGGTCACTGCGAAAGTCATATCCCGGTCTGTGCACCACGGCGATATGCGTGAGTGTGAGGATTCTTCGGTAGTCCTTCCACGTCTCAAAGTCCTGATACATGTCCGTACCCATCACGAACACGAATCGCGCACCTGGATAAAGCATATGCATCTCGTCGAGCGTGTCGACCGTGTAGCGTTTTTCCATGGAGTCCACTTCGATGGACGAGGCGCGAAATCCGTCGAAGGGCGAAATCGCGAGCGCCACCATTGCGAAGCGATGAAACGCAGACGTCGATTCGCGCGATTGCTTGTGGGGCGCCGAATATGCGGGAACAAAGTGGACTTCGTCGATCGAGAACGCGAAGGAGACAGAGCGAGCAGCAGCGAGGTGACCGTTGTGAACAGGGTCGAACGTTCCGCCCAGGATCGCGATCCTCACGATGCTTCGGTAACTTCAGAAGAGAGCTTTCTGATGATGCTTTGTTTCAACTCTTCGAGACCCTCACCAGTAACTGAGGAGATTTTTAACAGATCGATCTTGCGCTGTCTACACCATTGCTGAAGCTTCCGAACCTTCGCGGGATCGGCGGCATCCATCTTCGTCGCAACGGCGATGCGAGGTTTCTTCGCGAGATCTGGATTGTGCTGAAGCAATTCGTTCTCGATCGTCTTGAAGTCGGCGACTGGATTTCTTTCTTCTGACCCGGAAACGTCAACAAGGTGCAACAGCAGCCGGGTGCGTTCGATGTGGCGCAGGAACTGCGTGCCGAGGCCGTGGCCTTCGTGCGCGCCCTCGATGATTCCCGGGATATCGGCAACGACGAACGAACGATCCATGTCGATCGCGACAACGCCGAGGTTCGGCTCCAGCGTCGTGAACGGATAGTCCGCAATCTTCGGCCGCGCCGCAGAGATGCTCGAGATCAGCGTGGACTTGCCTGCATTTGGGAATCCGACGAGGCCGACGTCTGCCAGCAGCTTCAATTCGAGACGCAGCGTTTTCTCTTCGCCTGGCAGCCCATCCTGAGCGCGGCTCGGCGCGCGATTCACGGACGATGTGAAGTGCGCGTTGCCGTGCCCGCCGCGTCCGCCTTGTGCGATGAGGAAGCGTTCACCGCGTTCGGTGAAGTCGTGGATGACCTCGCCGGTCTCCTCGTCGTGAACGACGGTGCCCAACGGAATCGAAACGTCGAGGTCTTCGCCGCTCTGTCCGGTTTTGTTGCTGCCTAACCCGTGCTGGCCGCGCTTCGCACGAAAGGTGTGGTTGTAGCGAAACTGGAGGAGAGTGTTTTCCTGCGAGTCTGCCACGAGATACACACTTCCGCCATGACCGCCGTCGCCACCGCTGGGTCCGCCGCGAGGGACGAACTTTTCGCGGCGAAAGGCGATACATCCGTGCCCGCCGCCACCGGCGTGCACCGTGATCTTGGCTTCGTCAATGAACATGGGAAGAAGATGATGCGGAAATCGGGGCCGTTCTACTCGTTCCCCGAATTCGTTTTTCGTTCTTGAGAATTCGGGGAACGAGTAGAACGGCCCCGATTTCCGCGACCTTTGGGTGGATTAGGAAGCGGCGATGATGCTGATGAAGCGGCCCTTCTGGCCCTTGTCTTCGTACTTCACGACGCCCGTGACCTTCGCGAATAGGGTGTCGTCCCTGCCGATGCCGACGTTAACGCCGGCCTTGAACTTCGTGCCGCGCTGCCGGACCAGGATCGAGCCGCCGGTGACGAGCTGACCTCCGAAGCGCTTTACGCCGAGCCGCTGCGAATTGCTGTCGCGTCCGTTTCTAGAGCTGCCGACGCCTTTCTTATGAGCCATGAGTGAACTCCCTAAACCGAAATCTTGTCGATGCGGACGGCGACAAAGCTCTGGCGATGACCGTTCGTCCGTCGGTACTGTTTCTTGCGCTTCTTTTTGAAAACGATAATTTTATCGGCGCGATCGGCTTCGAGAATCGTGGCCTCGACCTTCGCATTGGGCAGGGGCGAACCGGTTTGGACGTTACCTCCGTCCTCAACCATCAAAACATCGCCAAGCTCGATTTTCGAGCCAACTTCACCCGTGAGCTTTTCCAGACGCACGGTCTGGCCAGCCTTCACTCGGTGCTGCTTGCCGCCTGACTTAATCACGGCATACATGGATGCATCCTCCTCCGTAGAGACAAACGGTGATTCTAAGGGATTTTCCGGAATCAGGGCAACCCTAAAGACTCAGGAGGCGGGAATAATCCGAACGGCCGCCGCCGCCCCCGACCCCTTCTGAACCTTGAGAGCCTCGCCCCGGTTCTCGTAGTCCTTCAGGAACTCGGGGTCCATAAACGCGCCGGGCTCAATGTCTTCCCACGCCATGACCTTGTAGTCTCCGACGAGAACCGAACGCAGCGTGAAGTTCCCCTGCTGGTCGGACGTGGTTGTGCGGAAGGCTGCCGGATTCACGCGCCGGGCTGCCGCAGGAACCAGCACGACCGTGCTGCCGGCCACGGGCTCGCCGCGGGCATTAACGACCGTGCCCTCCACGACCCCGACGGACCCTGCTCCTCCAATCAGAACTTCGAGCGGATTCTGATCGCCGCTGACGGTGTATCCGGCATCGAAAACATCGCGCCCCCCTGAGCGGGCGCCGACTAGATACGTATCGTTCGGCAGGCCTGCCAGCTGGATCTGATAGCGCGCCGCCGGCACGTTCGGAATCGTGAACGAACCGTCGTCGTTGAAGCCCGGCGGAGTCGCGTTGCCACGCACGCTGGTGTTCACGTTGGCCGGCATATCCAAAGCGCGAAACGTCAGAGTGAGGCGTTTGAGATCGAGCGTCGAAGGCAGGGTTTCTATGGGCACGATCTTTCCCGCAACGGGAACTGTGGCACGGATGGCGATGGTCCCCAAATCTTCGTCCGCGCGCCCGATGTTCACCGGAATCTTTGCGGCATGCGTAATCGCGCGTGGCTGCACCGTGGGGGGAGTCGCGATTTGAACGAAAAGGTCGTAGGCGCCAGGGGGCACGCGAGAAATGGTCGAGGAGCCGTCAGGTTGCGTCTCTGCCCTGGCGAGAACATTTTCGACAACCTTTGAATTGCGCTTCTGAAGAGTCGTCGTGATCAACGCGCCCGGAGGGACGGCGCCGATCTTGAACTTGATCGAGTACTCCGCTGTTCGTCGCAGCGCAATATCGATGGCGCCGATCTCCCCGCCCGCTTCCAGCTGGACTGGCGACGCATCCTGCGAGTCGGGAACACCGGGGTAGTACAGCGGCGTGCTCGGTGTCGCGATATTGCTCTGCGTCGCTCGAACATAGTAAATGCCGGGCTGGAGGTTGAAGAGACGGTACTCGCCGCGATCGTCTGTCGTGTTCTGGTTTGCAATGACCCAGTTTCGAACACCATCGCGATACTCGGCGCGCAGCGCTTCGACGCGAACGGAGCGGATGGGCTCGCGGTTCTCGTCGACAACGCGTCCGGCGATGACGGCAGTCGGCATCATTAGAACCTGGAGGCCATTCAACTTTTGATCTGAAGCGAGGGTTATGGTCAGCGCTCCGGTGTTTCGCCGTGGACGGAAGAAGAGCGTTCGCGTCCCTGTCACGTTGTAGCGGCCCGGCACGATTCCCGTGATGACGAACTTTCCATCCGAATCTGTTGTTGCGCTTTTCGTCGCGGGAGCCGCCCCCGGAGTGGTCGAGAATTCCTGCATAATTGTGATGCGCACATCGGCGAGGGGTTCGGCGGTCTTTTGATTCTTCGCAAACCCTTCGATGGTTGCAGGACGCACTTCGTTTTGCTGGAACAGGAAAAGCATGCCGAGCATGAAGGTCAGTGCAAGCTTCACGGAATCGTCTCCAGTTCGAGATTCATCAAGTCCTCATCGCCGACGAACACGCGAGAGTTGTTCAGTGTCGTATAGCAGTCCGGCGGAACGTTACGAAATTCAAAAGTGCCGTCTGCCTTAACCCTGGCCGTGGCTGAAAAGCCCGAAGCCCTTTCCAGCACAGTGGGATCCGAAGCTTGGAATTCACGTGACTTGAAGTCGCGGCC